>Ga0315283_10001100_pt1 | contig 21210 bp, 15 predicted proteins | sample YL17G09_0_MG_FD_204541 | JGI IMG/M metagenome (GOLD analysis project Ga0315283, IMG submission 204541) | Sediment microbial communities from Yellowstone Lake, YNP, Wyoming, USA - YL17G09_0 | ecosystem: Environmental > Aquatic > Freshwater > Lake > Sediment | place: USA: Wyoming | collected...
CCCCACCCACCCCACCACCCGCCAAACCACCCACCACCGCCCCCACTCGTCGACGCGCCCGCCTCCGCGCCTCCACCGCCTCCCATATCCGGCACGACCACCGACACGGGCGACGGCGCGGCCGCCACGGGCGGCACGTCCAGCATCGGCGGCGCGGGCGGCGGGGCGGTCATGCGGGTGAGGAGGATGCCGAGGCCCTCGATCATTCCCAGCAGCACCCCGCCAAAGGCGGCGGACTTGGCGGCGGACCGGGCGCCCGTGCGGAGTTGGAGGAAGCCGCCGGTCAGGGCGCCCGCCGCGATGGAGTTCCAGGGGTCCTCCTGCGTGGTGGTGAGGAAAAGGAAAGGAAAGGGCGTGATGAGAGACTGGAGGAGAGCCAAGGCGAGGTGGTGGTGCGGGGGGGGGGGGGTGAGGGGAGACGCGCCTTCTTTCCTCCGTCTCTCTGCCGTCTCACCTTTCGCCGAAGCGCGACGAGCGTGCAGTCAAAGGTGGAGAACAGGCCCCCCCAGACCGCGAAGGAGCCGCCGATGCGCGGGGCCTCCCGGCGGACGGACTGTGAGGTGGGGTGGATAGAGGAAGGGGGGGGGGGGGGGTGAGAATGGAAGGGGCGGGGATGGAAAATTTGGGGCATCCACCCCGCGCCTCGCTCCATCCCTTCGTCTCACCTCAAAGCCACCCCGGAACCTAGCCCCGCCAGGGCTGTTCTTCATGCCCTTGAGCAGGTGCCAGATGCCGCCGCCGACGGCGCCCATGCCTGAGCGATGGAAGAGAGTGTGGGTGGAGGGGGGGGGGGGAGGTTGGAAGGATGAGAAAAAAATATGAGAGGCTCGTTGTGAGACGTGCGGGGGCTCCGGGAGCCTGGTATTGCCCAGCCTGGATGCAAGGATGTCCTCTATAATCAGTACCACAGCTGTGCGTGGGCAACACGGGGGTGTGACAAGCGGGACGAGGCCGCGCACGTCGATCGGACGAGCGCGCGAGCGGCGGCGGCCAGCAAACCAGCGCGGCGCAAAATGCAACGACGGGCGGGCGCGGTGCGCTGTGTCTTTTTTTTGTTTCGCAAAAAAGCACACACCCGTAGGTCCACCCCTCTTTCTCAACGCACCAAAGGCGCCACCCACGTCGTCTAGAATGCTGTGGGAGATGAGAAAAAAGGAAGGCAGAATCGTGGATGGTGAGTGCGCGGCGAGACAAAACGGCAACGCCCGGCCGCGCCGCACGACGGCCATCGGTCTCTTCCCCTCTGTGTTTTTGCGGACCGGGCCTCTCCCCCTATCCTCACCGGTCGGGGCAGGGCTCCCGCTTGTGGTCGACGGAGGGCCCGCCTGGGGGGCCGGCAGGGGCCGCCATTGCGTTGGTGCGGGGTTGAGAGGTGGAATAGAGGCGGACGAAAAAACGAAAAAATGAACAGCACCACCGCGTCGCTCGCCCAACCTAGCCATCACCACGCCACCCGCCCCTTCTCAACCGCCTTTCCACTTGAACAGGCGCGCCGCGTTCCCGCCCTCCACGGCCACCCGGGCCGCCTCCAGGCTCCACCCGTCGCCGCCCTCCCACCCGTCCCAGACGCGGTCCAGGGCGGCCCACGCAGCCCCGTACGAGCACACCTCGCTGACCCAGGGCCAGTCCGAGCCGGCCAGCACGCGCCCGGGGCCAAAGGCGGCCAGCGCCGCCTTGAGCGGGCCCTCCACGGCCGGCGTGTGCGGCCACGCCCCGCCGCCCAGCCGGAAGACCGCCGACAGCTTGACGTGCGTGTTGTCCGGGAAGTCGCGGGCGAGCTCGCACAGGGTGGCCGCGTCGGCGTCCTGGCCCACGCCCGCAAAGCCGGCATGGTCCAAAATAAAGGGCGTGGCCGGGAGGGCGGTCAGCAGGGCGCGCAGGGCCGGCACGAGCGGGGCGAGGCCCTTGAAGGCCATGACGCAGACAGGAACGCCCCGGTCGCCGGCGGCCCGGGCCATGGCCAGGCCGACCGGGTTGGCCATCTCAGCCGCCCCGCCCGGCCAGAGGTAGGGGTTGAAGCGGAGGCAGGTGAAGGCGCCGCCGTCAAGGAGGGCGGCCGTGGCCGCGGCCGCGGCGCCTGGGGAGGGTGCCGTCGGGTTGGCAAGGGCGCAGCCGGTCAGGCGGCCGGCGCTCGCCTCCACCACGCCCCGGACAAAGGTGTGGTCGTAGCCGTAGCAGGCTGGCTGGACGACGCAGGCGCCCGCCGTGTGAGTCGCGTCCAGGGCGGCGAGCAGGAGGGCGGGGTCGCCGGGTGGGGGCGGGGAGCCCGGCGTAGAGCCGAGCATGGTGGACGTGTGACCCGCGGGCGGGCCCCATACGTGGACGTGCGCGTCAAAGCGCTTGGAGGAGTGGGCTGCCATGGTGCCGCGAGCGGGACCAAGGCGCGGCCTAGTAAGAAACGTGCGCATTGAGACAATGGATGGGAGTCTCACTTTTGTGTTCTTTTTTTCTCTCAAAAGGGAGAACGGCACGCTCTCTCCCCAGCCCGCGCCGCCCTCAGGCCAGGCCCCCCCGAGCCTCACATCCTCTCCCATAGCAGGCTGGCGAGAAGGAGGAGGAGCACACGCGCTCGCCTGCCAGTCCGAGCAAACCGAAACGGGGGCGCCTGCTCGCCGATCCCCCAACCCCGACCCGCTTCTCTCAAACCCCCACGCTCCCACCCCAAATGGTCTCCTCCCGCACCACCTCCGGCACCGTCCCCCGGTCCCCGCCCTCTGCGAGCACCGGAGGTGGGCTGGGCGACGACTCCGCGGAAGCTCTGGTCCTCGCCCTGCGCGCCCCGGACGCGGCCACCCGCCTGCGCGCAGTGCGCAAACTGAAAAATGATGTCATCTCCAACCGGGGCCGCAAGGCCCGCTTCCTGGCGGCGGGCGCGGCGCCCGCCCTGGTGGACGCGCTGAGAGATGCGCTCGTCGTGGCGGCCGGCGACGGCGGCGACGGCGGCGGCGGCGGCGGCGGCGCCGCGCCGATGGAGACGGGGGGCGGCGACAGTGGGGCGGCCGCCCTCGACGCGTCGGGGTTTGCCATCCAGGCCGCAGCCGCGGTCTCCTCCCTCGCCTACGGCACGGCCGCCGGCGCGGACGCGGTCCGGGCAGCGGGGGGGGTGGGGGCCCTGTTGGAGGCCCTGGCGTCGGGCCAGCCCCAGGTGGCGGAGGCTGGGGTGCGGTCGCTGCGGCTGTTGCATGAGGTGAGAGAGGACTGAGAGGGAGGCGAGAGAGGGAGGCGGGGGGGGGGGGGGGGGGGGGGCGCGAGCTCTCCCCCACTTCCTCCCTTTTCGCGTGTGCCCACCCCGCCCCCCTCTCCCTCCCCACACAGTCGACCCTCGCCCCGGCCACCGTCGCCGCCCCGCTCCCGCCCGCCGCCCTGCACCAGCTGGTGCGCCTGCTGAGCTCGGCCGCCCCAGGCGCGGCCGCCGTCGCGGCGGCAGTGCTGGGGCGGGCGTGTGGTGGTGGGAGTGGCGGTGGTGAGACCGGCGCCCGCGCGGACTCGACGTGCGCTGCCGTGGTCACGGAGGGCGGGTGCGATGCGTTGGTGCGCCTGTTAGTCGGGGACGCGCTGCAAAGCGGCGGCGGCGGCGGCGGCGGCACCCCGACCCCGACCACCCCACCCGCCGCGGCCGCGGCCGCCTCAGCCGCCGCAGCCGCGGCCCTGCGCCCGCTGCTGCGTGCAGTCCCCGCCGCCGCGGCCGCCGTCGCGGCCAGTCCCCTCGCCGTCGACGCCCTGGCCCGCCTCCTGCGCGCGGAGGGGGCGATCGCCGCGGGGGCGTCCTCCCCGCACGCCCGCCTGGCGGCCGCGGCCTGCCTCGCCCACCTCGCCCCCTGCATGCCTGACGCCCCGGCCGCGTCCTCCGCCCGGTCGGCCGCCCTGCCCGCCATCGTCCGCCTCCTCCGCGACGCGGATGTCGGCCATGACGCGGCGGACGTGCTGGCGGACCTGCTGGCGGGCGAGGACGCGGCGGGTGGTGCTGCCAATGCTGCTGCCGCTGCTGCTGCCGGTCCTCCTCCTGACCGCACTGGCGGCGGCGGCTCGCCCCGCCCGGGCCCCCCGCCCGGGGGCAGCCTGCGCGCCCGGGCGTCGGACGCGGGCGCCGTGGAAGCCCTGTGCGACCTGGTGGCCGGCAGTGGCGCGGCGGTGGCGGCGGCGGCGGCGGCACGGGCCGCGGACGCCGCTGGCGGCCAGCCCCGGCCCCAGCCGCCCTCCCCTCCCCCTCCCTGCGGCGGCGCCCTCCGCGCCCTGGCGTCCCTGTGCGGCCCCTCCGAGGCCGCCCGGTCCGCCCTGGCCGCCCATGCGGGCGCCCTGCCCGCCATCGTCACGGCCCTGGACTCCCCCGCCCCGGCCGTCCGGGCGGCCGCCTGCGCGTGCGTGCGGGCCGCTACCCGCTCCGCGCGCGCGCTCCGCATCGGCCTGGCCGACGCGGCGCCCGGGCTGGCCGCCCCGCTGGTGCGCCTCCTGGACGACCCGGACCCGGGCGTGCGGGCGGCCGCGTCAGCGGCGCTCTGCAACGTCGTCCTCGACTTTTCGCCGGCCAAGGCGGCCCTCCTGGAGGCGGGCGCCCTGCCCGCCCTCGCCCGCCTGGCGTCCTCGCCGGCCCCAGCCGAACGCCTGAACGCGGCGTGGGCCCTCCAGAATCTGGCTTACCACGCGACATCCGGACTGCGCCCGCGCCTGCTGGCGGAGCTGCCCTGGCCGACCGCGGCCGCCCTGGCGGCGGACGGGGAGGACGGGAGCGTGCGCGTGCGCGCGCTCAACCTCCTCCAAAACCTGTTTGCGCACGCCGCCCCGGCTGATGCGGCCGCGGCCGCGGCATGGGGGGGGGAGAGCATGTTCGAGGAGCTGGGGTGGCGGGTGCGGGAGGCGGCGGGCGTGCTGGCGGCACGCCCGCGCGGGGCGCTGGCGGGTGTCGACCTCCCTGACAACGTCCTCCCCACAGCCGTGCCGGCTGGCAACCACCGCCCGGGCGCGCCCGCGTTCCGGGCGGCGCTGCTCACCGAAGTGGAAGCCTTTGCGACGACAGCTGCTGCTGCTGTTGCTGCTGCTGCTGCTGCTGCCGCCCAGGAGGGTGGTGGTGGGGGTGGTGGAGGTGGCGAGGCGAGCGACGAGGAAGGCGAGCGCGGTGGCCCGGTAGGGGGTGGCACGGACGGCGGCGGCGACCTCTTGCACAACCGCCCCCTGCCGGGCGGTGGCGCCTCCGCGGCCGCCCGGCCGGCCAGCGCCCCCCCCGCCACCGCGGCTGCCGCGGCGGCTGCGCCGCCCCCGACGACGGCCACCACAGAGCTCCGCCACGCGGTGTATGCGCTGTCCAACGCGGCCGCGACGGGCGGGGAGGTCGAACGGTGGGCGGCCCTGCGCGGCCTGATGGGCGTGCGGGACGCCACCGACCCACAACTGATGACGACCGATGCGGTCGCGCCCGTCCTGGGCCCCCTCATGCGCCACCCGGACCCGGCCGTCCGCCTGGCGGTCAGCTGGCTGGTCGTCAACCTGGCGGCGCCGCTGCCCCGCGGGGTGGTTGTCGATGGCGGTGAACGCGGCGCCGGCGTTGTGATCTCCGGCGCCGACGTGGCCGCCGCGTCCCGGATGGCCTGCCTGGTGCCTCGCTCCAATGGGGCGTCGCTAGGGGCCGGCTGCCCGCTTGTCTCCCTGCTGCGGGGCGTCCAGCAAAGCGACCCGGCCGGTGACGTGCGGTCGCGCGCGCGCGCGGCCGCCGACCGCCTGGAGGCGCTGGCGGCCGAGGCGCGGCGGTCGGCGCGGCTAGTGCATGAGAGTCGGGCGGCAGAGGGTGGAGAAGGTGGGAGTGCAGGGCGCGGTGCGCGCGAGGGTGGGTGAGTGAGTGAGTTTGCTTTAACCCTGCTGCTGCTTTTTGATTTCCCCAGCCCGCCCCACCGCCGCATCCCGTGCTGCCCGCCCTCTCTCCGCCGCCACATGCGCGCCACGCACAGCAGCAGCCAGGGCTGCCTGGAATACGCCCGCCGGGTCGCGCAAGGCGGCGCTAGCGCGCATAGCCGCCGCCGCGGCGTCCCTCGCCGCGGCTGCAGCCGCCACGGCCTGGGGCGGGGGTCGGACGCCGCTGCCAGGGCGCTGCGATGCCGCCGCCGGGCAGGGCAGGACCCGAGCCGCCTCGCCGTCGACCCACTCCCCTGCCCAGGCACGGAAGGTTTCGGTGGCCAGGCCCCAGCCGGAGCGGGCGCCGGCAGCCCAGCCGCCCGCGTGGGTCGCGCCCGTCTGGCCGCAGGTGAGGACGCCGAGGCCGTCAGGCAGGCCGCCGCGGAAGCCGCCCGCAAAGGTGGACCCATCGGGCCAGGTGTACAGGCCGGGCCCGTCAAAGAGGCCGGCGGTGGAGAAGACGCCCGCGTAGGAGGCGGCAGGGGCGCCCTCATCCCCACCTCCGGTCACAATGCCCGACCCCGCCGGCACGCCTGCCGCCCACGCCCCCTCATGCGAGCCACCGCCCCGGGCCGCCCTGAAGACGCCCACCCCGCTCCGCAGGCCGTGCGCCCAGGCCCCGGCGTACGTGCCGACGCCTGGCAAAGATTCTACGCCCAGGCCCGACCTGAAGCCGGCTGCCCAGGCGCCGGCGTAGGCGGCGTGGCCGTGCCTGCTGCTGTAGCAGCCGTGGCCCGCCGCGGCCCCGCAGGCCCAGTCCCCGCTGACCGTGCCGCCACAGGCCAGCACGGCGACGCCCAGGCCGTGCGGCATGGGCGGCGTGCTGCGGTGGAGGGCGTGCAGGGTCACCAGGCGGCGGGCGTCGCCCCGGTAGTAGGCGGTCGAGGGGGATGGGACGGCGCGTGGGGGCGGGGACGGGGCGGGCGCGGCGGCGGCGGCGGTCATCGCGCCAGCCGCGTCCATTTCGGGCACGTCGCCCGTGGGCGTGGGTGCACGGGCGCGGGGCGGTGGGGCGGCGGCGCCACACACGGGCGACCAGGGGGCGCGCCCAGCGAGAGGGGGCGGGGGCGCCAGGCGGGCGGCGAGGGGGGGAGGAGGCCGTGGAGCGGCCGCGGCGTCCACCCCTGCCTGCCGCCCAGGCCCGAGGCCCGAGGGTGGGCGGCGGGGCGGGCGGGCGGCCGACCCGCCGCCACCGCCCCCCCCCCCTGAAGAAGGCCGCCGGGGTGAGGGCGACGGCGGCTCGTCGCCATTGTTCCGGCCCAGGCCGGCCATCGCAGCGACGAGGGCCGAGACGGGCGGGGTTCCGCCGGCCGGCGTGTGAAAGGCGACGGCGGGGGAGGGCAGTGGCTCCATGACCGCGGGCGTGTGAAAGGACGCCTCCCCGCCCTGGGCACCCCCTGCCTTGGCGGTCGGCGGCGTCACCGGTGCTGCGTTTTCGTTTTCTGCCTCGCTCGGTCGGGGAGGGCGGGTGGCGGGAGGCGACGCCAGTGCCAGCGCCCGCCCCGCCGTCGCGACCGCCCGCCGGGCCGCATCCAGGGCAGGGGTGGGAGCAGGGGAGGCGGCAGTGCCTCGCAGCAGGTACTTGGCCGCCTTCCCGGCGGAGTCGAGCGTGTCTGCCCAGGCCGGCTCGGCGAGGTCGAGCGTGCGGGTCGCCGCGCGCGGCGCGCCGCACTCGCCGAGCGCAGCCGCCAAGGCGCGCGCCTCCGCCAGCAGGGCGTCGCCGCCACGCACACGGGCGGCGATTTGGGCGGCCAGAGCGCTTGTCTCTTCTCCTCCGCCCTCTGCTGAGCGGCGGACCAGTCTCTGAATGTCTGCCGCGGCGGAGAGCAAGGAGCGAGCAGCGGACGAAAGTGCGGCAGTCACGCATGCGTGGGCGTTTTTGGCCGTGCTGGGCTGGCCGGGGCTCCGCTGCCTGAAGTGCTGGAGCGGTGCGAGGGTGGTGTCCATTTGGGGAGGGCGCGTGTGTGCGTGCGTGTGCTTGCACTGCTTCCGCGCGGCGAGAGGGAAACGTTGGAAAGGAGAGTGCCGGGGGGGAGGACGACGTCGCCTCAAACCTCATGCATTTCATTTTGCTTTTGCTAACTCCCACTCCTCTCGCTCGCGGTGCACGCGCGCATTTTAACGCGCCCATCATTGGCGCGCTCCCCGTGCATGCGCACGCGCACACGCACTCCACGCACTCACATCCATTCAAATCGGAGGCCGGCGGGGCGAGTGGTAGGACGACGGATGTGCCAGGGGAGCGCTCTTGGCCAGGGCGACAGGGTCCACCCGTTCCGGGCCTTCACCGCGGACGACCCGCTTGTGACCTGTTCGTGTGTGTGAGAGGGACGCGTGTGTGTATGTGTGTTGTGTGCGCACGCGCGCTGTACCGCCGGCAACCAAGGAGACACCTTCCTTCCCTCTATATCCTACTCACCCCCAGCCTCCACCGCCGGGGTCAGAGATTCAGCCGCGGCCTTGACTGCCGCGACAGCAGTCGCAGCGCTGCTGGCCGGGTTCTGGCCGGTCACCACCTTGCCATCGACAACGACGTGCGGCGCCCAGTCCGGCCCCGCCGTGTACAGGCCGCCCGCCGCCTTCAGGCGAGCCTCCAGGGTCTTGTCCGCCCCGCCCATCAGCTCCACTTTCCCCACTGCCACCTCCTCGGCATCGGAAAAGCCGGTCAGGCGCTTGCCCTTGACAAAATGGGCGGCGCAGGCGTCGCTGGAGAGCAGGGCGACGACGCCGTGGCAGACACTGGCCACGGGGGCACGGCCGGCGTCGGCGACGGCCACCAAAAAGGCCGCGACAGTCTGGTCGGTCGCCAGGTCGGCGACAGCGCCGTGCCCGCCAGCGACAAACACAACGTCCACGCCCGTTGGGTCCAGGTCGACCACCTTTTTAGAGGCCGCCAGCATTGCTTTCGTGTCCTCGTCCGCGTCAAACCGTTTCGCGGCCGGCGTGTAGAAATCACCGGACCGGGATGCCGCGTCGACCGGGATGGGGCCGCCCGCGGGGGAGGCCAGGGTGACGGTGTAGCCGGCCTTTTTTTTTTGGTAGAGAGAGAGAGAGGGAGAAGTGGAAGGTGTGGATGCGCGTGGCGTGTCGCGTGAGTTGGAGAAAGGAGTCGGCGGGGGTGAGAAGTTGATGATGAGGGTGTGTGGGGCGAGAGAGTATGGGTTTCTCTTCGTCTCGATCACCTGCTTGAACGCGTAGTATGGCGCCGCCACCTCCTCCAGCCACACGCCGGTCGGTGTGCCGGCGAGGGAGGCGGCGGACGTGCTGACGATGAGGGCGTGCGACATTCTCCAGGTGTGATTGCTTCTGGATCTGGGGGTCGCTTTTGGACAGTGACGAAGGCGATGAATTGAAAAAGTGCACACCACCTCCCTAGCTGCTCAACCTTCTTCTATTTTCATTCGACCACTTGTTCACACAACACCCCGCGTCTTCTACGCCCTGGCGACAGATCCTCGGGTTGCGTCGCACGTTGCTTCGCACGGGCTCCGTTGGGCCTTTGGAGAGCCTTCGGAGGGCCTAAAGCCGTCACACACACGCCCCACTACCCCTACCTCCTAGCAACCCCCCCACCCACAGCCCCCCCACACTCCCCGCCGCCCGGACCACGAAAAAGAGGACCAGCGCCCACCAAACCAAGCCCAGGCGGGCGGGGCCGACAGGGGCGGTTGAGATGACGAGAACGCGGAACGCGACCACCGCGGCCAGCGCGCCCGCCATGGACGCGACCACCGTGCGCGGGCGGCCAGACGCGACCAGCACGCCCGTCGCGGCGACGTCGGCCGCGCACGCCATCGTGGCGAGGCCGGCTTGCGGGGCCAGCCCCCGCATCAGCGGCCACAGGGCGGGCGATGGCGAGAAGAGGCCGCCACAGCACGCGGCGGAGAAGGCGGCAAGCAGGCCGCCGGCCAGGCCCAACACCCCACCGCACCTGAACAGGACCACCCGGGCCAGGGCGGCCGCCCGGCGCCGGTCGGTCCCCGGCTCCTTGACGCAAAAGCGCAGGGCCGCCGCCTCCAGGGGCGTCAGCGCAAAGGCTGCCAGGTTCCACGCCGCAAACACCGGCATGTGCGCGGCCAGCAGGGTGGTCGGGAGGCACGCGGCGGCGCCCTGGATCGTCCAGTAGGCCGCCATCTTCAGAGCGTACACGGCCGTGATGGGCGCGACGGTCCGAAACAGGGTGGACGCAGGGGAGGCAGCGGACGCGCCGCCCCCACCGCCCGTGGCAGCGGACGCGCCGCCCACGCCCCCCGTCGCCAGGTCGAAAGGCCGGAAGGTCTGGCGGAGCCCCGCCCACGTGGGCACGCCCCTGCCGGCCCCGCCCGCACACACCGCGCGCAACAGCCCCGCCGTCCCCAGGGCTTGCGCCGCGACGGTGGCCAGGGCCGCCCCGGTCAGGCCCGCCCCCGCCCACCAGACCAAGAGGGCGTCGCCCGCGACGTTTGCCGCGACCTGCACGCCCGCCCAGGCGAGCGGGGAGGCCGTGTCGCCCCGCGCCAGCAGCAACGCCTGGCACACCGCCGCGGTCAGCACCAGGGGCGTGCCGGCCGCCCTGGCGCGGAGGTAACCCAGCCCCGCCGTGACCAAGGAGGGGTCCGCCACGCCCGTCGCGGCCAGGAGGGCCCGCCCCGCGGCCAGGGTGATTCCGCCCGCGACGAGGCCCACGCCGCCGGCCAGGGCCAGGCTCGCCGACGCCAGGCGGTCCGCGCCGTCGCCATCCCCCTCGGCCAGCCTCGCCGAAACCTCCCGCAACGCGGCCGCGTTGAGCCCAGACAACAGGTAGCTCCAAAAGGTAAAGACCTGGATGTTTGGGGCCAGGGCCGCCAGGGAGGCCGTCGGGCAGCACCGGCCGACGGCAGCCGTGTCGACGAGGGACAGGAGCGGGTCGGCCAAGGGCATGGCGGCGGTGGGGAGCATGAAGGCCGCCATGCTGCGCGCGGCCGCGCCTTCCCAGGCGGCCGTGGGCGTGCCGGGCAGGGGGAAGGGTGGGAGGGCGGAAGAAGCACGGGCAGCTAGGTTGGGGCGGCTGCGGGCGAGCGCATCTCTCCTCCTCCTGACCAGCGGCCGCCGCCCTACAACTGAAGACCTACCCACTGCCCCAAAGCAGGGGAGGAGGACGGCCATCGTCGTGAGAGGAGTGCGCGCAAGCGCACGACTTCAAAAAAAATGGGGAATTGTGCTTTGCTCCACCTCGCTCCACTCTCTCTTTTTTTTTCCAGCCCACAACCCCGTCTTTCGCTCGCGCCGCTCCGTGCCCCATAGCCAACCTCTTTCGACGTCGAAGAAAGTTCTAGTCTTTGTTTGCAAACAGAAGGAACAAAATGATTTCTCTCTCTCCACCAGCGCGCCGTGCACCGCGCAAGGCTATACGCTCTCTCTCGCGCGCGCACGCGAGCTTACCTCTCTCTCTTCTCACCCCGCCGCGCCTCACCCTGCCTACCATAATAATAATCACACTCACACAGCACACGCACACACACAAAATCACAATCACGGTTTTTTTCACGTTCGATTCGTTCAGAGTCGACTTATTTGAAAATGCAGCTTCGCTTCTAATATTTAAAAAAAAAAAAAACGGGGGGGGGACGGAAGGAAGAGGAGGACGAGGGGGAGTGCGGTCGTTTTTTTGTGTGCGGAGCGCGACCGAAAGGGAAGGAGAAAGAGGCGAGCTCTCTCTCTCCCTCATCTACGGCACACACGCGCACACCCAGCACGCACACCCCAAATTCATGGTAAAGGAAAGGATAGGAAGAGGAAAATAAGTTGAAACGCAACAAACCGTCCCTGCTTCGAGTGCAGGTTGCAGAAAGAAAGAACGGTACAGAATGATAACAGAAGAGGCCAGAGCGTGGCGCACGGCCGCCTAGGCCCCACCCCACCCATCAGCCGGCGGCTGGTGGAGAGGCGATTGCCCCGCCGCCGCCGCCGCCGCCGCCGCGACTGCCGCCTCCAGCGCGGCCTGCCAGTCCTCCGCCGGGTCGGGCAGGGCGCGGTGTGAGGGGCGCTGCTGGTGGTAGGCAGGCGGGTGCCCACCGCCCGCCCCAGCGAATGCCAGGTCGCCCGGGCCCAGGCCCGCCAGGGCGGCAGCATGGGCGGCCGCGGTGGCGGCCTTGTTGCGGGCGGCGGCCAGGCCGGCGGCGCCGGCCAGCTCGCCGGCGGTCACCCCCCCGCCGACTGTGCCCGCCGCCACCCCGTCCTCATCGTCAAGGGGTAAGGGCAGGCCCCGGGCCGCGGCCGCGCCAGCGGGGGACAGGACGTGGGCCAGGTACGCCTCACGCACGCCGGAGAGGGTGGTGGATGGAGTGGTGGTCGTGGCGGTGGAGGTGGGGGCGGCAGAGCCGGCCCGGGCGGCAGCTGCAGCCGCGGCCGCGCCGGCGCCGCCCAACAAGCCCAGGCCGCCCGGGGCGGCCGCGCTCGACACGGCATCCAGCGCCGCCCACTCGTAGTACGGCACCACGCGCACGGAGTACCCACACGTATGCATCGCGGCCCGCAGGGCGGCGGTGCGGCCGAGCAGGCGGCGCGAGCCCGCCGCGTGCGCGCCCGGGCCGTCGAGGTCAAGGTACATCACGCCGCCATCGCCCGACTTGTTGTCGGGTGCGACGGCGATGTCGCACCGGAACAGGCCGCACGGCGTGACGCCGTCCGTGGTGTGCGGGATGCCCATGGACGTCAGGGCGGCAGAGACGGAGGCTAGGAGGGTGCCGTCTGCCGCGCCGCCCGCCGGGCCGGGCGACCCGTCGCCGCAGCGCCGGGGCGCGCCCTCCACGGACGCCCGCCAGGCGCGCAGGCCCAGGTCGGCGAGGGGGGCGGGGAAGCCGGAGGCCAGGGCCAGGGATGGCTGAGCCGGCGGATCTTCGCAGGCGAGGGCGGCGGCGGTCAGGGAGGCCACAGCAGCCGCGGTCGCGGCGGCCGCGCGCACGGCCGCGGCCGCGGGCGTCACCGCGTGGCTGCCCGGGGCCGCGCCGGCGCCCGCTCCATTGAAGAGGGGCCCGCCATCCATGTCATCCACCACAGCCGCTGCAGTCAGAGCCACCGTGTCGTCGGCCCGGTCACCCGGGACACGGGACCGGCCGCCCAGCATGAGGAAGGCACCGTACAAAAGCACGAGGTCGCCCTCATCAAAGGACGCGGGCGGGACGGCGGCCAGGCGGGACAGGAGGGCCGCCCACCCGGCGGCCGGCAGGCCGCCCAGGAGGGCGACCGACCAGACCAGGGAGGCCAGGTCGGCAAGGCGGTACCGGCCCCAGGCGCGGAGGAGGTGCCCCGCCACCGCGCGGGGGAGGCAGCCCCCAGGCGGCGCGTGCGCGAGGCGGCCGTACGCGGAGACCGTGTTGGCCACGTCCGCGGGGGCAAAGGCGTCGATGCGGGCGGCCGCGGCGGCGGCGGCGGAGTCCAGCAGGGCCGCCCCCGGCCAGTGCTCGAGGGCGGCCAGCGCCCACAGCGTGTTTGCCAGCTCCTGGGGCGTGAAGGCGGGCAGCGCGCCCGCGATGTGGGCGGTGATGGGGGCCAGGACCGCCCCGCCCGGGTTGTAGCCCAGCTTGGCCAGGGCCCACAACGAGTTGGAGACGGCCTGGGGGCGGAAGAGGTGGACCCGGGAGGCGACCTGGCAGGACAGCGCATCCAGCGCGCCCGCCCCCGGGTCGTGGCCCAGCGTCGCGCACGCCCACAGCGTGTTTGCCATCTCTTGGGGCTTGAAGCGCGGGGCCGTCGCGGCCGCCTGGGCCGCGGCCGCCGCCATCAGCGCGCCCCCTGGGAAGTGCCGCATTGTCGCAAACGCCCACAGCGAGTTGGAGATGTCCTGCGGGACGGAGGATCCCATGTCGGCCGTCATCTGCGAGGCAGCCGCATCCAGGGTGAGGCGGGGCGGGACATACCCGAGCTTGGCCAGCGCCCACAGCGTGTTGGACGTGGCCTGGGGTCGGAAGGTCGTCATCGTGGCCGCCGCGTGGCGGGCTATGCGCTCCAGGAGGTCGTCGGCGGGGAGGTAGCCCAGGGTGGCGAAGGCTGGGCGTGTGAAAATGTGTGAAAATGGAGAGAGCGAGAGAGAGGTTGGGGGGGTTGGTTGGTGTGGCGTTTTTGGGTGTTTGGGCCCAGTGCGCCCCAACTCTGCGCTCTTGTGCTTGCTCCTTGCTGTCCACCCAACAACTCACCCCACAGCGTGTTGCTGACAGCCTGCGCCCCGAACCGGGGGAGCAGCCGGGAGGCCGCCCCGACCAGGCGCTGGAACGGGTCGGACGAGAACAGTTGGGCCGGCCCCGCCGCGCCCAGGGGGGGCTGGAGCTTGGCCAGACGGTGCAGGGCCGTCGCGACGTTGACCTCGTCGAAGACGTGGACGGAGGAGGCGATGACGTCCAGGACCTGGTAGAAATGGGTGGCGGAGGCCAGCTTCTTGGTGATGATCTTGTTGTAGTTGACCTCGCCCGGGCCGCCCGGGCCGCCGCCCACGCCACCGCCGCCACCGCCCGCCACCCCCAGCCCAGCCCGCGGGCGGCGCGAGCCCGGCACAATGCCGCCGCCCGGGCCCGCGCCGCCGCCAGGGCGCAGGTAGTGCCCCCCGCCCCCGCCGGCGGCGGCCGGGCCGCCGGACCCGTCCTGACGGGGGCCCAGGGGGTAGCCCCCGCCGCGCAGGCCGGGCGTGGGCTGGGCGGGCGCGCCCGCACCCGCACCCGAGATGTACCGCCCCGCCGCGCCAGGGCCACCGCCGCCGCCGCCGCTGCCGCTCGCGTAGTGGTGGGGGTGGTGGGAGTGGAGCTGCTGGTGGGCCATGTACTGGTGCGCGCCGGCGGGGCCGCCCCGGGGTGCTGCGGGCCCCCTGGTACCCACGCCCATCCCCCCGACGCCCGCGATCAGGGAGGCCAGGGTGCCGTCGCCGCCGCCCTCAAACCCTCCGGGCCCGGCGGCGGCGTGCGCCTGCGGGTAGTGGTGCTGGTGTTGCTGGTGCTGCTGGTGGTGGTAAGCAGTTGCCGCCGCTGCCGCCTCGTACGTCGCCCAGTCGACGGGCCGGCCGGAGGGTGTGGAGGCGGAGGTCACCACACCCTCTCCTCCGGCCGAGGCCGGGTGCACCCCGTCTGGCAGCAGCCCTTCCCCGCCGCCGCCACCGCCGCCCGATCCGTCGTACCCCGACGGCCACATGCCCGGATAGGATGAGTAAGACTTGTTGGGGTCGTCCCAGGACATGGTGCGGCGGGGTGGGGGGAGGGTGGGGGTGGGGGTGGTCGTGGAAACTCGTTTCTTTTCGATTTGTCCGCGGGGAAAAGTCCAGGGGCGCGCCCTGCTCAACTGCGCCTCGCTCGCGGGCGCGGGGGGGGCTCAAACGCGGCTGAATCCGCCCCCAGCGCCGAGCGTTGAGCTCGGTGCGCCGTGCGACGTGGTGGGCGGCGAGCGGCGGCCGCCTCCTCGGGGCGGTGGGAGGCCGCAATTGGGGGACTATCTACGCGGGAAATAGAAAAAGAGTGGGCTCATGCGACACAATCATGTGAGCAACATGATCCTCACCCCCACCCCACACACACACCCCGCCCACCCCCCGCCCCCCGTTCTTTGTCTCGAGTGAGCCCGCTTCTCGTGTAGTCCCCGGCAGCGACCCTCCGGACGACCCATTCAAAGAACGACCACAACCAGCCGACACGTCCCCACTTTTCCAGTCGCCCCCTCCCCGGCACCCTTCCTCTCGCTCTGCAACCATTTTCAGGGAGGCGTTGGAAGCGACCAGGCACAGAAGTTGTTTCCTCTCTTCACTCTCCCCATCTCAAACACTCACAGCCAGGGTGCTGGGGTCCCGCCGCGCGCCCCATACGCACCCACATGCGCGCGGCCGCGGCTGCGGCATGCCGCCACCACGCCGTCACCCACCTCCTGGCCACCCGCCCGGCCTCCACGTCCTCTCCCTTGCCCGTCATCCAGGCAGATGTGATCGTTGTCGGGGCGGGCGTGGTCGGCCTGGCGACCGCACGCGCCCTGGCCCGGCGCGGGCGGGAGGTGCTGGTGCTGGACGCCCGCTCAGCCTTTGGGGCCGGCACCAGCAGCCGTAGTAGCGAGGTGGTGCACGCAGGTGTGTTTGAAAAGCAAAAAAACGCGAGGGGCATGCGCACTCGCGTTTTTGCTTTTTTTTTTCCTTCGCTCCGACCTTGGCCGCATGGCTCCCACCCATCCTCCCGCCTCTTCGTCCCCCCACCCACACAGGCCTCTACTACCCGCCGGCTTCACTGAAATCCCGGCTCTGCGTGGCCGGCGCCCCCGCCCTGTACGCCTACGCCGCCGCCCGCGGCGTCCCATTCGCCATGCCAGGCAAGCTGGTCGTGGCCGTCGCGGAGCGGGAGGTGGGCGCCCTGGCCGCCCTCGCCCGCACCGCCCGGGCGGCGGGCGTGGCCACACTCGCCCGCCTGGCGCCCGAGGAAGCGCGCGCGTTGGAGCCTGGCCTGGGCCCCGTCGCGGGCGCCCTGCACTCCCCGACCACGGGCATCATCGATGCGCACGCCCTCATGGCGGCCCTGCTGGCGGACGCGGAGCGGGCAGGCGCCGTATTCTCACCGCGCTCCAGCGTGGTGGGCGGGGTGGTCGGGCGGGCGGGCGGGGCGGTCCTGGACGTCGATTTGCCAGAGGGTCCGGCCCGGCTCGTGGCCAAGGCGGTCATCCTCGCGGCTGGGCTGGGCACGCCGCGCCTGGCCCGCCGGCTGAGCGGCCTCGCAGCCGGCGCAGTCCCGCCCGGGGCCGGGCAATGGTTGGCCAAGGGCAGCTACTTCAAGCTGGACCCGTCCACGTCGCCCCGCCCGCCCTTCACCCGCCTCATCTACCCGCTGCCGCTGGCGGGGGGTGGGGGGCTGGGGGTGCACCTGACGCTGGACCTGGGCGGTGGGGCCCGGTTTGGGCCGGACGTGGAATGGTGCGCTGTGGGCGGGGTGGGTGAGGATGGGATCCTGGGACCGCCTGGGACGGCCGACCCGGCGCCGTCCGCCGCCCGCGCGGCCTCCTTCGCGGCCTCCATCCGCCAGTGGTGGCCGGGGCTGCCTGCCACGGCCCGCCTGGTCCCCGACTATGCGGGCGTGCGGCCGAAGCTGACCGGCCCGGGCGAGGACAGCGCCGATTTTGTGGTGGCGGGCCCCAAGGCGACGGGCGTGCCCGGCGTCGTCGCCCTGTTTGGCATTGAGTCGCCTGGCCTGACGGCTAGCCTGATGTTGGGCGAGGCCGCAGCGTCAGAGGCGTGCGGGGATGATGACCAGGGGTGGCGGGATGGGCGTCAGCTGCTGGACTGCGGCTTGTAGAAATAAAAATAGAAAAAGGAGGAGGATTTGAAACGACTCGACCACGCTGTGCTACACTACCGCACCCCTATCGCCTCATGAGCACGCCCACGGTCGCCGCGACCACCACTCCCACCGCGGGCGGGCTGACAGCCCAGTGGACCCACGCCCCGCGCTTGAGCTCCACCCCCACCCTCCTCGCCGCCGCCTCGACTGCCTGGACACTCCCCTCATTCTCAATCACCCAGCGGCAGCGCCCACGTTTGGTGGCCGCGGGCGTCTGGGCGGCGATGCGGTCGGCCGCGGCTTGGGCGGTCAGCCCATCCCTGGACTGCACGCGCGCAGACCGCACGCCCTCCGGCGCGTCCACCAACAGGCGCGGGGAGGTGAGGCGCCAGAACCCCGACTCGAAGAGGAGGGGCATGTCGACGATGACCACGGTCCGGCAGGCCAGCCAGGCCACGAGCAGTTGGGTCAGGAGGGCGACCGCGATGGGCAGGTGCGTGGCCGCGTTGAGCTTGCGCCGGGCTGCCGGGTCAGCAAAGGCGAGGGCGCCCAGGGCGGCCCGGTCGATGGGGGACGCGGCCGGGTCTGCCGGGTCGAGCGTGATGGACGGCCCAAACGCGGCGAGCAGGCGGCGGTGCGCCCACTTTCCGGGTGCACAGGCCGCATGCGCGAGCGTGTCTGAGTCGATGAGCGGTAGGCCGCAGGCTGTGAGGGTGGCTGCCACCGTGGACTTGCCGGCCGCGATATTACCAGTCAGGCCGACGACTCGCATGTGGATGAAATGAATGAAAGAAGACACTCGCATATTCTTCTCATTTGCGCAACCCAGCGGCACACGCACACATGGGTGCCTGCCTTTCCACGCCACCGCCGCGGACGCTGACGCCAGTGACCGATGGCGAGGCGTGGTCGAGCCTTGAACAAGCCAGCGGTGGCCAGAAGAAGAAGAACGCGACCGATTCCCAACCCAGCCTCCTCCCTCCATCCATCTCCTTCATCACCGTCTATGCCAAGGGCTGGGTCACGCCGTCCACGGCACCCACCCCAGCTGCTCTAGCCGCGTTGGCAGGCATCCCCGAACGCGACATCCGCATCCTCCTACCCCCGGACCCTCCCATCCAAACCCCGTCGGGCGCGCTCTTGGCTGGCCCCTCCATTCTCGCCCGCAGGGGTAGGGCCTGGGCGGTCGGGCTTGAAGGCGTCCGCGGGGTGGTGTGTGAGGACAGGATCTTGCTCTTGGTAGGGCCCGCGCTCGGTGGTAGTGGTGCCTTGGACAGCGGTGGCCGCCCGCCGGAGGTCGACGACGAGTTTGTGCGGAGACTCGCGCGGGTTGGGGGTAGGGCGGCGACGACGCAACAGCCGTCCTTCGAGGCGACCGCCCTGGACGCCATGTGTGAGGCTGTGGTGAGGGCGCTGGAGGTCCGGGCGGCCGCACTCCTCGCGGACGCGGGCGTGGCGGCCGACGCGCTGGTGGCATCTGCGACCGGGCGGGGTGGAGGTGGTGGGGGTGGTGGAGGGTGGAGTGCGTGGTGCTGCTGCGTCGCCCCGACTCCACAGCCCAACCACCCGTCTGGAGCGGCGGCTCGCCTGCGACGGGTGAAGGGTGAGGTGTCTGACCTGGAGGCCTCGGCCCGGCGGGTGATGGCGGCGCTGGGCGACCAGCGGCGGCGGCGGCGGCGAACACGAGGGGGTGGGAGCGGTGATGATGATGGAGTGGCCGCCGTCCTCTCCGCCGCCGCGGCCCGGGCGGGCGCCGCGGCCGGCTGCGGCAACAGGGCAGCCAGCTCAGCTAGGGCTGCGGAGACGGCCGCCCGCATGGCGCTCAGGCGGCGGGCGTTGGCGTGCGGTGGGGCGTAGAAGAATTGAAAACACACGAGTGTGGAAAAAAAAAGTCCTCTCTACACACGTTCTACGCCGTCACACACGCTGCCGCCCGCCGCACCGCCGCCGCCGCCAGGGCCCGCCCCGCCCGGCTCCCCCCGCCCACCCGCCCCAGCTCCCCACAAATCCAGGCGCCCGCCGCGGCGACCGCTCCCAAGTCGACGCCGGTGGAGATGCCAAGGCCGTGCATGAGGTAGAGCACGTCCTCCGTCGCCACGTTGCCCGCCGCCCCGGGCGCAAAGGGGCAGCCGCCCAGGCCGGCGACGGCCGTGTCGTGAACGGTGATGCCCGCGGCCAGGGCGGCCAGGACGTTGGCGACGCCCTGGCCGTAGGTGTCGTGGCAGTGGGACGCGAGGGCTGAGGCCGGAATCCCGCCCTCCCCCGTGCACGCCCCAAACATGGCCACCACCTCCCCAGGCGTCCCCACGCCGACCGTGTCGCCCATGGACACCTCAAAGCAGCCAAGGTCGTGATAGAGGCGGGCCGCGACGGCGGCCGCGGCGGCGGGAGGGACGGGCCCGCTGTAAGGGCAGCCGACCGCGCAGGAGACGTACCCTCGCACAGCCACGCCCGCCTCTTTTGCCGCGGCCGCGACCTCGCCGTACCGTGCCAGTGTCTCGCCGATGGACGCGTTCAGGTTGGCCTTGGAAAAAGCCTCCGTCGCGGAGGCAAAGATGGCCACCTCGGTCGCCCCCGCCGCCAGGGCGCGGTGCAGGCCCCTGAGGTTGGGCGTCAGGACAGGGTAGCGGGTGCCTTTCTGAGGCTTGATCCCGGCCAGCACGTCAGCCGCGTCCGCCATCTGCGGGACGGCTTTGGGGGAGACGAAGGCGGTGGCCTCCACGACGGGGATGCCGGCGGCGGCCAGTCGGTGGATCAGCTCAATCTTGGTGGCGGACGGGACCTGTGATGTGAAAAAGAGAGGTTGAGAGAACAGGTCGGGCGACAGGGTGTGTGTGTGTGCTATCCCCTCCTTTCTCCCTTCCACGCGTACCGGCGTCGCCTCATTTTGGAGGCCATCCCGGGGACCGACATCTACGATGGTGACACTGGACGGGAGCGGGCGGCCAAGGAGGTCCGGGAGCTGCGTGGGTGGGGGAGAGAAAGGAATGCGCGCGTGAGGAAAAGAGGCAGCGCCGATTAGTTTCTGAACAAACGCACGAATCCAAGCCTGACCCTGCTCTTTCATTGAGACACACTGCTCCCTAGAGGGAGAGGATAGGGGCGGCTGGCTGTGCAGCATGGCTGGCTGAGCGTGCGGCATGCCGGGAAGCCACGCGACGCGAGCTCCAACACTCACCGTCAGCGTGCTCTTCCAGGCAGCACCAACCCGGGCCCGGCCGGAGGAGGACGCCAACACGGCGGCGGCGAGGGCGGACGCCGCCCGGTTCAGCATGGGGGCGATGCCGTTGAGAACGTGCGTGTGATGGCGTGTGGAGGAAGATAGGAGGCAGGTATCCTGCTCGGGATACGACGGTAGCCGAGGCTGATGAAAAGAGAGTGGAGAAAGCTTTCTGTTGTCCGATAATGTAAGAAAAAGACGACGACCCGCGGGGGAACCCTGAAAAGGCTCAAAAACTCCCACCGCGCGCGCGCGCCGGCCATCGCGTGCCGTCCATTTACAAGAAGGAAGGGATGCAATTCACATACTCGCAACACGCGAGAAAGCCAGGCGCACGCCCGCGAACGGAAAGAAAGCCCAAGCCCAGCTGTCGTCGATATGATGACCTAGGGGGTGGTGTGGTTGGAAAGGGCGGCACGCCGCCCCAACACCAACATGCGCCCAACACCCGCCCTCTGTGCCCCGACTCGGCGCTGTACGCTGCAGCTCCCAGGAAAAGGAATAGGAAGCAAAAGACAAGCGTCGTTTTTGCGCGCTCTGAGCGGCCGGGCACCCCACACGACCCAACCACCACACCGGCATCGCACAAAAAACAAAGAACACGCGTTGCCAGGGGGGATGTGCATTTGAGGGGCCAACCGCCGCCGTCCTGCGGGCGCACGCGCGCGTGCAGCGCAAAGAGCCCGACACACGCGCACGCGCCCACGTTTACGTCTCTGGTTGGAAAAAAAAAGGAAGGACCTGAGGAAGAAAAAAAGGGGGCAAAATGGGGGGGGGGCAAACGACCGCGCAACCCACCCCAGCCCACCCAAAATCACCCACACGCCCGCCAACACACCCCACGACCCACCCGTAAGC
>Ga0315283_10001101_pt1 | contig 21209 bp, 18 predicted proteins | sample YL17G09_0_MG_FD_204541 | JGI IMG/M metagenome (GOLD analysis project Ga0315283, IMG submission 204541) | Sediment microbial communities from Yellowstone Lake, YNP, Wyoming, USA - YL17G09_0 | ecosystem: Environmental > Aquatic > Freshwater > Lake > Sediment | place: USA: Wyoming | collected...
CGCATCGGCGGCAAGAGAGCCATTCTCATCGGTGCGGCAGGCTCGGCCCTCATGAATGTCCTCATGGGGATCATCGTCTACGGCATCCTCACGCTGCAGTGGACGATCAACCTCACGCTGGCTTTTTCAATCATCTATTCCGCCAATATGTATTTTCAGAGCTACGGTGCCGTCGCGATCGTCAAAGTGAATGCATCGTGGTTTCATGTGCGGGAACGCGGCATCTTCGGGGGGATCTTCGGCGTTCTGATTTCTCTCGGCCTCTATTTCGCGTTCGACTGGAGTCAGGCCGTCGTCAACTTCACCGAAAAGATGAACCCAACCAGCCCGGCGTACTGGCTGGTGTTTTTCATACCGGCCGGGATCCTGGCATTTTGGATTGTCGTGGACGTGTTCCTTCTGCGTGATTCCCCGCGCCTGGCGGGGTATGCCGACTTTGACACCGGCGACGCCTCCTCGGGTGAGTCGGATACTCCCTTCGGCCTGGCGGAACTCTTTCGCATCATATTCACCAACAGGGTTCTCCTCATCGTGGGGCTCATCGAGTTCTGTACCGGGGTCCTGCGAAACGGTGTCATGCACTGGTTCCCGATCTATGCGAAGGAGCAGATGGTGACATCGGCGCTTGCGGGATCCTGGAGTTTCTGGCTGAATAACTGGGGGTTGATACTGATGCTTGCCGGGGCCGGAGGAGGAATGGTTGCCGGCTGGATGTCGGACCGCCTCTTCGGGTCACGACGGGCGCCGGTGGCCGGGCTCCTTTATGCCGCTGTTCTCATCGCAACCGCCTGCATGGCCTTCAGCGTCGACGGGCATCCACACCTCCTCGGCCTCCTGGCGACGGTCCTTTCTTTCGCCGTGATCGGGACGCACGGTATGCTGAGCGGGACCGCGACGATGGATTTTGGCGGCAGGAAGGCGGCAGGAACGGCCGTGGGCCTCATCGACGGGCTCGTCTACCTCGGGACAGGCGTCCAATCGCTCTCTCTCGGTTACATCACCAGCTGGGACTGGCACTTCTGGCCGGTGTTTCTGATACCGTTCGCGGTGGCCGGCATCCTGCTCACAGGACGAATCTGGCATGCGATCCCGAAAGGAAAACCGTCACATTGAGGATGCCCCGAGTTGCGCCAGAAGGGTGGTCCCGCGTTCAAGTTCCTTGCTGATCAAGAGGGGATCCTGGGTCTTCTCCGGTTCGTTTTCGAACACCGCATAGGGGAGTTTGAATCCCCTCACGTCGATGACGCGGGGATCTTTCGCCGCCAGCGTCTCCCAGTCATTGGTCCGGTAGTAGCGCTCCATTTTCTCGTCCGGAAGTGAATGGTAGAGGATAGAATGCTCCTCCCCCTTCCGCGCCCGGCGGCGGTTCTTGCGGACCGACTCCTCGTATGACACCTTGATGTAGAGGATCCGTGCGCGCCTGAGGATGTCCTCGTGCAGAGTGGACAGCGCGTCGGCAATGCCGGTGGGACCTCCGCGGGCGAACTCGATCAGCGTCGTTGTCCTGTCATGGTACGAGGGATCGCGCGCGATCGTCTTGCGGTACTCAAGGTTAATCCGCTCGATATAAAGATTCCATACGAACGGGTCCGTGAACCAGTACTTCTCGTCGGTCCAGAGCCTGCGACGGCCGTAGCGCGTCATGATGTCGTCAATCTCGAAAGTCTCCCAGACATACGGGAAGTCATCGAGCTCCTCAAACTCTCCGATGTGAAACCTCCCGGAACGTTCCCCGGGGTCGGTCTTCTTCAGAAAGTCAATCAACTCGGACTTCCCCGCCGCCGGGCGCCCCGTGACGATGAGGATGGGAAAGTTCTTGTTCACCGCCCCCCTCCTCCCGTGTCGCCGGTTCCCCCGTGCGCATTGTCGATGGTGTAGCGCACCTCCGGGGTGATCGTCTTTAACTCCCGCACGGCGCGCTCCACCGCCGCATAGACGGTTTGCTTCAGGTACACCGGCTGCGCGACCTCGAGACCCAGGTAGCGTTTTGCTTCGCCGACAAAATAGTCGCTCGCCGCGCAGACGTACATCCTCTCCTCGTCAAGCGGCCTGTCCCCCACCTCGATCGAGGTGAAGACCACCTTCCCATACGCCCCCCGTTCCCACACTCCGCTCATCCCCGCGATCTGGATGGCGGGACGCTTCTCGATGTTATAGACCATGATGTCGCGGAGCTGCCTGCCGCTCAGCTTGAACGTCGTCAGGATGTTTCTGAAAGGGAGCATCTCAAACAACGTTTTCTTCGTCAGGGGGCCCGCTGCGACATCGCGCCGGATGCCGAAGTTGTTCATGAACCCCACCTCGGCCCCGGCCGCTTCGCGCTGGGCGTCCGCGACGAAGGTTCCGACTGCGCTCTGCCCATCCTTGCGCATCCAGTCCCCCTCCAGCGTTGCGATGACCTCGCTGTATTCCCTTTCGATCTCGGTTTCCATTGAATCCGCCAGCCGGGAGACCGATGACGGCGGACGTATCGTCGAAGCCCGGAGCGGTATCAGCCCCCCGTCGACCAGGACCACGTTATGGTGGTCTGCGGTGACGGTCAGAGTCCCCAGGTTTTCGGCGTTCGAGCCGGCCTGGACGATGATGACCCCGTTGACGATCTTCGGTTTCTTCAGGCGCGTGTGGGAATGACCGCCGACAATGATGTCCAGCCCTTTGACCTCCGTCGCGAGCATCGAGTCATCCGCGACCCCTTCATGGGTGAGTGCGATGAGGAGATCGGTCTGCGGTGAGAGTTCATCGACATACTTCTGGACCGTGGCCGACGGGGACAGGACCCTGATCCCGACGAGGTTGTTCTGATAGACGAGGTTGTAGAGGTCCCGCGACATGACGCCGATGATGCCGATCCTGATCCCCCCCCGTTCCACGAGCGCATAGGGGCGGTTGCCGAAGAGGAACTCCCCCCGGTCATTGACAAGGTTCGCGCAGACGGTCGGGAATTTCGCGAGGCGGACGATACCCCGGAGGTTGTCCTGCGAGATATCAAAGTCGTGGTTCCCCGGACACCACAGGTCGTACCCGATTCGGTTCATCATCTCAAAGAGGGCTCCCCCGGCCACCCCTCCGTACACTCGCTCCGTGATCGGGTTTCCGGTCATGACATCCCCCGCGTCGAGCATCAAAAGCGCCGGCGTGATTTTTCTGATGCTGTCGGACTGAAAAAAGAGCTCGGCGAACCCGCCGACGAGCGGCCGCGGCGTCTCCTTTATCCACATCGCTTCATGAGGGACGAACGCCGCGTGCATGTCGTTCGTATGGAGGATCGTGAGCTTTGCGGGCTGGGCCGGAACGGACACCGCGCACAGTATGGTGATCCATGCGATTGCCGCGAAGCCCAGGGGTGAACGACGGTGTCCTGACATAGGAGCTTCCACAAGTGGAGAAACGGAAGGGCGAATTCCTGATGCGCCACAATATACAGAAAAAACGGCAGAAAACCTGGCGCGGCCTGTCATGGGGACATTGGATTTTGCGTTCGAAGATTGCTATTATTTTCTGACCAACACACAGAAACGGATTTCCCCATGACAATCCTTGAGACCCAGACTCTCCCCAGTCTCGTGAAGAGGAGCGCGGCCGAGTTTTCCGACCGGAATGTCTTCTCCACCGTCGGTGGAGAATCCCTTCGGTACGCTGAATTCTTCGAGCGGGTCCTGCGCCTGTCGCACATCCTGCATGAACGGGGGATCATCACCGGCGACCGCGTGGCGATCCTGAGCGAAAATAAGCCCAACTGGGGAATCGCCTTCTTTGCGATCACGTTCGTCGGCGCGGTGGCTGTCCCGATTCTCCCCGATTTTCACCCCAACGAGGTCCATCATATCCTTCGCCATTCGGAGTCGAAGGCGGTCTTCATTTCGCGGAAACTCTACCCCGTCATGGAAGATCAGGAGTTCACGCATCTGACGACGATATTTCTGATGGAGGATTTTTCCATCGTTCCGCCGAAGACCCCGAAGGACCGTCTCCACGAATTGATCGACGAGGGGAGCATCGGGTTTGCCCGCCTAAAGGAGGCCGCGATGCGCCTGACGGGAAAGATACCTCCCGAGCCGGGGGAAGAAGACCTCGCGTCCATCATCTACACGTCGGGAACGACCGGTCACTCCAAAGGGGTGATGCTCACGCACAAAAACCTTGTTGCCGACGCCATCGCGACGACCCAGATTGTCGATATCTCATGCGATGACCGGTTCCTGTCGATCCTCCCGCTTTCGCACACGTATGAGTGCACCCTGGGACTGATCACGCCTGTGATGGTCGGAGCGTGCGTGCACTATCTCGACCGACCGCCGTCCGCCGGCGTGCTCCTGCCGGCGATGGCCAAAGTGCGCCCCACGATCATGCTGTCGGTTCCGCTCGTCATCGAAAAGATCTACAAGGGGAAGATCCACCCGCAGCTTGCCGGCAATCCTGTTGTTCGCAGCCTCTACAAGATCCCCTTGGTCCGCAAGCGATTGAACAGGATCGCGGGCAAGAAACTCATGGCCTCCTTCGGAGGCAGCCTCCGCATGTTCACCATTGGCGGGGCGCCACTCGCTCCGGATGTGGAGGCGTTCCTGCGTGAGGCGGGGTTTCCGTACGCAATGGGTTATGGCCTGACCGAGACGGCACCTCTTGTGGCCGGGTCCGACCCGTCGAAAACGCGCTACCGGTCGACCGGTTTCCCCCTCCCCGGGACGAGGATCAAGATCGACCGTCCGGATCCCGAGACCGGCGAGGGAGAAATCCTTGTGAACGGACCGACCGTGATGAAGGGATACTACAAGGATCCGAACCGAACCGCGGAGGTGTTCACCGGGGACGGTTGGTTCCGCACCGGCGATCTGGGGGTCTTCGACAGGCAGGGTTATCTTTACATCAAAGGCCGGCTGAAGAACATGATCCTCGGACCGAACGGGAAGAACATTTATCCCGAGGAGATCGAGTCGACCATCAATGAGTGTGACCTAGTGCTCGAGTCGCTGGTCTTTCACTATGAGAACCAGCTCGCGGCGCGGATTCACCTCAACTATGAAGAGCTGGACAGACTCTTCTCCCGCGTTCACCTTACGGAGTCACAGATCCGGGACAAGATGAAAGAATTGCTCGAAGACCTTCGCAGGAAGATCAACGACCGGCTCGCGTCGTTTTCCCGCATCCAGCGCATCATCGAACAGAGAGAGCCCTTCGAAAAAACGCCGACGCAGAAGATAAAGCGGCACCTCTACGTCTGAGGCCGCGTGGACCGGCGGGCGGAATCAGTTCGCCCCTTCGAGCTGCCGGAGAAGCTCACCGATCTTTTCAAGGCGCGGACGGTCGATCGCGCTGCGCACGGGAAGCTGTGACGCCTCCTGCAGCAGGCGCCGGGCATCCGTCCTCCTCCCCATGTCGATATAGAGAATCCCCAGCTCGTAGCGGTGACGCATGATCTCGGGGGCGATCAGGATGGCTTGCTTCAGGGCGGTTTCCGCTTCGTCATATCCCCCGTGCGCAACGTAACCCAGAAAGAGAGAGGCCAGCGACCGCTGGAACCAGCCCACGTTTCCGAGCGCCCTGTAGAAAGATCCGAGAATCGAATACGCTGCATCGTCGTTCGGATTGAGCGCAAGGGCGCGACGGGCTTCTGCGTGCAGCTCCTCCGACAATGAGATTTGACGTCCCACGTTTTCATGGAGTGCGATGTAGCCCAGCGCCCCCGCCAGCCACGTGTGCCCTTCCGGCTTCAGGGAATCGACTTCGATGCAGTGTCGGGCATAGTGCTCCGCAGACTTGAAGAGTCCTTCGCGGTCCCCCTCCCCGGCAACTTCGCCCGTGCAGACATAGACACGGGCAAGGCGCCAGAGCAGGTCGGCGTCTCCCGGGTAATCGCCCAGCGTTGCCTCGTAGCGGCGGATGGCAAGCGGATAGTCAATCCCGTAGAAGGCTTCGTCGCCGGAGGCGATCCCCACTTCCGGTCCCGGCAGGAGGAGAGCTGCGATCAACGCGGCGACCACCATGCGCTAACGCCTGCTCCCCTCTCCCTCGAGCTGCTTCAGCGCCCGTCCGGTCGCCTCGAGCATAGCGTCCGCCCCTACGGCGGAACCGGTCGCCTTCTTCATCCAGAGGTCCGGCGCGATGCACCCCGACAGGGCCATCCTCTCGAATTCCGGACCGATCGCACCCGCTTTCTTCATCTGCTCTTCGATCTGGTGCGCGATGAGGTGGCCGATCGGATAATCGGGAAGGTAAAGGAACGAATCGATCATGTGGGAGTACACACCCAGAAGGACGACATCCTTCGTCTTGAAGACGGGGGCGTAGTATTTGTTCCAGATGTCCTTCGCAATGCGAAGGGTAGCCTCTTTCAGCTGCGCCGGCGTGCCGTCGGGGTGATCGTACATCCAGTGCCAGACGGCCATATCGACAAGCGCAACGCCCGCGATCTCATAGGCGCCCCAGAAGTCGTTGAGGTTTTTCAGCGCTTCCTGCTGCGGATCAGGCGACGCGAGTCCCAGCAGCTCCAAGTCGTGCCCCTGGAACACGAAGGCCAGCGCCTCGGTGAACGCGGTGTTCGGGACGCCGGCCAGGAGCGTGTGATCGATCAGGTTGAGCGAGATGACCTGTTCGACATTGTGTCCCATTTCGTGGACTGCAATGTTGAACCCCTTATAGTTCATCCCCGAGCTTTCAACGCGTGTCCGCAGCCGCGCCTGCGCGGAGCGCATCGCTGCTCCCATCGCATGTCCGGAGCCCCTCGCCGGATCGACCTCGATGTGACCGGCCAGATAGTCCGACTTCTCCCTGGTGAAGCCAAGCTTCATCAGCAGGGACGGGATATCCTTTTGATAGGCGGCGGGCGTGGGGTATTTCTCCCTCACCACCGCATCGAGCTGCGCTTCCGTGTAGGTGCCACGGGGACGAAAGCCGTTGTACCAGATATCGAACGGTTCCAGCGGACGGCCGAGCCTCTGCGCGATCAGCGAGGCGATGCGCGGGACGAGGGGGGAGGAGAGCACCTGCTCGAGCATCGCCTTGACGCGCGCCTCGGGGATTTCGCGGTCTTCGTCAAACCGCCTCGCGATCAGCGTGGGCGTGGCCGGTGAATACGGATCGGCCTTGCGCGAGGCAAGGAATGCCTCGAGCAGGACGCGGTAACGCGTGTCCGGTTCCGGGCTGCCGTTGATCTTCTCCCCTGCAACCTTCTCCCCCCGCCCGTCGTCCTGCACGGAGGCGGCTGCCACGGTGTTGGTCACCGGATTCCAGTCGACGCGGGGATTGTTGACCACGACGGCGGGAATCGTCTGGGTCACGATCCTCTGCATGACCGTCTCTATCAGACGCTGTTTCTCGAGTCCGGGCTTTCCCTCGCTGTAACTCGCTTTGATCTCGTCGCGAAGGTTCCAGTGCGAAAGGAGCCTGAGCTTCGGGGGGAAGAGGCGCTTCCCCTCCGCATCGACAAGGTGGTGCATCCAGATGTTGTAGCTCGAGATATACCGTGCACCTTCAGAGGCCGCCTGTGCGATGGCGAGACTCACCTCGGCGGGGATACGCTTTCCGAAGCCCCGCGTCAGGCGGGCTTCCGCCCACTGCCGCCGGGTCCACGCATCTCCCCCGGCGAGGCGCTCATCGAGCGTTGTGAGCGGGAAGTTCAGGAGTATCGTGAACGCAAACTTGTTGCCGAAGAGGTCATCCGTCAGGTGGGCCGACGGATCGTACCCGGACAGAATCTCGTCAAAGGGAAGGATCGGGCCCAGATCAAGATCGGTCTGGGTCCGGAGGTTTCTCCCGATTTCGGTCATGTGTCCGTTCAGCTGTTCGAACAGGAATTCGATCCGGTTGAACATCGTGTCCAGGGTGGCCTGATCGGGGGCAAATTGGGCGCGAACCGTTGCGGTGAAGGCGGCTGCGTCGCCGTCATCGGCCCGCCACAGGCGGGCGACCTGAAGGAGACCGCGGTGGGCACGTGCCCGGTGCGCCTCCCCGCATTTCAGGACGAGTTCATTTTCGAGCGACCCGACCGCTGCTTTCATCCAGGGAAGCGCGAACGACTCACTCGTGATTTGAGCAGAAGACGACATGACGACGATCAGGGAAAGGGCGAGGACAACCGGGCAGATGAACCTCATTGGACCTCCGCGGAATACGCTGAAAAATTGTGAGATATAAGATAGCGGTTTCCGGGGAGAACCTCAAACCCCTCCCTCCCCGTGCGCGCGGCGGACGAGGGGAACGGGGGGGAGAATCATTTGCGGGAACTATAATACCGCATGGCTTCAGGGAGTTCGTTTTTGATGTCGGCGATCCGCGTCTCATCCGAAGGATGCGTACTCATGAGCTCCGGCGGAGCCCCTCCCCCCTTGCTTGCCGCCATCCGTTGCCAGAAATCGATCGCGCCCGACGGATTGTATCCGGCCATCGCCATGAAGATCAGACCGAGGTGGTCAGCTTCGCTCTCATGGGTCCGGCTGTACGGGAGCATCACGCCGTACTGCGCGCCGACACCGAAGACCCCCATCCAGAGCTGCTGCGTTTCCTGCGGCTTGCTTTTGAGGACCTCCGACAGGGCCGCACCGCCGTACTGCGCCAGCAACTCCTGGCTCATCCGTTCGCCCCCGTGTTCGGCAACCGCATGGGCGATCTCATGCCCCAGGACAACGGCAAGCCCCCCCTCATCCTTCGTCACGGGCAGGAGGCCGGTATAGACGACGACCTTTCCCCCCGGCATGCACCAGGCGTTCACTTCCTTGCTCTCGACGAGGTTGAACTCCCACGCATAGCCGTTCAACCTGCCGGAGAGCCCGTTCTGCGCCATGTAGTGCTCGACGGCACCTTTGATACGGGTCCCCACGTTCTTCACCAGCTGCACCTGCGCCTGGTTTGTACTCCCCTTGTTCTGCTTCATGAAGTCCCCGTATTGCTGGAAGCTCATGGAGAGCATCTGCGAGCTCGGAACGAGGCTGAGTTGCTTCCTGCCGCTCAACGGCACGGTGGAACACGAGAGGGCAAGCATCGCCACGAGCACCGAAAGGACGCCCGGGGCGGATCGGCGGAGCCGCATGATGATCGTCGTCATGACGCAAGAATCTCCTTCATCGAATTATTGCCGTGTCTTGAGAATGTCCCGGATTTCGCCCAGGAGGACTTCTTGCGCCGAGGCTTTCGGGGGAGGGGCGGGCGCTTCCCCTTTCGTCCGCTTGAGCGTGTTCATGGCTTTCACCACGATGAAGATCGCGAAGGCGACAATGCCAAAATCGAACACGGACTGCAGGAAGGCACCGTAGCGAAATAACACCGCAGCGGCGCCGGCCTCTGCGGGTTTGAGCGTGATCGCAAGGTTCGTGAAGTCGACGCCGCCGATGACGAGGCCGAGCGGAGGCATCAGGATATCCCCGACGAGGGAGGTGACGATCTTCCCGAACGCGGCCCCGATGATGATGCCGACCGCCAGGTCGACCACGTTTCCCTTGACTGCGAATTCTCTTAACTCCTTCATGATACCCATGATGCCCTCCTGGAAGTATTGGTGGTGGACGGGTGTATCTGAGCCCCGATGAGCGGGCCCTACAATAAGTTATACGTCACGCCGAGAGTCAGCGCCTGCTTCACCTGGGTGCGGGGGGTGACCGTGACGTCATTGATGAGGTTCAGCGTGAGATTCGTCGTGATGTACTCGTTCACTTTGGCGATCACCGCATAGTCGTTGCGAACGATGATTCTGTCCATCGCGTCAAAGGGGGAAAACAGTTCGAGACGCGCCACGAGGCCGACATTCTCGACGACCATCGTCGAGAGTTCAGACACCGATTCGAGGCCTCCGTTGACACGGACCTTCTTGACGTCGGTCGTGTTTGCGTCGTTCGCGTACTGTGTGAACACCGAGGTGACGACCTCGCGCAGAGCCAGTCCGACGCGGGTCGACAGACCGGGCAGGGGCTGATACGCGGCGCCGGCGCTCTGTGTGATATACGCCGGATCGAAGAACTTTGACACTTTTGTTCCGACGTCGGCGATGTAGCTGTACCCCGGTGCGAACTGCGTCCGGAGTGTTGCTGCGGCATAAGGGTTGATCGTGGTCCCGATCTTGTAGACGAGGAACGTCTCCACGTAGATCTCATCATCCGTCTTGCGGAGCCCCGCGTCGGCCAGCCGTGCCTGCCCGAACGCGAATTTGTAGGAGTTCTTCCAGACGGTTCTTTCCCCGTAGAGGGCCGACCGTCCCTGAACCCAAAGCGTGTAGGAGAGCGCGTTTTCACCCCCCGCGGCCCAGTTCGTGAAAGACATTTCCGACAGATTCAGCCCGGTCGCTGCCGTGTGTTTCCAGCCGGAGAGCACCGTGGTATCCTTGTTTACGTTCGATGCTTCCTCCTGGAATCGCTTTTCACGTTCGATCTCTTCCTTGGACTTGTCCTGCGCTACGGCCGGGAGAACCGCGCACAAGAGGGTGAGGGAAAAGAGAAGAATTCTCATGATGGCTCCGCCGAGATTGTTCATGGGTTGATCAAACAGGATATGAGGTTTTGATCGGGAAATGGATTGACGACTCCAGCTCTCTGGAAGCAGCAGGTCAGCCGTCATTGTGAAAGCAGACAAGCCTCGTCCTTCCGTCTGTGGCCGGAGTTAGGACGAGGCGCGGTGTCAAAGATCCGGAAACCGTCGGGAGACATACTATCGGTACGAAATCCCGCCACGAATGTCAAGGTGGCGCGCGGCGTCAGAGATACACGTCGTTGATCTGTCGCGTGACCTCGTCCGTTGCTGTCATGGTCCGCCGGCTCTCTTCAAGCTCAAGCACATGGCGCTCCCGCGCGGCGAAAACCTCCAGCAGGAAAGCGCGAAGATCCAGATCGGCCTCCTCCGCGACCTTCCTGCGGTAGAGGCTCAGCACCCGCCGTTCCTCCTCGAGCAATTCATCGATGACGTCATGTGCGTGCATCGCTCCTCCGGTTGTTTCCCTGTGCGCGGTGCGTCATTCGTCCTTCCAGTTCTCTGGCCTCAGGGCGCGGACGGCGGCCCCGGCCTTCCACATTTCCGAGTTCTTCCATTCATTGAGCTCGACCTCGAGTTTCTCCCGGTAGTCGGGAGCGCTGCAGGTCTCCAGCACGCGGCGGGTTTCGACCCCTTCCCGCACGTCGCGGTAGAGCAATTCTAGGAGCGGCCGGACCGCGGTCTCGAAGCGCTTCGCCCAGTCGAGCGCTCCCCGCTGGGCGGTCGTGCTGCACGAGGCGAACATCCAGTCCATGCCGTTCTTGCCGATGAGAGGATAGAGGCTCTGCGTCGCCTCTTCCACCGTCTCATTGAACGCCTCGCTGGGAGAATGCCCCATCGCGCGGAGCGTGTCGTACTGCGCCTTCATCAGACCCGCGATCGCACCCATGAGGGCCCCCCGTTCGCCGGTGAGATCGCTGTGAACCTCTTTCTCAAACGTCGTCGGGAACAGATACCCCGACCCGATGGCGATGCCCAGTGCGATCGCGCGTTCCTTCGCCTTCCCCGTCGCATCCTGGAACACGGCAAAACTGGAGTTGATCCCGCTTCCCGCAAGGAAATTCGAACGGACGGTCCTCCCCGCCCCCTTGGGAGCGACCAGGACCACATCGACCTCCGGAGGAGGAACGACACCCGTCTGGTCCTTGAAGACGACAGAGAACCCGTGTGAAAAGCAGAGTGTCTGTCCCGCGCGAAGGTTTGATTTCACCTCCCCCCACTGTTCCTTCTGTCCGGCGTCCGAGAGAAGATACTCGACGATCGTCGCGTGCCGCACGGCATCCCCGATGCTGCTGAAAAGGGAGGTCCCTTCCACCCAGCCGTCTTTCAGCGCGTCCGCCCAGCCCCTCCCCCCTTTTCGCTGTCCGATGATCACCTTGACCCCGTTGTCGCGGAGGTTCAGGGATTGTCCCTGCCCCTGGGGGCCGTACCCGAGCACCGCGACGACGTCGCTCGCGAGAGCCTTCCGGGCTCGATCCAGCGGCCATTCCTTCCGCGTGACAACTTCCTCCTTCACCCCTCCGAAATCAATGAGAGCCATCGTGCATCACTCCTTTTTATGATACGTGAATATGTGTTCGCTTCTTCGTTTCAGTCTGATCCGGTCTTCCTTACCACACTGAGATCCGGTCGGGCGACATGATCCAGCCACTCTGCCGACCGCGGATGTCTGCCGTGAACTGCGGCGTGAAACGCACGCTGGAGGACCCGTGTGACCGGGCCGGTCGTTCCTGCGCCGATGTCTCTGAAGTCGATCTCGCGAAGCCCGATGCATTCGGATGCGGTCCCGCAGACGAACACTTCATCGGCGGTGTACAGCTGGTCCCGCGAGAGCGGACCCTCCTCGACCTCAAAGCCGGCGTCGCGGGCAATCGTGACCAGAGACGATCGCGTGATTCCTTCGAGCACGGGTGCGAGATGCGGGGTGGATATCCTCTCCCCTCTGACGATGAAGAGATTTTCCCCCGTGCACTCGGCGACGTACCCTTCCGGATCGAGCATGATCGCCTCCTCGAATCCGAGACGCATGGATTCTGTCTTGGCCAGGATGCTGTTCGCATAGTTCCCTGTGATCTTTGCCTTGGTCATCATCACGTTCGGATGATGACGGGTGAACGACGAGACATTTGCCCGGACCCCCCGTTCAAGCGCCTCCGGCCCGAGGTAGTTCTTCCATTCCCACACCGCGATGCCGACCCCCGGTTCACCGCCATCGACGGTCAGGTTCCACCCTCCGCCGCTCAGGTAGACGAGCGGGCGGATATAACACTCCTCGAATCCGTTCATGGCAATGGTGAGTTTGACTGCCTCAACCAGGTCCTGCGCAGTGTAGGGAAGCCGGCTGAACCCGAAGATTTTTGCCGAGTTCAAGAGGCGTTCGACATGTTCCCGGAGGCGGAAGACCGCCGGGCCTTCATCCGTCGCGTAGCACCTGATTCCTTCGAAGACCCCCGCGCCGTAGTGCATCGCGGGGGTGAGAAAGTGAACTGTCGCCCTGGCGTAGTCCACCAGCTCACCGTTCATCCAGACGAACCGAGATTCCATTCCCACGGGGTTCTCCTCAGTGCAGAAGATTCACAATTGCCTCCGCCACTTCACGGGTCCCGCGCGAGCCGCCGATATCGGCCGTCCGATATCCTTCCACGATGGCCCGGTCGACTGCTGCTTCCACGGCCGCCGCCTCCTTTTCCAGGCCCAGCGAGTGGCGCAGCAGCATCGCGGCGCTGAGCACCGTGCCGATCGGGTTTGCGATGCCCCTCCCCGCAATATCGGGGGCCGATCCATGGATCGGCTCATAGAGCCCGGGACCCTGGCTTCCGAGCGAGGCCGAGGGAAGCATGCCCATCGAGCCGGCGAGCACCGAGGCCTCATCGGTCAGGATGTCGCCGAACATGTTTTCCGTGACCAGGACGTCGAAAGAACCCGGCGCCGATATAAGGCGCATCGACGCCGTATCCACCAGCATGTGGTCGAACGTCACGTCCGGATTTTCCGCCGCGACGGCGCCGGCGATCTGCCGCCAGAGACGTGACGTTTCCAGAACGTTCGCCTTGTCCACCGAGGTCACCTTCTTCCGTCGCCCGCGGGCGAGTGCGACGGCAAGTTCGAGCACACGCCGTATTTCGTAGTCATGGTATTCCATGGTGTCGACGGCGCGCTCATGCCCGTTCACCCGATCGCGCCCCTTCGGCGTTCCGAAGTACAGCCCCCCGGTCAGTTCCCGCACGACCATCACATCCACCCCTTCGAGAAGCTCTCGCTTCAGGGGCGATGCGTCCAGGAGCATCCGGTGAGGTTTGACCGGACGGAGGTTTCCGAAGAGCCCGAGCTCCTTCCGGATCTTCAGGAGCCCCTGTTCGGGCCTCACGGCCCCCCCCGGATTGTCCCAGCGCGGGCCCCCGACGGCGCCCAGGAGAACCGCATCGGAGGCTTTGCACGCATCCAACGTTGCGTCGGTCAATGCAATGCCGTGAACGTCGATCGAACACCCTCCGATCAGATGACGCGGGAAGGAGAAGTCGTGGCCGTAGCGCGCGGCGACCGACGTCAGCACCTGCACCGCCGCCGCCGTGACTTCCGGTCCGACCCCGTCCCCGGGCAACACGATAATGGTCGCTTTCATGACCTCAATGCACTCCCCCCATGTCCGAGGTAAGTCCATATTCGATGCTGTCGGCGAGCGCCCGCCAGCTTGCTTCGATGATATTCGCGCTTGCGCCCACCGTGCTCCACTGGCTCGTGCCGTTCCTCGTTTCGATGAGCACACGTGTTGTGGCCGCGGTCCCGCGATCGCCGTCCAGGATCCGCACCTTGTAGTCCGCCAGGTGGAAAGACCCGAGAGCGGGATAGACCGGCGTCAGCGCCTTGCGGATAGCGGTGTCGAGCGCGTTGACGGGTCCGTTCCCTTCGGCAACGGTGTGGATGATCTCCCCGTTCACGCTGAGCTTCACCGTCGCCTCGGCGAAGATGCCGCGGCCGCTCCGGTGTTCGACGTTCACGGTGAGATCGATCAGTTCGAACGGCGGCACATAGCCGGCCTGGTGGCGTTTCATCATCATCGCCACCGAGGCTTCTGCGGCCTCAAACGAAAACCCCTGGCCTTCGAGGATCTTTATTTGGTCCAGCACCTTCTCCAGGTGTCCGGCGTCAGAACCGGACATTCCGAATTCCTCCGATTTGCTGATGAGGTTCCCGCGCCCGGAGAGTTCGGACACCACGACGCGCATCTCGTTTCCCACGGCAGCCGGGTCGATGTGCTGGTAGGAGGCCGGATTCCTCCGGATGGCGGCGACATGAATCCCCCCTTTGTGGGCGAAGGCCGACCGGCCGACGTACGCCGTGTGGCTGTCGGGGGAGAGATTCGCGATCTCCGCGACAAAGTGAGAGACGTCGGTCAGGGATTTCAGATTGTCCGCGGGGAGGCAGTCCTGTCCCATCTTCAGCGTCAGGTCGCCGATGATCGAGACAAGATTGGCGTTGCCGCAGCGCTCCCCGTATCCGTTGATCGTTCCCTGGACCTGGACACACCCTTCCCGCACAGCGGCCAGAGCGTTGGCCACTGCGCACTCGGCGTCATTGTGCGTGTGGATGCCTAGCGACATCTTCATGCTTTCCTTCACCGTCCTGACGATGGCCGAAATCTCCCATGGCATGGTCCCACCGTTGGTATCGCACAGCACCAGGATTTCGGCCCCACCGCGTTCGGCCGCCCTCAGGGTCTCCATGGCATACGCCGCGTCCAGCTTGTATCCGTCGAAGAAGTGTTCGGCGTCATAGAAGACCCTCCGGCCATGTGTGACGAGGTACGCGGTGCTTTCCTCAATGATCCTCAGATTCTCTGCCGCGGTCGTGCGCAGAACCTCCGTGACGTGAAACATCGAGGTCTTCCCCACGAGCGCGCAGACGGCCGTACCCGAGTCGAGCAGCGCCGCGATGTTTGCGTCCTCTCCGGGTGTGGCGCCGACCCGGCATGTCGATCCGAAGGATGTGATCAGGGCATGGACCAGAGGTGTCTCCTTCATCCTCTGGAAGAACTCAACATCCTTCGGGTTGGATCCGGGCCATCCCCCCTCGATGAAGGCCACGCCCAGATCATCAAGCCTGCGGGCGATCTTGACCTTGTCTTCGCACGAGAGCGATATTCCCTCGCGTTGGGTGCCGTCGCGTAGCGTGGTGTCGTAGATCTGTATCCTCATCGGGCCCTCCGCCTACGTCGTCTGTTCATATGCTCCGATCTGTTCTTCAAAACGGAGAAGGTATCCCAGCTCATCTACCCCGTTGAGAAGACATGTCTTTGAAAAGTTGTTGATCGGGAAGCGCAATGCGGCCCCGCCGGGGACCATCACCGTTTGTTCCGCAAGGTCCACGCTCAGTTCGGCCCCCGGTGATGTCGCCAGAAGCCCGACGATCGCACGGTGTCCTTCCGCGGTCACTTTGACCGGCAGGAGGCCGTTCTTGAGAGCGTTGTTCTCAAAGATGTCGGCGAAGGAGGTGCTGATCACAGCCCGGAAACCGAACGCGGTAAGGGCCCAGGGCGCGTGTTCCCGCGACGACCCGCAGCCGAAGTTGTCCCCGGCAAGCAGGATCTGCGCCCCGCGGTGTTCCGGCCGGTTCAGGACGAAGTCCGGACGCGAGCTTCCATCGGCGTCGTAGCGCCAATCGGCGAACAGATTTTCCGCCAGCCCGCTCTTGTCGGTCACCTTCAGAAACCTCGCCGGGATGATCTGGTCCGTGTCGATGTCGTTCACCGGGAGCGGTACGACGCGCGAGGTGAGTGTGGTGAAATGAGCCATAGTGTCCTTTCGTCTCTTAATGCATCATCGTGCGGGCATCGGTGATCGTCCCGGTGACTGCGCTCGCGGCCGCGGTAAGGGGCGACGCCAGAAAGGTGCGCCCCCCCTTTCCCTGGCGTCCTTCGAAGTTCCTGTTGCTCGTGCTGACAGCGTACTGTCCGGGCGCAAGCTGATCGCCGTTCATCGCAATGCACATGGAACAGCCGGCCTCGCGCCACTCCGCACCGGCGGATGTGAATATCCTGTCGAGTCCCTCCGCCTCCGCCTGCTTCTTGACCTCCTGGGAGCCGGGGACGACGAGGACCCGTACGTTCGGCGCCACCCTGCGGTGGTGCATGACGGAGGCTGCGAGGCGGAGATCGGAGATGCGCGCATTGGTGCAGCTCCCGATGAACACCACGTCGATCGGCAGGCCGAGCATCGGTTGGCCCGGACGCAATCCCATGTAGTCAAGGGCCTTGCGCAGGGCGGCAGCTTTTGACGCGTCGTCTGCATCCTCCGGGGCCGGCACCCGCCCCGTGATCGGAAGCCCCATGCCGGGGTTGGTGCCGAACGTGATCATCGGTGCGAGGGTGTCCGCGTCGAGCGTCACGCTGGCATCGTGACCCGCGCCGTCGTCCGTCTTCAATGTCCGCCATCGCGCCACTGCCTTCTCCCACTCCGTGCCGGCCGGGGCGAACTCACGGCCGGCGACGTAGGCGAACGTTGTGTCATCGGGTGCTATCATCCCTCCCCGCGCCCCCCCTTCGATCGACATGTTGCATATGGTCATCCGCTCCTCCATGGACATGGACCGGATGGCGGGGCCTGTGTACTCGAAGACATGTCCCGTTCCCCCCCCCACACCGATCCGGGCGAGGAGAGCAAGGATGATGTCTTTGGCCGTTACGCCTGTGCGGAGCTTACCCTCCACACGCACTTCGAACGTCCGGGGTTTTCTCTGGAGAAGACACTGCGTCGCCAGGACGTGTTCGACCTCGCTGGTCCCGATACCAAAGGCAAGGGCCCCGAACGCGCCGTGGGTCGACGTGTGGCTGTCACCGCAGACAATCGTCATCCCGGGCTGGGTAAGCCCGAGTTCCGGTCCGATGACATGGACGATGCCGCGGTGGGGACTGTCCATGCCGTAGAGCCGTATGCCCCCCCACCGGGCGTTCTCTTCGAGGCGGAGGATCTGCTTCGCAGCCAGTTCGTCGGTTATCGGCAACGACGGGGCAAGGGTCGGGATGCTGTGGTCCATGGTCGCCGCGGTCCGTTCTGGCCGGCGCACCCGGAGTCCCCGCTGCCGCAATCCCGCAAATGCCTGCGGCGAGGTGACCTCGTGGATCAGGTGGAGATCGATGTAGAGGACCGCCGGGCAATCCGGTTCCTGCGCCACGACGTGGCTTCCCCAGACCTTCTCAAAAAGGGTTTTCGGTTGCGCCGCGTCCGTCGGTGGGTTCGTGCCGATGTTCTCCATGGGCTTCTCCTGTATCATGCGATCGCCGCGGGCAGTGGACTGCTGGATTCCCGCTCCCGATCCTCCTTCCGCCGTCTTGATCCGGCTGCCCTGTTCATGGCCTCCAGATACGCCTTGGCGCTCCCGGCGATCACGTCGGTGCTGACGGCCCTCCCGTTGAACTGGATCCCCTCGAAGGCGACGCGGACGAATGCTTCGCCGATCGCGTCATGCCCCATGCTCACGGACTTCAGGGTATACTCCGTCAGGGTCCCCGTCATCCCGGTGATCCGCTCGATGGCCTTGCAGGCCGCATCGACCGGGCCGTCGCCCGTGGCGGAGTCGACGTACCGGGCATCCCCCTTTCGGAGTTCGACCGTCGCGGTCGGCCGGACGTTTGTTCCGGAGCTGACGTGGAGGCCGACGAGCTGGTAGTCCTCGGCGCTCGCCTCCGGTCTCTGCTCCAGGAGAGCGATAAGCTCTTCATCGAAGATTTCTTTCTTCTGGTCCGCAAGCTGGGAAAACTCGGTGTAGGTGCGGTCGAGTTCATCGGACGTCAGTTCGAAGCCCAGTTCGGCATACCGCTGTTTGAGCGCATGCCGTCCGGAGTGTTTTCCCAGGACGAGCGTGCTGTGCTTGATGCCCACGGATTGCGGCGTCATGATCTCATAGGTGATGGCGCTCTTCAGCATCCCGTCCTGATGAATGCCCGCCTCATGAGCGAATGCGTTCGCGCCGACGATAGCTTTGTTGCGTTGCACCATCATACCGGTGAGACTCGTCAGGAGCTTGCTGGAGCGGTATACCTCCTCGGCGTTCACGCCGGTCCACACGCCGAGTTTCTCCTTCCGCGTTTTGATCGCCACGACGATCTCTTCCAGTGCCGCATTTCCGGCCCGCTCCCCGATGCCGTTCACGGTGCACTCCACCTGCCGGACCCCGTTGGCGACCGCCGCGAGCGTGTTCGCCACCGCCAGCCCGAGGTCGTTGTGGCAATGCGCGCTCAGCACCGCCCGTGCGATGTTGGGAACCCGCCCCCGGATGGAGGCAAACATCGCCCCGTACTCCTCGGGGACGGCGTAGCCGACCGTGTCGGGAAGATTGACGACCCCGGCCCCGGCGTCGATCACGGCCTCGATGATCTCACACAGGAAGTTGATATCGCTGCGGGAGGCGTCCTCGCAGGAGAACTCCACGTCCGGACAGAGCGACTTCGCATGGGTGACCGCCAGGACAGCTTCCCGGAGCACCTGGTTTCTGGTCTTCTTCAGCTTATGGGCCAGGTGGATGTCGGAGGTCGCGATGAACGTATGGATCCTAGGTTTTCGTGCTTCGCAGATGGCCTCCCATCCCCGGTCGATGTCGCTCACGACGGCCCGGCAAAGTCCCGCCACCACGGCATGCTCCACCACTCCCGCAATGCTGCGGACGGCTTCGAAGTCTCCGGTGGAGGCGACCGGAAAACCCGCCTCGATGACGTCGACCCCGAGGCGTTCGAGCTGCCGGGCCATCTTCAGCTTCTCATCAACGTTCATGCTGCACCCGGGTGATTGTTCGCCGTCCCGGAGCGTCGTGTCAAATACAATGATGCGGTCTGCCATGTCGTTCGGACTCCTCAGATGTGCCTGCCTTCGATCTGCGCCAGTTTTCGCACCCACTCCATCAATTCATCAAATTGCGACGGCTCCAGCGACTGGGCACCGTCCGAGAACGCGTCTTCGGGGTTCGGATGCACTTCGATGATCAGCCCGTCGGCGCCGACGGCCACCGACGCCTTCGCCAGGGGTGTCACCAGACTCCTGACGCCGGTGCCATGGCTGGGGTCGACGATGACCGGGAGGTGACTCAGTTCGTGGAGCGCGGGGACGGCGGAAAGATCGCACGTATTGCGCGTGTAGTCTTCGAAGGTGCGGATCCCCCGCTCGCACAGGATCACGTCGTAGTTCCCCTGCGACATGATGTATTCCGCCGACAGGAGGAGATCTTTCAGCGTATTGGCCATACCGCGTTTCAGAAGGACCGGCTTCCTGGTCTTGCCGACTTCCTTCAGGAGCGCGAAATTCTGCATGTTCCGGGCGCCGATCTGCAGGATGTCGACAAAATCGGAAACCATCGGAACATCGGTCGGCGTGATCACTTCGGTGATGATGAAGAGGCCCGTCTGTTCCCGTGCTTCGGCCAGGAGCTTGAGACCCTCCTCCTCGAGTCCCTGAAAACTGTAGGGAGAACTGCGGGGTTTATACGCACCCCCCCGCAGGACCCGCGCGCCCGCACGCCTCACCTGTTGCGCGCAGGTGAGGATCTGTTCTCGGCTCTCCACCGAACATGGGCCGGCCATCACGACGAAGTGATCCCTGCTGATGATGACGGGGGGAATTTCCGGTCGCCCCTGATGGGCCAGCGTGATGGACGTCCGCTCCCTCTTCCACTCGGTGCTCGCGAGTTTGTAGGGCTTCAGGATCGGAACGACGTTCTCGACCCCGTCGGCCAGCTCGAGCGACTGCAGTCGGGATTTTCCCCTCTCATCGCCGACGCAGGCGACCACGGTCCGCAGCTCCCCGTAGATGGGGTGCACTTGGTACCCGAGCTCCTTCACCCTCTCGAAGACGTGATCGATCTGCTCCCGTGTCGCGCCGGGCTTCATGACGACGATCATGTCAGACTTCCCCCTGGAATTCCCGTTTCAGAGCCACCCGCCCCGTCCGCGCGATCTCCCTGATCGAATAGGGCTTGAGCATCTTGATGATCGCGTCGACCTTCTGCTGGCTGCCGGTCGCCTCGAGGGTCAGCGTGCGCGGGCTGATATCGACCACCTTCGCACGGAAGATCTCGGCGATCTGCATGATCTCCGGCCGCGATTCGGCGGTCGTCTGCACTTTCGCCAGCACCAGCTCCCGTTCGATAAAACTGTCGAAGGTCAGGTCCACCACCTTGATGATGTCGATCAGCTTGTTCAGCTGTTTGGTGATCTGCTCGATGATCTGGTCGTCCCCGCGCGTCACGATGGTCATACGCGAGACCCCGTCGTCCTCGGTCGGTCCGACGCTGAGACTGTCGATGTTGTATCCCTTGGCGGCAAAGAGCCCGGCGATCCTGTTGAAAGCTCCGAACTTGTCTTCAACGAGAATCGAGATCGTGTGGCGTTTCATCTTCTCTTCCTCGGCGTGAACCGTCCGGGTGCTAGGCGTCGTGTTTGATTCCGGCATGCGCGTCAGCCTTTCTCTCCGTGTGTGAGGGGGTTCCCTTTTCCAGGGTCATGATCCGCGCGTGGGTGTCGGTCACGCCGTGAGCGGTGGTCAATGCGTCCGGGGTGTCGATCATCTCATGAACAGACTGCCCCGCCGGAATCATCGGATACACATTGTGCTCTTTGGCGACAACGAACTCCACGAACACCGGCCCATCCTTGTGCGCCATCACCTTCCGCAGCACCTCCTCGACCTCCTCGGTCCGCGTGGCGCGGTAGGCCGTGCAGCCGTAGGCCTCCGCGACCTTCACGAAGTCGGGATTGGCCAGCTCCACCTGGGAGT
>Ga0315283_10001102_pt1 | contig 21208 bp, 19 predicted proteins | sample YL17G09_0_MG_FD_204541 | JGI IMG/M metagenome (GOLD analysis project Ga0315283, IMG submission 204541) | Sediment microbial communities from Yellowstone Lake, YNP, Wyoming, USA - YL17G09_0 | ecosystem: Environmental > Aquatic > Freshwater > Lake > Sediment | place: USA: Wyoming | collected...
CGGTGCCGCCGACGCGGGCTGCGACGAGCTCGTCCTCGTCCCCGGCACGGTCGACCTCCGCTGCCTCCGCCGCACCGCCGACCTCCTGGCCGACCGAGCCTGACCCCTTCGTTCTGGGACCCGGGAGCCGTCACCCGACGGCGACTTCAGGACCCAGAACCAGCGATCGATCCTTCTGGGACCTGCCGCCGGTCACCCGACGGCAACTCCAGGACCCAGAACGAAGGGGTCAGGGGCGGGAGGCCGCGGCTTGGCCGGCGCGGCGGCCGAAGAAGCTGCCGTCGCCGAGGGAGATGCCGCTGACGTAGCCCCGGACGGCGATGCCACAGGTGGTGCGACCGGCGGCGTAGAGGCCGGGGACGACCTTGCCGTCCGGGCCACGGACCTCGCCGTCGGGCGTGGTGTCCAGGCCGCCGAGGGTGAAGGGGGCGTAGATGGCGTTGGCCACCCGCAGGTCGATGGCGCCCAGGGGCGGGACCAGCGGCCGTACCAGCTCGGGGACCTTGTGGAAGTCGGGGTCCTCGCCCCGGGCGGCGGCCTCGTTGTAGCGGTCGAGGGTGGCCTCGAGCGCCCCGGCGGGCAGGCCGAGGTCCTCGGCCAGCTCGGTCGCCGTCTCGCCCACCCAGGTGGCCCGCATGCCCACGACGTTGACGACGTAACCCTCCTCGTCGAACACCAGGTAGGCCTCCTCGTCCTGGCGCAGCAGGATCTCGAGCCCGATGCGGCCGTTGTAGGTGTCCTCGTTGATGAAGCGCTCACCCTTGCCGTTGACCAGGATCCCGACGGAGATCTTCCGGGGCGGATTCAGTGGCAGCGAGCACTCGAGGGCGTCGAGGTGCACGGCGGCCCCGCCGGCACCGACGCCCATCCGGATGCCGCTGCCGTCGTCGGTGTCGGTGCCCACGTAGAAGACGCAGTGAGCGGCCAGCGGCGTGTTGGCCTCGACCATGGCCGGGTTGTAGATGAAACCGCCCGCGGTCAGGACCACGCCCTTGTCGGCCTGGATCGCCCGCCGCTGCCCGTCGACGACGGCGACGACACCCACGACGGCGCCCTCGTCGTCCACCACCAGCCGATCGACCCGGGCCTCGGTCCGCACCCGGGCCTCGGTCCGCTCCAGAGCGCCCAGGAGGCACTCCATGATGAAACCGCCCGCGGCGTCCGGGTACTGCGGGTGATGGCCGCGGGGTGCGCCCTTGGCCACCTCGGTGAATGGCCAGCTGTCCTCGCCCCCGCTGTAGACGAGACCGGCCTCGGTGGGCGGCTCCCGGTCCCGCTCGGCGAAGAACTCGGCCTTGAAGGGCAGGCCGTGGTCGACGAGCCAGTGGTAGTGGTCGACCGACTCGTCGCAGTACGGGCGGATCTTGGCCTCGTCGGCGCCGGGCCCGCAGGCCGCCACGAGGAAGGCGAACATGTCGTCGGCGGTGTCCTCGAACCCGCAGGCCTCCTGGATGGGCGTGCCCCCGCCCAGGTAGATGATCCCGCCCGACTGGGCCGACGTCCCCCCACCGCCGCCGGAGCGTTCGAGGGCCAGCACGTCGGCGCCCGCTTCGGCCGCCTCGATGGCGGCACAGGTCCCGGCCACGCCCAGGCCGACGACGACCACGTCGGCGGTGTCGTCCCAGGAGCCGACATCGGCGGCGCGGCGTGGGGTGATCGGTTCCGTGGAGAGGTCGGGCACGGCGCCGGACCGTAATCCAGCCCGCCCGGCGCTCCCGACGGAGCGCCCGTAGGCTTTCGGGGTGAGTGACATCGACGAGCAACCCGAGACCCAGTCCGACGACGGGATCCCCCAGACCCTGGTCGGCATCTCGTTCCCCGACATCTTCCGGGCCCAGGAGTTCCTCACCGCCGCCACCGGCCTGGCCGCCAAGGGCAGCCTGAAGCTGAAGGACGCCGTGCTCGTCGTGAAGGATGCCGACGGCAAGACCCACGTGAAGGAGACCATCGACCCGCAGCCGGGGCGCACCGCCCTGTCCGGCGCCCTGTGGGCCGGGCTCTTCGGTCTGGTCCTCGGTGGCCCTGTGGGTTGGGCCGCCGGCCTGGCCGTGGGCGCCGGGGCGGGTGTGGTGACGGCCAAGGTCGTCGACCTCGGTATCTCCGACGAGTGGGTGGGCTGGTTCCGGGAGGCCGTCCAGCCCGACACCGCAACCGTCGCCCTGCTGGCCGAGGACCTCGACCGCGACGCCCTCGTCGACGAGGCCGCCCGCTTCGCGGGCGCCGGTCTGGTCTACGCCAACCTCGACGACGCCACCCTCGACCGCATCAAGGACGCCCTCGGCGACGAGGCCTGATCCCCCCGATCTGGCGCTTGATCCAGCGGCCAGGGCAACCGGATCGGAGACCGGAGCACGGGGCGTCGGGCTCCTTAGCCTGACCGGATGAGGATCCTCGTGACCGGCGCCACCGGCTACATCGGGGGGCGCCTCGTGCCCAAGCTCGTGGCCGAGGGCCACGAGGTGCGCTGCCTGACCCGTCGCCCCGAGAAGCTGGACGGCGTCCCGTGGGCCGAGCAGGTCGAGGTCGTGGCCGGTGACGCACTCGAGCCCCCGACGCTCCCCGGGCCGCTCGAGGGCGTCGATGTCGTCTACTACCTGGTCCACTCGATCGGGACGGGGGGCCACTTCGAGGACACCGACCGTCGGGCCGCCACCAACGTGGTCGAGGCGGCGGAGGCGGCCGGCGTGGGCCGGATCCTCTACCTCGGGGGCCTGGTGCCGCCGGTGGACGAGGCCATGTCGGCCCACCTCTCCTCGCGGGCCGAGGTGGGCCAGATCTTCCTCGACTCGGGCGTCCCGGCGGTGGTGCTCCAGGCCGGGGTGATCATCGGGAGCGGCAGCGCCTCCTTCGAGATGCTGCGCTACCTGACCGAGCGCCTCCCCGTCATGGTCACCCCGATCTGGGTCGAGTCACGCGTACAGCCCATCGCCGTGCGCGACGTGCTCACCTACCTGATCGGCGCCCTCGCCCTGGCCGACGACACCAATCGTCGCTTCGACATCGCCGGCCCCGACGTCCTGACCTACCGGGAGATGATGCAGCGCTACGCCGCCGCCGCCGGCCTCAGGCGCCGGATCATCTTCCCCATCCGGGTGTTGACCCCCTGGCTGTCGAGCCAGTGGGTGAACCTGGTCACGCCGGTTCCCAAGGCGATCGCCCAGCCCCTCATCGAGTCCCTGCGCAACTCGGTGGTGGCCACCGAGCAGGACATCACCGCCCTCGTACCCACCGACCTGCTGGGCTTCGACGAGGCCGTGGGCCGGGCCCTTGAGCAGAGCCGGACCGGCGATGTCGCCACCCGCTGGTCCGGGGCCGACTGGCCCGGGGCCCCCAGCGATCCCATGCCCACCGACCCCGAGTGGAGCGGCGGCACCGTGTACCGCGACGAGCGCTCCACCCCGGTCGCCGCCTCCGTCGACCAGCTCTGGCAGGCCATCGAGGGCATCGGCGGTGACCGCGGTTGGTACTCGTTCCCCCTGGCCTGGGCCGTGCGGGGCCTCCTGGACCGGTTGGCCGGGGGCGTGGGCCTCCGTCGGGGCCGGCGCGACCCGGATCGCACCGCGGTGGGCGAGCCCATCGACTTCTGGCGGGTCGAGGCCCTCGAGCGGGGCAAGGTCCTGCGCCTCCGGGCCGAGATGCGCCTGCCCGGCGGGGCCTGGCTGGAGTTCGCCATCACCTCCGACGAGGGCGAGGGTCCCGTCCTGCACCAGCGGGCCCTGTTCATCCCCCGGGGTCTGGCCGGCACCCTCTACTGGTGGTCGGTGTGGCCCTTCCACAGCCTGGTCTTCGGCTCCATGCTCCGCAACCTGGCCAAGGCCGCCGAAGCCGAGCCCGAGCCCTCCCGGCCTGGCCCCTGATCCTCCGCCGGTGACCGGAGGATCAGGGCCCAGAACCGTGCCCGGCCTCCCGGCCGGCCCGATCAACCGTGCGATCGGCTACGACAGGATCGTGGCGATGTCCCGAACCATGAGGACCACGAGCAGGACGATGATCGTGACGTTGATGACCGTGATCGGCCACCGCCACTTGTGCCCGCTGCGATGGAAGCGCCGGATGCTGAGCACGTTGAACACGATGGCGATCGGCCCGACGATCAGACCCAGCCAGGGGCCCCAGTCACCGGCGACGCCCAGCGCGGGCAGCACCCACGGGAGCAGGACATAGGCGAACAGGCAGCGGACCCCGGAGATCATCACCGAGGTGCTGAACGCGGCAGCGGCCTGCTCGGGCGTGTACTCGGGGGCCGACGGCTTCACCGGGGCCGTGGTGATCTCGCTCACGGGCCCCAGCATGGCGCGAGCCGGGGGTGGCTGCACCATCAGCTCCCCCGAACAGATGAGGGTCAGGAGCTCCCGAGGGGCCGCGCCGTCTTGGCCAGGCGACCGGTGAGCAGGGCGTCGTAGGCGCTGGGCCAGTCGGTCAGTTCGGTCATCCGGCCGTCGGCGTCCAGGAGCCAGAAGCGGTCCTGGGCCTCGAGGAAGGTTCGGTCGTGGGAGACCGAGATGACCGTGCCTTCGAAGCCGTCCAGTGCGGCCTCCAGGGCCTCGGAGGACTCGATGTCCAGGTTGTCGGTGGGCTCGTCCAGCAGCAGCAGGTTGTGGCCGGCCAACTCCAGGCTGAGGATCTCCAGGCGCGCCTTCTGGCCTCCGGACAGGGTGTCATAGCGCTGCCGTTCGGCCCGCTCCAGGCCGTAGCGGGCCAGGTTCCGCATCGTGGCCTCGTAGTTGCCGGCGGCCCGCTCGACGATGGCGCCGGTCACCACGCCGAGGAAGTCCGGGCGATCGTTCACCTGGGTGAAGAGGCCGGGCTCGACCCGGTTGCCGATGACGACCTGGCCCGAGGTCGGCGCCAGCTGGCCCGCCAGCATCCGCAGCAGATGGGTCTTGCCGGTGCCGTTGGGCCCGATGAGGGCCAGGCGCTCGCCGTGGTGGACCTCATCGGCGAACGGTCGGATCAGGCCGTCGTAGGAGGCCCCCTTCACGGTGACCGCGCGGCGGGCGGCATCGCCGCCCCTGAGCCGGGCCCGCATGGGTCGGGTCGTGACCGGCGGGGGCGGCGGGCCCGCTTGACAGAACCGCTCCCAGCGGGACTCGGCCGCATTCGCCTTGGAGGCGTTCTTGGGGTTGAGCGCGGCGCGCTCCTTCATGATCTTCATGTGGCGGAAGAGGCGGCGCTCCTCGGCGTGCCACCGCTCGAGGTCATCGCCCAGCAGCTGCTGGCGGCGCTCCCGCTCCTCGGGGTAGGTGGCGTAGCTGCCGCCGTGGACCCAGGCCCCGGACCCCTCCAGGGTCACGATCTTGTCCAGGGCGTTGCTCAGGTACTCGCGGTCGTGACTGATGGTCAGGATCGTCTTGGTCGACTCGTGCACCAGCTTCTCCAGCCAGGCCTTGGCCGGGACGTCCAGGTAGTTGTCGGGCTCGTCGACGAGCAGGACCGAGGCCTCGGAGGCGAAAAGCACATCGAGGGCGAGGCGCTTCAGCTCCCCGCCCGACAGGGTCGTCACGGGCCGGTCGGTGACCTCGGCCAGGCCGGCGCCGAGGATGCGACGGGTGCTGGCGTCCCAACGGCCCTCCAGCGCATAGCCCTGCATCTCCGACCACTCGCCGATGGCCACCCCGACGGCCATGCCCGCGTCGGGGTCACCCTCGGCGAGGCGCCGCTCGGCCTCGGCCAGCGCCAGCCCCGCGGCCCGCAGGCGGGGCGGAGCAAACCCCAGCAACATCTCGCGGACCGTGCGGTCGGTGGCGAAGCCGATGTCCTGGGGCAGGTAGAGGACCTCGCCGCCCATGCGGACGTCGCCGGTCGCCGCCTCCAGCTCGCCGGCCAGGACGCGCAGCAACGTCGTCTTGCCGCTGCCGTTCTCGCCCACCAGGCCCCAGTGCTCGCCGGGGCCCACCTTGACGCTGACCTCGAAGAAGAGCTCGGCGTGACCCGGATAGGCGAAGGAGAGGTCGGAGACGACGATGGACACCGCCGGCCATCCTGACGGGTCGGCGCCCCGCCGGGCACCGGAATTCCGCGTGCTGTCGCGCCGAGGTCCGAGATCCCGGCAGGATCTCTGTCACGAACACTTGTGCAACACCGTCTGGCTGGCCCGCTTCGCCGCCGCCCTGGTGATGTTGGCCCGCGCCGAGCGCCCGCCGGGCCCGAGGGCCCTCGCCCCCGTCAGGGGCCGTGCCGAGAGGCACGAGGGGGAGCCACCAGCTCGATGCGATTGCCGTCGGGGTCCTCGAGGACCAGCGAGGGCTTGCCCAGCTCGTCGACCACGCCGGGGTGGTCGATGCCGAGGCCGGTGAGCTCGTCGGCCCAGGCCTCGAGGGCGGGACCGTCGGGGACGGCGAAGGCCAGGTGGTCGAGGGGGCCGTCGCCGGCCGGCCGGCCCGCGGTGAGCACGACCACGACCTTGCTGGGCCGATGGCGCAGGGCGACATAGCTGTCGTCCTCGGCCGCAGTCAGCCGCTCGAGGCCCAACACCGTCGTGTACCAGCGCTCGCTCGTGGGCACGTCCCGGACCAGGAGCTGCACGTGGGAGAACCCGGTCATCGGCGAGGTCACCCCGCCATCATCCCACCGGCTCAGACGGCCCGGATGTCCCGCCGCTGCACGCCCCAGGTCCCCAGGGCGACCAGGGCCACGGTCACCGCCAGGAGCAGCAGGAGCCGCTGCGGGTCCACGCCGTCGCTCACCGGCTGGCTCCCGATGGCCCAGTACCAGGGCGAGAACTGCTTCGCGTCCCTCAGGGGGTCGGCCAGGGGCAGGATCGAGGTCACGACGTAGCCGAGCACCAGGACGGCGATCGAGCCGCCGAGGGCCAGACCCCGACGACCGCCCAGCCCGCCGATGGCATAGGCCACCGCGGCGTGGAAGGCCCCCAACGCGCCGACGGCGAGGGTGGCGGCGATGACCGACCCGATCCCGGCCTCGTCCAACGAGAACGGGTGCAGCCCGACGGTCACGAACCCTGCGGTAGCCACCACGATCAGGCCCAACATCACCAGGGCGGCGGCGAAGCGGGCCAGCCAGAGCGTGGTCCGCCGGATCGGCAGGGCGTGGAGCAACTCGAGGCGCCCGGCGTCCTCGTCCGCCGAGGTGAGCGCCGCGGTCATGGCGATGGCGGCCCCCGACAACAGCAGCGGCAGCAGCAGGGCGAAGATCTCGCCGTCCAGGTAGCCGGCGGGGGTCGAGATGCCCTGGGCGCCGAACGCCTCGAGCAGCGAACCCATCGACTCCTCCATCTCGGCCAGGGAGTTGGAGCTCTCGAAGCTCGGCCAGAAGGCCATGTTCAGGAGCGCGAAGACGACGATCCCGAATCCCCACCAGAAGCCGGCACGGCGCTCGGCGGCCACGCCCCGCCGGATGAGCTCACCGACCGGGCCGTTCACGCCCCCTCCCCCGGCTCGGTGGCGACATCCTCGTAGAGCGACAGGAACGCCTGCTCGAGGTCGGGCTCGGGCAGGAGCAGGTGCTCGAGGTGGTGCCGGGCCAGCTCCCGGACGAGGCCGTCGGGCGAGCCGTCGACCACCCCGGCCACCTCTCGGCCCCGGACCACGACGTCGTGGACCCCCGGCACCCCCTGGAGCGCCTCGATCGGCGGCTCCTCGACGAACCAGGCGGTGAAGGGTTGGCGGGCGGCATGGCGCAACTCGGCCACGTCGCCCTCGGCCACGACCTGGCCATGGCGGATGACGACGACCCGGTCGGCGGTCTGTTGGACCTCGCTCAGCACATGCGAGGAGAGGAAGACCGACGCCCCGGCCTCCACGGCCTCGGCCAGCAGGAGCTGGAACTCGGCCTGGACCAGGGGGTCGAGGCCCCCGGTGGGCTCGTCCAGGATCAGCAGCTCGGGCTCGGCCATGAAGGCGCCGACCAGGCCGACCTTGCGCCGGTTCCCGCCCGACAGTCCCCGGGCCCGCCGGTCGAGCGGCAGGGCCAGGCGCTCGCAGAGCTCGTGGGCCCGGCCGAGGTCGAGGCCGCCCCGCAGGCGGGCCCAGGAGCGGAGGGTCTCCTCAACGGTCAGGCGGTCGTCCAGGCGGAGCTCGCCGGGGACGTAGCCGATGCGGCTCCGCACCTCCGGCCCGCTCCGGGGGTCCACCCCGAGGACCTCGATGCGACCGGTGTCGGGGCGGGCCAGGTCCAGTAGCAGTCGGATCGTGGTCGACTTGCCGGCGCCGTTGGGACCCAGGAAGCCGACGACCTGGCCACCGGGGACCTCGAGGCTCAACCGGTCGAGGGCCACCACCGACCCGAAGCGCTTCGTCACCGCCTCGGTGACGATCACGGGGTCCACCCTCCCATCGTGGCCCGGGGCCGACCCGGGTATGCGGGACCTTCGGCCCTCCCCGATACCGGGGCGCCGACCGCCTACCCTCGCTGGAGGACACTGGGACAGAGGAGACCACCATCCGAACCGAAGCCACAGCGGTGCGCCGATCCCGCCGCATCCTCGTGCTGACCACCCTGGTGCTCGGCGCCGCCCTCGTCCCCGTGGACGGCGGCGCGGCGACCGCTCGTCCGGCGTCACCACCGTCACCACCGTCACCACCCCCAGCGGCGGCGTTCGCCAGCAGCCCGGAGCAGGGCACGACGGGTACGGCGATCCAGGTCAGCGGCCGGAACTGTCGCCTTCCCGGCACCGACGAGCCCGGTGAGGGAGTCGTCGTCCGCCTGGCCGGCGGTGGGGCCGTATCCGCCTACGCCACCGTTCCGGTGGCCCGGGACGGCAGCTGGTCGGGCACCCTCGAGGTCCCGGCGGGCACCCCGGCCCGGACCCTGCGCCTCGAGGCCCGGTGTGCCTCGCCGGGGTACGAGGACCGCGACCCGGTCACCTACGCGACCCGGGCCTTCACGGTCACCGGCGAGGGAGCCGGGGCCGAGTCCACGCCCGCCACCCCGCGCTTCAACGGCGGGATCGAGTCCTTCGGTGAGTACGACGGGCAGTCGACCTGCAGCCCGAGCATCAAGCCCGGCATGGCCGCGTTCATGCGCCTCGTCCAGAGCAACTACGGCGGCGGCAGCCTCGGCGTCGTGCGGGGCTGCAGCGTCGGCGGCACCAGCGAGCACAAAGAGGGCCGGGCCTGGGACTGGGCCATGAACGCCGGCAGCGCCGGGGACCGGGCCCGGGTCCAGGCCCTCATGACCTGGCTGTTCGCCACCGACTCCCGGTGCAACCACTACGCCCGGGCCCGCCGCCTCGGCGTGATGTACATCATCTGGAACCGTCGGATGTTCCGCCTCTATGACACCGACCGGGGCTGGGCCCCCTACTCGGGCTCGAGCGCCCACACCGATCACGTTCACTTCAGCCTGACCCGGGCCGGCGGAGCCGGACAGGTCAGCTTCTATCGGCCCACCTACCAGGCCGTGCCGGGCTGGACCCCGGCCCGCTATCGGGTGGCCGACGTCACGGTCGGCGGCGCCTGGGACGGCGTCCGTCCGCTCGTCGGCGACTTCGACGGCGATGACCGGGACGACCTGCTCTGGTACGAGCCGACCTCCGGTGAGGGTCAGGTCTGGTACCGCAGGGAGGACGGGCGCTTCACGGCCCGGAGCCTCGCCCTCGGTGTGGGTCTGACCCCCCTGGTCGGCGACTTCAACGGGGACTGCCGTGACGACATCTTCGGGTACCGACCGGGACGGGCACCCGATCGCCAGTGGCAGGGCCAGCCGGGCCGAAGCTTCCGGTCGGTCGCCGAGACCATGAACGGCACCTACACGCACCAGGTGGTCGGCGACTTCAACGGCGACCGGGTCCACGACATCCTCTGGTACAACCCCGGCCCCGGAGAGGACCTCCTCTGGCGGGGGACCCCCTACGGCTTCGTGGCCCGGCCGATGCGCATGGGCGGGCACTACCGGCCCTTCGTCGGCGACTTCGACGGCGACCTCCGCGACGACGTCTTCTGGTACGGGCCGGGGCCGGCGGCTGACCGGGTCGGGTACGGCAGGGCCAACGGGTTCACCGCCGGCGAGGCCGACATCCGCGTGGACGCCGACCCCCTCGTGGGCGACTTCAACGGCGACGACCGCAGCGACATCCTCTGGTACGGCGTGGGCGCAACCCCCGACCGCCTGTGGGCCGGCCGGTCGACCCGGAGCTTCCGGGCCGACACCGTGGACATGGCCCGCCCCTACGCCCTGCCCGCGGTCGGCGACTTCGACGGCGACCTCCAGGACGACGTCTTCTGGCACGCCAGCCCGCTGCACGAGGACCGCATCTGGCGCTACTGACCGTCCCGCCGGACGGGACGACAGCTGAATGACAGCCGTGTAAGTTCTCCGCCCATGGGGATGCTGCGGTTCTCGTTCGGGACGATGGGATCGGGGAAGAGCACGCTGGCCCTCCAGATCCACCACAATCTCTCTTCCCGGGACCTACGCGGCCTGCTGTGCACCCAGCTCGACCGTGACGGCGCCCAGGTGACCTCCCGCCTCGGCGTGTCGGCCCAGGCCGTCGACGTCGGCCCCAAGCTCGACCTCGAGGATCTCTGCCGCGGCTTCGCCGAGCAGCACGGTGGCCTCGACTACCTCGTCTGCGACGAGGCCCAGTTCTACACACCGGCTCAGGTCGAGCAGCTGGCCCGGGTGGTCGACGACCTGGACGCCGACGTCCACGCCCTCGGCCTGCTCACCGACTTCCGGGGCCGCCTGTTCGCGGGCTCGGCCCGGTTCCTGGAGCTGGCCGACGAGCGGGTCGAGGTCCAGGTCGAAGCCCGCTGCTGGTGCGGCGCCCGGGCCACCCAGAACGCCCGCCTGGTCGACGGCCGCCAGGTCTACGACGGCGACGTCGTGGTCGTCGGCGACACCGACCACGAGGCCGAGGTGAGCTACGACTTGCTGTGCCGTCGCCACTGGATGGCAGGCGAGACCGGCCGGGTCGCCCCCACGATGGCCGCCCTCACCGACGCCGGCTGACCCTCGCCGCACTCGAGAAGGCGTGGTCAGTCGGCGCCGACCAGCTCCGGTTCGCGTTCGTAGGACTCGTCGTCCTCCGGGATGGCTTCGGCGTGGCCCTCGACGTCGACGGTGGGCAGGAGACGGTCCAGCCACTTCGGCAGCCACCAGTTGCGGTCGCCCAGCAGCTCCATGGTCGCCGGGACCAGCAACATCCGGACGATGGTGGCGTCGAGGAAGATGGCCGTGGCCAGCCCGATACCCATCATCTTGATGGTTCGTTCGTTCTCCAGCAGGAAGCTGCCGAACACCACGACCATGATCGCCGCCGCCGCGGTGATGACCTTGGCGGTGGCGGCCAGGCCGTCGGCCACCGACGTGTGGCTGTCCCCGGTCCGGTGCCATTCCTCCCGCACCCGTGACAGCAGGAACACCTCGTAGTCCATCGAGAGGCCGAAGACGATGGCGAAGAGCATCATCGGGATCCAGGGCTCGATCGGCGCGGGCTGGACCCCGGTGAGGTCGCTCAGCCAGCCCCACTGGAAGAGGGCGACCACGACCCCGTAGGCCGCCCCGATGGACAGCAGGTTCATGATCACCGCCTTCAGCGGGACCAGAAGGGAGCGGAACACCAGCATCAACAGCAGGAAGGACAGGACCAGCACGGCCGAGAAGAAGTACGGCAGTCGGGACTGGAGGAAGTCGGAGAAGTCGACGTTGGCGGGGACGTTGCCGGTCACGGCCACGTCGATGCCGGACTGCTCCTCGACAGGCGGCAGGATGTCGTCCCGGAGGCGGACGACCAGCTCGTTCGTGGCCTCGGCCTGCGGCCCGGTCGTAGGGACCACGTTCCAGAGCACCGCCGTCGGGTCCTGCGGATCGTTGGGGATGCCCGGCGAGACGAAGGCGACGCCCGAGTCGGCGGCCACGGCCTCCGGGATGGCCGCCAAGCCGGCGGGGTCGGTCCCCTCAGCCAGCCGGGCGACCAGGAGGAAGGGGCCGTTGAAGCCCTCGCCGAACCCGGCCACCAGCAGGTCGTAGGCCTGCTTGGTCGTGGTCTCCTGGGCGGCGTTGCTCTCGTCGGAGAAGCCCAGACGCAGGCTCAGAACGGGGATCGCCAGCATCAATAGCACGGCGGCACCCCCCAGCGCGGCCCGCCACGGACGGTGCTGGATCACCCGACTCCAGCGGTAGGCCAGCGTCTCGCGCCGCGGCCTCGGCTTGCGGGGCGGGAGCTCGACCTTGAGGGCCGGGACCCAGATGCCCGCCAGGAGCACCAGGACCGCCAACGGCAGGGCCAGGGTGAGGGGGGCGATCTTCAGGCCGAGACCCACCAGGGCGACGGCGACGAGGCCGGCGGCGATGAGGCCCCGCCAACGGGTCGTCTCCACCCGGGTGCCGGCGAAGCCGATCAGCGCGGGGAGCAGGGTCAGGGAGGCGGCCACCGTGAGGGCCACGGTCAGGGCGGCGCTGACGGCCAGGCCCTGGACGAAGGTCACCCCCATGAGGAGCATGCCCAGGAGGGAGATCACGACCGTGATCCCGGCGAAGAGCACGGAGCGCCCGGCCGTGTCGAGGGCGATCGAAATCGACTCCCGGACGTCGTGACCGGCGTGGAGCTGTTCCCGGTAGCGGGTGATGATCAACAGCGCGTAGTCGATCCCCACACCGAGGCCGATCATCACGCCCAGGAACGGGGCGAACTCCGGGATGGTGACGAGATTGCTCATCAGGGTCGCGAGCGCCGACCCCAGGCCGATGCCGAAGAGGGCCACCCCGATCGGCAGTCCCATGGCCAGCACCGAACCGAAGGCGAGAATGAGGATGACGATGGCGAACGCCAGGCCGATGAGCTCCGAGTCGGGCGGCTCGAACTCGCCGAAGATCTGCCCGCCGAGTTCGATGCGCAGGCCGTCGATCTCCGGGGACTGGTCGAGGATCACGTCCCGGATCTCTCCGGCCCTGGTGAAGTCGATGTCGCCGGGCATCTCGATGTTGGCGTAGGCGATCCGGCCGGCCTCCGGGCCCTGGGCCGAGACCAGTTGCCCGCCCCCCTCGTCGTACGGGCTCTCCACCCGGGTGACGTCGTCCTCGGCCGCCACCGTGGCGAAGAGCACCTGCATCTGTTCCTGGACCGCGGGGTCGTCAACGCCCTGGGCGGCCTCGAACACGATCGTCCCCACGATGCCGGTGCCCTGGCCCCCGAACTCGGCGTCGAGGACGTCGAAGCCGCGGCGCGACTCGACGTCGGGCAGGTTGAACTCGTCGCGGAAGGAACTGCCGACGACGCCGGCGAGGACGTTGACCCCGATGAGGGCCAGGATCCACAGGCCGAGGACCAGCTTCCGGCGGTCGTGGCACCAAGGGCCGAGACGGGTGAACACGGAAATCTCCAACGCTTCGGGGACGACGTCTCTTCCTATCGCCTTCGACCCCGGAGCCCGCGGCAACTCGTCGGTCCGAGCGGGGGTGGCGGCCTCCCGCCCGTCCTCGGGTCGTAGCGTGAGCGGCGATGCGGATCCTGGTGGTCGAGGACGAGGCGCCGATGGCGGCGTCCATCCAACGGGGGCTGGTCGCGGAGGGCTTCGCCGTGGACATCGCCGCCGACGGCGACGAGGGCCTCTGGATGGCCCGCCAGTTCCCCTATGACCTCGTCGTGCTCGACGTGATGTTGCCCGGCACCAACGGCTACGTCGTCTGCCGGACCCTGCGCGAGGAGGGTGACCGGGTGCCGATCCTGATGCTCACGGCCAAGCGGGGCGACCTCGACGAGGCCGAGGGGCTGGAGACCGGTGCCGACGACTACCTGACCAAGCCGTTCTCCTTCGTCGTGCTGGTGGCCCGGGTCCGGGCCCTGCTGCGTCGGGCCCAGGGCGAACGGCCGCCGCGCTTCCAGGCCGGGGACCTGACCCTCGATGCCGCCGATCACACCGTGCGCCGGGGTGAGGTGGCCATCGACCTGCGCAACCGGGAGTTCGCCGTTCTCGAGTACCTGCTGCGCCGCGCCGGCGAGGTGGTGTCGAAGGCCGAGATCGTCGAGCACGTCTGGGACCTGAACTTCGAGGGCGACCTCAACATCGTCGAGGTGTACGTCAGCTCGTTGCGCAAGAAGATCGACGGGCCGTTCGACCGTCACGCCCTCGAGACCGTCCGGGGCATCGGCTACCGGTTGCGGGCCGACGGCGGATGAGGCGCATCCGCTGGCGGTCCGTGCGGCTGCGCATGGTGCTGGCCGCCGTGGCCGTCCTCGCCCTTCTGCTCGTCGGCGCGGCCATCGGCTTCGACCAACTGCTCCGGAACCGGCTGATCGACAACCTGGACACCTCGCTGCAGGCCCAGACCGCCGACCGGGCCGCCCTGCTCGACGGCGGGGCCACCCCCGACGTGCTCGCCACCGGTGCCGGCGAGGAGGACTTCGTCGCGGTCCTCACCCCCTCGGGCGCCGTCCTGGCCAGCACCGGTGTGGCCGAGCCCTCGGCGCTGGCCGTCCTGGTCCCGCACACGCTGGTCGGCCTCGACCTGGCCCTGACCGAGGACGAGGGCGAGGGCGACGGCGGGGAGGGCGAGACCCACCGGTTGCGGGTGGCCACCGAGGCGACCGGTGACGGCCGCCGGGTCGTGGTGGGCCGGGCCACCGAGTCCATCGACGACGACCTCCGCGACGCCCGCAACCTGCTGCTGGCGGGGATCCCCATCGTCGTGGCGTTGGCCGCCGTCCTCGTCTGGATTCTGGTCGGGCGGGCCCTCCGCCCGGTCGACCGGCTCCGGGGCGACGTGGACTCGATCGTCGCCACTGGCCTGGGCCAGCGGGTCGGGGCGCCGGGCACCGCCGACGAGATCGACCGGCTGGCGTCGACCATGAACGACATGCTGGGCCGCCTCGACGACCAGGCGGAGGCCCGTCGTCGGTTCGTGTCCGACGCCTCCCACGAGCTCAAGAGCCCGGTGGCCAACGTCCGGGCCCTCGTGGAGAGCGCCGGGGACGACCTCGAGCCGGAGCAGTGGGCCGACCTGCGGACGTCCCTGGTCGGGGAGACCAACCGGCTCCAACTCCTGGTCGACGACCTGTTGTTCCTCGCCCGGGGCGACGAAGGACGGCTCGAACCCGTCCGAACCGTGGTCCATCTCGACGACATCGTGTTCGACGAGGCCGAGCGCCTCGCCCCGCTGACCGCGGTGGTCATCGACGCGTCCGCGGTGACCCCGGCCGACGTGATCGGCGATGCCGCCCTCCTGTCCCGCCTGGTCCGCAACCTGGTCGAGAACGCCGCCCGGCACGCCGCCAGCCGTGTGACCCTGAGCCTGGGGGCGGAGGACGGACGGATCCGCTTCATCGTCGCCGACGACGGCCCGGGCGTGCCCGAGGGAGAGCAGACCCGGGTCTTCGAGCGGTTCGCCCGGGTGGAGTCGGGGCGGGCCCGGGCCGAAGGCGGTACGGGCCTTGGCCTGGCGATCGTGGCCCAGATCGCCGAGGACCACGGGGGTCGGGTGGACATCGGCACCCCCGAGGGGGGCGGGGCGGCCTTCGTGGTGGACCTGCCGGCCGCGGCCCCCGACCGCCCCTGATGAATGGGCCGCTCAGGCCGATTCGGGTTCACCTCGTCGGGCCGTGCCAACCGAGGCGCGTGGGGGGTGTTGCCTCGTCTTCGCCCCCGCCGGTCAGGCCGGGGTCGAGGCCGTGAAGACGCCCCGGAACTTCCGGGCGGTGACGATCCGGTGGAGGGTGAGGCCCGAGACCAGGACGATGAGCCCGACCATCGAGCCGACGTAGACCGGGTTGCCGGCATCGGTCCCGGCGGTCGCCCCGTGCAACACCCCCAGCCAGAACATGGCGTAGGACGTGAGGTGGATCTGCTTCCACCAACGCCGCGGGATCCGGCGCATGACCAGGGAGCTCAGCTCGACCGCCAGAAGCAGGTAGAAGGCCACGATCCCCCAGGCCACCGCCCAGGTCTTCCACTCCGAGGCGAAGGGGACGAGCAGGTCGGCCACGCCGAAGTGCACGTAGGTGTCGGCGACCAGCCCGGCCAGGTGGATACCGGTGAAGATCACCGCGGCCCCGCCGAGGAAGCGGTGCAGGTCCAGAAGCCATGCCGCCGACGGGCGCCCCTGCAGGATGCGGGTCGACAGCAGCAGACCCCAGATCACCGAGGTGGACGCCAGGACGAGGGCGACGATGCCCCCGGCCCGGGCCGTGTACCACCAGAGCTGGGGGTCCACGGCCTAGCTGCTGCCGCTGCTGGTCGAGGGCGTCGGCAGCTGGGGCAGCGGGATCGGCGCCGGGCTCGACGGCGTGACGGACGATCCGGAGGAGCCTGAGGAGCCGGACGAGGAGTCCGGCACCACGACCACCGTCGGGTTGGCCGAGGGTGAGGCGGTGGCCGGCTGACGGGACCCGAAGGCCAGACCGGCGACGATGCCGAGCGCCACGGCGGCGCTGAGGACCCCGACGACCATGCGGGAGCCCTCCGCCGGATGGGCGCGCCGGGCCGCCGATTGCGGCGCAGGTCGGGCGGGACGCGACGGAGCCTGGGCGAGTTGTCGCCGGGGCCGCGGGGCGGTGGGGGCCTGGGCCCCGAGGTAGTGGACTGGCGGGGCGACGGGGGGCGGCGGCGGGGGCACGGCCACCCGTCGGGGAGGCACCGGAGGTGCGGTCGGGGGCGGCGCGGGCAGGCGCCGCGGCGGGGGCGGCGGCAACGTCGACCGCAGCGGGGGTGCGGTCGGGGGCGGCGGCAACGTCGACCGCAGCGGGGTGACCGGACCGGCGGGCGGGGGCGGCGGTGGAGGGACCGCCGCCCCCGGGGCCGGCTTGGCCACCCGGCCACGGGCGGCGAGGCGGACGAGACGAGCGTCGACGTCGGGGCTCGGGCGGTCGGTCATCAGTCCTCGCCTCCCTCCGACTCGTGGTCCTCGCCACCAGTGTCGCGGACGACGGGGGTGGTGTTCCGGTCGGGCGTCGAAGCGGTCGAGCCGGCGGCGGTCGCCGTGTCGGACCCAGGGGCGGCGACGGGGTTGCCGTACTGGTCGACGTACTGGGTGACCCCGGCGGGGGTGGCCGACGTGGTGCCGTGGTCGATGGTCACAGCGGCGGCGCTCAGGCCGGCGATCACGGTCAGACCGAGAGCGGCGAAGGCGGTGAAGGCGGTGGAACGGGGCATGGGGATGCTCCTTGCGTCGAGGGTCGGTCCCTGAGGACCTGCGCTCAGGATGCACCCCGGCACCTTTGACCAACCTGAAGCCGCCTGAAGCCGGTTTCAGGAAGGGACCTTCGGCGGTGGCATCCTGGCCCCGGTTGGAGATACTCGCGGGCATGGCAGCCAGCGACATCCGGCGGATCACCATCCACGGGCACGAGGTCGTCTATCGAGACGTGGGCGAGGGCCCGGTCCTCCTGCTCCTCCACGGCATCGCCGGCAGCTCCCGGGCCTGGCGCGAGATCATGCCGGCGTTGGCCGGCGACTACCGCATGATCGCCCCCGACCTGCTCGGCCACGGCGAGTCGGCCAAGCCTCTGGGCGACTACTCACTGGGGGCGTTCGCCAGCGGCCTGCGGGACTTCCTGGGGGTCCTCGGCGTCGAGCGGGCCACCCTGGTCGGCCAGTCGTTCGGCGGCGGCGTCGCCATGCAGCTGGCCTATCAGCACCCCGAGGTCTGCGAGCGGTTGGTCCTGGTCGACAGCGGAGGGCTGGGCCGGGAGGTCAGCCCGATCCTGCGGGCCGTGACCCTGCCCCTGGCCGAGTACGTGCTGCCCGTGGTCTTCCCGGCCTTCGTACGCGACCAGGGAGACGCCGTCAGCCGCTTCCTCCAGCGCCGCGGCATCCGCTCCGGCCGGGCCGCCGAGATGTGGCTGGCCTACCGGTCCCTCACCGAGTCGGACAACCGCAAGGCCTTCGTGCGCACGATGCGCTCGGTCATCGACCCGGGTGGTCAGTCGGTCAGCGCCATGGACCGCCTCTACCTGGCCGCGGCCGTGCCCACGTTGATCGTCTGGGGCGCCGACGACCCGATCATCCCGGTCAGCCACGCCCACGCCGCCCATGACGTCATCGAGGGCAGCCGTCTCGAGATCATCGAGGGCGTGGGCCACTTCCCCCACGTCGAGGCCCCCGCGCGCTTCATCGAGGTCCTCCGGGACTTTCTCGAGACCACCCCGGTGGCCCCGCCCGGGGCCGAGACCCACCGCGAGCTGCTCCGGGAGCGCGCCGCCATCGCCTGACCGCTCAGTTGCCGAAGTCCCAGCCCTCGCCCGAGGCGTACTGGCCGAGGACGTTCTTGGCGATGAGGATGCGGTGGACCTCGTCGGGCCCGTCGGCGATGCGCAGGGTGCGGGCACCGACATACATGGCATTGAGGGGCAGGTCGTTGGACACCCCCGCCGCGCCCCAGACCTGGATCGCCCGGTCCACCACCCGGTGGTAGGCGGCGGGCACGAACACCTTGATGGCGGAGATGTCGGTACGGGCCCCGTGGAGGCCGAGGTCGACCTTCTCGGCGGTGTGGATGGTCATCAGGCGGGCGGCCTGGATGTCCATGTAGGAGTCGGCGATGAAGCCCTGGATGAACTGCTTGTCCTGGAGCAGTCCCCCATGGACCTCACGGGTGCGGGAACGTTCGACCAGGAGGTCGAAGGCCCGCCACATCTGGCCGATGGCATTCATACAGTGGTACACGCGCCCGGCGCCCAGGCGGTCCTGGGCGGCCTGATGCCCCTCCCCGACCCGGCCGAGGGCGTTTTCGACCGGCACCCGCACGTCCTCGTACTTCACCTCGCAGTGGTCGGACCGCTTCCGGCCCCACACCCCGATGCCCCGGACGATGTTCACGCCCTTGGTCGCCGTCGGGACGATGATCTGCACCATCGGCCCCTTGCGAGGGTCCGCGTCCTCGGCCTTCGGGTCCGACACCCGGCACATGACGATGAAGAAGTCGGCGTCGATGCCGTTCGAGGTGAACCACTTGTGGCCGTTGATCACCCACTCGTCGCCGTCTTGGGCCGCCGAGGTGTCCAGTGACCGGGGGTCCGAGCCGGGGTTGTGGGGCTCGGTCATCGAGAAGCCCGACTCCATGGTCCCCTCGATGAGGGGGTGGAGCCACTTCTGCTTCTGGTCCTCGGTGCCGTACTTGACCAGGATCGACTGGTTCCCGCTGTTGGGGGCCACGACCCCGAACAGCGAGGCCGCTCCGAGGGCGTAGGCCAGGACCTCGTTCATGTAGGCGTGGGCCAGGAAGTCGAGGCCCATCCCGCCGTACTCCTGGGGCAGGTGGGGCGCCCACAGGCCGGCCTGCTTGACCCGGTCCTTGATGGCGGCCCGCAACTCGAGGGTCTCCCGGTACTCGGTGTGGGAGTTGTCCTCGGCGGAGCGCCAGAGGGCCGCCTCGTTGGGAAGGATGTCCTCGTTGACGATCTCGGCGGTGCGTCCCCGGATGTCGTTGATGCGCTCGTCGACGGTGGGGATGGGCTTGACGTTCATGGCCATCGTGACGGGTTAGCCCAGCAGGGGTGCCGCCGCCAGGGCCATTGGCCCTCAGTTCAGCGCGGGCTGCGCGTCCGCGAGGTCGCGGAGCTTGTTCTTGAGGAGCTTGTCGAGGGTGCCGAGCGGGAACTCCTCGACCACGTAGACCGCCTTCGGGACCTTGAAGTCGGCCAATTGGCCGGCGCAATGCTCGATCACCTGGCGCTCGAGCTCGTCGCGCTCGGGGGCGTCGGGCGTGGTGATGACGAAGGCCACGACCACCTGGTCCAGCCACTCGTGCTTCTTGCCGACCACCGCCACCTGGGCCACGCCCGGGATGGCCGTGATGGCGTCCTCGACCTCCTTGGCCGAGACGTTCTCGCCCCCGACCTTCAGCAGGTCCTTGTCCCGCTCCCGGTAGAAGACGTTGCCGCCGGCGCCGAGCATGACCATGTCGCCGGTCTTGAACCAGCCGTCCTCGAAGGACGCCTCGTTGGCCTCGGGGTTGTCGTAGTACTCGAGGAAGAGCTGGATCCCCCGGGTGCCCCGCATCCAGAGCTCCCCGGTTTCGCCCTCGGTCACCAGCTCGCCGGTGTCCTTGTCCACCACGGCGAACTCGTAGCCGGGCGTCACTCGGCCCATGGACCGGGTCGGCAGCTTCTCGTCGGGCTTGCCGGTGATGGCGTGGGTGACGGTCTCGGTCATGCCGTAGGCGGCATACACCTGGATCCCGAACATGGCGTCGAGGTCCGGCATGATCAGGCCGAACACGCCGATGCGCAGGTCGGTCTCCGGCTTGTCCTCGGCCATGAGCGTGCCCATGACGAAGGGCATGAGGGAGATGTGGGTGATGCCGTTGCGGGCCACCACGTCCCAGAACCGGCTGGTCGACCACTTGGGCATCAGCACCGCCGTCGCCCCCACGCCGAGCACCGAGAAGAACGACCAGCTCTGGGCGTTGACGTGGAAGAACGGCAGGTAGATGAGGTACCGGTCGTCGGGTCCGAGGTCGATGTTGCGGGGGCCCGTGCGACTGGCCCAGATGGCGTTGGCGTGGGTGTGGACCACGGCCTTGGGCCGGTTGGTCGTACCCGAGGTGAACATGATCCCGAACGGGAGCATCGGCTCGATGGGCCGGCCGGCCCAGTCGTCGGCTTCGCCGAACAGATCGGCCATGGCCAGCCCGCCGTCGGGGACGTCGTCACCAATGACGGCGATCCACTGCAGGTCCGGGGCGGCCTCGGTGACCAGGTCCACGAAGTCGGGTTGGGTGATGGCGGCCACGCACCGGGCCTTCTCCACGAAGTAGGCCATCTCGGCCGCGACCGACTTGGTGTTGGTGGTCACCCCGACCGCGCCGACCGTCGCGCAGGCCAGCCAGGCCAGGACCATCTCCGGGCAGTTCTCGGCATGGATGAGGACCTTGTCGTCCCTGCCGATGCCCCGGGCGGCGAGGCCGGCGGCCAGGCGGCGGGTGTCCGCCCACAACTCGGCGTAGGTCCACGAGCGACCCTCGCCCTCGGACGGCTCCCAGACGAGTACGGGGTGGCCCCCCCGCTGCTCGGCCCAGTGGGCGAGGAGCCATGGGATGTCCTGGCCGTGCCCCTGCAGCCCGATCACCGCTTCCTGATCCATCACCCACCCTCTCGACGTCGGACGCGGCAGTCTCGCGGCTCCGCGCCCCGGAGCACGAAGCGGGGCACCCTGCTAGGACGGGTCGGGGGCCGGGTTGGCCGCCGCCGCCGCCGCGTGTGCGGGCGCAACTACCGTGAGTCACTCCCGACCCGAGAGGCAGGCATGCAACCGTCGATGAGGGCCGCCGTCACCGTCCTGGCCCTGGCCCTGGCCGCCGCACTCCCGGCCAC
>Ga0315283_10001103_pt1 | contig 21199 bp, 19 predicted proteins | sample YL17G09_0_MG_FD_204541 | JGI IMG/M metagenome (GOLD analysis project Ga0315283, IMG submission 204541) | Sediment microbial communities from Yellowstone Lake, YNP, Wyoming, USA - YL17G09_0 | ecosystem: Environmental > Aquatic > Freshwater > Lake > Sediment | place: USA: Wyoming | collected...
CCCGGCTCATGGTCCCGGTGGGATCGGTACCGCCGAGGACCTTGGCGAACACGGGGTAGAGCACGGCGTCCTCGGCCTGCTCATGGGGCAGGAGGTCTTCGACCAGGAAGTCGTGGGCCTCGCGGATCGCGGCCAGGGCCCGGTTGGGTGCGAGGACGCCGATCTGGTCGGCCGCCACCCGCAGGCGGTCGAGATCGGGCCGCAGGGTGCGGTGCTCGCCGCTGAACTGGTGGACCAGCGCCTCCTCCTCGGCGTTGACCTGCGCCTCGCTCCCCGGCACCCGCAGGACCCGGAGCGCGTTCAGGATGACCCCGACGTCGATGGCCTCCTGCAGCAGCGCACCCCAGGTCGGCGGGAGGTGGCCGAAAGCGGCGACGACCATCGCCGCCAACGAGAGGCCGATGCCCGCCACCACGCTCTGGCGGGCGATGTCCCGCGAGCGTCGGGCGATGACGATGGCGTCGCCGAGACGGTCGAGGCGGTCGACGGTCAGGACCACGTCGGCCGCCTCCGACGAAGCGGTGGCGCCCCGGGCGCCGACGGCCACCCCGACGTCGGCCAGCGCCAGCGCCGGGGCGTCGTTGATCCCGTCACCCACCATGATCGTGCGCCGACCTCGGCCCTCGGCCACCACGGCATCGACCTTCTCGGCGGGGCTCCGCTCGGCCAGCACCTCGTCGACGCCGATCACGGCGCCGACGGTCTGGGCCACGTCAGCCCGGTCGCCGGTGACCATGACCACCCGTTGCACCCCGGACCGGCGGAGCCGGCGCACGGTGCGGGCGGCATCGGGGCGGATGGGGTCGTCGAGGACGATGCCGCCGACCGGCTCGCCGTCGACCCGCACGAACAGCGTGAGGGCGCCGTCGAGGTCGGCCCGCCGGCGCACGACGTGGGCCCACGGCGGCAAGGGCCCGGGGAGGAGCCAGTTGGCGCTGCCGACCTCGACGAGCCGGCCGTCGACGCGCCCGGTCACCCCGCGGCCCGGCCGCTCCTCGACGTCGGTCGGGAGCCGCAGTTCGAGGTCACGCCCGTGGGCCGCCCGCACCACCGCGCCGGCGAGGACGTGGGGCGAGACCTGGTCCAAGGACGCGGCCAGGCGAAGGACCTCGTCGGGACCGAAGACCTCGGCGGCGGCGGGCACGACCTCGGCCACGCTCGGCCGGCCGGCGGTGAGCGTGCCCGTCTTGTCGAACAGCAGCACCTCGCCGTCCGCCAGCTGCTCGAGCGCCGCGCCCCCCTTGATGACCACGCCCCGCTTGGCCGCACGCGACAAGCCCGAGACGATGGCCACCGGAGCGGCCAGGATGAGGGGACAGGGCGTGGCCACCACCAGGACGGCCACAGCCCGCACCGCGTCGCCCGAAAGGAGCCAGGCGGCGCCGGCCATCGCGAAGCTGACGACCAGGAAGGCCGACGCATAACGGTCGGCCAGGCGCACGAACGGCGCGCTCGAGGCCTCCGCCTCGGCCACGAGGCGCACGATGCCCGCATAGGTGCTGTCGGAGGCCGTGGTGGTCGCCCGCAGGTCGAAGGGGCCACCGGCGTTGACCACCCCGCTGCGCACGGCGTCGCCGGTGCCCCGCTCGACGGGAAGGGGCTCACCGGTCAACGCCGACTCGTCGAGCACCGCCGGCTCATCGGCGACGAGGCCGTCGACGGGGACGACCTCGCCGGGCTGCACCAGCAGCAGGTTGCCGGGCCCGACGTCGGCCAGGTCGGGGGAGGTCAGCTCGCCGTCGTCGTAGCGGTGGACCACCCGCGGGGCGCGTTCGAGGAGCGCCTGCAGATCCCGGCGCGCCCGCGCCCCGGCCCGGGCCTCGAGGGTGCGGCCGCTGGCCAGCATCACGGTGATCACCGCACCGGCGACGTACTCCCCGGTCGCCAGGGTGCCGAGCAGGGCGACCAGGGCGATGAGGTCGACACCGAGCCGACCCTGACGGGCATCGCCGACGACCCAGACCACGGACGCGGTCGCCCCCAGCACCGCCGTGACCGCCCACCCGACGTGGCCGGCGTCCGGCCGGCCGAGGAGGTACAGCATCCCGCCGAGGGCGAGACCGACCAGGGCCACGAGCAGCAACGTCGACTCGCGCCGGAGGCGGCGGAGGGGCTCGGGCCGGGCCGCAGGGTCGGTCATCCCAGACAGGTTCGCACCGTCACGCCGCCGCGCCCGGTGTCGTACGTCCCTTTCTCCCGGGGGCCGACGGGCTCGCGGCCACAGGGGCCCGGTTTCGGGTCCTTCGGCCCTCCCCGTCACCCTCGCACTGGTCGAGGCTGGTCGCTGATGACCGCCACGTTCGACGACCGGGAGCACGTCCGGCGACGGGCGCTCATGGTCGAGCGGGACCTGGCGGAGCGAGGCATCGGCGATCCCCGGGTCTTGGCGGCCATGGGCGCGGTGGCGCGCGAGGCGTTCCTCCCGCCGGAGCTGGCCGAATTCGCCTACGAGGACAGCCCGCTGCCCATCAGCTCGGGCCAGACCATCTCCCAGCCCTACATCGTGGCCCTCATGGCGGAGGCCGCCGAGCTCGGGCCGGCGGACCGGGTGCTGGAGATCGGCACCGGTTCGGGATACGGCGCCGCCGTGCTCAGCCGGGTCGCCGGCGAGGTCTGGACGGTCGAGCGCCACCGGGAGCTGGCCGACCAGGCCCGCCACCGCCTGGCCGCCACCGGGTGCGACAACACCTACGTCCGCACGGGCGACGGGACGCTGGGCTGGCCCGAGGCCGCCCCTTTCGATGCGATCGTCGTCACCGCCGGCGGACCGGCCGTCCCCCAGGCCCTGGTCGAGCAGCTGGCCGACGGCGGCCGGCTGGTCATCCCCGTCGGCCCCGAGACGCGGTCCCAGCACCTGGTGCGGGCCCGGCGGCGGGGTGACGACCTGGTCAACGAGGACCTCGGTCCCGTGCGTTTCGTCCCGCTCATCGGTGCCCAGGGCTGGGCCAATCCGTCAGACGCCGGCCCGGCGCCGCCCCCGCCGGCACCGCCCACGATCGTCCCGGCCAGCGCCCGCGCCGGGGTCCACGCGGTCACCACGCTGGTGCACGAGTCGGCGCAGCCCTTCAGCTCCATCGCCGACGCCGACCTCGGTCCCCTGCTGGAGCGGATCGGCGACTGCTCGGTCGTCCTGCTCGGCGAGGCCTCCCACGGGACCTCGGAGTTCTACGCCCTGCGGGATCGCATCACCCGGGAGCTGATCGTGGGCAAGGGGTTCACCGCCGTCGCCGTCGAGGCCGACTGGCCCGACGCCGCCCGGATCGACGCCTACATCCGTCACCGGCCACCGTCGCCGCCGCCCTTCGAGGTCTTCGCCCGGTTCCCGACCTGGATGTGGCGCAACCGGGAGGTGAGCCGGTTGGTGGACTGGCTGCACGCCCACAACGGCGGGGTCGACGACCCGGACCGCCGGGTCAGCTTCCACGGCCTCGACCTCTACAGCCTCTACACCTCCCGCGACGCCGTGCTGGCCTACCTCGACCAGGTGGACCCGGCCGCCGCGGCGGTGGCCCGCACCCGGTACGGGTGCCTGTCGCCGTGGGAGCACGACCCTGCCCAGTACGGGCGGGCCGTGGTGACCGGCGGGTTCCAGGGCTGCGAGGACGGGGTGGTGGCCACGCTCACCGACCTGCTGAAGGCCCGGCTGGAGTACGCCGAAGGGGACCAGGTCGCCTTCGTCGAAGCCGCCCAGAACGCCGCGGTGGTGGCCAACGCCGAGCGCTACTACCGGGTCATGTACTACGGCTCCCGGGAGTCGTGGAACCTGCGGGACCAGCACATGTTCGAGACCCTGCGTCTGGTGCGCTCCCACCGCCGCCCCGACGCCAAGGTCGTCGTCTGGGAACACAACTCCCACATCGGGGACGCCTCGGCCACCGAGATGGGGGCGCGGGGCGAGCACAACGTCGGCCAACTGGCGCGGGGCGAGTACGGCGACGACGTGTACCTGGTCGGGTTCGGCACCGACCACGGCGAGGTGGCGGCGGCGTCGGACTGGGGTGGGTCGATGCAGCGCAAGGCTGTGCGCCCCGCCCACCCGGACAGCTACGAGCGGGTCTGCCACGACACCGGGGTGCCGGCGTTCCTCCTGCCCCTGCGGTATCCGGCGCGGCCCGAGCTGCGGGAGGAACTGGCCGCACCGCGCCTCGAGCGGGCCATCGGCGTCATCTACCGGCCCGAGACCGAGCTGCAGAGCCACTACTTCCAGGCCTCGCTACCCCACCAGTTCGACGAGTACGTGTGGATCGACGAGACCTCGGCGGTCACCCCGCTGGCCGCCCACCACCTGGCGGGCGTACCCGACACGTATCCGTTCGGCCTGTGAGCGCCGGCCCGCCTCCCCCGCTGGCGGGCCCCGACCACGTCTCGGCCGTGCTCCGTCGTCTGGCCTGGATGGACGACGAAGGGATCTGGCCGGGTGGCCCCCGCTACCTCTGGACCGACGGGTTCGGTGTCGTGCTCCTCTGCTCACTGGCCGACGTCACCGGCCAGGACCACTTCCTGGACCGGGCCGAGGCCGTGGTGGCCGAGGTCGACCGGGTCCTGGGCCGGTCCCCGGGCTACCGCATCGGGGAGGCCGCCGATCGCGACGGCCAGTACTTCCACTACCTGACGGTCTGGGCCTTCGCCCTCGGCGTGCTCGGCAACCATCGGGCGGGCTACCGGCAGCGGGCGCTGGACCTGGTCCGCGCCGTCCACCCCCGCTTCGTGCTGCCGGGCCAGGGGATCTGGTGGAAGATGCTCGAGGACCTGAGCGGGCCCTACCCCGGCTACGGCCTGGGCGGCCTCGACCCCTTCCAGGCCCGAGCCGTCTACCGGTTCCTCGACGGCGGCACGGGTGAGCTGGCCACCGGGCTGGCCGTGCTGGACGGGTTGATCGAGCCGGTCTGGCGGGACCTGGTGATCACCCAGGACCTCGGCCTGGGGATGATGCTCTGGTCGGCTCACCGCTGCCGGGGCGAGGCGTGGGCCGTCGCCCACCAGACCCGGAGCCTGGCGGTCCTCGACCGGATGTGGGTCGACCCGCCGGGATACGTCTGCCGGGAGCCGGGGCACCCGGACGTGCAGTTCGCCTTCACCAACTACGGCGTGGCCCTGGGCCTGCAGGCGGTCGGCCGTCACCCGGACCGGGTCGAGGCCCTACTGGCCCACTTCGACACCTACCGCTCGCAGGACCACTACGACCGGGACGCCATCACCCACGTCATGGCGTGCGTGGCCCGCCTGCCCGGCGCCTTTCTCTGACGCGTCACCGAAGCCGCCAACCCGGGTCGGGTCAGGTGGCGGTGCCGGGACCGAGGGCGGCGAGGGCCTTACGCAGACGGCCGGTGGCCTCGTCGGCCAAGGCGGCAAAGCCCTCGTCGTCGACCAGCTGCACCGGGTCGATGACGGCGACCCGGGTCCGCCCGTCGGCCGTCGGTTCGATGACGACGTTGCACGGCAGGAGCAGGCTGGCCGAGGGATCCATCTCCAGCGCCCGGTGCGCCAGCGTCGGGTTGCAGGCGCCGAGGATCTTGAGCGGCGGACGCTCGACGCCGATCTTGGCCCGCAACGTGGCGGCCACGTCGATCTCGGTCAGGACCCCGAAGCCCTCCTCCGCCAGGGCGGCCCGGATGGCGGCCTCGGCCTCGTCCAGCGAGAGGTCGGTCACGGTCTCGAGCGCCTTCAAGGGGTCGTCGCTTCGCCGACGACGCCCTCGACCGTGGCCACCACACCCCGTCGGCTGAGCGGCTCGGTCGACACCTGGGCGCCCAGCAGCAGGTCCGGATGACGGGAGGCGGTGAGGGCGGGCGCGATGACGGCGATGGGCTTGTCCGGGTCGTGGGCGTGGATGGCGGCCCGGACCTCGTTCATGGCGCGGTCACCGGGCACGAAGACCTGAAGGACGGCGTCAGCCCCGTCGACCGCCCCACAGCCCTCGCCGTCGACCAGCGGGCACCGGCGATCGCCGTGGGACCCCGGCCCGGCGCACTCGGCGGTCTGGAACCCGGCATCGCGCAGGGTCGCGGCCATGGCCGTGCGCAACTCGGCGTCGTCCTCCTCGATGAGGACCCGTCGCCCTTCGACAGGACCGGTCCAGCCGGAGGGCGGCTCGATGTCTTCGACAAACCAACGACCCAGGAAGGGGATCCGTCGCAGGAGCTGCTTCATGGTCTCCCCCTCTGCTCGGGCGAGGGGGCTCGCCGGTGCGAACCCTCACCCCGAGGGTCGGTGCCGGCCCCGGTTCGGGACAGGGCCATTGGTCCCTTCCTGGCGTGGATCGAGACCTCATGGCCTGCCCCCCGGGGCCTCGGGCGGACCCGACCGGCACCCGGACGCAGGCCCGATTCGGGTCCTTCGGCCCTCCCGGCGACGGCGCTCCGGGGCCAGGCTGGGAACCGGCGGCGACACGGCCGCCGTCCGAGAGGAGCACCATGGGCATTCCCCTGCACCCCGGCATCCGGCGGGTCCTCGACCGGCCCAACATCGCCCACCTCGCCACCCTGCAGCCCGACGGCGCCCCCAAGAGCGACCCGGTGTGGATCCTGCGGGACGAGGACCGTGTGGTGGTGGGTACCCACACCGACAGCCTCAAGGCCCGCAACGCCGCCCACGACCCCCGGGTGGCGGTCTCGGTCGTGGACCGGGACAACCCCTACGAGGAGGTCCAGCTCCGGGGCGTGGTCATCGACCATGAGCCGGACTACGAGCTCGAGGTCATGGACCGCATCGCCCGCAAGTACACCGGTGAGGCGTTCCCGTGGCGGACCGGGCACGGTCGGGTGGCCCTGATCATCGACGTGACCCAGGCCCGCCACCACATCCTGCCGATCACCGGCGCCACACCGGAGGGCTGACCCCGGAGGGGGAGCTCAGGCCCGGCCCATGATCCGGTCGACGCGGATCTCGAGGGCCACCCGGTCGTCACGCTCGCCGGGTCGGCGGTAGCGCTCGGCGTATCGCCGCACGGCCTCGGCCACCCGCTCGGGGTCGGCGGTGACGGTGGCCTCGCCCTCGAGGGTGAGCCACCGACCGCCGTCGACCTGGCAGAGCGCCACCCGGGCGCCGGTGCCGATGAAGCCGACCCGACGGGCCGATCGGAAGGTGATCACCCGGGCCAGGCGGGCGGGCGGCTCGTAGGTGAAGCCGACCGGTGTGACGTGCGGCGTCCCGTCCGGCCTCAGGGTGGTGAGGGTGCCCAGATGACGTTCGGCCAGAAAGGCCTCGACCTCCTCGCTCAGCTCGTCCAGGTCCACGACGCCCATCATGACCGGCGCCGGGGACGGCTACTGTCGCGTCGGTCACCGAGGATCGAAGGCCGGCACTAACGCGTCAGTGGGAGACGGACGTGGGCTGTGGTGCCGGCCGGGCTGGAGTCGAAGGTGATCTCGCCCCCATGGCGCTCCATGACGATACGCCTCGAGATGTCGAGGCCGAGGCCCGTGCCCTTGCCCACGTCCTTGGTCGTGAAGAACGGCTCGAAGGCCCGGTCCTGGACCGCCAGGAGCATGCCGTGGCCGGTGTCGGCGATGTCGACGAGGAGGTCCGAGCCCTCGCACCGGGTCGTCACCCGCAGCGAGCCGCTGCCGTCCATGGCGTCGATGGCGTTGTCGATCAGGTTCGTCCACACCTGGTTGAGCTCACCGGCGTAGGCATCGATCTCGGGGACGGCGGAGCCGAAGGCCCGTTCCACCTCGATGGCGCCCAGCTTGTGGGCCAGCATCACCAGCGTCGTCTCGATGCCGTCGTGCACGTCGACGCGCTGGAGCGAGGTCCGGTCCATCTGCGAGTAGGACTTCACGGCTTCGACCAGCTGGGAGATCCGGGTGGTGGTGTCCTGCATCTCGTCGAGCAGGGCGTTGGCGCTCAGCGTGCTGGTCGTCCACTGCAGGGCGGCGCCGAGCGCCTCGGGCCCCACCGCCTGCTCGACCCGCTCGCACCACGCCCGGTCGACGCCGGCCGTGGCCAGCACGGGTGCCAGCTGCCAGGCCCGTTCGACGCCCCGCTCGGCCAACCACTGGCCGATCGCCTCCTCGAGATCGGCGGCGGCCAGCGCCCCGCCTTCAGGCGGTTCGGCTCCCACGGCCTCCGAGCGCAGGGCATCGAGGGCGACGAACTGCTCGGCGGTGATCGTGACCTGGCCCAGCTGCGTCAGCGACGACAGCATCGTGTCGCAGGTGGTCCGCAGCTCCTCGACGGCGCGCAACGACGCCGCCGCGGGGTTGTTGATCTCGTGCGCCAACCCGGCCGCCAGAGTGCCCAGCGCCACCAGCGATTCGCGCTGGCGGGCCATGGCCTCGATCCCTCGCACGGTCTGGTAGATGCCGACGATCATGTGCTTGCCGAAGGGGAACCATTCGCCGACCAGGCGACCCAGTTCCTCGGACGGGACCCGCAGGCAACGGCCGGCTTCCACCCCACGGCCGGTCGCCCGATAACCGGCGCTGCTGTCGTCGCCCCCCCACGCCTGCAACCCTCCGGCCCACTGGCCGGGTGTCGACATCGTGGCCAGCACGATCGTCTCCGTCGCGCTCTGGCGGGACAGCTCGACCGCTCCGTCGAGCACGATCCACAGGTGGTCCGCTGACTCACCTTCGGTGAAGAGCAGGTCGCCAGGGCCGAATCGGATCTCCTCGCCGGCGTCGATGAGCTGGGCCCGTTCGGCCTCGCTCAGCCCCTCGGTGAGGAACGCGTTCCGTAGTTCGTCGGCCGCCGTCACGTCGACTCCAGATGGAGGTGGACGAGGTGCACGGCGCTGGCTCCCTCACCCACGGCGGACGCCACCCGCTTCATCGAGCCGAGACGGATGTCACCGGCGGCGAACACTCCCGGGAGACTGGTCTCGAGCAGGCCCGGTGGGCGCGTGAGCGGCCATCCCGGGCTGTCGGCGTCGAGCGCGGCCACGTTCGGGCCCGTGAGGATGAAGCCCTTGGCGTCCCGCGCCACCGCGTCGGGGAGCCAGTCGGTGTGGGGCGACGCGCCGATGAAGACGAAGAGCCAACTCGCCGCCACCTCCTCCTCCTCGCCGGTCGCCCGGTCGCGGAGGGTCAGCGACTCGAGATGGTCCGAGCCCGCCCCGCCGGAGACCTCGGCCTCCAACCGGACCTCGATGTTGGCGGCATCCTGGATGCGGGCCACCAGGTACTGCGACATCGACTTCTCGAGCCGGTCGCCGCGGACCACCAGCACCACCTTTCCGGCGAACTGGGCCAGGTGCAGGGCCGCCTGCCCGGCGGAGTTTGCCGCCCCGACGACGTAGACGTCATCGCCTTCGGTGGCCCGGGCCTCACTGGCGGACGCGCCGTAGAAGACACCGCGGCCGGCCAGTTCGGCGAGCCCGGGAGCATCCAGCAGCCGGTACGACACGCCGGTGGCCACGATGACCGCCCGGGTCTCGATCTCGGTGCCGTCCTCCAGGCACACGGCGTGTATGCAGCCGCGCGGCTCGAGGGCCGTGACCTCGTGGGCGAGGACCATCTCGGCCCCTAGGCGACGGGCCTGGGTCACGGCGCGGTGCGAGAGGTCGGCGCCGCTCAGGCCGGCGGGGAAGCCGAGGTAGTTCTCGATCCGGGAGCTCTGGCCGGCCTGGCCACCCGGGGCCGCCCGCTCGACGACGGCGGTGCGCAGCCCTTCGGAGGCGCCGTAGACGGCGGCGGCCAAGCCGGCAGGCCCGGCGCCGACGATGACCAGGTCGTACAGCGTGGACTCGGCGCGTGTCTGCAGGCCGAGGGCGTCGGCGATCTCGAGCAGGGAGGGGCTGGGCAGCTTCGTCCCGTCGGGGAGGAGCAGGAGGGGAAGCTCGTCGTCCTCCGCTCCGACCCGGGAGAGGAGGTGACGGGCCTCGGGATCGCGCTCGAGCTCGAGCCACTGGTACGGGACGTGGTTGCGGGCGAGGAACAGGCGGGTGTCGTGGCTCTGCTCCGACCAGCGGTGCCCCACCACCCGCACGCCGGCGAACCGGGTGGCGTTGGTCCGTTCCCAGTCCGCCAGCAGGTCGTCGAGCACGGGGTACAGGCGCTCGTCGGGCGGTGCCCACGGCTTCATCAGGTAGTGGTCGAGACCGATGTCGTTGATAGCCGTGATGGCCGCGTCGGTGTCGGCGTAGGCGGTGAGCAGCACCAGCTTGGCGTCGGGCGAGGGCTGCCTCGACCGCTCGAGGAACTCGATGCCGGTCATCTCGGGCATCCGGTGGTCCGACACGATGAGCGCCACGGGCTGGTCGCGGCGGGCGAGCTCGTCGAGCACGCGCAGCGCCTCGGGGCCGGAACCGGCCCGCACGATCTGGTAGTCGGCGGCATACCGCTCCCGGAGGTCGCGGGTGACCGCCTGGGACACGGCGGGGTCGTCGTCGACGGTGAGGATGATCGCTCTCGACACTGCGCCCTCTCGGCGGGTTGGCGCCGCCGACGACCGCCGGGGCCCGCGAAACCTACTTCGGCCCGGGTCGTCCCACGGCCCGGGGCTACCGTGACCGCCGGGCCCGGGGCCGACCCCGGCCCTCCCCCGCCACCGGAGGCGTCATGTCACTTCCCTCGGGCCTTCTCCTCAACCCGCACACCTACGACCCCGCCGAGCTCGACGCCGGGTCCCGGGCGCTGATGGAGGCGACGATCGGCTACTTCGAGTCCCTGGGCCGGGACCGGATCACCGACGAGGACAACCGCGGGGTCTGGTACGAGGACTTCTGCGCCTTCCTCACCGACTCCGGCGCCTTCGCCACCCTCATGACCCCGGCCGGGTACGGCGCCGAAGGCGCCCGCTGGGACACCTGGCGCAACTGCCACTTCAGCGAGATCACCGCCTTCTACAGCCTCGGCTACTGGTACGCCTGGCAGGTGTCGATGCTGGGGCTGGGGCCGATCTGGATGGGCGAGAACGAGGGCGTCAAGCGACGGGCTGCCGCGCTGCTGGCCGACGGGGCCCTCTTCGCCTTCGGGCTCTCCGAGCAGGGCCACGGGGCCGACATCTACTCCAGCGAGATGCGCCTCACGAAGGTCGCGGACGGCTACGTCGCCAACGGGGCGAAGTACTACATCGGCAACGGCAACGCCGCCGCGCTGGTCTCGGTGTTCGGGAAGGTGGCGAACGAGGAGACCGGTGAGGACGAGTACGTCTTCTTCGTGGTCGAGCCCGGACGGGACGAGTACGTGCTCGAGAAGAACACCGTCCATTCGCCGATGTTCGTCGCGGCGTTCCGGCTGGAGGACTACCCGATCACCGACGCCGAGATCCTGGTCCGTGGCCCTGAGGCCTGGAACGTGGCCCTGAACACGATCAACGTCTGCAAGTACAACCTCGGGTGGGCCTCGATCGGGATCTGCACCCACGCCCTGCACGAGGCCATCGACCACGCCGGCCACCGGCAGCTCTACGGCGGCCTGGTCACCGACTTCGCCCACGTACGCCAACTGTTCGTCGACGCCTATGCCCGGCTCACGGCGATGAAGCTGTTCGCCGCCCGGGCCAACGACTACATGCGGTCCGCCTCCGACGACGACCGGCGGTACCTGCTCTACAACCCGATGGTGAAGATGAAGGTCACCACCGAGGGCGAGCACGTCGTCAACGCCCTCTGGGACGTCATCGCGGCCAAGGGCTTCGAGAAGGACACCTACTTCAACATGGCCGCCCGCCACATCCGGGCCCTGCCGAAGCTCGAGGGCACGGTCCACGTCAACATCGCCCTGATCGTGAAGTTCATGCCCAACTACTTCTTCAACCCGGCCGAGTACCCCGACATCCCGGTGCGCCAGGACGCCGGCCACGACGCCTACCTCTTCGAACAGGCGCCGACCCGGGGACTGGGCAAGATCTGTTTCCATGACTGGGCGGCCACCTTCGACCGCTTCGACTCACCGAACGTCGACGTGTTCCGGGGCCAGGTCGAGACGTTCCGCACGATGCTCGAAGCCGCCGCCCCCGACGACGGCCAGGCCGCCGACATCGACTTCCTCCTCGCCCTCGGCGAGTTGTTCTCCCTCGTGGTCTACGGCCAGCTCATCCTCGAGGCCGTCGAGCTCCACGGCATCGCGCAAAGCACCGTCGAGGCGATCTTCGACGTGCTGGTGCGCGACTTCTCCGCCGGGGCCACCCGCCTGCACGGCAAGTCCACGACCAGCGAGAAGCAGGCCGAGTTCGCCCACGACATGATCCGCCGGCCCCACGGCGATCCTGAGCGCTTCGAGGCGGTCTGGAACGAGGTGCTGGCCCTGATGGACACCTACGCCCTCGCCCCCTGACTCAGGGGGGACGTTGCTCACCGCGGCATCGGCCCACACCGACGGCCGGCTGGTCGGGTCCGCCCCCCCCGAGGACGCCGCGGGTCAGCGGGACGGCAACCCCAGCAGCTCCACGGTCTGGTCCGGCGTGGCGACCGGGCGGCCGGCGGCCCCCGCCCGGACGACGGCGGCGGTGACCAGCTCGGCGTTCGTGGGCGAGTGGTCGCCGTCACCGGGGTGGCACTCCAGGCCCAGGTGGAGGTGGCCGCCTCGGGCCAGGGCCGCATCGACGAGGGGCGTGGCCAGCAGGTCGCCGCCGAACACCGACACCGACCACGGCAGATCCGTGCCGTCGAGCAGCTCCAGGTAGGCGGCCAGTGCCGTCTCGGTCGGGGGCAGGCCGAAGGGGGCACCGCCCAGGTAACCGTGCTCACCGCCGAAGTAGAGCTTGACCATGGCCCCCGCCGGCAACCGTCCGGCGTGGTGCCAGGCCAGGATCGCCCGGAGCCAGCTCGGGTCGAACACGGCGAGGCTCGGCCCGAGGCCGTGGCGCGCACAGAGGGCGAACATGTGGTGGGCGTCGCCGAAGCTGTTGCGGTACACCCAGTCGCCGGTGGGCACGCCGTCCGGCTCGGCTCCGCCCAGATTGACCGAGCCGAGGTCGGCCAGGCTGAGGCGCAGCACCCCGGCCTCGGCCAACGGGGTGATGTGGGCGTAGCTCTCCTCGACCGTGGCGCCGGCGTTGGTGGTCGGGTAGAGGAGGGCATCGGGGCGGGCGGCCAGCACCGGCCGCCATCCCTGGAGGTAGCGCTCGGCCGCCTCCTGCCCCGCCACCCCGAAGCGGTCGATGTGGTTGTGCACGATGGCTGCACCCGCCTCGAGGCAGGCCACGGCGTCGGCGGCGATCTCGGCCGGCTCGACCGGGACGTGGGGGTTCTGGTGTTTGGCGGTGACCCCGTTGACGGCGGCTTCGATGATCACGGGCTGGGTCATGGACCCTGCATCATCCCGCGGCGAGCCGCCGGCCGCGTCCGCCGCCACCGTCCGGTCGATGACGGCCGGCCACGAAGCCATGACCTTCGCCTCTGGCGGGGCCGGGGCGGCCGTGATCCGATCGGCGGCGTGGAGCCAGGAGCGCACGGGGCCGGCCCCGAGGACGAGCAGCGGACGGGGTGGTCCCCGTGGGACCCGCTCCGGGCCCGCGTCGAGCACGAGTTGGCGGCCGACATCGACCAGCGGGACCCGGGGTACCTCGAGCGGATCCAACCGCTGATCGGGACGGCCCTGCGCTGGTTCGACCCGGAGATCCAGGGCTTCCACCGGGTGCCCGACGAGGGGCCCTTCCTGGTGGTCGGCAACCACTCGGGCGGCATCTACATGCCGGACTACTGGGCCTTCCTGCACCGCTGGGTCGAGGAGAGGGGGCCCGAAGCGCCGCTCTACAGCCTGGCGTTCGACTTCGTCTTCGGCCTGCCCGGGGCGGCCACGCTGGCCCGGAAGATGGGGGCGGTGCCCGCCAGCCACGAGAACGGCGCCCGGCTGCTCGAGCGGGGCGACGCCGTGATGGTGTACCCCGGAGGTGACGCCGACGACTACCGGCCGTGGGCGGAGCGTCACCGGGTCGACCTCCATGGGCGCACCGGCTTCGTGCGCCTGGCCCTGCGCCACGGGGTCCCGGTGGTGCCTCTGGTGGCCCACGGCAGCCACGACGTGATCATCGTCCTCGCCCGGGGGGAGGCGGTCGCCAAGCGCCTGGGCCTCGACCGGCTGCGCATCAACGTGCTCCCGGTGGTGCTGGGCCCACCGTGGGGGATCGCGCCCGTCCAGCTGCCGACCTTCCCGCTGCCGGCCAAGGTGACGGCCCGGGTGTGCGAGCCGATCGACTGGTCCCGGCTCGGGCCCGAGGCGGCCGACGACCCCGAGGTGGTGCGCCACTGCTACGAGGAGGCCCTCGGCCGTATGCAGTCCAACCTCGACGAGATGGTCGAGGACCTGCCCCACCCCGTACTGGCCCGGGTGGGCACCGCCGTGGGCCTCGACCGCCTCCGGGGCCTCTGGCCGGGATGACGACATGGTCGCAGCCAGGCCCCCCCTTCACCGGCTGAGCCGAGACCGCACCACACTGGGCGCCGTGCCGGACGCCGCCCAGCCTCAGCCCGACCCACCAGGTCCTGTCAGGTCGGTGGTCGACTGGCTGTTCCGCGACCGACGAACGGGCGAGGTCGTCATCGCCCAGTTCCCGAACCTGCCGCTGTGGGTCTTCCTGGCCACGGTGGTGTTGCGCCGGGTCGTGCCCGAGGACAGCGGTGCGTTCACCGCCCTCCGGGCGGTGGCGCTGGCGGCCCTCGCCTGGTGGGCGCTCGACGAGGCCCTCCGGGGCGTGAACCCGTGGCGTCGCCTACTCGGCCTCGGCGGCTGCGCCATCGTGATCGCCGGCCTGGTGACCTGGTCGGGCTGATCGGGGTTCGCCTGGCCAGGACGTTCAGGGGGCAAAGACCTCGGTGGGGTGGGGCTGCTCGGTAGTGGTGCCACCGTCGCCGAATGGCCCAGCGGTCAGGGGACCGTCGTGGTCGGGACCGTCCTCATCGGGACCGTCGTGGCGGGGACCGTCGTCGCGGGGACCGTCGTCGCGGGGACCGTCGTCGTCGGGACCGTCGTCGTCGGGGGGGGAGGGCCGGTGCCCAGGCAGGTTCTCATCGCCCCCAGGAGCAGGCTCTGGAACCCGGCCTCACCCGATTCGCTCAAGTGCAGGCCGTCGGCCGCGAGCCACTGGCTGTTGCTCGCCAGTCGGCGGCCCCACTCGGGCACGACCAGGTTGGCTCGGCGCAGGTCCTGGTTGCGCAGCGTGGTGTTGATCGCTCGCGCGGTGACCTGCCTGCCGGTCTGCATGATCGTGGGCCACACGATGCATCGCGCCGTGGCGGCCTCGTCCAAGGTGGCCCGGATCTGGGCCTGGACGTAGTCCCGGGCCACGCGCCGGTTGGGCTGCCGGCTCACCCAGCTCAGGTCGTTGACCCCGGCCACGATGATGATCCCCTCGGCGCCCTGTCCCGCGGCGTCGGTGGCCAACGCGCGGACCCACTGGATGGTCCAGCCGTTCTCTCCGCGCACCGTCGACCGCCACCCCTCGTCGATCATGGAGCGGGTGAGGGCGACGTTGCTGTCCGGATAGGCGGGGCCCGAGTGCTGGAGCTCGTGAAGGATGCTGTCGCCCACCGCCGCGACGCGGGGGCCAGCGGCCGGGCCCCGCCAGTCGGGCAGGCACGCCGTGGTCAACCCGACACAGACCAGAGCCGCCAGCGCTCCCTTCGCGAAACCGGCGCTCTCCCGACGGCGAACGCGACGAAACCCCCTCACCGGGAGGCCGGGACGTTGTCCGCCGTGGTCCGGGTCGTTCGGCCCTGTGGCCGGCCTCGCCTCCCGACGACACTCAGCGGAGATGAGCGACGATCAGGATCGGCCATGGATCAGCCTCTCGGTCGAGGAGGCAGGCCATTGATCGGACGGCGGTGGCACCTCGCCGTCGGCTCGGCGCTGATCATCGGCCTGTTGCTCGGCTTCCTCCGCGCCACGGCGCCGCCGGCCGCCCAACCCGAGGCCACCCAAGACGTCCAGGTCATAGGGGACAGCCTGTCGGTGGATTCCCGTCCCTACCTGAGCCCCACCTGGGGTAGTCGGGCCAAGGACGATCGGGCACTGTGGACGGCCCAGACCCTGATCTCCGACGTGGCCGCCAACCTCGATCCCGACGTGTTGGTGCTGGCGTTGGGCAGCAACGACGTGGCCCACCGTCGTCGGTCCATGGCTCGAGCCATCAGAACGTCCAACCGCAACACCGCGGGAGTGGGCTGTGTGATCTTCACCACGGTGAAGGTCGACGGTGTCACGCCCTTCTACAACCGGCAATGGAGGCGCTTCGCCTTGCGCTTCAACAACGCCCTGTGGTCCAGCGATGCCCAAGTCGCCAACTGGAACAAGGAGGCCACGGATCATCCGGCGTACTTTGTATCCGACGGGCTGCACATGAACACCGTCGGTCAAATGGCCTACGCGCGGTTCCTCCAGCAGTCCGTCACCAACCTCTGTCGGGTCACCTGACGGAGGCCACCCGGGAGGGCGCAGACCGACCGACTCGGCCCCGACGACCGACAGCGACTCCCGGGGACATCACCGGGCAGGTGCCCGGCCAGGGCCCCTCAATTCGGCCGGGTGACCGTCACCGCCACCGTGCCGCTGAGGGCCAAGACCTCCTCGAAGCCCTCGGCCAGGGCGTCGATGAACCGTTCGGGCGCCTGGACGGCGGCCACGTCGGTGGTCACGCCGATGTTGGCGGTGCCGTTGTAGGACATGAGGGTGATGTTGGCGCCGGCGCCGATGGTGGGGCCGAAGGGGTAGAAGCCCAGGACCCGCGCGCCCCCGACGTAGACCGGGTCGGGGAACCCGGGCACGTCGCTGGCGAGGAAGTCGACGTGCTTGAGCATCCCGCCCGTGACCTGCCGCGGCAGCAGGTTCAGGGCACCGGCGATCACGCTGGAATAGGGGATGGCCGGCTCCCGGCGCCACTCCTGACTGAGCCGGCCGATGGCCCGGATGCGTTCAGCCGGGTCCGCCAGCCCGACCGGCAACACGATGCGGGCGAGGGTGATGCGGTTGCCACCGGCGGGGTCGTCGGCCTGACGCAACGAGACGGGCATGGTGACCCGCAGGTGCTCGACCGGCTGCCCATGGTGCTCGTGGTAGCGGGCCAGGCCCCCGGCGACCGCGGCCAGGAAGGCGTCGTTGACCGTCCCGCCCGCGGATCGCCCGGCCGCCCGGATCTCGGCGAAGGGGACGTCGAAGGGCTGGTAGCGCCACGCCAGGCGGCGCTCGTTCATCACCGGCGAGAGGGTCCGGGTCACCGGCTCGGTCATGCGCCGGACGGACCGGGTGAACTCGATGCCGTGGCGCAGCGTGCCGATCGGGTCGCGGGCCAGGCCGGCCAGGTCGCCGGGCAGGCGGCGCAGCCGGCTGGCGGCCAGGTCGAGGGTGCGGTTGACGTTGTCGCCCACCGAGTCCAGGGCCAAGCGGGCCGGGCCGGGGCGGTCGGTGGACGGCGCCTCCGGCATCGGGCCCAGGTCGGCGGGCTCGCGCTGCAGGTCGACGAGTTGCTGGGCCAGCTGGATACCGCCGATGCCGTCGGTCAGCGCGTGATGGACCTTCATCACCAGCGCCGCCCGGCCGCCGGTGAGTCCCTCGACGAGCGTGAACTCCCACAGCGCCCGGGCCGGGTCGAACGCGGTCATGCCCGAGGTGCGGGCGAACTCGATCACGGTGTCCAACGTGTGGGGGGCGGGGGCCGCCATCCGGCGCAGGTGCCAGTCGAGGTCGAAGTCGGCGTCGGGCACCCAGCGCAGCGGGCCGAGGCGCAGCGGGGGTTCGGCCAGCACGCTGCGGAAGGCGGGCGCCAGGCGGGTGGCCCGCTCGATGCGCTGGGTCAGGACCTCCCGGTCCGGGGCCCGGTCGAGGACCGCCACCGCGACGATGGTCGACCGCAGCAGCGGGTCCCCCTCCATGCGGAGGGCGAAAGCGTCCGCCTCCCGGACGACGGGATCCAACGACGCGACCATCACCGCAGAACCTACGCCCGAGGGGACCCCGCCGTCCCGGGTCGTTGGTCACGACCGGACCTCGATGGGGGCCGACATCGCGGCTGTCCCGAGCGGGGCCGCTCGAGCCCGGCGACCCTCCCGGCGCATCAGGGCGCTCCCCCGGTGCCGGCCCGATCCGACGGTGCGACGTGGTGGTCGTGTCGGGATCGGGCACACTCTCAGGGCCCCGGGGGGGACCGGGCCCGCCACCGATGGAAGGCCATGGAGCACCGTCCTACGTTCGAGATCCCCCGGCCGAGGTCCCTGGTCCGTCACGCCCTGCCGAACGTGGTCGAGGCGACGCTGATCCCGCTGGCGCTCTTCTACTCGTCGTTCTGGGTGCTGGGGGTTTGGGCGGCGTTCGGCGCCGCGCTCGTCTGGTCCTACGGGGCCCTGGGCTGGCGCCTCGTCACCCGACGACGCATCCCGGGCATCCTGGCCCTGGGCGCGGTGCTGCTCACCGCCCGCACCGTGGTGGCGGTCCTCAGCGGCAGCGTGTTCATCTACTTCCTCCAGCCCACCCTCGGCACGGTGCTGGTCGCCGGGCTGTTCCTCATCTCGGTGCCGGCGGGCCGACCCCTCGCCGAGCGGTTGGCGAGGGACTTCCTCCCGCTCCCGGCCGCGCTCATGGATCAGCCCCACACCCGCCGGGTCTTCGCCCGGATCACCCTGCTGTGGGCGGCCGCCCACCTCACCAATGCGTCGATCAGCCTCTGGCTGCTCGCCACCCAGCCGCTGACCACCTACGTGGTCGCCAAGCAGGGGGTGTCCCTCGGAGTCACGGCCACCGCCATCGCCGCCTCCACCCTGCTCTTCGTGCTGTCCCTTCGCCGCCAGGGGATCCGGGTACGGTTCGCGACCCTGATGCCATGACGACGCACCTGCCCACCGGGGGCACCATGATCCGGACGTCCGACGAGGTCCGCCTCTGCGTCGAGGGTCACCTGGCCGACGATCCCGTCGCGGCCGTGGTCGTCGTGCACGGCTTCTGTGCCTCCAAGGACGAGGCCAACGTCGTGGCCGTGGCCGAGGAACTGGCCGGCCTCGGTGTCGACGTCTACCGCTACGACGCCCGGGGCCACGGGGCCTCCGGGGGCCAGTGCACGCTGGGGCAGGCCGAGCGCCACGACGTGGCCGCCGTGGTCACCGAGGCCCGCCGGCGTTGTGAGCGGGTCGTCCTGGTGGGCGCCTCGATGGGCGCCGTCGCCGCCCTCCACTACGCCGCGTCCGACCCGCAGCTTTCCGGGGTGGTCACCGTGAGCAGCCCCGCGTGGTGGCGGATCACGGGGCCGCAGACGGTGCTGGCGGCCGGCATGACCCAGACCGGCCTCGGGCGTTGGCTGGTGCGCCGGTACCTCCGGGTCCGGCTCGCGTCGGACCAGCGTCGACCCGCCGAGCCCACCGAGCTGGTCCGTCACGTCCTCGCCCCTGTGGCCGTCATCCACGGGACCGCCGACCGCTTCATCCCGGCGCGATCCGCCGAGCCCCTGGCCGCCGCGGCCGGCGGGCCGTCCCGTCACGTCCTGGTGCCCGGCATGGGCCACGCGTTCCAGGACGCCGCCCTGGAGCCGATCCGGGGAGCGGTCGAGTGGATCCTGAGCTACGCCACGACGGCGTCGGCCCCGGCCTGATCGACCGGCTCCCACCACCAGGCCAACCCGATCAGGTCGTCCCCGACGTGGGCGACCATCACCGGGCTGAACGGCGCCACGAAGGCCGTGACGGGCTCGACCTCCGTCACCACGGCGCCGAGGAGGCGGGCGGCCTGGTCCTCCTGGCCGGCGTGGAGGGCGGCGACATGGAGGTGATGGGTCGGCCCGTGCTCGGAGGACCGCCAGAGCTCGAGCATCCGGTCGATCGCCCGCTCCCGCGAACGGGCCGGGCGCAGACGGTGGACCTCACCGGCGCGGAACTCGAAGAGCGGGTTGACGTTCAGCATGCCGGCGGCCCAGCCGGCCAGGCCGGGCACCCGACCGCTGCGGATGAGCTGGTCGAGGGACCCGATGGTGGCCACCAGCCGGACCGACGTCGCTGCCGCCCGGGCCACGGCCACCACCTCGTCCAACCGAGCCCCCGCGGCGGCCGCCCGGGCCGCCGCCAGGGCCACCAGGCCCTGGGCCGCCGCCGCGGTCCGGGTGTCGACGACCTCGACCGGCCGGTCGAACAGGGAGGCGGCCGCCCGCGCGGCGTTGAAGCCGGCGCTCATGGTCGAGGCGATCGTGAGCACGACCGCGGCGTCGACGTCAGGGGGCAGGGCCTCGAGAGCCTCGACGAACTCGCCGGGGCGGGGGGCCGAGGTGCCGACCCCCTCCCCGAGGCGTCCACCGACCTCGCTGATCGACAGCTCCCCGTCGCGATGGGTCTCGTCGCCGATGGTGAGCAGCATCGGCACGATCGCGATCCCCCGCTCCGCCGCCAGCTCCGGGGGAAGCGCCGCCGCGCTGTCGGTGAGCACGGCGACGGTCACGGGGCGAACCCTTCCCGGTCGTACACCAGCCGGTTCCACCAAACGTGGGCCGGGCGGGGTCGTCGCGGCGGGGCGTTGCCCAGGAGACGCTTGGCCAGGAGAGGGGCCACGAGGGCGGCGCCGGCCAGGGCCCCCCTGCGGCCCCGGAGCACCCCGAGGGTCGGCACGAGCGCCAGGTACCCGACGAATGACCCCAGCGCACTCTGGTGGGCGAGGCGGCCCAGGGCCAACCCGGAGCCGAGCACCACGGTGCCCGGCCAGGCCTGGACCAGCGTGGCCCCCAGTGCGGGGGCGATGCCGCGGCCACCCGCACCCGCCAGGAAGGGCGACCAGTTGTGGCCGACGACAGCGGCGCCTCCGGCGAAGGCCGCCAGGGCCGGCCGGCGCCGGCCGGCCAACCGCGGCCCCACCGCACCCGAGGCGACCTCCAGCACGCCGGCGACGGCAAGGGGCCCGAACCCGGCGACCTCGTAGAGCCCCGTTCCCGACACCGTCCCCGTACCGACGTCCCGAAGGTCTCGACCGGCCACCAGCCAGGAGGCCAGGTTCGAGAACGGCACGGCGCCGGCCAGGTAGGCCAGCCCGAGCACGGCCGGGGCCGGCAGCCCACGGGGCGGGGGCTCGGCCGGGCCGGCATCCTCTGTCACCTGGTCCCCCCGCGGTCGGTCCCGGCCGGAGCGGAGCGTACCGGCCGGGGCGTACGCTCGCCGCGGCCCGGCGCCCGACGCCGCCGGGCGGTGGTCTTCTCGATCCAGCGGAGTCGAAGGCCTCACGGCAGGGAGGTGGACGGTCGGTGAACGCCGAACAACGAGCCGCGGGCGCGACGGCGTTGTCTTGACCACGGGTCGCCGACGAGTGAGGATGCGGCCTTGCACTGCGCCTCTGAGGCGCCACCCGGGGGAGATGTC
>Ga0315283_10001104_pt1 | contig 21188 bp, 9 predicted proteins | sample YL17G09_0_MG_FD_204541 | JGI IMG/M metagenome (GOLD analysis project Ga0315283, IMG submission 204541) | Sediment microbial communities from Yellowstone Lake, YNP, Wyoming, USA - YL17G09_0 | ecosystem: Environmental > Aquatic > Freshwater > Lake > Sediment | place: USA: Wyoming | collected...
CGGACGGCGTCGTGATCGGCGACATCAACAGCGACGGAATGAACGACATCGTGGTCGCCAACTACGGCTCCGGCACCATCGGCTATTACGTTCAGAAAACGTTCTCGGGAACCTACACGTCCGCGAATTACGCGGCGCCGCTCAACATAGTTACAGCCAAGGCGGTCTGGTCCCAGACGCTGAATGGTGCGCCAGTCCAGATCGAGCTTTCCCACGACGGCGGGGGCAACTGGACCGCCGCCACCAACAACACCGACGTTTCGTTCACGACCCCGGGAACAGCCATGAAGTACAGGGCCATCTTCACATCGGCGAGCATCCTGTGCAGGATACAGGTCGTGTACACGCTCGAGACCAAGTATCCCGCCGACCTGGCGATGTTCGTGGGCCACGACACCACCGCGAGCTGGACCAGTAGCGGCCCGCTGAGCACTAGCACCCCGCTGCCCGATTTCTCGTCCCGTTTGACGGTCTATGTCGGCAACCATTCCTCGGACGCCGACATGGAGAACAACATATCCGTCCCGCTGAAATTCACGTGCGGCAGCGCGGGCATATTGAACATCTCAGCGCTCACCATCACATACAATGTGCCGCCGATTATCTTCGACCACACCCCCAAGACAGCGGGAGTCACGATGAACGAGGGCGACACCGTCAACTTCACTGTCAATGCCTCGGATTCTGACGGGAACCCGCTCAACTACCTGTGGAAGCTGGACGGCTCGTTGCTGACTGGAACCAGCCCCGTTCTTGCATACACGCCCGACCACGCATCCGCGGGCAACCACAACCTCACAGTGCAGGTCTCCGACGGCCGCGTGGCCGTGACATACAACTGGGAGGTCAAGGTAAAGAACGTCAACCGCGCGCCTGAGCTCAAGAGCTTCACGCCCGCAGGCGACCCTGGCTCGAATGAAGGTCAGACCGTGCAGTTCAAGGCGACCATCGAGGAGCCCGACGGCGAATCCCTGACTGTAGATTGGCTCCTGGACGGCCTCAAGGTCGCTTCCCAGTCTAATGGCGCAGCCTCCTACGATTACCGGCCTTGGTACCAGGATTCGGGCGACCACAACGTCACCGTGACGGCTACGGATGGCGACCTCAAGGCCACCCACAGCTGGCTTTTCAAGGTGGCGGATGTGAACCTGCTCATGGACCCGACGTACGCGACGCCGGCGAACAATGTCAGCATGGACGAAGGCGCTTCCGAGACCTTCAAAGTGGACTCCGAGATCCTAAATGGAATCCTTGGCAACGTAACGGTCCGCTGGACCGTTGACAACCTGTTCATCACACCCGATAACCAGCTCATTTACGGCGCGGATTACACCTCGGCGGGCGACCACAACATCAGCCTGCAGGTCTCCGCGGGTGCTCTCAAGTTCCTCCGTGTGTGGAAGGTGACCGTGAAGGAGGTCACCAATCCGCCCGTTATCGATACCGCATTGCCGGGCTTCGACCCGACCGTGAAGGAAGGCGACGCGCAGGAGTTCAAGGTCACGGCCCGCGACCCGGATAACGACCAGATCACGTACAAGTGGTTTGTGAACGGCACGCAGATGACGTCCACCGGTGCCAACTTCAAATATTCCGTAAGCTGGTCGGCAAAAGGCACGTATCCTGTCACTGTCGTCGTATCAGACGGAAAGACATCCGTCAACAAAACATGGGTGATGACCGTCGTGCACGCTGATAAGCCCGTGCAGACATTCGGAGGCGCGAACTTCATCTTCGTGCTCGTCGGGATAATCGTGATGGTCGTAGTCGTGGCCGTGATAGGCATGTTCGCCTACAAGCGCAGCGACAAGGTCTCCAGGATGTTCGACAAATCCGACTCCAAGCTCGCATCCCCGGAATCCGTTCAGGCGGCCCCTCCGCCGAAGCTGGAGCTTCCCTCTCTCGCCCCGCCGCCCAAGCCGAAGGCGACGTATCCGTGCCCGCACTGCAGCGGAATCGTGGAGGAGGACTGGTTCCTGTGTCACCACTGCTCCGCCCAGCTCAAGGGCGGCAAGGAGATGCCCAAGGTCTCCGACGGGATAGTGGGCAAGCACGAGGAGAAGGCGACGGAGGACGCGATGAAGCGCTCCCATACCTCGACAGAGGCGCCGACGTGCCCCAAGTGCGGAAAGATACTCGACCCATCGTGGGATGCGTGTCCCGCGTGCGGCGCCACCATCCGCCAGAAGGAGGCCGCCCCGCCGGAAGAGTCGCAGGCGTCTGCGCCAGCTATGGCGTTGTGCCCACATTGCGGCGAGGGCGTCGACCCGCAATGGAAGATGTGCCCCGGCTGCGGCAAGATGATCAAGGAGCAGGCTCCCGAGGCGCCAGCTCCGGCCGCTCCAGCGGCTCCCCCGCAGCCAGCACCGCAGGCGAGCGAAGCTCGTCAAGGCGAAGAGGACCGAAGGTCCTCTGGGCCGCCGGCACCGGCCGCCCCCCCTGCCCCGCCCGCCCCCGCCATGCCCACGGCGCAGCCTGCGCCGGCAGCGGCCCCTGCGCCCCCCGCCGACGATTTGGATGCGATGATGGCGCAGCTGAACGCCGGAACCGGCGGAGCGAACACCGCACCACCGGCCCAGCCCGCGGCGGCACCCAAGTGCCCCCACTGCGGAGCGGACGTGTTGCCCGAGTGGAACCTGTGCCCCGACTGCAGCGGCAAGCTGAAGTGAACTGAAGGGCAACAAGGCCACAGGGCCACAAGGGTGCACGGGCAGCAACCAACAACGGTTCAACCCCGTCGGGAGTTGAACCTAATATTTATTAGAATTATTGTATCATTTTGCTCTTGTCTGCGTTAGCCTATTATCTTCATCCTTTCCTTCTTTTCCTGGGCCTTTGCTGGCACTAAGCTTTCAAACAATGGTATCTGTATCGGTATCGCGAACTTCGTGAACACGCTGCTGACGATGGCCTCGCCCTTGTCGAGGGAGGCTATCATGTGGCTGTCGCTGCTGAGGTCCTGCGATGCGCTGCCGATTATCGCGTCGCGCTCGGCGTGCATCTCGTTGCCGAGGATTATCTTGGTATTCAGATTGGCCAGAATTTCCCTCGGTATCATGCTGGCGAGCTGGGTGATGGCGACGAGGCCCACGCGGAACTTGCGGCCCTCCCTCGCTATCATGCCGAAGGCATTGCTCTCCTCCTCGCTCTTCAGCACGCGGGGCGCTTCCTCGATGACTATGGAAACGACAGGCTTCTTCTCGCCCTCTTCAGTGGTGCGATGCATCTTGTAGCGGTCGAGAAGGTCGTTGGCGATTATGGAGCCGATTATCAGTTCGCCCTGGTCCGAAAGGCGGGACGTGTCCACGAGCACCTTCATCCCGTTCTCGAGATGGTTGATGATGTCCGTGACGGTGGATTCGCCGCCGTCGGGAACGAAGACATGGGTCCTGCTCTGCAGGTAGCCGTCCTTGTCGACGTAGATGCCGAGCGCAAGGTTCAGCCGGCGCTTCAGAGTGGCGGCAGTGATGGCCATCACCTTGAGAGTCCGCTCCGCCTCGTCCTCGGGCGTCGTCATGAGCGCGGAGAGCCATTCCTCACCGGACCTGTTGTAGAATGCCCTCATTGCTTCGTACTGTGCGTCCGTGAGCGGCACAATGCCCCTGAAGTGCCACGGCTTCAGGAGGCGCAGATTGAGCCTGAGAGAGATGCCGCCCTTGGGAGGCGACGGAGAATAATACACAAGGCCTTCTTTGGCCTGGGGATGGTCCTTGAGACCGGGCCCGGTGCGGCCGAAATATTCGTCGTGGGGGTCCAAGATGAGCATCCCCGCATAGGATTGGCCTATGATGCTCCAGAGCATCACCTTGACGAGATTGCTCTTCCCGCGGCCCGTAGTGGCCGGTATCAGCACATGGTGCGAGAAGAGGTCGTTGCCGTCGAGGTACACGTCCACATCGATTACCTTGGTTCCGCTGCGGACCTTACCCAGCAGGACCGGATTCTTTGGTTTCCCGAGGAATGCAAGGTGCACGGCCTCCGCAGGATATATCTCGGCGAAGAACGGGGGCAGGACCTTGGGCGCCCGGAGGTCGAAACCGGAGCCTCTCCTTTTCACATGGACAAGCGCCTTCACCTTCGCCATGACGTAGTTGCGAAGGTTGCGCTCCATGAAATCCGTGCCCTCGCCGTAACCCTCGAGGCGCAGGCCGCTCATCATCTCCAGGGTCTTTGCCTCGAGCTGGGAGCCGTATAGAAGGTCGAAGACCTGGAGGATGATGTACTCCTTCTCATCCTTGTCCAGCGGTGCGACTAGAAGCGAGCCAAGCTCCACGCCCCCCTCGCTCTTCTGGCGCAGGAGGAGGCCGGCGTGCTCCCCGCCAACTATCTGGCCGACCGTCTTCATTTCTTACCACCTTTCTGGAGCATGGCGCCGAGAGGGTCAGCGTCCTCGTCGATATCGTCTTCGGGCTCTTCCGGTTTGCCGGGAGCGGAATCTTCCGAGGGCTCCTCATTTGCGGGTGCCCCTTCCTTTCCGGACGGGATGACCTTCCGGTCCCTTCTGGACATTGAATATGTCGTGGGTCTGGGAACCTCTTCGTCCTCCCTGACAGGCATCTCCATGTCGCCCTTTTGCTTTTTGTCGCCTGAATGTGCGTCACCCAGTATCGATTTCAGGTCGGCGGGAGGATGCGGTTTTTTTTCGTCCTTTGCGTCCTCCTTGCCGAATGTCACGGGCGACGGCGGGAGCTCCGGCGGCGGGCCCTGTTCTTCTTCGGCCCCCTCTTCAGGAGGCAGCTGCTTTCCTTTCCACTTGCGCCGCATCATCAGCAGGATTATGGTCTCCACGACGACGATGGCAAACAATACCGCGGCCATGCCGAACGCCACGCTCGTGAAGTCCGCGGCTATGCCTCGGGTAGTAAATGTGAATGTGACATTCGTGGCCAGCTGGTTGCCGGCCACATCCGTGGCCCTTGCGGTGAGCTTGACCTCGTAAACTGTGTTCTCGTTGAGCACCTTGGACGGCTTGTAGATGAGCTTGTTCCCGTCCCAGACGAACCTTCCACCGGGCTTGGGATTGATGGAGAAACCAGCCTCGGCGGCCGAGTGGTTCATGGGCTCGCTGAAGAGCACCTCGATGTTCTCCGTCGGAAGGACGTTCTTTTCATCGTTCTTGGGTGAATGCATGAGCACTGCGGGCTGCACGAAATCCGTCTGCGGCGGCAGCGAGATTATGAGCGAGGCCTCGGTGATGTTGCCAAAGCCGCGGGAGCCGTTGAGCTGAATCCGGTTGACGGTGATGCCTCCCAATGCAGCCGTCTGATTGACCTTGAATGTGATGAAGAAGCTGTTCGTTCCGAGCTGGACGTTCCGGAAGCGCCAGGTCAATGAAGATTCGGGCGGGACGGTGGCGCACACGAATGTCAGGCCGGGTGGCGGCAGCTCCTTTATGACCAGCTCGGGCTCAGGGGCTGAGCCGTTGTTATTGAATATGACCGCGAACATCACTTCCTGTCCGGGCGAGGCGGTCATGGAAAGCGCTATCTTCATCGCTGAGATGCGGGGCGCGGAGACCGTGGCGCAGCAATTCGCCGAGGCGACGCCGAACGGGACATCGAAATCATCCGAGTAATTGAGGGTCATATTGGCCCATAATACGTCCCCGTCCTGAACGGATGTGTTAACGAGCGCTGTGATGTTGACCACGACCTTTCCGCCCGATGTGATATTCGTGAGATTGTACTGGACCTCGGCAAGTTTCGAGGGCAATATGAGCTGGGGCGAGAGTTTGGTCAGGGTCTTCACGGCCGTGGTGTTGTTGCCACCGGTGTTCTCGAGCTGGAAGCTGAACGTCACGCTCGAGCCCGGCAGGGGTCTTTCCGGCGTCGCCTTGGGAGTAATGTTGATGACAGGGTTGTCCGCAAGATTGTTGCGCACAGTGACGATGCATGAGCTCTCGAACGGCCCGTGGGGAGTGTCCATGTCGTCCGTGCAGGAGACCTTCATGCCCGCATTAACCGTCAGTCCGACGGGCAGAGCTGCGATTATGAAATCCATCGTCAGGTTGGCATAGTTGCCCGGTTCGAGCAACGGGGCGCTCCAGTTGTATGTGCCCGTCTTGGTGAGGTCCCCGCCATATGACTGCAGAGCGCCGCTGAACGGCGGGCTGATGATGAGCCTCAGCTCCCTAGCCGTCGCTCCGCCTATGTTCTGGATGGTGGCATTGAGCGTGATGATGTTGCCCGGACGGACGGTCGGGCTCTGCGGCTTGAGGGATAATTCAAGCACGGGTGCGATGACAGTGAATGACGCGTTGCCAAGGGAAGGCTCCATCTCCGAGCCACCCTTGTCCGTTGCGGTCACCTGAGCACGGTTCTCGATCACCATACCGTCCCCGAGCGAGCCGTTAAGGCGAGCGGTGATGGTGAAGCTCCTCTTCTCTCCCGGCGTGATGTTGGAGAAGTTCCAGAATGTGCCGTTGCGAGCGCTCTCGGCCGACGAATTGACGAAATCCAGCCCTGCCGGAAGCGTATCGTTCACGATGGTTTCGAGCGCAAGGCCCTGACCATTGTTCTCGAGCTCTATTGTAAAGTCCACTTCCTCTCCGGGGATGCACCTGTCCTTCGACACTGTTTTTATTATGGCGATGTCCGGGGGCAGAATATCGTACGTAATATTGATGTAATCCATGGTAGGTGCGCTCAGCTCTGCGCTCGTCCTGAGGTTCACGCGGTACTGGAGCCATCGCGAAGGGGATGAGGGCGACATGGAGCCCGAGACATCCACGGGCGAGCTCCACGGTGCGGAGCCCAGCTCTGCCTGCGTCGCTGCGCCGCGAACATAGATCGAAACGTTCGTGCCGGCGGGTTTCTGCGAGCCAAAGTAGATCTCTCTCCATGGTGCGGAATAGAGGGCGTCGTAGGGGGTCGAGAAGAAATCGCCTCCGGAAAGGTAGTATCTCTTTGGAACTGAGAGGTTCAGCGAGTAGATGTCCCCGCCCCATATGTCGTAACAGATATGCGATGTGTAGGCCACGTCGCTCGAGCCCGGCTTGGTGATGTTGAAATAGCCCCTGAGCGGGAAATGGAACTTCTCGACATCGAGCATCACGGATGATCCGACGGCCGTCCCGGAAACCAGCTGTGACCCGGTCTCGTTGTACAATGTGACCTTCTGGCCGGAGGCGAGGTTGTCGATCCTGAGGGTAATGTCCCTGAACACGCCGACATCGTCGTAGCGGACGGTCGCCTTCCGGGCGCTGAGGGATATCATGCCCTTGGCATAGTTACCCGTGGTCTGTTGCCCTATCTGCGGGGTGACAATGGTATCATTGTACCATATGTCGATGGTCTGGGAATGGATGCTGACCCTTACATTCTGCCATGAATTGAGCGGAATGCTCGTTGGATATGTTGCCACGATGGCGGTCTGGGTTCCGGTCTTCCTGAACTCGATGTTGTCCTGCGGCTCGTACAGGTTCACGATGTACCTGTCCAGGTTCGGGTCGCTCCGGACCGCCAGCCTTCCGCCGTTGCCGTTCGGGTCCACTGCGGGATAGCCTGTCACCTTGACCATCGCATCGAGATAGTAATCGGACCACCCAGGGTCTCCGGTATAGGTATAGCTGTCCTGGACCTGCGAATCAGACTGGACATACACATTCCCCCGGCCGCTTTCGGCCGAACCGCCCCAGGAGCCACCCTGGAGGTTCACCTCGTTCCAGGCTCCGGGTTTACCGCCGCGGAGCTGGTCGAAATTGTCGAAGAAGAGCCTGCCGCTCCTCGAGCGGTCCATTGTGAATGGCTGTATCCTGGAGGCACGTGCAGGCGATACCGATACGATCTTGGGCGTAACCTGGGTCCCGCCCCAGATGGAACCGTCCGTTCCCCTGCACAGGGCCGTTATGTTCTGTTCACCAGGCAGCACGTTCCATGTCTTGACGACCGCTTTGGACGAAGGGTCGAACCAGAACAGCCTGCTGCCGTTGCCCGTCCCGCCCCAGAGCTTTCCCTCATAGTCCTCGGCGAGGCAATTGACCGCAGATTCGCCCGTGACCGGGACTGCGCTCCATTCGACAGGAGCTCCGCCCGCGATGTTTAGAAGCGAGAGCCTGCCGCCGGCACCGTCGCACGCGGCCCACAGCTGAGACCCCGATGTGAAGACCATCGATGTGACCCTGGTGGCGTCCGAGGCTATTTTGCCCTTGAGCGAGTAACCGCCCGTGCTGGTGTCGAGCTGGAAGAGCTGGCCGGTCGGTGCGGTCCCGCCCCAGAGCCTCCCGCCGGATACAGCGACAAGCGCGGTGATGATCGTCTCTCCGCCGACCGCCTGGCTGTACGGGGTCACGGCGTTGCTGAACGGGCTCACCTTGAATACGCGGCCGTTGGGGGCCGTCCCGGCCCAGATGGTGCCGTCTGATGCAGTGGTCATGGCCGTTATCTCGGTCTCGCCCGCAACTGCCACGCCCAGGCCCAGCACCGCACCGTCCGTGTCCATCCTGAACAGCTTGCCGGATGGCAGCGTTCCGCCCCAGACGGTGCCGTCTGTACCGAGAGTGAGCGCGGTGACCGCTCCCTCGCCCACCACGGCTCTGCCGCAATGCTGAATCTCGAATGTCGTGGAATTGATACTGTATAAGTCGCCCTTCGATGTGCCCAGCACTACCGTTCCCAAGGGTCCGCCCGAGGCCGCGGTGATGCTCTCGTTGGCAAGCGTGAATGATTGCACGGCGACTGACCGCAATGTCAGCTCCCCTCCGCTACGGTTCGTTATCAGGGTGCCGTTGGTCGTGCCGTTCGCGAGATCGCGGTAATCGCTCTGGAACCAACAATCAACTGATGTTGCGCGTGCAGGTGGAACATACGTATGTTCCCTGGCATCGGCGGCTGCCGCACGGGCGGCCGGTCCGTCGGGAACGGACGCTCCAGTCGCCGGGTACAGGACACAAATGAGCATGAGGCATGCCAGAGCGACCGGGCGGAGCTTGATTATGGACATTGAGAGCGGAAAGGGCTAGTCGCATGAAAACGCTTCTGGGTAACGTTTATATTGCCCGCGTGTAATGGGTTGATTGGGATGGATTTCCATGTCAGAACTCGTATCGAAAACCGTATTGAATTTTGTGGAGGATGTAGCCTCCAAGAATCCGGCGCCGGGAGGTGGAAGCGTGGCTGCCCTAGCGGGCTCTCTCGGAGCGGCCCTCGGCTGCATGGTGGCCAAGCTCACCCTCGGGAAGCCCGGCTACGAAGCAGCGGAGCCCGAGCTGCAGGACAGCATGCGCAAGCTCGAGGACCTCAGAAGGACCATGCTGGCGATGGTCGACGAGGATACCCTCGCATACAACAAGGTCGCCGCGGCTTTCCAGATGCCAAAGGAGTCGGGGCCAGCGAAGCTCGAGCGCTCCAAGGCCATCCAGGAAGCGACCAAGGGTGCGGCCGAGGTGCCCCTCAGGCTGACAAGGAAGTGCGGCTCCGCCATGGACCTGATCTTGGTGCTGGCCAAGAAGGGCAACCCCAGCTGCGCCAGCGATGCGGGCGTCGGCGGACTCGTGCTCTATGCCGGCCTCAAGGGCGCAGCGCTCAACGTCGTGATCAACCTCGGCGGATTGAAGGACCAGGATTTCGTGGCCAAGACCCGCAAGGAGCTCGACGCCAACACGGCGTTCGCAGAGGAACGCCTGAAGGAGATACTGACGATGTGCCATTCACGGATGGCCTGAGCGATGAGCCGCAGAAAGGGCAAGAATGACAAGGCCGGGGAGCAGGGGAGCCCCGCCCGCAAGATTCCGGGAAAGGGGACGCATGTCAGGTCCGGGACCCATATCGGTGAAATTTCCAAAGGCGGGCCGTCTCTTTCCAGCGGCGCCTACACGAAGGAGCCCGGCGGCGGACAGGGCCAGGAACCGCCCGCCCCGGAAGATATCGCACAGCTCCAGCCCCTCAATCCGGTGTTCGCGTGGTTCGAGGGAGGCGACAGGCTCCAGTTCGGGGACCTGTGCCCCACGTGCCCTCCTCAATTCCACGGCCCGTGCCAGCAGTGGCGCAAGGACACGCTTGACGGTGTTGGAACGGAAGGCCCCCGCGAGGAGCACGATTGCCGTTACTACCTCAAGTGGAAGAACGATGAAATAACTGTCGAAAAGCTCAGCAAGGACGAGCTGGCCGAGGGCCCCCGCAACCCGGCACAATGCCCCTCGTGCGGCGGGAATGAGATGGCCACCTCGGTGCGCACGGCATCCGAGTACGGCACGAGGATGAACCCCCGCGCCATCTTCCTCAAATGGTGCACGTGCGGTTACTTCTCCGCGGAAAGGAATGACCTTGTCGGTGACAGGGAGCATTGCGTTTTCTGCGGAAGCGCCGTCAGGGTCGAGGATTCAACGGTCTCGAGGTCGAACCTTTTCCACATGGACTGCTTCCTGAGGCTCAGGTTCTTCATCGCGATGAGCGAGATGATGAATGTCGCACAGGGCTATGCAGCGACAGGGAACCCCCTCGGTACGGATGAATCCACAGCGGCATTGCGAAAGACCCTGGAGCTGGTCAAGGCATTCAGGATAACGGGCAACAGGAACCTTCTCGGCGTGAACAGGGTCATCCACTGGCTCGAGGGAGATTCGCCCATCGTGACGAGCCGCACGTTGTGCCGGACACGAGATGAGCTCAAGCGGACGCTCGAGAACATATTCCGCGGGGATGCGGAGCGCTCAGTGGGAGTGGATGCGCTCGAGGACGCCTTCATCATCTACGACAGCCCGGACGAGGTCCGGTGGATAACCCACGGCGTCTACGAGCCGGCGAGGAGCATCGACGAGTTCCTCCACAACTATAATGACCTGGCCCTCGAAGGTAAATGGGCCGAGATAGAGAAGCGCGAGCTGAAGAATTACCGGGACGGCGTCTGCATAATATGCGGCAACATCTCCCGCAGCCACAGGATAGCCTCCGGCGTTGACGAGAATAACATATACGTCTGCCATCACTGCTGGTCCGGCAGCATGCCCGAGAAGAAGTGAGCTCCCTCCAAGGACCAAATAATAAGCGGTGTCCTCAAATACCGATAAGACCCGATGTCCCCCAAAACCGAAAAACGTGATGCCCCTCAACTCCCGCAGTACTCGATGTCCCCACGAACGCGATGGGGACTGATATCCATCTCATATCCGATACGGAGGCAGGATGAATTCCTACGCCATACCAGGACTGGTGCTCACGGCCGCGTATTTCGTCATACTCGTAATCATGATGAGGGTCGAATCCGACCGCCGGGCGGACCGTGTATTCGCCATACTCATAATCAATGTCATAATCTGGTCGCTGAGCGAATCCCTGAGGAAGCTGGTGATGCCTCCCGAAAAGGGATGGGCGGATTTCTGGTACTATCCTTATGCAGCGTTCTTCGCCAAGGTGATGAACGTCGCCGCTGCGTTGATGCTTGCGACCTTCTACCACCTTTCGACAGTTTTTCCGAGGGGAAAAGGCCTCCAGACGGGAGGGTGGGGCGTCTACATCTTCACGGCGATATGGGGCGTGGTGATGGTCTCCAGGCCGGAGTTCAGCCCCGGCCTGAAGTACTCCTTCGAAGGGTATGGGATAAAATACGGTTACCTGATGATACCGTCTGTAATCCTCATTCTGGTCTTTGCCCTGTGGGCGCTGTCCAATTTCTACCGCTCCTACAAGAAGCTGAAATCGACCCTCATCCGCTCCCAGCTCAGGATAATAATCGTAGGCTCGCTTCTCATGACCGTCGGCGGCATTTTGACGATAGTATTGAACATGGTCGACCCCTTGATAATGCATGGAATACCCGAATCGACCTACCTCATGCCCCTCCTCATCGCCATCTCCATAGCCATCCTGAAGTACCGGATGTTCGACATGGATGTGCTCGTGCGCGAGGGCATAATATCGTTCCTCACGGCGCTCGTGATCGCGGCCGTGTGCGTCGGAATGCTGTGGGGCGTTTTCACGCTGACCACGGGCGCGATGAGTCTCGAGAAGGCCATTTTCCTGATGGTCGTGATCACATGTATCTTACTGGTCTACTCCGTTGTGAGAACGGGCGTGACAAGGTTCGTGGAGTTCGCGCTGCCGAACCTCAAATGGAAGGAGTGCAAGCTTGAGGAGGTGTACCTCGTTGCCACGAGCGGCGTGCTGTTGGCGCATAAGAAGCGCCGCGGGGTCACCCAATCCATGGACAGGGATATCATCGGCGGAATGCTCACGGCAATCCAGGATTTCGTGGCGCAATCCTTCAGGGTCGAGGACAGGGAGACGCTCAAGAGCCTCCGTGTCGGGAACACGAAGATGGTAATCGAGCATTCGCCCCAGGCCTACCTGGCAGTGGTCTTCACAGGCAACGAATCCAAGGAGCTCAGGTCCGCCGTCCGTGGGGTTCTCGATATCTTCGTGAAACGGAATGCAAAGATATTGTCCGAATGGGACGGGAAGCTCAGCCGCCTCAGGGGAGCGCAGGAGCTTGTGAACAACCTGTTCCCCGCGGACACGCAGCACCGGGCTACAAAAGGGGTCTGAGACGGCCGGCCGAGCGAGCCGCTGTAAATGGAATGTCATTTCGGATTTTCGAGCTTGTCGAGCTGGGCCCTCAAAATGGCGGCGGCCTTCTTTCTGTCCTTCTCGGACAATTTTGCGAAGCACAGGGGCAGCATCTTCGGGATCATCCTGGACATCATCGCGTAGACTTTATCGGACGGCATGTCGGCCATGAAGTTCTCGAACATCTCGGGCGCCATCTTTGGCATCACCGTCTCGATGTCCATCTTCGCCTTCATGCTCTTCATCATAACGGGCATCATGCCCTTCATGAGCTTCGGCATCTCCTTGGCGTCCATCTCCTCGAACATGATTGGCATCATCTCCCTCATCATGTCGACCTTCTCTTCCGTCGACATCCCGCGGAGCTTCTGGCGCATGAAGAATTCCATCATGGACATAGTGACCATATCTGAATAGTTCTCCTATTACAAAATTCTATCGTGAAGAAGTCCTTCATGGCTCGGACCTGCGCGTACCTCTCCTTGTCCACGTGATGCCGTGATGAGTGGCGACCCGCCCTGACCTGCATCCACGGGGGGTGCGGACAGCATTACCTCGGGCCCGGACAGGTCATTGTCCTTTTTCGGGCCGCCCACATACATTTATTATATAACAGTTCATTTTAGCCCCTAGGATACGCGAGGGGCCTCTACATGCCTAGGTGCAGCAAGTGCGGGTTCATGAACCCGGACGATGCCAAATCTTGTACGAAGTGCGGCCAGAAGATAGTCGGAGGAGGTCTTCTCGATGACACCTCCGGACTACGCCGCCGCCCGACGATGAAGGCGCCGAGCTCCATCTCCGTCGGCCCCACGACGTATGGCGACGCAGTTTCCTTCGTTTCGGAAGGTGACGTCGTCCAGCAAATAAAGTCCATCAACGTCCGCGGCCTGTCGGAAGCCCAGCTGGAGACCATGGCCAATCAGCTCAACGTCCTCATGAACCGCATGGGCGTTTCGCTGGACCTCGACAAGGATTCCAAGATGGCGCTCGCCAAGGGCGACAAGCAGGTAGTGGACCTCATCAGCCAGAAGGTCAAGGAGGTCGAGGAATCCACCGGCAAGCTCTTCGGCAATCCGGAAACGTACCTCAGGCTGGGCAACGTAGCGTACAGCTACGGCGAATTCCAGAAGGCCATCGAGAACTACGACAAGGCAATCAAGCTCAAGCCCGATTACGAGAGCGCCTGGTACAATAAGGGCAATGCCCTCGACGACATGAAGAAGTTCGAGGAGGCCATCCAGTGTTACACGAAGGTCCTCTCCTTCAATCCGAAGAATGAGAAGGCCTGGTTCAACAAGGGCGAGGCGCTGCGCCAGCTCGAGAAGTACATCGAGGCCATCCAGAACTTCGACAAGGCCACGGAGCTCAAGCCCGATTACGAGAAGGCGTGGAACAACAAGGGCGTTTCCTACCTGACGCTGAGCCAGTTCGCCGAGGCCGTGAAATGCTTCGACAAGGTGCTCGAGCTCAACCCCAACAACGAGGAGGTCTGCATCAACAAGGGTGTGGCCCTCAAGAAGCTCGGCAGGATAATGGAGGCCATCCAGGCGTACGACAGGGCGATATCCATCAATCCCACGAGGGTCGAGGCCTGGTACAACAAGGCCAACGCGCTCCACGAGATAGGCAAGTACAGCGAGGCCGTGATGTGCTTCGACCGGGTGCTCGAAAAATCGCCCGGCGACACCACCGCCTGGTTCAAGAAGGGCGTGGGCCTGACGAAGCTCGGGAAGCCGGCTGAGGCGCTGTCGTGCTTCGAGCGCGTCCTGGAGCTGGACCAGATGAACCCGAACGCCCATTACGAGAGGGCTCTCGTGCTCAAGCATTTCCAGCGCAAGAAGGAATCCATGGAAGCCCTCGACAAGGCCGTCGGAATACAGCCTTCCTACTGGGAAGCCTGGTACGAGCTGGGATTGCTGGCGCTCGAGGCGAAAGACTGGAACATATCCATAAAATCATTCAACCGAGTCACGGAGCTCAATCCCACGCATCCGGATGTCTGGGGCCCGAGGGGAGATGTCCTCCTGAGGTTGGGCAAGTTCATCGACGCGGCCCAGTCGTTCGATAAGGCGCTCCAGTATCATCCCGACGACAAGAACCTCCTCATCGGAAAGGGGCACTCGCTCTACGGCATCGAGCGCTACGAGGATGCGCTCCACAACTACGACCGCGTGCTCCAGGTCGACCCGTCCAACGCCGAGGTCTTGAACGCCAAGGGCAACGTATACTACAAGCTCGAGAGGTTCAAGGAAGCGGTAGACGCATATGACAAGGCCCTGAAGGTGAAGCCCCAGCTCGAGGAAGCCTGGCGCAACAAGGGCGCAGCCTACCGGAAGCTCGGGAATCCGACGGAAGCCATCAAGTGCTACGACATGGTCCTCAAGCTCAACGCCCGCGACGCCGATATCAATTTCAATCGTGGCACGGCGCTCGCGGAGCTGGGCCGGCATCCCGATGCCCTCAAGAGCTTCAACCGCTCGCTGGAAATCGAGCCCCGCAGCGAGCGCTGCTGGTTCGAGAAGGCCGTGGCGCTGGAGGTGCTCGGTCTGTTCCAGGAGGCGCTGACGGCATGGGACGAGGTCACCAAGCTGAATCCGAAGAACAACGAGGCCTGGAAGCGCAAGGAGGATGCGCTCGTGAAGGCGGGCCGCCTCGAGGATGCGCTCGAGGTCTACGACAACGCCATCAAGCAGAACCCCAACGACTTCAACGCCTGGTACAAGAAGGGCGATGTGCTCGTCAAGCTGAAGCGCACGGAGGAAGGGATACAGTGCTTCGACAGGGCGACGCTCGTCAACCCCAATTTCAAGGAGGCATGGAAGGCCGCCGCAAAGGGACAGTACGGCCTCAACAAGATGGCCGATGCCCTCCGCAGCCTCGAGCGGTTGCTGGAGCTTGTGAATGACGATGTGGAATGCTGGGCAATGAAGGCGGACGCCCTCTTTGCGCTCGAGCGCTACGACGAGGCCCTCACGGTCTACGAGCGTCTCATGGAGATGAGCCCGTCCGAAAAGGTCTGGCACGGCAAGGGCTACTGCCTGTTCAATCTGGGCCGGTACGACGAGGCCGTCAAGGCCTTCGACTGGCTTCTCGAGAACAACCCGAGGGACCAGGAGGCATGGAACAACAAGGGTCGCTCCCTCCACTTCCTCAACAGGCTGGACGTTGCCGTCAAGGCATTCGACATGGCCATCAAGCTCAAGCCCGACATGGAAATCGCCTACCGGTGGAAGGCGGAGTCGCTTCGCTCCCAGAAGAACTGGGTGGAAGCGGCAAAGACCTTCGACCAGATACTCAAGTTCAATGCAAACGACGCCGACACGCTCTTCCAGAAGGGAGAGGCCCTCTACGAGCTGGGCAAGTACAGCGAGGCACTGGCGGCGCTGAAGCGCTCGCTGGAGCTCAAGTCGAACAACGAGCAGGGCTGGTTCTACCGCGGCCTTATTGTCGAGAAGCTCAAGATGGTCAACGACGCTGTGGAATCGTACAACAAGGTCCTGTCGCTCAACCCCAAGAACATGGAGGCCTGGAACCGTCTCGAGGATGTGCTCGTCAAGGCGGGCCGCTTCGAGGAGGCGCTCGCCTGCTACGACAACGCCATCGCCAACAACCCCAACGATTTCCTGGCCTGGTTCAAGAAAGGCAACATACTGCGCAAGCTGGCCCGCGAGGACGAGGCAATAAAATGCTTTGACAAGGCCACCATGATAAACCTGAACTTCGAGGGCGCATGGTTCGCGCTGGGCGAACTGTACTTGGGCAAGAAGCTCATCGACGAGGCCCTTCGCGCATTCGAGAGGACCGTCGACATCAACATCGACAACCTGAGGGCGTGGCAGTACCGCGGCGAGGTGCTCTACGCACTGGGCCGGCACATGGATGCATTGCCCTGTTTCGACCGCGTCCTCAAGGGGGAGCCCAAGAACGTCGAGGCCTGGAACAACAAGGGCAACGTGCTCTACAAGCTGGAGCAGCTGCCCGAGGCCATCCAGTGCTACGACAAGGCGCTGGCCCTCAAGCCCAAGCTGGAGCAGGCCCTCCAAAACAAGGCGACGGCACTGCGCACCCTCGGAAAGGACGAGGAGGCCATCAAGGTCTACGACATCCTGCTGCGCATCCGGCCCGAGGACGACACCCTCTGGCGGTCCAAGGGTGAGATACTCCGCAAGATAAACAAGGTGCAGGACGCCATCATCTGCTACAACAAGATACTGAGGCTCAAGCCCAAGGACGAGGACACCTGGTTCAGGAAGGGCACAGCGCTCCAGGAGCTCAACAAGCTTGACGAGGCCCTCAAGTGCTTCAAACGCTCCCTCAAGCTCAATCCCAAGAACGAGGAGGGCTGGTGGCGCTCCGGCGTAATCCACGAATCGCAGAACGACATCGACGCCGCCGTCGAGAGCTACGACAAGGCGCTCGAGATCAACCCCAACTACGACAACGCCTGGAAGACCAAGCTGGACCTGCTCGAGAGGCTCGGCCGCATAGAGGAGGCCATCGAATGCCTCGACAAGGCCCTCGAGGCCAACCCGACCGATTACAAGGCCTGGAACAGCAAGGGCCGCGCCCTGCGGAAGCTGAAGAAGGATGAACAGGCGCTCGAGTGCTTCGAGCAGTCGCTCAAGATACAGCCTGATTTCGGGGAGGCCCACTGGAACAAGGGCAAGACGCTCCAGGACATAGGGCAGGACACCGCCGCTCTGGAAGCGTTCGACAGGGCGCTGGAGCTCGGCGCCACCAAGGAGATATGGAACGCGAAGGGAATCTCGCTCATGAACCTCAAGCGCGTCGAGGATTCCATCGAGGCCTTCACAAAGGCGCTGGAGTTCGACAAGAACTACGTCGACGCCTGGATAGGCCAGGGACGCGCCCTGCAGGCCGGCGACAGGCCCGAGGAGGCGCTCCGGGCCTACGAGAAGGCCATCTACATCGAGCCCAACTATCCCGAGGTCTACAACTACAAGGGCATCACGCAGATGAAGCTGGGCAAGAACTGGGACGCCCTGGAATCGTTCGACAAGTCCGTGTCGCTCAACGCCAAGTACCTCGACGCCTGGCTCAACAAGGGAAAGACCCACACGAGGGTGGGACAGGCCCGCGAGGCCATCAGGTGCTTCGACAAGGTAATCGATCTGGACCCGAGCCGCGAGGAGCCCTGGAATCTGAAGGGCTGGGAGCTCACCAAGCTCAACAAGATCAAGCGCGCCCTCGAGTGCTTCGACAAGGCTATCGAGATCAACCCGAAAAACGGGGAAGGCTGGTACAACAAGGGCAGTCTCAACCGCCAGCTCGTGAAGCTCAAGGAAGCCATCGAGTGCTTCGACAAGGCCATCGACCTCAATCCCCAGTTCGACAAATCATGGGACGAGAAGGGCACCGCGCTATTCGAGCTGGGCGAGGTGGAGGATTCGCTCTCGTGCTTCGAGAAGGCCATCGAGTACAATTCCGAGAACGGCGAGGCCTGGTACCACAAGGGCGCGGCGCTCTACCGCCTAGACCGGGCCGAGGAGGCCATCGAGAGCTTCGACAACACCGTCGAGCTCCTTCCGGACCATTACAAGGCATGGATAGGCAAAGGCAACTCGCTCGCCAAGGGCGGGGAGCATGTCGCCGCCATCGAGTGCTTCGACAAGGGCATCCGCCATAAAATGGACTCCGATTCAGGCTGGTACAACAAGGGCTCCGCCCTCCACGACCTCGGTCTCGTGAAGGAGGCCGTGAAGTCGTACCACCGCTCCATCACCTCAAATCCAAGGTACGCGGACTGCTGGGTGGACATCGGCGTCGCTGTATTCGAGCTGGGCAACAACGAGGCTGCGGTGAGCTGCTTCGACAAGGCGCTCGAGCTCAACCCGATGGACGACATCGCCTGGATGAACCGCGGCACGGCGCTTACGGAAATGGAGAAGCACGATGACGCCCTCAGGTGCTACGAGCGCGCCACCGTTCTGGCGTCCAAGGACGAGCACACGTGGTTCAACAAGGGCGCATCGCTGATGAACCTCGGAAGGGCGCAGGACGCGCTTCGCTGCTTCGACATCTCAGTAGGCCTCAACGACCGATACGTGAAGGGCCACAACAACAGGGGAGCCGCCCTTGCGTTCATCGGAAAACACGAGATGGCCATCGAGGCCTACGAGAAGGCCCTGAAGTGGGACTCCAAGAATTCCGTGGCGTGGCACAACAAGGGCAGGGCCCTCGAATTCCTCGGAAAGCTGGACGAGGCCCTCGCTGCCTACGACAAGTCTCTCGAGTACAACCCCAAGGACATCGACGCCCAGAGGGACCGTCGCATATGTGCCGAGAAGCTTGACAAGCACATCAGGCAGGAGGAAGCGGCCCGCGAGAAGCGCGAGATGGAGGAGGACACCAAGATCCTCCAGGAAGCGGCGCAGAGGATACGGCCGACGGACTACCTGTAATATCGGTGAATGACGGAACGCAATGCTGTTGGCGAGAAGTCGGCCCAGGCAGCAACAACGGTGTCGGAGGGACGCCTATGTTCAGTTCCCGATATATTTGGAATAGAGCGCCCGGGCCACCTTCTCGTCATTGGTGCCGTAGATGAGCACGCGCCCGTTCTTGAAAATCGTGAGGCGGTGCTTCCCGTCCTTGAAGATGAGCCAGAGCGGGTGCGCTTCGACCTCTCCGGCCTCCTTGAGCGTTCCCGCCATCTTTTCCAATTCGAGCGAGGCCTCTCTTGCCGGCGTGAGCTGGACGCTGTCCGTACCGCACATGACTTGGGCCTTCGTCGTCAGCGGAACATCGAGATATTCGAACTTGCGCTTGACGCAGCAGGGGCAGTCCTTACGGCGCGCAAGGGCGATGGTCCGGTGCTCCTCGCCCCAGACATCGTAGACCACTAGATTTCCTGTCGGTTTCCCGCCGACGATGAATCTGATGGCCTCTGTCGCGCCCATCGCACCCATTATCGCCGGTATCGTGTTCAGGACGCCTACAGTGGCGCAGGTCGGTACTGTGCCTGGCCTGGGCATTCCCGGCAGGATGCACCGGAAGCACGCCGTCTTTCCGGGCTGGATGAACGCACGCATTCCGTACGTGCCTACGGCGCCGACGTAGACCCATGGTTTCCCGAGCTTCACGCAGGCGTCGTTCAGGATGTACCTCGTTTCGAGGTTGTCCGTGCCGTCGATTATGATGTCCACTGATTTAACAAACCTCTCGACATTTGATGGCGAGAGGTCCTCCGCCAGGCCTTCGATATCCACGGTCGAATTGAATTCCTTCAATCGCTCGGCCGCAACGTACGCCTTGGGAGAGCCGATGTCCTTCTCCTTGTAGAGGATCTGTCTGTGAAGATTGCTCGGCTCGATGACATCTCTGTCCAGCAGGGTAATGTGTCCGATGCCCGCCCTCACGAGATGCATGGCCGCATTGCCTCCCGTGGCGCCGCAGCCGGCGATGAGAACGCGGGAGACTGAGAGCTTCTTCTGGCCGGCCTTGCCCAGCTGGGGCAGGAGCATCTGCCTGGAATACCTGTCCTTCTCGAGGCTCGTCATTTGTTCGCCTTATTACCGTTTTTCCGTGCGATACCTGATTTTCTTGCCGCCTTACGTTCTTTTCGGTATGGTAATATGTGTCTCAATATCTTCCGGAGGTCCTTGGTGCGGATGACGACCTGTGCCTTGTCGCAGACCTCCTCGTCCGCAGGATTGAACGCTATCCCGAGGCCGACATGCTCGAACATGCGGCTGTCGAGGCCCCTGTCGCCTATGGCGGCGCAGTCCTGCTTTCGGAGGCCCAGCCGCTTCACGAGCTCCTTGACCACGACCCCCTTCTCGGAGACCGGCACCTGCACGATGCCTTCGCCCGTAAGGTAGCCTTTTTTATCGGTCACGAGGCCGTTGGAGAGGTTGATGTCGATGCCGCATTTTTTTGCTATCCTTTCCGTGAGCGGCTGCAGCCCGCCACTCACTATCGCGGTCTTGATGCCTGCACGGCTCAGCGCACGTACCGCCTGTGGCGCACCATTCATCAATGGTATCTTGTCCAGTATCTTGCGTATCCTCGAAATGTGTATCTTCTGGCCGGAAGGGGCCCAGAGCCTCACATCCCGCCTTATGAACTCGTGATCGTCGAATTCCTTTCGCATGTATGCTTCTAGCGAACCGGTGTTATCGGTACCAAGGGCATGGTGAACGTATTCCCATGACGAGCCCGCGTCGGCGAGAACGCCGTCGCAGTCGAAGATGACGAGGCGAATCCGGCCCGGGATGCGGCGTTTGGCCAAAACATATCCCTCTGTTCTCAGTCGACCGGATTGTTGTCTATCGAGACCACGCGGGGTTTGCCCAGGGCCTCCTTCTCCTTGATGATGGCGGGCGGCCTGTAAGCCCTCTTGGAGAAGTACTTCGCCGCCTTCACGCAGCTGTCCGAGATGTAGGCATTGTCAGCGTTCGGGTTGGAGAGCAGCGTCTCGAGAGCCTGGATGAATAAAAGAAGATTGGCGTTGAACGTCCATTCATCGAGCAGTTTCGTGCACACGAATCCGCCGTCCTCCGGCGCCATGATGTTGGGGTGGAATATCATGCTCTCCCAGATGACTATCGGCTTGTGGTAGGGATATTCCTCGGTGATCTTCATCGTGAACTTGTGGACGGACTGGCTGGTGACCCTTCCTTCCTTGAGCAGGGGGCCCGGCACTCCCCTCATTGTCACCTTTAT
>Ga0315283_10001106_pt1 | contig 21180 bp, 19 predicted proteins | sample YL17G09_0_MG_FD_204541 | JGI IMG/M metagenome (GOLD analysis project Ga0315283, IMG submission 204541) | Sediment microbial communities from Yellowstone Lake, YNP, Wyoming, USA - YL17G09_0 | ecosystem: Environmental > Aquatic > Freshwater > Lake > Sediment | place: USA: Wyoming | collected...
AACGGCAGGGCCAGCCGGTTCTTCTCCGCGATGATCCGGAGCTTGAACCCAGCCACGTACCTCTTGCCCGCGCGTTCATACGTCACCCGTGCGATGTTCTCCAACCTCAATCGGACGCTGGCGTAGAACTTCAGAGCCCGCCCGCCCGGTGGCTTAGGCTTCTGGTCCCCATAACCAGTAGTATCCGTGTTGTCCCGCACCTGGTTGACACAGAACAAGATGGCAGAGGAACGGGGCATCCTCGCCCCTATCTTGCGTAGAGCAGCCGACATCATCATGGCTCGGATCTGGGCTTGCCGCCCTCGCGTCAGGTTTTCTTCCCCAAGCTCGGCTTTGGTCGACAGGGCAGCCACACTGTCAATCATCCCAACCAGCAACCCATCAGTCCCCGCTACATCCAGCGCCTTGTTCCACGAATCTGAGATACCCTCCACCGTCTCATCATCACCGAGGACCAGCTTATCGAGGTTGACCCCGTATTGCTCTGCCAGCCACTCATCCCAGTTGCCCTCCGACGGGTAGAGAATAGCTCCACCACCTATCCGCTGTGCCTGGGCGATGAGGGCGTACCCAAGCCCTGTTTTGCAGGTGGCCTCACCACCGTATATCTCCACGATGCGCCCAGCTGGCCAGCCCCGCCCCGCCCTGTCCAGCACCAAGTCAAGGTCGGGCACCCCAGAAGGAACAAACGCCCTGGGGTGCCCAAGTTCGCTGTTCAGCCCCGCGTGAACGCGGTCACTGCCCAGGACAGACCGGAGGGCCGACACGACCCGTTCCATGTCGAGGGACGTGTCCACCTCACGGATGATGCGGTCCTTCTTCATCACCCCTCCTTCCTCCACTGCTGGACTCGTGCTATCAGTGACTTGATCCGTTTCTCCATGGACAAGCGCCCGACCTTTATCCCGTCCTCATACCCCGCCTCGTAGGCACAGGCAGCACACTTGTGGCGGCCCTCTCCTGCTTGGCTCTCAGGCAGCCTAGCTAGTCTAGCGAGAGGAACGACCCCGTCGTGGTCAGGGCCTCTGGTACACCCGGCTCTTGAGGATGTTCTTGGCATGTGTCTTCAGCTCCTTGCTGGTCTGCATGAATGAAGGCAGGTCATTCGTGAACGCGTCTCCCAGTTCAACGAGGAACTCCTCATCGTCAAACGGCACCTGCTTGCCTGGGACTAGGACCTTGTCAATCAACGAGAGGAACCTCTGTAGGTCTTCCGTTGGCCTGGACCTTAGCCACTGCCACCCTTCTCCGCTTCTAAGGCTTTGCAGAACGGACAGCGCCTTGCTGACAACGGGTCTTCTGGGAAGTATTGGCGCATCTTGAGGTACGTCCGCAGCAGGCACCCCAGCTCCGCGTACCCGTGCCGGTCGCTTAAGGTGCTGTACAGTTCCTTGAGGACCTTGTCCGTCGCTTGGTGCAGCCAAGCCATCAAATGCCTGCGCTCTAACACGCGTGAGGACTTCGGCGGCTCGGGCTGCCGCTCCTCTGGGGGCTTGCTGGCCTGCTCCTCTCGGAACAGCGCCAGCTCCTCCCGCTCCTGCTCCTCCGTAGACCTTGCGGACAACTCGGACGCGGCTATCAACCTTGCGGACATACTTTGTCCATCGGACTCGGCCCGCAAGATGATCCTCGCCTCTGCTTCTACTTTCCGCACTACCTTCGCTTTGATTCTCTGCTTTCGCTTTCGCATGCTCCCACTCCATCCGCCTGAAGGGCTGGAGGAAACCCGGCAGGCGAGAGACGATGGAGACGAACCCATGCTCCATCAACGCCTTCCGAAAAGCTGACTGGTCAATGCGGCGGGCGAGCCGACCGTATCGATACTGGTCGAGGACGGCTGTCCGCTGTGCCTCGGTGAGCAAGGCACCTGGGGTCATGAGCTTGAGGTTCCGCTCTACCTCCACACGGACCTGCCCTGCATCCATCTTGCCCAGCCCGCCCTGCTCACCAGAGAACCGCAGGATGTCTTCCAGCGTCCCGTGCGCCTCTATCAGCTCCCGGGCCTTCACATCCCCCACGCCCGCCACGCCCTTAATCCCATCCTCGCCCCCGACTAACACCTTGTAGGTGATGTACTGGTCGGGCTTGAGGTCTAGCTTGGCTGGCACCCCATCCAGGCGAATAATGCGGCATCTCTTACCAGAGAGACAGTAGAGGTCGGTGTCGCCAGTCACAATGCCCACGTCCTCCATCCGTAGGAACTTGGCGAGCACCGCTACTAGGTCATCGGCTTCAAGACCGGGGTGAACCACATGGATGACAGGGAGGCAACTGGTCATGCGGAGGAGGATGTCCTTCTGCCTAGACAGGTCAGCCACAAACTCCGGGTCCCTCTTCCTATCAGCCTTGTAGGCGGGATACAGCTTTGACTGGGGCTCGTGCCCAGCATCCCAGCAGATGACCATCTCCTCCGGTTCGTAGAGGTCAGCCAGATGGCCCAGTGTCTTGATCGTACCGTAAGCGGCCCCGACGTTCCGCCCCGCTGCATCCGTCAGGTGCAACTTGTAGGCGGCGCGGTAGACGAGGCCGCTCACATCCACGAGCAACCGCATCCTACTTGACCTTCTTTTTGATCGAGGCGGTCACCTTCGTGGCTACCTTGTGGGGCTTAGGCGCTACCCCTTCCTCCTCTTCAAGCTCGTCCTCCTCTTCTTCCTCTGGCTCCTCGAAGACCTCGTCCTCCTCACTCCCCTCCTCCTCTGCCCCTTCCGCATCCTCGTCCAGGTCTTCGTCCTCGATGTCCTCCTCGTCCTCGTCCATGTCCTCATCATCATCCGCAGACCCCCGGATGAGCTTGCGCTGCTCCTTGGTGCTCATGGGCTGTGCGAAGCGGAAGGCGTCGAGGTTATGCAGGTGCTCCAGCGCCTTTGGCGTGACGTATTTGGAGATGTCGACGGCGTCCCCAAACTTGGTCTTGTACCGAGTCCGCATCCCCTTGCCCGTCTTCTTGATGCCCACGACCACGCAGGCACTGGGGTTGGAAATGTCGACCTTCTCGTCATTGATGAACTCGAGGATTTCGCGGAACACTACCGAGGACGCGGGCAGGATCTTGATCACGGCCTCTGGCGTGGAGAGGAGCTTACGGACGTTCTCCTTCTTGGTCGCGTTGAAGAAGGCACGGGACTTGAGGCGGTTCTGTTCCACGAAGTCGGAGTCACCCCGCCGTGCCCGCTTCACCAGCTCCGCACAGACCTGGCACTCCTTGCCGAGTGCCCGCTTCGGGCACACCCCGCGTCCGTGTTGTTCCACCTCCTTCCATATCACGTCCTCGTCTGACCAAGGCGGGAGCAGGAAGAAAAAGTTCCAGCCCTCGTGAAGGTCGTGCAACTCTCCACTGGCACGCTCCTCCACCTCCTTGTGCTTGGCAGCTGCCTTGTCCAAGTCCATCCCGCGATGGGCCGGTTCAGTCTCCACCCTATGTTTCTTCTTGTGTAGCATGTCTCTCCTTCTTTCCATGGTAGCTGTCCTTGACGATCTTGGTCGCCTTACGGACAGACGTCTTGAGGTCTGTCCCGTCCATCTCGGCCCTGTACTGGGCGCCCAGCTGGACGAGCATGTCCTTTCTCATCTCGAAGGCTCGCACCGTGGCCTTCATCACGTCAGATTGGAACTGCCCCGCCCGCAGCCCTTGGGTCAACCGCTGGTGTTTCGCGTGGGTCCGAACAAAGGACTTGCATTCGTTCTCCTTCGCGTCCGAGTGCCCACCCCGGTATTCATCGTAAAGCTCATAGAAGCTGACCTCCACCTGCTCCTCCAGCTCCCGGACGAAGTCCATCGCGCGGGCGTGGAGGAAGGCATAGTGGGCGAAGTAGGCCGCCTGCTTCGCGAACTCCGTGGGCAGGTCACTGGTGATGGACAACTCATCCATCACCTGGTCCTGAAGTAGACGGAGAAGGTCCGGTTTACGCTTGGGTTCATGATTGATGGCTTCGTAGTTACACGTGGGCTTTCCCCGCCCTCGTTGTCGGTCCAATGCATCTTTCGCGGCACTGACCTGCTTCGCCTTCGTTGTCATGCTCATCTCCTTCCTAGTCGTGCTCGCCCCACCACCGTTCGATGGTCGTATCAATACGGAGCGGCATCTCGAACTTGTGTCGCCCGTCAGGCTTGAGGGTTGTCTCCATCCACTGCCGCACCCAGTGTTCTGCCTCTTCCACGTGCTGGCGATGGACGTTGAAGATCATGCCGTCGTGCAAGGTGAGGAGCATCCGGAACCCAGGCAGTCTAACCTTCTTCATCCCATCCCACACCCTCTTGGTGGCTTGGCTCAGAGGGTCGGCACTGCCCTCACTCTGGATCTCGCTGTTGAGGGCTTCCCTCTCCATATGTGAGAGGTCGGCCTCCTGCTTCCCGTAGTCCCGGCTGTACTTGGACTCGAGCCAGTTGAGCCCGTACAGTCGGCGCACCCTACCCGTGATGGTGGTGCGAATGAAGCCTCTCTTGTGGAGGTTCTCGATCACCTCTTCACGGTAGAGGGCGATGCCTTGGTACTTGTCAAAGAAGGCATCAATGACCTTCTGCACCCGTGCCCGTCTATCCCGGGGTTTCATCGCTGGAGGGAATACGTGCGGGTTGGCTTCAGCAATACCGGCAGCCCCACGACCGTAGGTCACTCCGAAGTTCACGCCCTTCGCCACGGCACGCTCGTCCTTGGTGATGATAGGGCCGACCAGATCAACAACAGGGGCGACCCCGATCACTCGAAGGAACTTGGACTGCCGCGGTGTCAGCTTGCCCAAGGACACTGGACCTGCCTTCAGAGCCTTCTCCAACGCGAGGTAGGTCTCCCATTCCTCTTCGGTTGGGTTCCGCATCATGCGGGCTGTGATCGCCATCTTGCTATGGAGGTCAACCCCAGCTAGCAGCTCCCTGACCATCACCTCGTCATTGGCAAGCCACGCTGCAACACATAACTCGACCTTCTGGTAGTCCGACGTGAGAAGGACGTGGTCCTCAGCATCCGGTATAAGGATGCTCCTCAGATCACCCGTCCGTGGCATCTGTTGGATTGGAGGGTCGTCCGCAGAGAGCCGCCCGGTGCGGGCAATGGCTATGTTGTAGTTGGGGTGGATGCGATCTTCCTCTTGCACCCAGCGAAGGAACCCCCCCTTCCCCTCGCCCGCCGAGTCCTTGCCATCGAGGTAGGTGTTGACGTACTTGGCCACCTTTCTCAACTGGATCATCCCACGGGCGACCCCACCTGCCTTCCCCTTCGTGAGAGCCAGGGCTGCCATCACGTTCCTGTCGACGGCTGGGGCCTTACCCCCTTTGGTCTTCTTCCACAGGTCGGCACCGCAGTGTTCAAGAAGGACGACCAGTTGCTTGGTGCTGTTGGGGTTGAAGTCACTTACCCCCAGCACCCGGTCCGCGATCTTGGTGAGCTTCCTGAGGGCTAGTGCCGTCTCCCTACGGTAAAGGTCGCTCAACTCTTGGATGCGCCGTCTAGACAGCCGGATGCCGCGATACTCCATGTCCGCGAGAGGCAGGGTGAGGTCATGCTCTATACGGTAAGCTCGCTCCACCTTGTCCTTCACCAGCATGGGCTTGAGAACCTTCCGCAGCCTGAAGGTTCCATCCACATCGAAGCCGCAGTAGGTGTGGCGAACCTGGTCAGGGACGAGCCACATCCGCAGGCTCTTGCCTTCCTTGTAGGGCTCCAGGACAGCGTCATATTTCTGCCACCCCAGGTACCACTGGCAGAGGAACGTAAGGTTATGTGGCTTGTTCTCATCCAGGACGTGGTGCGCCAGCATCGTGTCAAAGCCCACCTTGTAGTCCACGATGCCCGTCAACCGGCGAAGGCGTTGGAGGTCATACTTGATGTTTTGTCCGTAGAGCCTCGTGGACTCCAGCGTGGCGGTCAGCTCCTCGAGGATCTCGAGGTACTCCTCTCTCCGCCACATTGGGAGAGGCGGGTCGCCTTGCAGGTGCAGGGGCAGGATAGTCGCATGTCCTGCCTTGTAACAGAACCCGAGGCACATGACCACGGACTGATGAACCTGAAGGTTCGTATCCTCGACGTCCACCACGAAGCCCGAGACCCGGCGCAGGTGTCGCAGGAACTCGACAGCCTCATCCTTCGTCTTGAGTACGGTGACCTTGGTGTCTGGCCAGGACTGGGGCTCGCGTCCTTCAACCAGCTCGATGGCTGTCAGGATGTCAAAGACGAAGAGGTCGTCAGCCTCCCACTTCCTCAGGCAGAAGCTCGGGTGGAACGTCGGGACTACCCAGCAAGTGTGCTCGGTGGTCTGGCCTGTCTTTGGAGAGGTCCAGGTGAACGTCCTACGCTCGTAGAACCCCCGCCAGCTGTCAACCTTCCTGCCTTTGCCTTTCCCTTTGCCACCACGAGGCTCCATCAAAGCGTTGATGGCTGTGGCGCCCATGGCAACGATGACCTTCGGCTTGTGCTTGAGGATGAGGTAGAGGGAGTAGCCCCAACATGCTGCCACGTGCTTGGCGCTGGGCTTGGTGTTGCCAGGCGGCCTGCACCGACAGATGTTCTCTATCCGGCACCGCTTCCGACGTATGCCAGAGCGGGCAAGGAGGTAGTTAAGCTTGTGTCCGGCGTCACCGACGAACGGCTTTCCTAACTGCTCCTCATTCGCCCCTAACGCCTCGCCGAACAGCCAGATGCCAGCGTCCAGCGGACCAGACCCGGGGCAACAGACAATCCGACTCCGAGTGTGGAGGGAGCATCGGGTGCATTCCGGGTCGAGCTTGATCGGCCTTGGGGGTGCCTTGTCTGCTTTCGCTGTTGCCACTCGCCATTGCTCTGCTGGAAATAGTCACCGTGACACAAGATGGTCTGGGATGCGATTGGTATCACTCTGACGGTTGCTATGGATGGGAGAAGGGATGGCCTTGCATCATGTGTCACGGCGACTGAAGTGATCCTGTTCATTGCTGGAGCGTGATAACACAAGGACCTCTCGAGTAGCAAGGAAAATGTTGTGACGCTAGGATGCTCAAAGTTTGAGTATCCTAAGACCACTTGGCCCGCCCATGCAGACCTACATACAGGTGGGTTGGGTTGCAACACAACAGGCTCTCGCACCAATGCCTCACGCATGGCTTGTCAGCAGGGGGCTGCCCATTGGTCAGGACCCAGCTGATCCTATGCACCAGTGTCTCCCGTCTTTGGAAGGCACCCCTACCAACAAAGCGATGGAACCGCGTGAACACCCCGTACCTCTCAGTGGTACATCCCAACCACACCCAACATGACCCTTCTTCCTTCTTGTCTACCAGGTCCCAGAATGCTTGGACCGTGTGCTGGAACCTCTCTTGCTCCCGTTGTTCCAACTCCAATAGTTGTCGCTGGACGATGGCAGTTGCAGCGGATACCACTCTCGTTTGGGCTTGGGCTAGCATTCTTTACGTATCCTTTTCAATATGCAGTAAGGCACTGAATTACTAGATCAGACTTAACCATCTGTCAATACAAGATCAAGGATAATGAAATAAGCTAGTACCACTAGAGCAGTAACAGTGGATTACTTACTGTTGGAAATGTAGACACACTAGCCACAAAAAAAGATGGGTGGGATGACCCCAGTGATTGTTAGTCACCAAGATCATCCCACCCAGGGCGTCGGGGGAGGTGGCGACCTTCCAACGCTTCAAGAAGAGCAGGAACGACACTCCCTGGGCTTCGCCCAGATAGGACCCAATGGAGCCCGTTCCTGCCCTCGAGTAGCATTGCAGGCTGCTCAGCCTTTGTGTGTCTCCTTGTACATACAGCTAGGACAGTAGACCTCAACCTTCACTGCGGCTACCTCTAGCATTGACGGTGTTTGTGGGGCCCAGGACTGGAGCCTCTTCAGGGTCATCCCAGGAGCAAACGTGTAGACAGCTTGCATCCCAGTCCCGCAGCTAGGGCAGTCCACGTCCCAGTCCCTGCACCAAGTGAGGGGCTCCTTCCTCTTGGTCATGGTCGCCTCCCTTCTATCCTAGCGGCCAGTACAGCTTCCATCTCTGCCGGGGTCAACCCACTTAGCTCACTGCAATCCTGCTCTTCCACGCACCCCCCGTGGTCGTCTTGAAGGGAGTCCCGATGCTCACACGTGTTGCACGGGTCCACCTCCTTCACAGCCGCGTCCAGCTCCTTGTCAGTGAAGAGCCGGACTAGCGTGGTCGCCAGCTGCTCCATTTCCACGATCTCCATCACCCGGACTAGCGTGGTCGCCAGCTGCTCCATTTCCACGATCTCCATCTGCGCGTGGTTCCTCCCGGACTTCCCGATGGGTTTGAGCTCGCCCTGGACCCTGGACAATGCCCCGGCGATCTCCTTGATGCTCTCGCTCGTCTTCATCACTCTTGCTCCTTCCCAGTCGCGTACAGTCGCGCCTCGATCTCGTCGTCGCTCCACCCTCGGTCGTGGAGCTCGGCGTGGTAGCGATCCCTGTCTTGGAGGGCGCCCCTGCATGGCCTGCAGGATCCCCCACACCCGCACTTGCTCACTTCCCGCTCGAGCCGGACGATCTCCCCGAGCAGGATGACGTTTGCTAGCTCGTGCCTCACGTCCGGCTTACGTTTCATTGTCACTTGCCACCTCTTCTGTGATTGGGAGCGGTATGCTCCATGAGAGCGCCCCACGTCCTCTGTGGGGCGCCCCTAGCAGCACCCGACTGTCCAGATATGGGTCCCGAACAAGGACCCTCTACGGTCCTCTAGTGGCTTCCTGGGACCATGCCTTACGGATTGCCGTTGCCCCATTCCCGCCGCTCTGCCGCCGCCACCTCCGGCTCCATCTCCTCCCGCACCTGCTGGGCTACCTCCAGCTCCTTCGCGCGGTCCTGCACCTGCCCTGTCGCCAACAGCTTGAGGCAGACCTTGCACGTCACCTTGGAGGCATCGGTCTCGGGCTTAGGCTTCCAGCCCCGCCTGTCGGCGTAGGGGCTGCGCTTGCGATCACCCGCCCCGCAAACGGCCTTCCCATCTGGCCTAGCAAAGTGGTGGAGGAACTTGCGACGGATCTTCTCCTCACGCGTGAGGCTTAGTGACGTTTCCTCTGCCGTACTGAGCGGCTCGTCCGCTGGCCTGAACCGCATCCCACTGATATGCCCACGCCCGTGGTTGTGACACGTCCACTTCCCGCTCCGCGTCAAGGCGAACAACCCATCTCGGCAGAGCCCGAGCAACGTATGACCGTTGAGCCCTGTGATGCGGAGACGACCCCTCGAACGGCTAGGAACCAGCAGGCTGTGCGACATGGGTTGGTCCAGCATGTTCTGGAGGTGTTCCCTCACCTCACGCTCCACGTCCGTTGCCGTGATGTAGCCGCCCTCCCCCCGGAAGTCCGTGCGCCCTGCGGCATCCCTCTCCCCCCTCTCCTTGATGCGCCTGGCCCAGAGCCTCTGGATCGCGTCTTGGATTTCCTGATACATGTTGATCGGCATTCTCATTTGCCACCTCCGAGTACCTGTGTCATACGTTTCAGTGCCTGTCTCTCAAACTGTGTCCTGTCCTCATCGGCGATGTCCTCCAGCTCCTTCTTCATCGCCTTGATAAGGGCGAGCGCCATCGCGCCCTTGTGCAATCTGTTCCACCGTTGCGGGATAGACTCTTTGGTTTGCATTGGCCACCTCTCTTGGTTGTGGAGCTTAGTGCTCCAGTGTGAGACCTAGTCGTTTGGCAACCGCCCTTGCAGCTGCCCGCGTCCTGTGTCGACTGACGAACCTCCACCCACTGAGGGACCAGCGGAACAGGTTGATTGGTCGCTCCCACCGCGTCCCATCCTGAGGTTTCGCCTCCTCTATCCTTCCGCGTTTCATTTGCCACCTCTTGTTGGGAGCAACGTGCTCCTAAGCAGCCCGTGCTAGAGAGAAAACACGACATCCTCGAACTTGCCCCCACGCCCCTCCAGCATGTCCTCCATGTGGTAGATGTGGTCGGCGAATTGCTCTACCGCCCCCATTGACTGCCCTTGCATGTCAACGAGGACCGCGTACACCGTGAAGCCCAGCGCCCTCTTCGCCTCCACGAACCTCTCCACCCACTCAGGGGCTACCGCGCAGCACCCGTCCGTGATGAAGACGACGTCAGCCTTCTTCATCGCCCCGTCCTCCTTGATCGTCCTGACAGCCTCGTCGAGAGGCGACTGGAAGCACGTCCCCCCTCCCGTAAAGTGCGCCATGCACTCCATCAGCGCCTTCGAGTCCACCGCCCCCGCCTTGACGAAGTCCCGCCTGCTCACCCGACTGTCAAAGTGGATGAAGCTCCAGCTCCTCCTCTGCCGCTGGGCGATGTCCAGCAGAGCGAGGCTGACAGCCTTCGCCCAACATTCATTGTCCCCCTCCATGCTGCCCGACTCATCACAGCATAGGACGATAGGCCCGCGTCCGACCTTCTCCTTCCCACTCAACTTGTACTGGAGACACTGCCTGTCGAGAAAACGAGCGTAGAACACCATCTCCCGCTCGCCCCCATCCCCGTTCAAGAGGTCCATCAGCTCAGAGGGGAGCAGACGGTCGATGGAGTCGCCTTGCTCGATATCACTGACCTCGCTGCGGCTGTCGCTTACCTTGCTACGCTGTTTCTCAGCGGCGACACGACGGAGCCGCCCGGCCAGCTTCGCTATTTTCTTGAGCTTGGAACTGCGGGCTATCTGGTTCGCCAGCTCCCGCTTCTGGGCGACGTTGCCCTTTGCTACCGGCGTCCCCGGGGACGACCCGTAGCTGAAGGACTCTATCTGCCCCTCGGCCTCCCCGATCTCCTGCTGTGCCTGTTCACACCCCTGCCGCACAGCCTGCCTCAGTTGAACGGGGTCGAGCCCCTGCGCCATCGCCTCCGCCTCCTTCTGCGCCTGCTCCAGCACCTGTTTGGCTTGCTGGAGCTTCTTGGTGACGTCCACCCCCTGCTCGGCCATTTTCTCGAGCCCCTCCACGCGCCTCTTCAGCTCCTCCGGGTTGTGCTTGCTTTTCTGTGGGGACATCTTGGAGACGATGCTAGCGGCGAGACTGCTGGTGCCCATGCCCGCCCACACCTCGTCGCCCTTGCACCTCTCCTGGAGCACCTTGAACTCCGGCATGTCCTGCGCGACGGCGTGGAGCTTGCTAGCCCACTCCGAGCCCTCAGCTGGGGTCTCCAGCGCCGAGGTCTTCGGGTTGTACAGTCGACTGAACAACTCCCGCTGGTAGTCAGGGAACCGGACGTTGCGGTCGAGCCCCGCCTGCTCTGCCCGCCTCATCCCCTGGTTCAACGCCCGCTCGGCGTCGTATAGGTACCGTTGCCACCTACTCACCTTGTGGGTGAGGTCCTCGCTAGATAGCCTAGCTTCCTTCGTTGTCATGAGTGCCACCTCGTTGTTTGTAGCGTTAGACGTTCCACGCTACCCACGAGCGGTCTCGTGGGTAGGAGCAATATCTACGCTGCCTTCCTCGCCTTCTTCGTCTTCTTGGCCTCCGCCTTCACTACCACCCTCTGCACCTTCGCCTGCTTGACCTCCTCCTCGACCTTGATGGGCTTCACCTCCGCAGCCTTCTCCTCCGTCTTGCTCTCGGCGAGCCCGAGTAGTTCCTTTGCCTTCTTGGTGCAGGCGCTCAGACCCGTGAGGATATCGTCGGCCTTGATCGAGAGCATCGAGGCGTACATTTCAGCCTTCGCCTTCAGCGCCTTGTACGCGTCGAACCTGCGCTGGAGCGTGGTGGTTCGGGGTAGCTCCTCTGCCCATGTCACCAGCTCCGCTTCCAGCTTGCGAAGCTCGTCGGTCATGTTGGTCATCGCGGACCGCCCCAGGTCCCGCACCGAAACGTCGTCCTCCTTGATATTGAAACAGCTGAACTCCGACCCACAGCCTTCGATTATCGCCTTGTGCTGCAACACGAACTGGTAGTCCTGAGCGGGGATGAAGTACGTCCCACCCGTCGGTCTGAGTTGGAGTGCCCCACCTGTTGACGCGCCCGTCTCCCTGAGGTTCCTGACGAGGAACCTCGTGAAGTCCGGCTTGGTGTAGACCGCCTGCAACTTCTGACAAGCGGCGATGAAGACCTTTGCCACCTCGTGCTTGTTGTTGGTCGTGCTCGCCTTCGCGTTGGTCTTATCGAGGATGAGCTTCACGGCATCGGTCGTCCAGTCGGTGCGGTATTTGACATCCTCCGCCGCCTTGTCCACCGACTCCTGCACCACGCCGATGACCTTCTTCTCCTGCCCGTCAAACAACGTCACAAACCTCCACCCACTCGTGGCTGACTTGGCCTCGTTCAGAGCCTTATGGAAAGTGATCTCGGCGTCGAGCCCGCGGGGCCCGTACGTATCCCAGTCCAAGCCCTGCTGGACAAACAACTTCTTGAGGTCTTCCTCCGGGACATGCGGCTCGTTCAGGGACCACATAACAATGGACCCAACGTGCTTCCCACCCTGCTTGTCTGCCATCGCCTCAACCCTCTGTGCATTCGCCTTCGATTTACTAGACACTGGCCACCTCCTTAGGTGTTGTTGTGGTGCTTGCGGCACCGTTGATCTGACTAGGACAGCGACAGCCCGCTGACCTTCGCGGCAAACCGACTCGCCGCTACGCTCATGGACTCGATTGCCTCTACCGCCTCCGTCACCGACGCCGACGCCTTCCCGTTCGCCAGCTTCTGTAGCTTGGCGATCTGGGACTTGAACTGCCCGTTGGCGTCAACGATCTGGGTGAACACCTCCGCCGCCTGACTGTCGGGAACGTCGTTCCCGATTGGGAGCGAGCGGAACAACTCCCGTGCCGCGTCCAGTATCTCCTGGGCAGCGTGGGCCAGCGGGTTGGCGATGCGGGCGATGGTCCGCCCGAGCGCCCCACGATCCTTCGGCTCCTTCCAGAGGATGTGCTGCAGCAGGAGCAGATCGTCCTCGCTCACCTCGCCCCGCCCGTTGAGGTAAGCGTGCGCCTGCAGCAGGCGGAGACACTTGACCCACCGCCTATCGCTCGAAGTGAACCCGTCCTTCTCCAGCGCCGCCTTCACCTCGATCAGCAGGTCGACGATCTCCTCGCCCATCACCACGCCGTCGACCCCAGCCTGCGCCTCGTGAAGCTCGTCCAGCGTAAGCTGCACGGTCAGCTCCGCGTCCCCGCCCATCAGGAGCGCCTTCATGCTGCCCCTGTCCGCGATGTACCCTGTCCAGTACCGCAAGAGGAACCGATCATAGAGGGCGTCAAGCTCTCCGCTCTCGGGAAGCTCGTTGGACGCGCCCACCATCGTCTCCAGCGGAGCATCAACAGCCTGCCCCCCGTTGTGGAACTGCCTTTCGTTGATCAACGTGAGGAGTGAATTGAGGATCGCGCTGTTGGCTTTGAACACCTCGTCCAAGAACGCGATGGACGCCTCGGGGAGCTTGTCGGTCGTGAGGCGCTGGTGCTTGTCCTCCTTCAGCGCCTTGAGGCTGAAGGAACCGAACAGCTCCTCGGGCACAGTGAATCGGGACATGAGCCAGTAGAAGTAGGTCGCGCCTGCGATGACCCCCGCCGCCAGCTTGACCATCATCGTCTTGGCAGTCCCCGGAGGGCCGAGGAGCAGTAGGTGCTCCCTGGCGAGTAGGGCGACCAGCATGCCGTCGACCTCTGCCTGCCTCTCAATCAAGGCGCCGTTCATCTCGGTGCGGAGCTGGGCGAGCTTGCTGCGGACATCGGTGCTTGCCTTCTTGGTCTTCGCTTTCATCTGCCACCTCACTTGGTTGTTGGGAGCTTGATTGCTCCTTCGCAGCCCCTCGCGGTGAGGGGCTGCTGGGCAACCGTCAAGCTCTGCTCTACGGCTGGGTGTACATGACCTCCCAGCCCCGCTCCTTCGCCTGCTTCAACGCAGCCTTCCTCGCTGCGGCGTAGGTGCTCTGATGAACCCAGATCACAGCGGGGTTGTCCCGATTGCAGAAGTCCACGTCCTCGTAGCGGCTGAAGCACCACGAACCGAACCCCCGAGGCTGCTTCCCATGACTGAAGGCGTATTCACTGGTGATGACCTCGATCCTATCGGTCTTCATCGTCCTCTCCTTTGTTCGTTGGTTGCCTGCGTGCCTAGTCAAGCTCGCCTGCGGCGTCGAGGCTGATCCTCTCCCCGCAAGCGGCGAACGCCTGCTGCCTGATCTTCATGGCGCTGCGGTAGAGCGCCAGCATGATCGCCTCGTCCTGCTTGCCCTCGAAGTTCTCCTCACCGCCCGCGCCCGGACCGACCTGACGCATGAAGTCCTCCAGACTGTCCAGCGCCGCGTTGACCGTCTCTACTAGCGCCTCCGACTTGAGCATCCGCATTTGCCACCTCCGATTGTTGGGGGCATCATCGCCCCTTCAATCGCACCCCATAACGTGATGCGATTGAAGGGACGGGGGAGCTGCCTCCCCCGCCCTCGCTTTGTTGGCTTGGTCTATTTGCTCTCTCCCTGTGATGATGTGTCTGGGCTGGGTCGACTAGCGAGGAGCTTGCGGCGTTGTTCTCAGACCTACCTGCTCCAACGAGTGAAATGGTGTGCTCGGTGGGTTGGGACCCTTGCAGACTACAGAGAGAGCTAGTTATCTGGGTGTTCAGCATGCAGACCGCATGCCTCCGGCGACGTCAGACGAGAGTTTATCGAGCGAATGCCCGCGAGCGATTACTATGTGACCGGTCCGACTACCACCGACGAGTCAACGGAAGCTTGCTCGTCACATTTCGTGCTCGTACTTCCCAGAACAGCGTACAACGACGGAAAGCACGTCCCGCTGTAAGGGCTACAAGTGTTTGAAATGTTTGTGATAGTCGGGGGTACGCTCGGCTGCGCGGTGCTAGTTTTCACCGCGACTGACGCAACTCTCTCGCTCATGATGATTGAGCGCAGAACACGCGTGCCATCTCTCGCTGGCGTCGTGATGGGTCGATTTCCCCGTGCTCTGTTATCGTGCTTCATCTACCCTTCAGCTTAGTGCCCCGTGGATAGCACTGCAAGGTTTTTTTGCGTAGAACTACGCAAAAATGTGGCTGGTGCAAGCCATTGATTCTAAAGGTTCCGTCCGTAAAGAGGGGAGGGTAATAGCAAGACAGCGGTCCTCATTCCAAGGCTCCCTACGGACCTCTAGGGACGCTGAGGGACGCACTACGCCTGTAAGGTCGTCAGAGCTAGCGTGGGGGCGCTAATCATTGTGTCTGTGTGTCACGTGCGGTCTATCTGTATGTCGCGTGTGGTCTATCTGCACGGACGCTCCTAGCGCCTCTCAGAGCCCCGATGCGGTGCTGGAGCTGTCTAGACTGGGGGTGCGAGGAACACGCGGGCTGGGGGCGGCTAGGGCACGCGAGGCGGGGTGTCTAGGGTTCACGTGCGGGGCGATCCTCCCACCCCGTGAACAGGCTGGAGGCTCCATCGTAGTAGAGGAAGCATTCGCCCCCACCCCTGAACCGTGCGGCGTCAATTCGGAGCAGTGTTTTGGGTTCAAGGACCTCTTGGTCTGACGCCTGCGCTCGCCCACTGTCCTCGTCAAAGCCAACGGGCCGCGCGTTCCGGTGTAGCAATATGATCTGGTCGCAGTCCGCCGGGATGCTGGAGCTGTCCTTGATATCGTCGTACTTGATCACCCGCGAACCCTCTATCTTCTTGGGTTGAGCAATAAGGAGGATGACCACGTTCAACTCCTGAGCTAGCAACTTGAAGGCGCGGGTGACTTGTCCGACCTCTGCGGTGAGGAACTGGAGCGAGCGGCACAGGAAGTGAAGGTGGTCGAACACCACGAACTTGATCCCGTGCCGCTTGACGGCCTCGCGGATCTTGTCCCTCACGACCTCGTCCTTCAGCGACCCGCCCCAGTCTGGCTCTACAAAGTACAGGGGTTGGTTGCGTAGCCTGTGCCTCGCAAGTTCGTAATCCACGCCTGTGAGGTCGTCCACGGGCTTGTGGCGGATGAGGGCTGCTACCTTTTCGCCCAGGCGCTCCACACTCATCTCCAAGCAGTAGATCAGCGATGGCACTCCCATCCGCGAGTGGTGGTCTGCTAGGTTGAGGGACAATGTGGTTTTCCCCACCTTCACGCGGGCAGACAACACGATGAGGTCTCCTGGATGCCAGCCTGGGCCCAAGAGCAGGTTCACGTCATCCCACGGCGTGAGCAGCCCGACCTCCCCGGTCTCCGCGGTCTCCTTGCAGCGGAGCATGGCATCCGCAGCCGTCACCACGCCCGAGACCTCGAATAGCTCCGCTGTCCCTTCAATCACCCTCTTCAACTCCGGCCCCCCGACTTGCACCAGCATTTCGTTGGCGTCATGGTACGGGAGCAGGACGTTCCTGGACTTGTCGAATCCCAGCCTGCGTGCTATCGCCCGCGCCCCCTGCTGCCCCACCACGTCCGCGTCCAGACAGATCGTCACCTCCTCCTTGTCAGCCAGGTTGTCATACCACTCTGGAAGGAACGTGTCGGCGCCGCATGTCAGCCCCACCACATTCTTCACACCCGCTTGCCACAGCGACATGGCGTCGGTCTCGGCCTCCGCGATGACCACTGACCCGTGCTCCGCTAGGACATCCGCGTTGAACAGGGTAGAGGCGGCACCCTTCACCCTGCGGAAGGTCTTCTCGGCTGGGGGTAGCGAACGGAACTTGACGTTATGGCATACCCCGCCACTGATATGGGGGATGGCGAGCCACAGTTGTCCGTTCTGCTTCTGGAGGCCAAGCTTGAAGTGGGCGACGGTCTCCGCCTCGAAGCCTCGACCTTCCGTCAGGTATGAAAGCGTCAAGGCGTGCTTGAGGAGCTGGCGATGCCACTTGTCAATAAGGTCCATGTCCACTGTTGTGGATGAGCCTCGCTTGCCCTCTCCGACAGCCTGGGACGCCGACACTACCCCTTGCAGATCGCCCAGCTCCCTCTTCAGCTTGTACAGGTTGCCACGGGCATCGCAGTGCCAGCAACGATACATGGTCTTGGTTGCATGGATGTTGAACTTCCATTTGGAGCGCCCGCAGAAGGGGCAGGTCTTGACGGCGATGTCCGTCCCGCTGGTGGGCTTCCACTGCCACCTCTTGCGTTGGAGGTAGGATTTCAGCTCGGGTAAGATGTCCATGTGCGCCACCTCTAAGGGGAGGAGACTAGGATGCTCAAACCTTGGGCATCCTAGTCTGGGTAGGACTATTTCTTGGCCTTCTTGACCGCTGGCTTGCTCGTGGGCTTGGCGGGCGGGGGAGCTGACTTGAGTTTTTTGACGATAGGCTTGGGCTCCGGCTTCACCCAGGACTTCTGCTTTTTGAGGATGTACGCTCGGACGTTTTCCGAGGTCTTCAGGATGTGGACAGGATCCTTATGCCCCAGGACGCTGGCGATCATGACAAGGACGGTGGACTTCATCCCCTTGAGGGCTTCCGCGGTGTACGGCAACTCCGACCTGACCTGATCCCTCTTCCGTGCCCTCTCCTTCTCCTTGAGGGTGGCCACTGCGCCCGTTTGCTTGATCTGCTTCTTGGACTTGGGGGGCTCGTCGATTTCCTCGTCCTCCACAACCTCGTCATCTTCCTCCTCCTCTTCCTCTGCCTCTTCCTCCTCCTCTTCCTCTGCCTCTTCCTCTGCCTCTTCCTCCTCCTCTTCCTCTGCCTCTGCCTCTTCCTCTGCCTCTTCCTCTGCCTCTTCCTCTGCCTCTTCCTCTGCCTCTTCCTCTGCCTCTTCCTCTGCCTCTTCCTCTGCCTCTTCCTCCAGCTCCTCCTCCGCGTCCTCTGCTACCAGCTCCTCGTCCGCTGCCACCTCCTCTGCCGCTGCCACCTCCTCCTGAGGCTCATCCTCAGGGATTGGCTTGAACTTGGCACCGCAGAATGGGCAGGAGGTCAACCCGTTGCGGATGTCCTTGAAGCAAGACCCACAACAGTACACACCGTAGGTCTTGTCCTTGCTCAACTCCCGCTTGATTAGCTGCTCCAGCACCTTGGCGTTGGCGTCCCGGTTGAACTTGATACCAAGGATCTTGCAACCAGCCCGCATGCTCTCCAAGGTTACCGCTGCCTTCTCTGCCATATTCGTCTCCTTTGCTGTGGGGCGGGCACGTCTAGTGTGATACCTCCGCCCGATGTTATAGATCCGCCTTCTGAGGATCGGCACCCGCCGATCCCAGAAGTAGTAGAGCCTGCTCTCCTTGCCTTCCAGTGGCCTAGCCAACCGGCCTCTCATCTGTCGGAACCGTAGTAGCTTGGGGTCTGCTGAGGCGCAGGTCATGATCCCCCTATCAAGGGGCGGGATGTTGATACTCTGCTCCGCCACGCTAGTTCCTATCCCAATACTGACTGAGCCATCGGCTAGCCCCCGTTCTGTCTTGTCGGCTTCTAGCTTGTGCTCCTTTCCACCGATGAGGAGCCCCACTTGGATCTTCTGCCGCTGGAACTCGGTCTTGAGGTAGTGGCAATGCTCCAACCGGTCACTCCATATCAGCACACGGTGGCCGTCCCTCGCCTCCCGTACAGCCAGGTCAACCACCTCCCTGTTCCTACTTGCGCTTGTTGTCAGGTCTTCAATGGTGCTGGTCCAGTTCTCTGGGATGTCCCTCACCTCCTTGTATCCAAAGCTTGTTGGTATGACCACTATGTCAACGGCACACTGTCCTACGCTCTTGCCCAACCTCCACCCCCGTGGGCCGAATGTGTCATACAGCAGGAACTCCCGCCCGTCCCTACGCCTCTCATCGTCACTAGCCCCCAATCTCACAGCGGCAGGCATCTTGTTGACGACCTCACGTAGGGTGGGCGCAGCAAAGCGGTTGACCTCATCACATATCACACAACCAAAAGACCACCGCAGTTCCTCCAGCCTGTTGCGGACGCTCTGGATCATGCCCACGGTGAACGGCTTGAGGTCTGGGGTCTTGAACGCCCCGCCGATCCCCCCAGCTTCAACCCCCAACCACTGGGGGATACGCTCCAACCAGACCTTCTGCTGGCGCTCTTGCCAGACCAGGATCAGCGTCGGCTGTTCAAAATGAGCGGCCGCGGCCAGAAACATTTCTGACTTTCCGCACCCGGCAGCTCCACGCCCGATCGTCTGTTGCCTACGAACCATGACGTGGACGGGGTCGCGCTGGTAGTCCCGTAGCTCCACCCCACAACTCATCGGCACGCGGGGGAGCCACAGCCTGTTGTCGTGGATGACCGGGGTCAGCCCCTCCGCTTTGATGATGCGGATCGCCTTGCCTAGCACACCCCGCCACAGCACCAGAACCCCGTCCCGCATGCTATGCGTCCTGATGTGAGCCTCCATCCCTTCTGTGCTGATGCCCTGCCGCTTTCGTATCGCGTAGAGCGGGTCACGATGGGTGGTTGCCCTGACCAGTCTCTTTAGGCAGTCCTCTGTCAACTCCGCTATGGGGATGTGCACCTTGCTTGCAATGTGGAGGTTGACCAACTGAGGCGCCCGTTGTTTGTCAGTCATGCTCCAACGCAATAGCGCACCCGGTGACTGGAGCGCAAGGAGTATGTTCTTGGTAGTGGGTTTGAAGCTAATACTACGCAATAAACCTGTCGGTGTGGCGGATGATACGCTAATATGTAGCGAGAAAGGAGAAGGCATACATGCAAACGAAAGTGCCAACGGGAACGCGGGAATGGGCTGTCTCCAACGTCAACCTAGCCACAGGCTGCTCCCACAAGTGCTGGTACTGCTACGCAAGGGAGATGGCGGTTCGGTTCGGGCGGACCACTGCGGTGTCCTGGGGGGACGAGACGATCAACGAGGACAAGGTGACCAAGACGTACGCAAAGCGCAAGGGCAGGGTGATGCTTCCGAGCACCCACGACATCACCCCAAGGACGCTGGGTGCGGTTAGGGCCGTGCTACGAAAACTCTTGTCGTCTGGGAACGAGGTGTTAGTCGTCTCGAAGCCGCACCTCGCATGCATCACGGCGTTGTGTCAGGACTCGCTTCTGCACCGTGATCAGGTCATGTTTCGCTTCACCATCGGGTCTGCCAGCGACAAGACACTAGCCTTATGGGAGCCAGGGGCCCCACGGTTCTCTGAGCGGCTGCGCGCCCTACAGTATGCCCACCAGCACGGGTATCAGACGAGTGTGTCAATGGAGCCCATGCTGGACGTCGAGCCCGGGGTTGTAGTGGAACAGGCCAGGCCCTACATCACCGACGCCCTCTGGTTCGGGCGTGTGGCAGGGCTCAAGAGGACGCTGAAGATCAACGGAGCGTCGGAAAAGGTGAAGCAGGCTGGGGTAGAGTTACAGCGAAAGCAGTCCGACGAGTGGGTCTGGGAGTTGTACCGCTGGTACAGCGGAGACCCCATGATCAAGTTCAAGGATTCCGTCAAGACGGTCGTGGGAATAGCACAACCAACGGTAGCGGGGCTGGACATCTAGCCCAGTAGCATCTCCAGCACATCCCAGCACAGGTCGGACTTCTGGGCTCGCCGAGCAGCCTCCCTACGGCGCCGCTTAGCCCCCTCCCGTTCCAACCTGTCCGTGCGGAGCCCTTGCTCCTCCCCGAAAGCCAGGGTCGCTGGGGACACCCACTTCATGCCATGCAATTCGAGGTGTGTCCCCTGCCGAATCACCGAGTAAACAGCGTAAGCGGACACGCCACCAATGGCCCCACGGAGTCGCTTGACCTTTAGACCGCGAGCGGCACTCCTCACCGCACTATCCATTTTTGCCACAGCCCCAGGCCCATCCATGCCCGCCTTCATCCTCTCGTTCATCCAACCGTAGGTGACCATCAGGAGCATTGGTTGACGGATACTGGCGCTTTTGAACAGCGCCTTGATGGCCTCAAAAGGGTGGCCAAACGGGTCAATGTCCACCGCGCATAGGTCGAGCTTGTCCAAACCGATCTTGGGAAGGGCCTTCTCCCACTTCTCCGTGAACACCTGCGCGCCCGCATGCCTGCGCTTGTACGCACCAGCCCGCTTAGCGTCCGGTTCGACGGCTATGTGTTTGAGGCCCTTAATCCCCGCAATGACGCTATGCCCCGCCCCTGCAAACAACTCCAAGGCTACGCCACCTCGCCGCCTCGGGACGGCATCGGCGACCCCTTTTTGGAGGGCCGCCTTCTGCCTAGCGTGCCCGCGCGTGGCCTGGTCTCGCCCCGCGTCCTGCCTCCGACACTTATCATCCCCACGGCTGTCAAGTAGATTAGATGCCATGATGTACCTCACTAACGCGGGCGTTTTCCAGGCAGCTTTTGTGGGCGCCGTGGCGCAACGGGTTCAACGGGTTCAACGGGCGCATCAGGTATGATCGGCATGGGGACGTACACCACTTGCGTGGAAG
>Ga0315283_10001110_pt1 | contig 21164 bp, 13 predicted proteins | sample YL17G09_0_MG_FD_204541 | JGI IMG/M metagenome (GOLD analysis project Ga0315283, IMG submission 204541) | Sediment microbial communities from Yellowstone Lake, YNP, Wyoming, USA - YL17G09_0 | ecosystem: Environmental > Aquatic > Freshwater > Lake > Sediment | place: USA: Wyoming | collected...
CGCCTCCTGCACCCTGAAAATAATTGCAGCTTCCGAGCCCGAATCGATTATAAATCTCCCCGAGATGTTGCAGTCCGTCCAGCCGGCATCGCCTATCGTGACGCGCGCGTCGTTGCCGGAGCCATTGAGGTAACCGTTCTGGTAGCGCCAGGCACCCTCGACCACCGTCCAGTTGGGAGCGTGGTCGAAATCGTCCCGGTAGGGCAATGTGAATATCCTCGCGCCGCCGGCCAGCGAGGGCATCGGCATGCTGAGGATGAAAAATGACGCGACAAGGAGCGCAAGCATATGATTGTGGGGTTTGAGGGCCTTCATGCAACCACCCGATTCCTATCGGAAATAGGATGGGCCTGAGAAGTATTAATATCGTTCGCCGCATATTTGCTTGAGGAGGGTTGCGGATTCCAAGGGTGAAGTGGCTCCGTCGGAAACTGGGCATGGTCCACGTCTACACCGGGGACGGGAAGGGCAAGACCACCGCGGCGCTCGGATTGGGCATGAGGGCCTCCGGCCACGGGTACCGGGTCTGCATGGTCCAGTTCATGAAAGGCAACATGCAGTACGGCGAGCAGCGGGCCAAACTGAAGAACTTCGAGATCCGCGAGTTCGGCCGGAAGGAGTTCGTCAACAAGGAGCGGCCCGCGAAGGTCGACATCGAGCATGCCCGAAAGGGCCTCAAATTCGCGAGAAGGGTCCTCACCTCCGGCGATTACGACCTCGTCATCCTCGACGAGATAAACGTGGCGCTGGACTGGAAGCTCGTCAATCTCGAGGACGTTCTGGCGCTCATCCGGGACAAATCCCCGAACACGGAGCTCGTGCTCACGGGCCGCTACGCCCATCCCCAGGTGATGGAGATGGCAGATTACGTTTCCGAGATACGGGAGATAAAGCATCCCTTCCAGAAGGGCATCCTCTCCGTGAAAGGGGTGGAGCACTGAATGCCCGAGCGGGTCGTGAATTTCCTTACAGGCGCGGACACGGAGCCGCTGTTCCCCGTATCTCTCGAGACCTGGGACGCCTACGGCATCGAGACGGACGATATAATCGAGGTGGAGTTCCTCAGGGTAATAGACCACTGGGGCCAGGTCGTCAAGAAGATCCACGAAAGGGTCGAGTGCAAGGCCAAGTTCTTCGAATCCATGCTGGGCTGGATGGGCACCGGTGTCATCATCCCCGCCGATTTCATAGCAAAGCACGGCATCAAGATAGACCATTACCTTGAGGCCCTCCTCCTCAAGCTGAAGAAGGGCGGGGAGGAAATACCCCTGTACCCAGGGAAGACGGTCGAATACGAGATACACAAGACCATAGTCGATTGAGCCAACAGCAATGTTGAAATATCCCGCTCCGGATTGTGGAGCTGGTGGGGTCTTTGGACGAGAAGGAGACTGTTCGCGCCAGACGGAAAAAGTGGGAAGAGGGCGTTCTGAAAGAGACCCTGGGGCGCGCCCCGGAGAGGAGGAAGAGCTTCATCACAACGTCCTCCGTGCCGATAGGGCGGCTCTATGCACCCGACAGCCTAGACAGCTGGGACTACACGGACAAGCTCGGCTTCCCGGGCGAATATCCCTACACCCGCGGCGTGCACCCGACGATGCACCGGGGCCAGCTGTGGACCATGAGGGAGTTTGCGGGCTTCGGGACCGCCGAGGACACGAATGGGCGCTTCAAATATCTGCTCTCCCACGGCGAGACCGGCCTGAGCACCGCCTTCCACCTGCCCACGCTCTACGGCTACGACAGCGACCACGAGTTCTCGCAAGGCGAGATAGGCAAGTGCGGGGTGGCGATAGATTCGCTCAAGGACATGGAGGTCCTTTTCTCCGGGATACCGCTCGACAAAGTGACCACGTCCATGACCATCAACGCGCCGGCGGGGATACTGCTCGCCTGTTACATAGCGGTCGCGATGAAGCAGGGCATATCACCCAAGGTCATCTCCGGCACCATACAGAATGATATCCTGAAGGAGTACATAGCCCAGAAGAGCTACATCTATCCCCCGAAGCCGTCGATGAGGATAATCACGGACATCATGGGCTACTGCTCGAAGGGGGTCCCGCGCTGGAACACCATCTCCATCAGCGGCTACCACATAAGGGAAGCGGGCTCGACGGCACTCCAGGAGCTTGCATTCACGCTAGCGGACGGGATGGAATACGTCAGGGCGGGAATGGAGGCGGGCCTCGAGGTGGACGCCTTCGCTCCCAGGCTATCGTTTTTCTTCAACGCCCACAACGACCTGTTCGAAGAATTGGCGAAGTACAGGGCGGCGCGTCGAATCTGGGCGACGGTGATGAAGGATAAGTTCAAGGCCCGCAACCCGCGCTCGTGGTGGCTGCGGTTCCACACCCAGACCGCCGGATGCAGCCTCACGGCCCAGCAGCCGGACAACAACATCGTCCGCGTCACTATACAGGCGCTGGCGGCGGTCCTGGGCGGGACACAGAGCCTCCATACCAATTCAATGGACGAGGCATGGGCATTGCCGTCGGAGAAAGCCGTCAGGATAGCCCTGCGCACCCAGCAGGTCCTGGCCCACGAGAGCGGCGTCACCAACACTATCGACCCTCTCGGAGGGGCGTACTTCATAGAGCAGCTCACGGACGAGATGGAGGAAGGCGCCTACCAGTACTTCGACAAGATAGACAAGCTCGGAGGGGTGATACCCGCGATAGAGAAGGGCTTCTTCCAGCAGGAGATAGCGGACGCCGCCTACAGGTACCAGAAGGAGATAGAGAGCAAAGAGCGCATCGTCGTCGGCGTCAACGACTACAAGATGGACGAGGAGATCAAGATCCCCCTGCTCAAGATCGACAAGAAATCGGAGCGCCTCCAGCTCAACCGGCTCCGGTCCACGCGCCGCAACCGCGACAACAAGAAGGTCAAGAAATATCTGGAGGACCTTCGCCACGCCGCGGAAGGCAAGGACAACCTGATGCCCCACTTCCTGCGGCTGGTGCAGGCGTACGCCACCATAGGCGAGATATGCGGACTGCTGCGCGAGGTCTGGGGAGAATACGAGGAGCCGCCGATATTCTGAGAATCATTTTCCGATGATTCGGGCCTCGTCGGCCTCGCGCGGGTAGGGCGCGTTCGTCACCTTGGGATACGTGAGGCTCACCTTGTGCCTCTGCACGGCGACCATCACCACATCGCGCTTGAAGTATCCGCTGATGCGGCGGCCGCTCCCCGTCATCGTGATGATGATGCTGTCGGCGTGCTGGCCTGGCGCGCAGCGCTCCATTTCGGCCCAAGTGTATTCCCGGACGCCCACCAGGAAATATTTCAGGGAGAGGCCGTCCCTCGACATCCGGAGGGCGTTCGGAATCCCGGTCTCCGCCCCGAATCCCGCGATTATCATGCTCACCGAGATGATGATGTACCAGAGTGAACGCGAGGTCTCACGGCCGTTGGTCGAGCTGTCGTACAGCGCAATCAGGCTAAGTACCAAAAGGAAGAGACCCAGGCCGCCCAGAATCTTCAGTATGTAGTAGGGCCTCGAGCTCGGGTACCACTCGCCGTCGATTATGGAGCCGGTGTCCACGGAAATCTCGCCAACGGCGCCCCGCCCGGTCCTTATCCAGTTGGACTCGTCGGCCCTCTCGACTGTCGGCGAGAGCCTCGAGTTGAGGATGTTGAAGGCGTCCATGAGCGTGTCGACGTTCTGAATGTGCTGGAACACGTTCACCGAGTGCATGCCGGCGTCCGTCCTGAGCCAGAAGCCGGAGTTGGCGGCAATCTTGTCCCCGAATACGGTGTCACGGGGGTTCAACCAGGTCTTGTCCGGGGTGCCGATGGCACGGATGTCGCTGAACCGCGCCATCCACTTCACGCTACCGCCTATCATGAACTGGATGCAGTCGTCGTCCAGCACGATGGAATGCGGCCTGCTCTCCCTGACTGCCCAGGCAAGGAGACCGATGCCCACAACGATGCACCCTATGGCGACCGCCATGAGGATGGCCGTCACGCTCATGTCCCGGCTCGCCGCGCTGACCGCCAGCCATCCGATGAAGACCGCCATGACGAACATCATGACGCCGTATTCGACGGTCCGGAACCTGTACCAGTCTCTCGGCTTCCCCCCGAGAGCTATCCTTCCAGCGGGCACGCCATTGATAGCCCGTTTTAGGAATAAATGGTTTGCCCGTCGGGGCAATTTCTTTGTCTTGCTTTCTTGCACAGGGTGGATTAAAAGGAAAGAAGGTTGACAGCGTGGAGGTCTTCCCGATGGCTCGCGCACATCAGTACCAGCCCCTACGCGGGCGGGCTTAACTGCTGGGTTCGGAATGGGACCAGGTGTTTCCCCGCCGCTATGGCCGTCAACCAAACGGAATAAGGCAGAAGGGGTTTATAAAGATTTTGAAGCGCCCCGGGACGGTTCAATCCGAGAGGAGACCGTCGCTTTCATCCGGAAAGCAAAGAGACTCCGATTGGATGGAGACCACCTGGCCGGTGGTCGATCATCATTCCTCTTCACTGGTAGATGAAGCAGGCTCCTCATGTTCCTTGAGGGGTGGAGCCCTAGGGGGTTGACGGGCCCCGGCCTGTGCGCTCTTCATGCCCGCCTTGAAGCGGTCGGACATCGACGGTTTCTTTCCGGGACCGAGGTTGACGACGCCTCTCTTGGCAGGCGGCCCTTTCTGAGAGTCGGGGCGCTTCGCCGCGCCTTTCTTTTTCCGGTGCTTGTTGATGAACGCCCTTATCGGAACCCGTTTCTTGTAGGCGACCACGCCCAGCGCCACGGCGATGCCGCCGCCTATTATAATGAACGGCACCCAGTCCTTGACGTTGACATTCACGAAGACATGTATGACGCGGCTGTCGTTGGCGAAGGCGGAGGCGTTCGCGCTCTCGTTGGAGCCGAGGTCCGAGGCCTGGATGACGAAGTTGTAGTGGCCATACTTCCCTTTCCATTCTATGGACAGCAGTGCGAACTTCCCCTTCTCGAGGCTGATGGTGCTGTTCGGGTCGAGGATGGAGCCGTCGGCGCGCAGCCTTATCGGCCTCCCCTCGAGGTACGCCGAGGCCGCGAAATTGCCGAGGCCGTTGCCGCCGTTGCGGAGCTTTGCGTTTATGGTGATGAGCTCGTTCTCCACCGGGTTCTTGCTCGATACGGTCAGGTTGTCGAGCCTGAGCCAGTGCCACTGCTTTATCGTGATGACGAGCTGCTTGAAGTCCGTTATCGAGGGGTTCTGGTCGCAGACACCGTCGATGCGCAGGGTCGCCGACAGCGACGCAGCGGTATCTTCGGGAAGGGTGACCGAGGCGATGATGGTAGCCTCTCCGTTAGGCAGGAGAATGCCTGTGTTGGTGGTGGAGAGCTGGACCGAGCCTCCGAGGTTCACGCTGGCGCTTATCCTGACGCTCTCGAGCGAGGTGCCTGTGTTGGTGATGGTCGTGACCACGGAAACGCTAGGCTTCGTGGGATCGGACACGGTGGCCTCGTAGGAAGTCGCGTCGGTCTTGATGGTGAACTCGAAGATGGGGCCGCGGCCGCCGGATGCGGAGGTCGCAGGAGCGCAGAAGGCCGCAGAAAGCAGGAGAATGATGGCGATAAGGAAATAGGCGCGTCGCATCCGTTCCACCTCAGGGCCTCATCCTTCCGAGCCTGATGTAGGCCACATCCGCTTTTCCGACGCGCGCGAGGAGCAGCTCCTTCCTCACACCGTGCGCGAGGCGCACAGCGCGGCTCATCTCGGGCCATGTGCTCGTGAATTTTTCCGGAACGGCGTGCAGAAGATACTTGGCGTGCGAGCTGTCCGGGTCCGCATCGTACATCCTGAAATGGGTGCCGTACTTGAATCCCGTCCGGACGACGAGGCCCTTTTCCCTCAGGTCCCTGTAGACCCTCAGACGAATGTCGAAGTCGTGCTGGCGGCGCGCCTTCTTCAGGAGAGCGGCCCTTGTCACAGGTTTCCCGGTCCTGGCGTTGGTGAGCTCCAGTGCTCCAGTCTCCTGGAGATAGGCGGCCTCCAGCAGCGAGAGCTGGAGCGTCTTCCCGGCGGGCCGGCCAAAGTGTGCGCCCTGCAGCTTCTTAGCCATGTCCAATTCGAAAACAAGCACGCGCTCCTCGAGCACGACGGCCCGTGCGCTCTCGGGGCCGGAGCCCTGCGCCAGCTGGCCGCAGGGCTTGACGGATGAGAGCTCGTAATATGTGAGGTCCCCTTCCTCGTCCACGAGGGCCATCAAGACCTTCTTGTTCAACGATTCAGCGCGCTCCGTGAATTTGCTGAGCCCGTCGAGTTCGAACAACGCCCTCTCTGAGCGCGCCATTATGTAGAATTTCGTCTGGCTCCTGCTCGGCAGGGCACCCCGTTCGTAGGCGGCAAAATCGGGCTCCGAGGCCATGTCCCCGGCCCTGCCGTCATCGTCGCCGTGGCGGCCCGCAGCCTTGTTTCCCGTCATGAACGGCTTAACGGTGTAGCCGCGCTCTTTGAGGTCCGAGTAGACCATGTACCTTATTTCGAAACCGTCCTGAAGCCCTATGGCGTGCTTGAGCATGTTTGCGAGGTCCACGGACTTTCCATCTTCCGTGACCCGGATGCGGCCGATCTCGAGCAGATGGAGCGCCTCCACGAGCTCCAGCATGATGGCTCCCCCGCTCTGGGGAGTGCCGAACCAGCCCCTGTTGTAGATCTGGCTGGCCTCACGCGCATCCGGCACGAGAACACGGTCCCCGTGCAGCTCGGCGGCAAATTCTTCAGGCACGATTCCATGAAGGCGCTTCGCTTCTTAAATCGTTGCCGCCGAGGGAGATGTGCGATACGATTTAATAGTAGTACATATCTAATAGAGCCCGATGCAGCGCTCCCAGCTTACGAAGAAGACCCGCGAGCTGCTCGCGAGGAGCGGTTTCTTCACATCCGAGGAATACGGCCTCCGCGGCGTCAGCTTCGACATCATCGCAAGGCGCGACAACGTTCTGCTCGTCGTCAAATTGCTTTCCAACATAGACGGTTTCAGCGGTGCGAACTCCGAGGAAATGAAGATGCTCGCCCGATTGCTCAAGGGCGCGCCGGTTGTGGTCGGGGTAAGGTGCGGCGCAGGCCAGCTGGCGGACGGGATAATCTACCTGAGGCACGGGGTCCCGATACTCACATATCTCACGCTGAAAGAATACGTCGAGAAGGCCATTCCGCCTTTCGTGTTCGCGGCCCCGGGCGGGCTGTACGCCAAGATAGACCCGGATGTCATAAAGAAGGCGAGACGGGAGCGCGGACTTTCCCTCGGTGCGCTCGCCGACATAGCGGGCGTCTCCCGCAAGGCCATCCAGATGTACGAGATGGGCACGATGAGCGCCACACTGCCCGTAATCGACAGGCTGGAGAAGTACCTGGGAGAGCCGCTCGTCACCGCGCTCAATCCCTTCACATTCAATGATAGGGTGGAGCCCGCGCCGGAATGCGCCGAAGGGGTCGAGGTGGATTCCAACATGTTCAGGCGGGGCGTCTTCGAGAAGCTCGAGAAGCTCGGCTACCATGTCATCCCCATCCGCAAGTGCGCCTTCGACGCCGTTTCCGAGAGCCATGTGAAGTGCAACATCCTGCTCACGGGCGTGGGCCAGGCCAACAAGGCGTGCCTCCAGAAGGCGCATGTGATGGCCAACATCTCCAGGATAACCGAGAAGGAGGCCGTCCTTTTCATAGACAGGCGGCTCACGAGGGAGAACATAGGTGGCATGGCAATAATCGGAAGGGACGAGCTCAAGCACATCCAGGACGAGGACAAGATCGTCCAGCTGATCAAGGCCCGGAGCAGGGGCACGTGATTTCGGAGGGCCAGGGATGGTCAAGAACCTGCCCGAAACCGTCCGGACCCTCGAGCTGGGCAAATGCGCTCTGAGCGTCCTCCCGACGATAAAAGGGCTGGACATGGAAAGGCCCCACGTGAAGAAGGCCATACTTTCCGTGCACCCTGAGGCGGTCGCGCTGCCCGTTTCCATCGAGGGCCTGAAGGGACTGAGAGCCATCCACCGCGGCAAGAAGATCGAGTTCTTCCTTTCCCATTACGAGGAGATATACGCAGTACGACTCTCCTATTACGGTAAAGTCGCTGTTCCGCCGCCGAGCTATTCCGAGGCGCTCGAGGTCTGTCTTGCGGAGAATATTCCTCTGAAGGCGATAGACATGGACGAAACTCAGTTCGCGGACGCCTTCTGCGAGAGCATCTCCGGGCCGGGTCTCATGTACCATTCCATAAGGTGGCGCTGGCTCAAGAGGAAGAACTTCAAGGCGGAGACGGCGCGCGACTTCGTGCTCGCATGGGATACGGCCGTCAATTCGATGAAAGGCTTCCGGAACCTCGAGAACCGGCGCGAGGTGCACATGGCTGCCCAGATCACGAAGCTCTCGAAGAAATACGCGAGCGTGCTGGCCATTCTGGAGCTGGAGAGGACGGAAGGCATCATCCAAAGGCTGGGGAAGCCGGCGAAGACCGACGAGTGAACGGTTGCCCGGCCGACCTTGCGAAATCGGATGAGCGAACTGCTGCCAGGAGATATCAGGTTCGAATGGGCGGGTCATGCGATTTTGCCCGCCCGACGGGAATACCATAAAACATTTATCCCAACAGGGGGTTTGGAATCATCATGTCCGGGATATCGAGGACGCTTCCGGTATTGATCGTTCTTTTGCTCTTCGTTCTTCCTCCGGCATCCGCCGCCGCGCCCTCTGAGAGGGAGCCCGGATACAGGGCCACGTACCATTCCTATTCGGAAATGGTTTCGGAGATGCAAACATTGCAGAGCAACCATCCCACGATGGTCAGGATGGAGCGCATCGGAAAGACATACGAGAACAGGGACATATGGGCGCTCAAGCTCTCGGACGATGTGACCACCAACGATACGGACGAGCCGGACGTGCTCATCATGGGAGGCCTCCATGCCCGTGAAATAATGGGCATCGAGGTCCCCATGTATGCTCTGAACTATCTCATCAACAACTATGGCATCAACGAGACCTGCACCAAATACGTGAATACGAGGGAGATATGGTTCGTGCCCATGTGCAACCCGGACGGGCATGTCTATGTCGAGGGCGGGAACGACTGGCGCAAGAACCGCCGGCCCACCGGGGGAGGGAACATAGGCGTGGACCTGAACCGCAACTGGGGCTACCAGTGGGGCACGGACGCCGCTTCCAGCCCCGACCCGTGGGACGAGACGTACATCGGGCCCTCACCCTTCTCAGAGGCGGAGACGAAGGCCGTCCGGGACCTGGCACTGAGACAGCATTTCGCCACATCGGTCTCGTTCCACAGCTACAGCCAGCTCGTTCTCTATCCGTGGGGACACACATCGAACACCTGTCCGGACAACGCGGAGTTCGTCACAATGGCGAATGTGATGATAGGCTACAACGGCTACCAGGCCGGGGCGGCCTCGGAGCTATATGTCGCCCACGGGGGCTCGGACGACTGGTTGTACGGCAACACGAGCACGCGCGCATTCACGTTCGAGCTTGACCAGTCCTTCTATCCGCCGGATAGCCAGATAGATTCGACATGCAACCTGAACCGGGAGCCCGTCATGTACCTCATCGGGTATCCGCTGGCGAGCATCACCGATGCGGGCGTCTGGTCCGTCACCGCCCCGGCCAACGGCACCATCGTCGACCCGGACAAGGTCCTCAATGTAACGGCGAAGGTCATGAACTACGGCAGCACCGAGACCGATGTGCCGGTGGACCTCGATATCACCTCACCCGAAGGCTACCTGTTCACGAATACATCTAGTGTCCGCCTGAGGGCAGGCCAGGTCTCGGACATCAAGATGCCCTGGACGCCTCCCATGCCGGGCTACGAGAACTACTCCGTCAAGGTCAAGACGAACCTGACGGGCGACAAGTACTCCTGGAACAACGAGAGGGGCGTCTCGTTCAGGATGATGACGAAGTACGGGGCGGCGCTCGGGGTCCTCAATACCACGTTCAATGTGTTCCCCGGCGAGAGCGCCAACTACACTCTGCAGATAAGGAGCCTGAGCAACCGCGAGGACGACATAATGCTCGTCCGGACGGGCACTCATCTGAACTGGTCGTCGCTTCCGCCGTCGGTCCACCTGCCTCCGGCAGGGAAGGCGGACCTCACGATGACCGTGTCCGTGCCGATGGATGCGACTCCCGGCGACAGCGCAATGGTCTCCGTGCGCGCCTCCTCGTCCACCGGGCAGGGAGCTTCCGGCCTTGCGACAACGACGACCTACGTGCTCAATCCGGCGCCCTCGGCGGAGGCCGGTGACGATGTAATAGTGAATGTCACCGTCGATGTCGAGTTCGACGGGACACGCTCCACGACCCCCGCAGGGACCATAAACAAGTTCTCGTGGGATTTCGGGGACGGCAACAGCAGCGAGGGCGCCAAGGTCAAGCACGCCTATGCCAAGCGCGGGAAATACCTGGCCAATCTGACAGTGTCCAACGACATGGGCTGGATGGCCAGCGACACGCTCAACGTCACAGTGCTCCAGTTCTTCAGGCTGGGCCTGAGCGCTGACCGCACCGCCGTACCCGTGTTACCGGGAGAAAGGGGGACCGTCAACCTGACGGTCATCAACGAGGGCAACGGGCCGGACGATGTCCAGATGGCCTTCACAACCACGGGCTGGAACGAATCGCTCGACACGCCAAGCTTCACGCTTTCCCTTGCCGGCACTCGGAGGGTCGTCCAGTTCTCGTTCACAGCTCCCGGTAACGCGCTCTACAATTCCACCGCCCAGTTCAAGATCAACGCAACCTCCTCCGAATATCCTTATTCGAAGAAGGAGCTGCTCGTTACCGCCACGGTCGGAGCGGTACACGAAGTCTCGCTGAGCATCGGCGAGATAGCGCTCTCCACCGATCCCGGAGGGAGCGCTTCGGTGTTTGGGGTTTTCAGCAACAAGGGCAACATCGAGGAAAGGCCAGCGCTCTGCGCCACGGAGGTTCCCGAGGGCTGGACCGTCACATTCTCCCCGGATAAGCTCACAATCTCTCCAGGCAACATCACGAAGGTGAAGGTCACCGCATCCGTGCCGGTCAATGCACTCTCCGGGACACGGAGCTTCAAGGTGAACGGGGTCCCGGTCTCCGTGACGGTGAATGCGAGATACGGGCTCGAAGCGGCCATCGCATCGGCGGTCATCAGCGTGAAGCAGGGCGAGCGCGGCGTCTTCAGCGTCAACCTGACCAACCTCGGCAACACCCCGGATTCGTTTTCCATAGCGCTCACCGGCCTCCCGGCGGGCATCACCGTCGAGGAGGCGCTGCCGTCGGCGCAGGTGCTTCCCGGCGCAAATGCGACGCTCACGGTGGCAGTGCGTCTGGCCAAGGGCATCTCGCCGGGACGCCACAACCTCGATATCGTGGTACTTTCGACCAATTCCACGAACGCCACGAAGACATTGCCGGTGCAGATAGAGGCCGTCAAGCTCCAGACGGGCGGAGGGCTCATCGACTCCTCCAATTTCTTCAGTTCGCCCCTGTTCATCATAATTGTAATGATCATAATAGCGGCCGCAGTCGGGGGAGGGGTTTGGGCCGCCACGAGAAGGAAGCGGCCGCCGGCGCAGCCGGCGCCGGAAGGGCAGGCCATGTCCGTTCGCAGCCGGCCGCCCGCCGCCCCTGTGCCGGAATCGAATTCCACGCCGCCTTCCGCATCATTGCCGTCCAGGGACTATTCGTCCATCTACGGAGAGGATGGTGCATCCGGCCGGCCGGGAGCACCCGCAACTGGCGCGCCGTCCGAGGCCGTGAGCGCAACGCCGGTGATGTCCCCGGGGGACATGGTGCCCATGGCCGCAGCCGTACCGATGGTTGCGGGAGCCTCATCCGAGGAAGTTCCCATGGCGACCGCAGTGGAGGCCGCCGGGGGGAATGAGGGCGCGCCCTCAGCGGTCGCACCGGCCGCCGCCTGCGAGAGCGGGACCGTCCCGCAGGCCCAGGCCGCATCGACCGAGGTCCTGTGCCTGTGGTGCTTCAAGCCCTTCAGGGCCGGCGAGGCGCAGAAGAAGTGCGGCTCCTGCGGTTCCACGATGCACGAGGCGTGCGCGGGCGCAGCCGTCCAGTGCTCCAAATGCGGCGCCGCACTCTGAGCGCACGCAAGTTTATATTAACTCAAAAACATCCTAATGGGAATTCCGGGGGAAATGGGATATGGATAGGCGGCTTCTCTGCCTGGCAGCGGCGGCGCTCCTCCTAGCCCCAGCGCTGTCCCACGGGGGAACGGTGAATGTTTTCAAGGGCGGTGCGAACGAGGTCACCGTGTACCTGGCGGCCCCGTCGTTCAGTACCACAGTCAACTTCACAGTGCCGGCCGAGTGCTACATCCTCAACGCGTCTGTGGGGATACGCACCCAGAGCTCAGCGGGCAACCTCTCGGAATATCCCCTCTCTCCCGCAATCCAGCTGGGAGGCACGTCCCTTTGGGAATTCAACTACACGGGATTCGGGGCGTTCGGAAGGCAGACAATCCTCTCGGACGGCTCCCCGAGCGTGAAGAAGACCTTCAACGCAGCGGGCGGCAACGGCTCCTCCGCCATCCGGATGCCCAAGGACGCGGTCGTCAAGAACGCCACGCTCCAGTACAACTGCTCGGGGCCCGGCAGTGTGGTCACGCTCATGTCGCACACGGGCCCGGTGTCTTTCATGGAGCTGGGAAGCTCCGTTGCAGCGGCGGGCGACGTCAACGGCGACGGATACGACGATGTCATAGCGGGGGCGCCCTTCTGCGACGCCGCCGGCTTCGAGGCGGGGCGGGCGTACATCTACTTCGGAGGTCCGAGCCCGGATTCCGTGCCGGACGTCACGCTCGACGGCACCAACGTGTCGGACCATTTCGGCTGGTCCGTGGCCGGAGCGGGCGATGTGAACGGCGACGGCTACGACGACGTGATCGTGGGGGCGCCCAACAACGACAGCGCGGGGGACGACGCCGGAGAGGCCCGCGTCTACTTCGGCGGGAACCCGATGAACGGCTTCATGGACGTGGTGGTGAGGGGCAACGGGCCCGGGGACAAGCTCGGCTTCTCGGTAGCGGGCGCGGGCGACTTCGACGGCAACGGCTACGACGATGTCCTCATAGGGGAGCCCTACAACGATACGCTGGTGCCCGACAGCGACACGGGCATGGTGTTCCTGGTCTCGGGCGGACCCGCAATGGACGGCAACCCCGACTTTTTTTTCACAGGTACCGGCGCCACGGACCTCTTCGGCTTCTCCGTGGCGGCCGTCGGGGACGTCAACAATGACAGCATACCGGACATAGCGATAGGCTCGCCTGGCTCCGACATCACGGCAACGGACATCGGCAAGGTCTCATTGTTCTACGGGGGCCCCTCGATTGACACCTTCCCCGATAATATTCTCGTCGGGGATCAGGCGGACGACTTCTTCGGCTATGTGGTCTCGCGGGCGGGCGACATGAACGGGGACGGCGTGGATGACCTGCTGGTGGGAAGCCCTCTTGCGGGCAGTCCTATGCCGGACACCGGCGCGGTCTGGGGCTTCTACGGCGGCACCAACATGGACAGCATCTTGGACACGAGAGTCGTCCCGATATACAGCTTTGACAATTTCGGAAGCTCGGTGGCGCAGGCCGGCGATGTCAACCAGGACGGGTTCGATGATTACGCCATCGGGCATCCCAGCAGCGACAACGGCGGGACCGACACCGGGGCCGTCCAGATAATCTTCGGTTCCAAACTGCAGGACCCGTTCTGGGACATCATGATCAACGGGACGGCGTCCATGGAGCGGTTCGGGACGTCCATGGCCAGCGCGGGAGACTTCAACGGGGACGGGATAGCGGACCTGGTCGTGGGGGCGCCCAGGAACGGGTCGACGGCCTACTTCGGCGGAAAGGCCGCAGTTGTGTCGATAATTTCGGGGCTGAAGGGGCCGGCCGTGTCCGTTGGCGGCACGCAGGTGACGCCGCCCGCGCAGTTCCTCCGGGGCTCCAACAGGACCGCGGACTTCGCCTCGTCGCTCAACGGCTACCTCCGGAGCGCTACGGTTTCGGCCACGGACTTCTTCGGCAACCGGTACGTTGATGTGCCGGTCGTCCTGAGCGCCTCGGGCGAGGGCAACCTCACGCTCGACGGGCTCAACATCATCTATTCGTGCAACGCCACCTCGCGCAACTTCTCCTCTCAGCTGAATTACTGGCTCAGCGCCCACAAGGCGGAATCCGACCCCGGCGGCAATCTCACGGTCCCGCTCACGGTCTCGGCGCGGAGCGCGGGCAGCCTGACGTTGCGGGGGCTCGGCGTGTCCGTCGACGAGGCCCCGGTGCTCATCCATACCATGCCGGATGTCGGGGTCCCCGAGGATTCCGACGCCACGGACCTGGTGGACCTCAATATCCATTTCAGGGACGATTTCGACCCCATCGACAAGTTGACGTTCACGCCCGTGGTGCTGACCAACTCAACCAGGGCGGCGGTAACCATCGAAGGGGGAAGATTCCTCCGCGTTGACCTGCGCAACGGGACTGCGGACCCCAACTGGACGGGCGCCGTGAGCCTCCGTGTCTTCGCCTCCGACAGCCGGGGACTCAAGTGCGGGTCGAACGATTTCTACATAATCGTCACGAACGTGAACGACGAACCCGTTATCATATCGCACCCGCCCTCGATGGCCGCCGTCGGAGTCGAAGTTGTGTACCAGGTGCTGGCGGAGGACGGTGACAGGGACACGCTGGAATACGGACTGGCCTACGGCCCGGCGAACATGAGCATCGACGCCTCGACTGGAAGGCTCGCATGGATACCCTCCCGCTCGGGCCGCTTCAACGTTTCCGTCACGGTCGACGACGGGAACGTTACCGTCTCACAGACGTTTACCGTCACGGTCCCGGGCCACGAGCCCCGGATACTGAGCTCGCCGCCCGGCCCCACCATGGTCGACATTCCCTATTTCTACAACATCTCGGCGATTGATGAGGACGGCGACGGCCTCGGGTACACCCTCGTCTCGGGGCCCAGCGGAATGAGCATCGGCGAGACCACCGGGCGGGTGATTTGGACCCCGGCCGCCAGGGGAGACTACATGATATCCATCACAATCTCCGACGGGACCACCACCGTCTATCATAATTTCACGATAAACGTCACCGAGAAATCGAACAGGCCGCCAAGGTTCGCCGCATTCCCCGCGCTCAACGCCACCGCCGGCGTGCCATTCGTGTTCGATGCCCTCGCAAGCGACGAGGACGGCGATTCGCTCACGTACCGCATCCGCAACGGGCCCGCGGGGATGAGCATCAACACCAGCACGGGCCGCCTGACATGGACCCCGCGCACGGACCAGACTGGCAGGATCGCTGTCGTCGTCGCCGTGGGCGACGGACGGGGCGCGCTGATCGAGCAGACGCTCGCCATCAATGTCACGGGCGGCGGCATTCCAAGGTGCCTGATAACGTTCCCGGCGGCGGGGATGACATGGGGCGGGCGCGTCACCGTGCGCGGGACCGCCGCTCCCGGCAACGCCGCGCTCCACCATATAGAGACAAGGGTCGACGGCGGGGCGTGGAAATGGGCTACTGGCACGGACAGCTGGACGTTCGAGCTCGATACGGGCACCCTCACGGACGGCAGGCACCTCCTCGAGGCGCGCGCCACCGACGGGACCGTCAACTCCGGGATAGCCAGGACCGAGTTTTCGGTCCACAACGGCAATGACGGGATGCTCGGCGCCTACACACTACCGGTCATTGTTATCGTCGTGCTGCTGGTGGCGGCGCTTGGAGCGCTGTCCGCCGTCAGGCGGAGGAAGGTCCACGAGAGGACGGTGGCGGCCCGCACCCACGAGGCCCCGCAGGCATCTCCCCGCCAGGGCCATGGCATGGACGGGACTGCCATGCTAAGGTACGAACCGGCGCCGGGCGATTGGCAGCTGCCCTATGTTGATTCGGTGTCGTACGGGCGGGATGAGGCGGGCGCAAGCCAGCCCTACGGGGACTGGGAAACCGCCGCCGACGGGAGCGATGCCAGTTACGCCGAGGACCCCGAAACCGGCGGAGCCGTCGATGGAACGGAGGCCCCCGTCGAGGGGGAGCCATCGTACACCGGAGAGGAGGCACCTGCGCCGGCGGACACGGAGGAAGGGCCCGTCCCAACGCCTACGCCGGAAGGGGCATTCGGGGTGATTTCCGGGACGGCGGCCGGCGGGACCGCCATGGGCAAACCCAGGATATTGAGGGGAGCCCAGCTCACGACACGCAGGAAGAATGCCCCGGTCAAGGCCAACCTCAACCTACCGAAGGTCATCACCGAGGTCAAGCCGAAGAAGAAGATGCCCCCGCCGAGGCCCCCCGTCGAGGAGGCGGCCAGGCCGGCGCACATGTGCCCCACCTGCGGAACCTCCGTTCCGGTCGAGGGCCGGACGTGCAGGAAGTGCGACGCCCAGGCCGCAGTGAATGCGATCGAGGGGGCCGCGGCGGAGCTCGAGAATGAGGGCATGGTCACGGGCCTGATACGCGAGGGCATACAGGAGTCCCAGCGCGCGTTGAAGGACCTGAACTACGAGGGGGCCAAGGTGTTCGCGGACAAGGTGATGACCAAGGTGCCCGTCCTGAGGGGCAGATACCTCGACTACAACGTTTTCGTTGCGGAGGCGAAGGAGCAACTGGAGATGGCACAGGCGAAGGGCGGCCCCACGAACGAGGCAGAGGCCTCGATACTGCTGGCGGAGTCGTTCGCGAGGAAGGGCAAGTACGGCAAGGCGGGCCGGTACGCCAAGAGGGCCACCTCCCTCATCACCGGAAAGACCACGGACCCCCGCCCCGCGGAGAAGGACGAGGATTGACGGGCAAGCCAGAGCCCTGACCAGGTTTCACCGCCCTCCCACAAATCTTTATTACCGTATAGCGGTATAGAAAAATCGTATGGGAAAAACGGCGGCCCTCGTTCTCGGAATCATGTTGCTTGCCGGAGCGCTCGGGCCTGCTCCGTTGCAGGGAGCGGAGCGCTGCGCGCCCCGCGCGGATTTCGGGCTCTATCACACCTACGACGAGCTCGTCACGGAGCTCATGAACCTCACGAACGCCTATCCCGCGCTCACCCAACTGATACCGCTCAGGCAAACATACGAGAACAGGACCATATGGGCCGTGAAGGTCTCGGACAACGTCACCAAGGACGAGGGCGAGCCCAACTTCACCGTATTCGGGGGCATCCATGCCGGGGAGTGGCCTGGGGTCGAGGTCGCCCTCAACTTCCTGAAGTTCCTGGTCACGAACTATTCCATAAACGCCACCGTGAAAAGGCTCGTGGACGGTTCGCAGGTATGGGTCGTCCCGATGCTCAATCCCGACGGACATGTCTACGTCGAGACCACGGGCAACTGGCGCAAGAACCGCCACCCCTACACTGGCGGGACCGGCGTGGACCTGAACCGCAACTTCGGCCACCTCTGGGGCCAGGAGGCGGGCCAGACGCCGGACGCCAGCGACTACTGCGGGCCCTCGCCCTTTTCCGAGAACGAGACGCAGGCGGTGCGGGACCTCGTTGTGATACACAGGCCGGTCGCCACGATATCCTATCATACGAGCGGCGGGAACATCCTCTATCCGTGGGGAAGCACGCTCGATTCCACTCCAGTGGACCAGAGACTGCCACTGCTGGCGTACAACATGTCATTGACGATGCCCGCGGGCCGCAGGTACGTCCCCGAGAGGGCGAGCAGCTTTTATTCCGCCACAGGCGACACGGACGATTACTTCTACGCCAACCTGAGCATATTGCCATTTACGATAGAGCTCTACAAGGGTTACGAATCGACGCCTCATGAGAGCGAGCTGCCAGCGATACTGCAGGACAATTTGCCGTCGGCTCTCTACCTGCTGGGCGAGGTCGTGGGCCCGGAGCCACCGACCCCCGTCAATCACGCGTTCCACATATCGAGCGCCGGTCAGGCGACCGTCACGCCGGGCGGGGATGCGACGGTGCAGTGCTACCTCATCAACGACGGCGATGTCGACGAGAACATCACGCTGAGCGTGAGCGCGCCGGCGGGCTGGTCTGCGACTGCGGCCCCCAATGCCGGAATATCGCTCAACGGGAGCGCCGGTTTCAATGTGACGGTCAGGGCGCCTGCAAATGCGAGAGCGGGAGAGCCTGCTCCCGTTGTTATAAACGCCACCGCCTCCAGCGGGGCCCGAGCAAGCCACACCGTCAATTGCACCGTGGAGCAGGTCCATGCCCTCAGCGTTGCGCTCACTGGGGCACCGGAAGCGTCTCCGGGCAACGAGTTCATGGTCAAGGCAAGGATTGATAACAATGGCAACGGAATTGAGAGCATGACCCTCTCCGCCAGCGTCGTGCAGGGCTGGACCGTGACAATCATCACCGGCGCATCCACGCTCCGGAACCCGTTCAACTTATCCGCGGGCCAGAACGCGACGCTCGATCTACTCATTAAAGTACCCTTGAATGCGACGCACGATACACAGGCAAATCTGACGTTCACGGTCCGCGCCGCTTCGGATACCATCAAGATTGTAAAGAACCACCTTTTCACGCCGGCCAGGTTGCCGAAGATGAGCCTCGTCACAACAGCGAAGTCCATCCAGTTCAACGCCAAGGAGAACTACACGATACCTGTGCAGCTTATCAACGAGGGAAACGTCTGGGAGAACGGGAGCCTAGTGCTCACAGGCACGGAATACGCCACCATCGATAATTCGAGCGCGGCCGTGGCGCCCTTCTCGTCGCAGACCGTGAACCTCACCTTGCACGGGAAGAAGAAGGGCAACTACACAGTGACGGTCCAGTTCATCGTCGGGGGCGAATTGAGCAACCAGACCAGCGTTTACTTCTCCGTGGTCGCCAACGAGACCGTGGTGCCGCCCGTGCCCCCGGACCCGGTGCCTGTAATCGTCATTCTCGTGCTGATTACCATCATATCGCTGGCGCTGCTTTACTGGGACCTCCAGCGCGCCGAGGAGAAATCGCGCGAGGAGGAGCGGCTCCGGAAGGCGCGCCGGCGCCCGCTCGGGCGGATTGAGCCGGCCCGCAAGAGGCTCAGCGAGGACAGGAAAGAAAGGGTGCTCTAGGTTTGGGTCTTGAGGGAGGTTTTCGGGGAGAATGAGCACAGAGATCTTTTCCGGTCGCCCGGACAACCGGTGCGTGGTGTGCAAGGGCACGAAGATGCTCTGCGGGAAGGAGCGGTGCCCCATTCTCATCAAGCATTTCGCCCAGCTCAAGGCGCGGCCTCTTCTGGATTCGCTGGAGATAGCCGGCTCCTCTCCGCCTGGCGTTTTTGTGGGCAGCTACAACTACCCCAAGGTCTTCGTCGGGCCTCTCATTCCGCCCATAAGCGGCGACACGAGCGTCATGGACACTCCCGAGATGTGGCTCGGGAAATCCATAGACGAGATAGTGGATTTCAGGGCCCAGCTGGTGCGGGGAATGCACCAGGCGGATGTCCACAATGTCGAAGGCGGCGGGCGCACGGTGGACATCGTGCGCGAGATGGCCCTCGCATCCAACCCGACGGATGCCGAGGCCGAGTTCCACAAGAAGCCCGTCGGCCGCCTGGTCCTGGACGACGAGATGCAGCCTTTCGGCCCCTCGGCGCCCCTCAAGAGCCTCGATGTCGGGAACCTGAAAGTGGACCACAGGATCGAGAAGCCCTTCTACGACACGGACCAGCTGGCGCGGGATGCGGTGCTGGAGCTGTATCAGGGCGATGTCCTGCTGTCGAGGATTCAGAAGGCTTTCAGCGTCGGGGCGTTCGGCCTCGGAAAGAGGAGGAAGTTCGTCCCCACGAGATGGAGCATAACGGCCGTCGATGACACCATCGGAAAGACGCTGAGGGAGCAGGTCAAACGGTTCCCGCTGCTCAACGAGTACCGCCTCTACGAGAGCTGGACGCTGGACAACCGTTTCCTTGTTTTGCTGATGCCCACGAGCTGGCGCTACGAGCTCGTGGAGGCCTGGTATCCCGACACTATCTGGAACCCGTCCGCGACCGCGGACATCATGATGATATCGAGCCACGAGGGCTACGAGGGCAGGACGACGTATGCCGAGATAGGCGGCTGCTATTATGCCGCCAGGCTGGCGACGTGCGAGCACCTCACGAAACTGCAGAGGCAGGCCGGCTGCGTCATCCTGAGGGAAGCGCATTCGGGATACGTCATGCCCGTCGGGGTGTGGAACGTGAGGGAGAACGTCCGGAATGCCTACCGCGGCCAGTACCTGAGCTTCGCCACGCTCCAGCAGGCTCTCGAGCACATCTCCACCAAGCTCGACATCAGGATGAAGAGCTGGCTCAACACCAGCGCCATGCTCCACGACATGAAATACCAGCGCCGTATCGAGGATTTCATACCTGTGGACCCGGCCGCCAAGGACCAGGAGGGGATAGGCTGAAGCGTCCCAATACCTCCTCGTCGCGGCGCAAACCGAAGCGGGCACAAGGAACGCCATCGGCCGAATCCAGCTTATCAATCCTGAGCGAGTCACAAAAAAAGGAGTTCTCGCCCCACAGCGCGCTGCCGGGGGACCTGCAGGGAATTGCCGAGCTCATTCGGGAATGCCGAGGATGCGCGCTTTCCCGGGACAGGAAGAACGCGGTCCCGGGCGAGGGCAGCCCAAAGGCGCGCATCGTCATCGTCGGCGAGGCGCCGGGAGCGAAGGAGGATGCGCAGGGCAGGCCCTTCGTGGGAACATCGGGCAAGCTGCTCACCCGACTGCTCAACGGCATCGGCCTTCGCAGGGAAGATGTGTTCATCACCAATGTAGTGAAATGCAGGCCTCCCAAGAACAGGCCTCCCAAGGGCGAAGAGGTTGCGGCCTGCCACCTGTACCTGGCCAAGCAGCTCAGGCTCATAGCGCCGGACATAGTGTGCACGCTTGGCAATTCGTCCCTCAGGGCCCTCGTGGACCCCAAGGGCAACATCATGCAGGTCCATGGCAAGGTCATCGAGAAGGACGGCATCAAGTTCCTGCCGCTGTACCATCCCGCTGCCATACTCTACCGCCGGCGTTTAATGGCCGATATGGAAGCGGATACCAGAAAGCTTAAACATCTGGCAGTCGTCAAGCATACTGGCCTTGACGCGTTCTGCGAAACAACCGAGGGGGATGAATGAAAAATGCTCCTTGGAAGAAAGGTTGCGGGATGCCGGAGGTCGTGAGGGGATGAGCCTGATGCGTGACGACAGGGAGCCTCCGG
>Ga0315283_10001112_pt1 | contig 21158 bp, 20 predicted proteins | sample YL17G09_0_MG_FD_204541 | JGI IMG/M metagenome (GOLD analysis project Ga0315283, IMG submission 204541) | Sediment microbial communities from Yellowstone Lake, YNP, Wyoming, USA - YL17G09_0 | ecosystem: Environmental > Aquatic > Freshwater > Lake > Sediment | place: USA: Wyoming | collected...
AAGCGGGAACCGCGCCGGGGGTTTCGCCCCGGCCCACGTCTCCCCCTCAGCACCGCCGTCACCGCTGTTCATGTGTCTCAAGTCCCCCAACTCCCCTGTAACGCTGTGGGCCGCGAGAATACTCCCGGTGCCGGATATTGGAGTGTAGCAGACCGCATCGTGTCGGCCAGCAATCAACCCGTGGCTTCTCGTTCTGCCTTCTCGAGTTCCGACCCGGCGCGGCGCCGCTCGCGCCCTCCGGGATCAGAACTGGTTGTCGCCCCGGACGAGGCCGCCGAGCGGCCCGAGGATGGAGCCCTCCTCGCGGCTGCCTCCACGCTGCGGCATGGCGGCGAGCATGCGTCCCGCCAGGCGCGAGAACGGCAGCGACTGCAGCCACACCTTGCCGGGTCCGCGCAGCACCGCGAAGAACGCCCCTTCGCCGCCGAACAGGATCGTCTTGACGCCGCCGGCCTGCTGAATGTCGAAGTCGACGGAGTCCTGGTAGCCGACGACGCAGCCGGTGTCGACGTGCAGCACCTCGCCCGCGCCCAACTCGCGCTCGACCAGCGTGCCGCCGGCGTGGACGAAGACGATCCCGTCGCCCTCGAGCTTCTCCATGATGAACCCTTCGCCGCCGAACAGGCCGGTGAGGATCTTGCGCTGGAAGGCGATGCCGATCGAGACGCCGCGGGCGGCGCACAGGAAGCTGTCCTTCTGGCAGATCAGCCGGCCGCCGAGATTGCCGAGCGGCATCGGAATGATGTTCCCCGGGTACGGCGCGCCGAACGCGACACGCGCCTTGCCGGCGCCCGTGTTGCTGAACACCGTGATGAACAGGCTCTCGCCGGTGAGCAGCCGCTTCCCCGCGCCGACCAGCTTGTCCACGAACGAGCCGGCCGCCATGGACTGCGAGCCGTCGCCGAAGACGCTCTCCATCTGGATGACCGGATCCTTGTACATCATCGCGCCGGCCTCGGCGATGGCGCTCTCACCGGGGTCGAGCTCGACCTCGACGAACTGCATCTCGGTGCCGACGATACGGTAGTCGATCACGTCGGCCCCGCGCGGCGCCGCCTGCGGCACCGACACGGCCGCCACCGGAGCCGCCGCGCCCGGACGTAGCTCCGCCGCCGCCGCGATCGGCAGCCACTCGCTGAACCCCTCGTGCCAGGCGTGGCCGTTGGGGTTGACGGCCGCCTGCGCGCGCGCCTGCGCGTCGCTCATCGGACCGACCTGCTGACCGTTGTAGCTCAGGTACCACTGCGCCATCGTCCACCTCCAGAAACCGCGTCGAGAAAGCCTATCAGAACCACTGCCCACCCGCCCGGGGCACGGGGCTCGGGGCTCGGGGTTCGACCCCCGCCCGCCCCCAGAATCCCCCGGGGATCAGGCGCCGAGAAGCGCGTGGATGCGGTCGACCGTCGCCGGCGCGAGACCGAGCCGCGCGGCGAGCTCCACGAGGTAGGCGTGCTCCGCGTCGGTGTCGACGCGCAGCGCGAGCAGCGACGCCGCGTACACCTGCTCCGCCAGCTCAGGGCTCGTTGGCTAAGATGGCGGCGTGCCGGCCGATGAAAAGCCGCAGCAGCCGCTCGATCACGTGACCGGCGTGGTCGAGCGGGTGACGTTCCACAACGAGGAGTCGGGGTTCTCGGTGCTGCGCGTTCGCGTCCGCGGCCGCCCCGTGCCGGTCACCGTCGTCGGGACCACCCCCAGCGTCAACGAGGGCGAGTGGCTCGACGCGCGCGGACGCTGGGTGATCGACGCGAGGCACGGCCAGCAACTGCGCGCCGAGACGCTGCGCCTCACCCGCCCCGACACGCCGGACGGCATCGAGGCGTACCTCTCGTCCAAGGCCGTCCGCGGCATCGGGCCGGCGCTTGCGGCCCGCCTCGTCAAGGCGTTCGGGGTGGACGTCTTCAGGGTGATCGAGGAGGACCCGGAGCGGCTGCGGACGGTCGACGGCATCGGCCCGGGGCGCCAGGCGGCAATCACGACCTCGTGGCTGGAGCAGAAGGCGGTGCGGGAGATCATGGTGTTTCTGCACTCGCACGGCGTCTCCGCCACGCGCGCCTTTCGCATCTTCAAGACCTACGGCGACGCCGCCATCGAGACGGTGCAGCACGATCCCTATTGCCTGGCGCGCGACATCCGCGGCATCGGCTTTCTCTCCGCCGACCGCATCGCCGAGCGGCTCGGCGTCGACCGCCACTCCGAGCTGCGCGCCCGCGCCGGCCTCGAGTGGGTGCTGCAGGAGCTGACCAACGACGGTCACTGCGCGTTCCCGCAAGCCGACCTCGTCGAGCGCGCCGCCGGCATGCTCGAGATCCCCGCGGAGATCGTCGCCGGGGCGCTGCAGCGGGAGATCGCCGAGGGTCGGCTGGTTCGCCGCGAGAGCGGCCGCGATCAGCCGCTCGTCTACCTGGCCGGGCTCGACCTGGCCGAGCGGGCTCTCGCAGCGAACCTCGTCGCCCTCGCCCGCGGCCGCCACCCATGCCCGCCGATCGACCTCGACGCGGCCATTCGCTGGGTCGAGGCGCAGCGTGACATCACGCTCGCACCAGCGCAGCGCGACGCACTCAGGCAGGCGACCACCGGCAAGGTGCTGGTCATCACCGGCGGTCCGGGGGTCGGCAAGACGACCCTGGTGGACTCGATCGTCAGGGTGCTCGCCGCGAAGAAGCTGCGCGTCGGACTGTGCGCGCCGACGGGCCGCGCCGCAAAGCGGCTTTCCGAGGCGACCGGTCACGAGGCGAAGACGATCCACCGGCTGCTGGCGGTCGATCCGGCGACCGGCGCGTTCCGCCACACCCCGGAGAACCCGCTCGACCTCGACGTGCTGGTCGCCGACGAGACCTCGATGATCGACCTGCCGCTCGCCCACCACCTCGTCCGCGCGGTTCCGCGTCATGCGGCGCTGGTGCTGGTCGGCGACGTCGACCAGCTCCCCTCGGTCGGCCCGGGGTGCGTGCTGCGCGACGTCATCGACTCCGGCGCGGTACCCGTATGCCGCCTCACCGAGGTGTTCCGCCAGGCGGCCGCAAGCGCGATCATCGCCAACGCCCACCGCGTCAACCGCGGGCTGCTGCCGGCGCGGCCCGGGAAGGGAGAGCGGGAGGCGTCGGACTTCTACGTCGTCGACATCGACGAGCCGTCGCACGCGGTCGAGCTCCTGCTCAAGCTCGTGATGACGTCGATCCCGCGCCGCTTCAAGATGGACGCCCTCGACGACATCCAGGTGCTGACGCCGATGCAGCGGGGCGAGCTCGGCGCCCGCAATCTCAATCAGGCGCTACAGCACGCCTTCAACCCCGAAGGGCCCTCGGTCGAGCGCTTCGGCTGGACGTTCCGACTCGGCGACAAGGTGATGCAGATCGAGAACGACTACGAGCGCGACGTGTTCAACGGCGACATCGGCCGTATCACCGACGTCGATACGGAGGTGCGGACTCTCGTGGTGCGCTTCGACGACCGCGACGTCAGCTACACCTTTGACGAGCTCGACGAATTGGCGCTGGCGTACGCCGTGACCATCCACAAGGCGCAGGGCAGCGAGTACCCCGCGGTGGTGGTGCCGCTGCACACCCAGCACTACCCACTGCTGCAGCGCAACCTCCTCTACACCGCGCTCACCCGCGGTCGCCGCCTGGTCGTCCTGCTCGCTACCGAGAAGGCGCTGGCGATCGCCGTCCGCCGCGCCGACGCCGGCGCCCGCTTCACCACGCTCCGCGAGCGCCTGCGTGAGGCCGCCGCCCGCTACCGCGATTCCCGCAGTCTCCCCCGTGTCGCCGAGCCGTGACGCACGAGTGAACCATAGAAGCAACGCCGCCAACCCAGGCAGTCAGCATGCTCGCGCGCCTGAGCGCGCTGCAGCGCACTCCATGCGGGTCGCGCCGCTCCCCGAGCGGCGCGCGCGTGCCAGGTCCGTCACTTTGCCAGCGACCGAGGGCCAGTGGCGATGCGATTGAGAAGATTGCACGATCAGGAAAGCAGCAGCGAGCGGCAATGTGACCGACCTGGCAACGGCACTCGCCAATCCCTGATGCCGAACCAAAGAAGCAGTCAATCACGCCTACGCCTCTCCCAGGTGCTGCTTCGCCGCCGCAATCAGCTCCTCGGCGGTGGCGTGCGCCTGCTCGTCGGTGGCCGCCTCGACCATGATGCGGAGCAACGGCTCGGTGCCGGAGTAGCGCACCAACACGCGGCCGCCGCCGGCGAGGCGGCGCTCCACGCCGGCGATCGCCTCGGCGAGAGGCGGGACCTCGGCGAGCGGCACCCGGTGGGCTACCCGAACGTTGCGCAGCACCTGCGGGAAGCGCTCCAGATCGGCCAGGGTTTCCAGCGGACCGCTTTCGCGGACGACGGCGAGCACGTGGGCGGCGGTGAGCAGCCCATCCCCGGTCACGGCGTGATGGGCGCAGATGACGTGGCCCGACTGCTCGCCGCCGAGTGCGGCGCCCTCGCGTTCCATCGCGTCCCACACCTCGCGGTCGCCGACCGGGCAGCGGACGAGCCTGATCGACTCACGCCGCAGCGCCACCTCGAGACCGAGGTTGGACATCACCGTGGCGACAATCACGCCGCCAGGCAACCGGCCGGCGTCGGCAAGGGCGCGCCCCCACACCAGCAGGACGTCGTCGCCGCTGAGGACACGACCCGCCGCCGTGACCAGCACCGCGCGGTCTGCGTCGCCGTCGAGCGCCACGCCGGCGTCGGCGCCGGCGGCGGCGACCCGATGCGCGAGCTTGCCCGGGTGGAGCGAGCCGCAGCCGGCGTTGATGTTCGTCCCGTCCGGAGCCGCGCAGATCATCTCGATCTCGGCGCCGAGGCTCCGGAAAAAGCGTTCGGCGACAGGCGACGCCGCGCCGTTGGCAGCATCGATGACGATGCTCATCCCCGCCAGCGGGCGCGGCGGCAGGGTTTGCTGCAACAAGACGAGGTAGCGCTCGCCCAGCTTCGTGTCGGCATGGCCCAGCTTGCGCGGCCGCGGCGGTTTGGCGACCGCCCGCAGGCGCTGCTCGAGACGGCGCTCGTCGCTCTCCGCCCACTTCGTGCCGCGCTCGCTGACGAGCTTGATGCCGTTGTCGGCGGCGGGGTTGTGAGAGGCCGAGACCACCACGCCGGCGCCGAAGGAGCCGGCGTCGCGCACCAACTGTGAGACCGCCGGCGTCGGCAGCACGCCGGCCCACACCACCTCGCCACCCGAGGCCGCGAAGGCACCGCCGAGCCACTCGGCGAGCACCGGGGTTGAGGAGCGGGTGTCGCCGGCGAGCAGAATCCGCACCGGGCGGCCGGCCTCGGCGAGGTGCGCCGCCAGCGCGGCGCCGAGCGCCGTCACCGTGGCCGCATCGAGCGGCGGCCGCAGCGCCACGCCGCGGATGCCGTCGGTGCCGAAGAGCCGGCCTCTCAACGCCGCTTCCTCGAAGCCGGCTCGGGGCGCGGCGCGACGCCTACCGTGGCGCGCACCGCCAGCGGCTCGAGGATCCGCACCAGCGGCAGCGGAGAACGCACGGTCACCACGGCCTCGACCGGCCCCTCTGCGCCGTCGACGGAGATCGCGTCGGTGGTCACGCTGCGCAGCGCCTCGAGCTGCAGCCGCGGCCCGGAGACCAGCACCGTCGTGGGCTGGGCGTCCACCTTGCCGACGTCCATGCCCTCGGCCGGCTCCCCGACGATTCGCGGCCGCACCGGGATGCGCCGCTGTATCACCCGCTCGAGACGCAGCGGCACCTGCGCCGGCGACACCACGAGGACCTCGATCCCTTCCGGCACGGCCACGTTGCGCGTCTCGACCGCGAACTCGTGCTCGCCTTCGCCGGCGCCGCGCAGGTCGACGACGACGCCCGTCTGGGCCGGGTCGAGGCCGCGTAGTCGCGACAACGGGCCGCGCACGCGCAGCACGAGGGCGCGCGGCACCTCCGAGGTGATCACCATGTCCGCAGGCACGTTGACCAGCGTTACCGAGGCCTCGAGCTGCTTCTCCGAGATGCGCTCCCGCCGCTCGAGCGCTTTGCCGTACCAAACCACCGCCGCCAGCAGCAGCGCCAGCACCATCGTCCCCGGGTAGCGGAGAAACCGCCTCACGCCTCCACCCCCGCGCGGCCGAGATGAAGCAGCTCGAGCAGCAGGTCGCGCAGCTCGCGGCGGGCGAGGTTGCCGCGCAGCTTGCCGCCCACCGCGATGCTGAGCGCCCCGCGCTCCTCGGACACCACCACCGCTACCGCGTCGGTCTCCTCGCTGATCCCCAGCGCCGCCCGGTGCCGGGAGCCGTACTCGGTCGACAGGTCGGCGCGGCCCGACAGTGGCAGGAAGCAGCTCGCCGCCGCGATTCGGTTGCCCTGCACCACGGCGGCGCCGTCGTGCAGCGGCGTTCCGGGGGTGAAGATGTTGACCAGCAGATCGTACGACAGGCGGGCGTCGATCGGGATGCCGGTCTCGATGAAGGTGCGCAAACCCTCGTCCCGCTCGATGACGATCAGGGCGCCGTAGCGCCGCGCCACCAGAGTGTCGCAGGCGAGCACGACGTCGTTGATCAGCACTTGGCGCGGCGACAGCGTCGCGGCCCAGCGCAGCAGCGGCGTCCGCCCCACGGCTGCGAGGATGCGGCGGATCTCGTGCTGGAACAAGACGATGATGGCGAACGGCAGGTAGTAGAGGACGCCGCCGAGGATCGTCGTCAGGGTGATCAGGTCGAGAGCGCGCGCAGCCAGGTAGGTGCCGGTGAGCACCAGGATGCCCCACAGCATCGACATCGCGCGGGTACCCTTGAGCACCGCCAGCATCAGGTAGAAGACGATGGCGACGAGGGCAATGTCCACGAGGTCGCGCACCCCGACCTCGATCTGCGTGAGCTCGCGGAAAGCGGCGAACAGGTAGCTCATGCCGCGCTCCGCACCGCCGCCAGCACGGTGACGAACTGCACCGTGGCCGCCACGTCGTGCACCCGCAGCATCACGCGCGGGAGCGCACAGGCGCCGGCGATCGCCGCCAGCGAACCGGGCAGCCGTTCTCCATTTGCGGCGCCGGTGAGCGCGGAGATGAACGACTTGCGGGAAGCGCCCACGACCACCGGGTGTCCGAGCGCCGCGAGGTCGGCGACCACGGCGAGGAGGCGCGCGTTGCCGGCCGCGTCCTTGCCGAAGCCGATGCCGGGGTCGAGAAGTACGCGGTCAGGAGCGATGCCGGCGGCCACCGCTGCCGCCGCGCGCCCCGCGAGAAACGCGTGCACCTCGGCGACGACGTCGGTGTAGCGGGTGTCCGCCTGCATCGTCCGCGGCTCGCCGCGCATGTGCATCAGCACGATCGCCGCCCCGTGCTCGGCGACGACCTTCAGCATCTCGCCGTCGCGGGCGGCGCTGACGTCGTTGACCATCGAGGCGCCAGCCGTCAGAGCCGCAGCCGCCACTGCGGGCTTGCTGGTGTCGACCGAGATCAACACCCGCGGGTGCAGCCGGGCCAGCTCCGCGACGACCGGCACGACCCGGTCGGCCTCGACGGTCTCGCCCACCGGCGCCGCTCCGGGCCTCGTCGACTCGCCGCCGACGTCGATCACGTCGGCGCCCTCGGCGACGAGCTGGGTGCCATGGGCGATCGCGGCGCCGGCGTCGAGGTAGCGCCCGCCGTCGGAGAACGAGTCCGGCGTGATGTTGAGAATCCCCATCACGCCGGGGCGTCCCAGCGCCCACACTCGCGAGATTCGCTCGTCGGCCACGGCGCAACTTTACAGGACGCCGCGACATCGGGAAAGGCGGGGCGGTCTTTTGCTATCCTTCACGACCATGATGAAGCGACTCACGATCACGGCCATTGCCAGCGCACTCCTCACCGCCGCGGCGGCGCACGCGCAGACCACCGCCGAGGCGGCAGCGGTCCGTCGCTTTGCCCGCGCCTTCCTCACGTACGTCCCGGACAGCGCCTACGAGGTCCGCTTCGACCACTCCGGCACCACCGCCTACGGGGCGTACCAGGTGTACACCGTCATCCGCTCGGTCGCCGACGACAAGAACACCGAGCAGGTAGCCATGGTGCTCGACGAGACGACCCGCATGGTGACCGCCGGGCTGGTGGCGCCGCTGCCGGCGACGGATCCGCCGGTTACAGCGGAGAACCTGCCCCGCTTCGTGTCCGGCGGCCTGCCGCAAGTGCTGGCGCAGGTCTTCCCCGCCATCAAAGTGCGGGTGCGCTGGCCCGGCACGCCGGCGCGTCCGACCGCCGTCGTCCCACTCACTATCGACGTGAGCACCGGCTACGGCTGGGCGCACATGCCGCTCGGGATCACCGCCGACGGCAAGTACATGGCGCTCGGCAGCGCCTGGAGCCTCGACCGCGACCCGCGCGAGGCGCGCCGTGAGACGATCGATCCCGGGCTCGTGCAGTGGGACCCCGGACATCAAGGCGCCGTCGTCAACGTCGTCGAGTTCTCGGACTACGAGTGCCCGGCATGCAAGCGCGGCTGGGGCGAGATGAAGCCGGCGATGGCCCAGCTCGGGGACAAGGTCCATCACGGGATCGTCAACTTCCCGCTGGTCACCAACCACCCGTGGGCGTTCCGCGCCGCGGTCGCCGGGTCGTGCATCGCCAAGGCATGGCCGGACAAGCTGCTCCCGTTCAAGGAGGAGATGTACCGGCTGCAGGACTCGCTCACCGTCGCCACCGTCGACGACGCGGCCTTCGGGTTCCTCGACCAGCAGACGCTCGACAAGGCGGCGTTCCTCGGCTGCTACATGAAGGACCCGGCGATCGATCGGGTGCTCGACCAGATGAATCTGGGCCACCGCCTCGGCGTCCTCGGCACACCCGCCTACTACGCCAACGGCGAGCTGCTGCCGTTCGGCCAGCGTGCCGTCGTCGCCGCGCGCCTGCAGGCGATCATCGACGCCGGCGGCAAACCCGAGAACGCCGCCGAGGTTGTGGTCCCGCGCGCAACGGCGACCCCGGCCGCCCCTGCCACGGCGGCCCCGCCACCGCCCGAGCCGCATCGATAAGTGACTGCGCCGCACGCGGGCAGGCGCGTTGCGACGATCGCGGCGCCGGCGTCGCCGCCGTTCACGGTTCTGCTCCGCCGCCACTGTCGTCGGCAGCGCCGGCGTGGAGGCGGTCGCCGATGCGCGCCGCGCCCCAGGCGACGAGCAGCGTGGCGAGCAGCGAGAGCGGCAGCGAGTAGCGGGCGTAATAGCTGAGCGCCACGTACGGGGCGAGGAACGCCAGGTAGAGGACCGCGGCAAGCTTCTCGGCCCCGGCGGCGCGGCCGCGCAGCCACGCCACGAGGACGATCAGGAGACCGAGCGTGGGCAGCACGAACAGGGCGCTCTTGAACGCCAGCGCGCCCGCCTCGTACGAGCGGTTGTACGGCGGGTAGCACACCAGCGCCGCTGCAAGACGCCGGGCCGCGTTGCCGGCGAGACGCCCGGGATCGCGGCGGACCGCGTCAAGGAAGCGCGCCCGATAGCGATCCATGAACGCCGCCTCGCCGAGGCGCTCGTACTCCGACTTGCCTCGACCGTCGACCAGCGTGATCGGGTGGGTCGCGAACGACCCCTCCCCGATGACGGCGCTGTCGAGCTCGTAGTTGTTGTGGTAGGCGTCGTAGAAGAGGTTCGACTTGACGGCGATGAGTCGATCGAACACCGCCCAGTTCCGGATCACCCACGGGGCGAGGAGAAGAGCGAAGACGATCAGCGACTGGGCGACGCGGCGGCGGCGCGCCTTATCCGTGGCGGCAAGGAACAGTGAGCAGGCGAGCCAGCTCGCGGCGAGTACCGGGCTCGCGAGAGCGCCAACGCCCCCGACCGCCCCCCACCTCGCCCCGGCCGCGGGCCGGTCCCAGCGCTGGGCCGCGGCCAAGACGACGGCGTCAACGGACGCCATGATCAACCAGACGTCGTGCGTGGTCTGGAAGAACCAGCGGAAGTGGGCGATCAGCCAGAGCGAGAAGAACGCCAGCGCGACGGCGCCGAGGCGCCGGCCACCGCGCCGGCGCGCGAGCTCGTAGGCGATCATGCCGGTGGCCACCAACGTCAGGCCCTGCAGCACGACCACCACGGCGGTGACGCGCCGCACCGTCCCAAGCACGATGAGAAGCCCAGCCAGCAGAAACGAGTAGAGCGGGGCAACCCACGCGGTGGGCCCGGTCTCGTAGAAGAACGGGCTGCTGAAGCCCTTGCCGGCCGCGAGGCGCTGTGCGACGAACAGGTACTCCGCGCCGAGCGTGTGATTCTGGTTGAGGTTCACGCCCTCGCGAAACGGCGGGATGAACCGCAAGCCGCGCGGCGAGCGCACCAGCAGCGAGGCGTTGGCGAGCAACGAGAGCGCGGCGACCAGTAGCGTCAGCAACCCCAGCGCGGGAAGACGCGCACGCAGCCAGCCGGCGAGAGAGGCGCGGCCTTCGCGACAACCAGGATCCTCGCCCGCGGTCATTTACTACGCTCCGGCGGCCCGCGTGCGCGGCTTCGTAAACGGGCACAATGGGCCGACCGATTTTCGCCGCATCATTGCCTTCACTCTCCTAGCCGCGGCAGTGTCCCACATCCAGCGCGACTAGAGCCCACCCACCTCGGGCTTGACCCTGCGCCTGATCAGCCCTGGCCGAGGCGCGAGGCGATCGCTGCGCCGATGGCGCAGAACGCCTTGGCCGATGCGGAATCGGGGTGGGCGACGACGATCGGGGTGCCGGCGTCGCCGCCGAGGACGATCTGCGGGTCGATCGGGATGTCTCCGAGAAACGGGACGCCGAGCTCGTCCGCGGTGCGGTGGCCGCCGCCGGACTTGAAGATCTCCTCGCGGTGGCCGCACGACGGGCAGACGAAGGCCGACATGTTCTCGATCACGCCGAGTACCGGCACGTTGACCTTGCGGAACATCTGCAGCCCCTTGCGCGCGTCGATGAGGGCGACGTCCTGCGGGGTGGTGACGATCACCGCGCCCGACAGCGGCACCATCTGCGTGATCGTGAGCTGCGCGTCGCCGGTGCCGGGCGGCAGGTCGACGACGAGGAAGTCCAGCGTGCCCCACGCGACGTCGACCAGGAACTGCTCGAGCGCCTTCATCACCATCGGGCCGCGCCAGATCACCGGGGTGTCGGGATCCATCAGGAACCCCAGCGACATGACGCCGATGCCGTTGCCGTCGACCGGAATGATCTTCTCGTCCTCGTTGACCATCGGCCGGTCGGTGCATCCCATCATCATGTGCTGCGACGGGCCATAGATGTCGGCGTCGAGCAGCCCGACGGTGTGGCCGAGGCGCTTGAGGGCGAGCGCGAGGTTCGCCGCGACCGTCGACTTGCCGACGCCGCCCTTGCCCGAGGCGACCGCGATCTTGTAGCGCACGCCGGGGAGGATCGCCGGCTTGGCCGGCGCCGCCTGCGGGCTGGTCGCATTGACGGACAGCTCGACCTTGACGACGCTGGGCAGCGCCTGGATCGCGGCGCGTGCGGCCTGCTCGACCTGGGTCCCCGCGTCGGGGTTGGCGGTGGTCATGGCGATGTCGACGGTCACGGTGCCGCCGTCGATCTGGATGCTCTTGACGAAACCGAACGACACGATGTCCCGGGAGAGTCCCGGGAACCTCACGGTCTTCAAGGCGTCGCGAACCTGCTCCTGGGTCACCGGCATTGTGTTCTCCCATCACATGTAGCGGCGGAGCCTGTCTCCGCCCGGATTGCTGAGGGTCAAGAGTCGAGAGTTGAGAGTCAAGAGTCAAGAGCCAGGAGCCGGGAGTTGAGGGCCAATACCAAGAAGGAGCTTGTAATTGCAGGCTCTTCCGGCTTCCAACTCTGAACTCTCGACTCTCGACTCTGAGCTCGCCTCAAGCGTGCCAAGCGAACTGCTTCTGGACGGCCTCGGACGCCATCGCCGGGCTCCACGGCGGATCCCAGACGATCTCGATCTGGACGTCCCGCGCACCGGTCATCTGCGAGATGGCCGCACGGGCGTCGTCCGAGATTCGCCGCACCAGCGGGCACCCCCGTGTGGTCAACGTGAGCTGGACGCGCACCCGGTCCGGGGGCTGCACCTCGACGCCGTAGACGAGACCGAGCTCGACCACCGAGAACGGCACCTCGGGGTCCATGACCTTGCCCAGCGCGTCCCAAACCTTCTCCTCGATCAGCATTGCTCATGCCTCCGTCTCGGCCGCCGCGGCTGCCGGGGCCGCCCCGCGCACGTCCTCCGGGGTCCCGCGCAACACCGCGATGGCATTTCGGGTCGTCTCCATCAGCGCCGTCTTCTCGCTCACGCTGCGTCCAGCCGTCGGGATCGCCTCGCCGAACCGCACCGTGATCTTCCCCGGGCGCACCACGTAGTTGTACTTCGGCATGCAGCGCCGCGCCCCATCGAGCCCGACCGGCACGATCGGCAGCGCCGCCTTGAGCGCGATCAGGAAGCCACCGCGCTGCAAAGGCAGCAGGCTGCCGTCGGAGGTGCGGGTCTCCTCTGGGAACACCAGCACCGAGCGGCCGGCACGGATGCGCGCCGCCGCCTTTTCGAACGACTTGACCGCCGTCCGCCGGTTCTCGCGATCGACCGGGATGAACCCCATGCTGCGCATCGCCCAGCCCAGGAATGGGATGGAGAACAGCGAGCTTTTCGCCAGGAAGCGCACCTGCCCGGGAATCGCGACCAGCAGCACCGGGATGTCGAGCCACGACTCGTGGTTCGCCATGAACACCACCGGACCGCCGGCGGGCACGCGGTCGGCTCCCTCGACCTTCACGCGGATGAGCGCCGACCACAGGATGAGCTGCGCCCACACCCGTGCCAGCCGGCGCGTCCAGTCGCCGCGCGGCGGGATGAAGCCAAGGATGGCGCCCAATCCACCCACGACGATCGTGTCGACGATGGTGACGACCACGGCAAAAGCCATGACGAGGGTGTAGATCACGACCACGGGCGGATTGTAACCCTGAAAAAAGGGCACCGGCGTGGTCAGTGATCAGTGGTCAGTGGTCGGACGAAGCATGAGCTGACCACGCCTCTACTGGCCACAGACCACTGACCACGTCTTACCCTGCCTTTGTGAGGAGGCGGCGTCAGAGCGTGGGCGGCACCGGCAGGACGGAGAGGCGCGGCATGCGGACGAGCTCGAAGCCGGCGGAGGCGGGATCGGCTTTGATCTCTGCGAGCGTCACCGGGCGGGCGAGCCGATGCAGCGGCTCGACGGCGAAGCTGAATTCGCCCGGCTCCGTCTTGAGTAGCCAGTACGCCACTTCCTGCCTTCGCCTTTCGCCTGTTGCCTCTCGCCCGCCCCTACACCACCTCAGGCGTCGGGCGCCCCGGTCCCTTGAGCCGCTCCACCGGCACGCCGGTGTGCTCCGAGACCATGCGGTACACCTCCTCGCCCTCGAGCACCTCGCGCTCCAGCAGCGCGCTGGCGATGCGGTCGAGCACTGCGCGGTGGTTGTTGATGATCTCCTCGGCGCGACGGTAGGCGCTTTCGACCAGGCGCTTGATCTCGCTGTCGATCTCTACAGAGGTCGCCTCCGAGTAGTCCTGGTGGCGGGCGAACTCCTTGCCGAGGAAGATCGCCTCCTCGCGCTTGCCGAAGGTGAGCGGCCCGAGGTCGGACATGCCCCACTCGCACACCATCTTGCGGGCGATCTCGGTGGCACGCTCGAGGTCGCTGCCGGCGCCGGTCGTGATCTCCTCCGGCCCGAACACGACGCGCTCGGCGAGCCGGCCGCCCATCAGCACGATGAGCTCGTCCACGAGGTACGACTTGGGGTGCAGGTAGCGGTCCTCCTCGGGGAGCTGCTGGGTGAGGCCGAGCGCGAGACCGCGCGGGATGATCGTCACCTTGTGCAACGGGTCGGCGTTGGGGAGCACTGCGGCGACGATGGCGTGGCCGGCCTCGTGATAGGCGACGGTGCGCTTCTCCTCCTCGGAGAGGGCGAGCGAGCGCCGCTCGGCACCCATCATCACCTTGTCCTTCGCGAACTCGAAGTCGACCATCTCGACCGACATCTTGTTGAAGCGCGCCGCGCGCAGCGCCGCCTCGTTGACCAGGCTGGCGAGGTCGGCGCCGGAGAACCCGGGGCTGGAGCGCGCCAGCACGAAGAGGTCGGCGTCGGGCGCCAGCGGAATCTTTACGGTGTGGACCTTGAGGATCTCGTGGCGGCCGTTGAGGTCGGGGCGACTGACGACGATGCGGCGGTCAAAGCGGCCGGGGCGCAGCAGCGCCGGGTCGAGCACGTCGGGGCGGTTCGTGGCGGCGATGAGGATGACGCCCTCGTTCGACTCGAAGCCGTCCATCTCGACGAGCAGGGCGTTGAGCGTCTGCTCGCGCTCGTCGTGGCCACCGCCGAGACCGGCGCCGCGGTGGCGGCCGACGGCGTCGATCTCGTCGATGAAGATGATGCACGGGGCGTTCTTCTTGCCCTGCTCGAAGAGGTCGCGCACGCGCGAGGCGCCGACGCCGACGAACATCTCGACGAAGTCCGAGCCGGAGATCGAGAAGAACGGCACGTCGGCCTCGCCCGCGACCGCGCGGGCGAGCAGCGTCTTGCCGGTGCCGGGCGGGCCCATCAGCAGCACGCCCTTTGGGATCTTGCCGCCGAGCTTCTGGAACTTCTGCGGGTCCTTGAGGAACTCGATGATCTCCTTGAGCTCCTCCTGAGCCTCCTCGACGCCGGCAACGTCCTTGAACGTCGCCTTCTTCTGGCTGGCCGTCAACATTCGGGCGCGCGACTTGCCGAACGCCATCGCCTTGTTGCCGCCCGTTTGCATCTGGCGGTAGAGGAAGTACCACATGACCCCGAGCAGCACGAGCGGCAGCCACGACAGGATTGCTGTCCAAATCGACCCCTGCGACGGCTGCTCCGCCTTGATCTTGACAGCGTGCTTGCGCAGGTCTTCGACCAAACCGTCGTAGCCCGGCGAGTAGGTCACCAGGTCGTGCGGACGGGCCGCTAACCCCTTCTGCGCGGGCGCCGTCGTCGAGCGCGCGAGGATCTCCTCGCCGCGAATCAGCACCTCGGCGATCTCGCCTTTCTCGACCCGATCGAGAAACTCGGAAAAAGCGATCTCCTGCGTTCCGGCGCGGGTGGTGGTAATCCAGTTCCACAGCACCACGACGGACACGATGATGACGACGAACAGCAGCGCATTCTTGATGTTTTGGTTCACGAACTCTCCACTGCAGTGGGCATTGGGCGCAGCGGGCTGCGCGCCCTTCAGCTTCCTTCCAACAGGTGAATCCCGGGAAGATTCCCCCACCGCCCCTGATTCTCCATCCCGTAGCCGACGAGCCTGCCGTCGGGAACGCCCTGCAGCACCACGTAGCGCGGCTCAACGGCGACGCGCCGCAACATCGGGCGGTCGACAAGCGCAACCACGTCGAGGCTTGCCGGATACTGCTGCGCGAGATGGGTGATGAGATAGTTCTCGGTGACTCCGGAGTGACAGATGTCTTTGAGGATCAGCGCGTTGGCGCCGGACAGGTTGACGTGCGTGGCGTACGTCAGATCGATCGCCTCACCGGTGCCCTCGCCCTTCCGCGTAACGTTGACCAGCTCGAAGCGCACCGGGCCGCCGATCGCCCGCAGGAGATCGGCGAGAAACACCGTCGCGCCCTTGAGCATCGCAACGAGCACCAGGTCCTTGCCCGCGTAGTCCGCGGTGATGGCCTGACCCACCGCGGCAATGCGCGCGGCGATGGTGGCCTGGGAGCACACCTCTCGCGGTGTCACCATGGCACCTCCAACTCGACGCCTACTCCCGGTCCGTCGTCAGCGTTCCAACCAGTCTGCACTCCCGCTCCTGGCACCCAGACTATCGTACCATCCGCCTCGAGCACCGGCCACGCCCTGCGGCACTCGGCGGGCACCCCCGCCGCCGCCAGCACCCTGGCGAGCAGGCGACCGCCGGCCCCGGGCCATCGTTCCCCCGACCGCGCGGGTCGCCAGACCAGAGCCACGCGGCGGACCCGCTCGCCCAGCCGCGCGGCATATCGAGCACCACGCAAGGCCTCCGCGCCGAGACTCGCAACGTAGCCGCCTGGCAGCGTGACTGTCGAGGGAATCGCGGCCGTGACCGGCGTGAACGGCAGGCACGGCGGCGGTGACAGGTGCAACCGGTCGCCGCGCCGGCGCAGGACCCACCGGCGCCCCAGGTCCACGGCGGCGGGCTGGCCCCCCTCGAGCATGCGGTCGACCGCGGCAAGTTGAACTCGGGAGGGCGGCTCCGCAAGCGGCAGACGGTCGGCGAGCGCCAACACCCAGCGCCGGCGCAGCGACGGAGGCAGTGCGGCTACCGGTCCCCGAGGCACCGGTCGGCCGACCGCCGGCCATGAGCCGGCGCCGGCGAGTTCCGCCGCCATGAACGCCTCGTCCTCGGCCAGAGCCTGCGCGAATGCCCCGAGCTGCTCCAGCACGCGCGGGTAGGCGGTCTCGAGCAGCGGCACGACGTGACGGCGCAGCCAGGCACGCGGCCGGTCGCCTGCGAGGTTGGTGGCATCCTCGCGCCAGGTGACGCCGCGCGACTGCAGCCAGTCGCGCAGCTCGGCGCGGCGCAGGTCGAGCACCGGCCTGACGACCGTCAAACGACGGCGGCGGATAGCGGCTGCACCGCGCGGGCCGGCGCCGCGTAGCAGCTTGAGCAGCACCGTTTCCGCCTGGTCGTCAAGGGTGTGGGCGGTGGCGGTCGCCGCACAGCCGGCGCTCTCGCGCGCGGCGTCGAGCAGACGGTAGCGCTCGGCGCGCCACCAGGCCTCCGGCGATGTGCCGCGGGGAGGCGACGGATCGAGGTGCACAACGGTGAGTGGCACACCGAGGGTACGGCAAAGCTCGGTGCAGAAAGCGGCATCGGCATCGGCATCAAGGCCGCGCAGGTGGTGGTGCACATGGGCGGCGAACAGGCGGCAGCCGAGGGTCGCGAACGCCTCGTGAAGAAGGGCCAGCAGCGCGACCGAGTCGGATCCCCCCGAAAGCGCCACGAGGATGGGCTTGCCCGCGAGGTCGCCGAGGTGCGCCATGAAACCCCGCCGGAAGGCGTCGACAATCATCGTGCAGCTCCTGCGTCCCGGACGGGCGGGGGTATGAACCACTGGCCACGGACCACTGGCCACGTCTTCATCCGTCGTCGCCGTGACGCCCCATCAAGGTTCGTGTGGTGCCGACGAGTGGAATCGAACCACTGACACGGGGCTTATGAGACCCCTGCTCTACCGCTGAGCTACGCCGGCACGTCCAACCGCCGCATTCTATCGCAAAGACCTTCGACCCCAACCACCTTCCGGCCCGATAGGTCCAGGTCCAGGCGGCGGCAGGGCCCCGGAGTTGGCGCCCACACCTTCGTCCCCCACCCTCCGCCACGCTTGCGCACGGGCGCGGGGAGGGCGATACTCGCGACGTGCCGGATCCACGAGGGGGTGCTTGCATCAAGTGCGGGCGTGACGGACCGTCGTGGGCGCTGCGCCCCTGTCCGATCTGTGGCAGGATAGTGTGTAACAAGTGCGCGACGTTCGATCTCGGCCGCTACTTCTGCTCGCATCGCTGTGGCCAGTACTTCTTTCACGGCGACGACGAGGAGGCCGAGGTCGAAGAGGGTTGAGACCGGAAGGCGAGGCACAGTACACTTCCAGTTCCGGGGGCGGCACGGAGGCACGATGGGTCAACGCGGTGAGGAACTCTTGGCACAAGCGAGGCAGGCGGCACCCTTGGCCGCCCGGCGGGGAGAGGACTCCCTGCTGCTCGCCAAGGCTCAGGGTTGCCGCGTTTTCGACGCCGACAACGTGGCGTATATCGACCTCCTCGGTGGCGGCGGCTCGAACCTCCTGGGCTATGGCAACCAGTACGTGCTCGACGCCGTCCGGCGCGCCGCGACCACGGGTCTGGCAAGCGGCTTCCACGCCACGGCCGAGCTCGAGTTGGTCGAGCTGCTCCGCGAGCTGCTCCCCGCGCTGTCGCCCTGGGTGCTCACGCCTTCCGAGACCTTGGCCTGGGAGCTGGCGCTGCGCTGGTGTCGGAGGGATACCGGCCGGCAGCGCCTGGTGGTCTTCGACGGCAACCGGCGAGGCGCAGTAGAGGCTTTCCACGTGGGTGCCGCCGGACCGGTCGGCATAAGTCAATCCCTCCTCGCGGGGATTCCGTCCGAGGTTGCACGCCTCGTTCGCGTCGCTCCGTGGGGCAACATGGAGGCGTTCGAGGAGCTGATGAGCGAGGTCGGGGTGGACACCGCAGCGGTCGTGCTGGACCCCATCGCGAGCCAGTTCGGTGTGCTGGCGCCGGAGAAGGAGTTCTTGACCTGCGTCGAGCACAAGACGGCCGAGGCCGGCGCTCGCCTGCTGCTCGACGAGACCCTCACCGGCTTCCGGCTGGCGCGCGGCGGTGCCGCCGAAGTGTTCGGAATCACCCCGGACGTCTCGGTGTTCGGCGGCGTGTTGGGCGGGGGAGTGACCCACCTGGGCGCCGTCTCATGGGCCCGCAGCCATGCCGCCACGCCGGGCGACGAGCTCGCTCCGCCGCCGTCGCCGATCGCGGTTCTCGCCGCCACCGCGACGCTCTCGGTGCTGCGCAACGATGCCGTGCACCAGCGGCTCGAGGAACGCGGCGCCCAGCTCCAGGCCGGCGTCGAGGCGCTCGCGGAGCGCTTCGGGCGCAACCTGCGGTGCTCCCGGCTCGGCTCGGTGTTCGCCCTCACCTTCGCCCGGCAGTCCGTTGTCGACGGCAACTCGTTCGCCCGCATCGACCACGATACCTGGTCACGCTTCGTCCGCCTGGTTCGCGATGGCGGCGTCCTGCTGCCGCCACGTGCGTCATCGCTCGCGTTCCTCTCGCACGCCCACGGCGTCAAGGACGTGGAGCAGGTCCTGGCCACGATGGAGTCGGCGCTCAAGCGGATGCTGAAAGAGGACGAGGCCTAGCAGCTTGATGAAGACGGGCTGGGCCGCGCCGCTTGCCGGCGCGCGCGTGCCGGGTCTCACAGCTTGCCTGGCGCGGTCGACCCAGCAGGCACGTCCATGACTTGCAGACCCTGCGACGCCCGCGCGTAAAGCGCAAGCTGTGATACCCGGCACCGTGTTTCCATGTGTCTTCGCAGATGCTGCGCGCCAAACCGAACACAACTCGCTTGTGTTCAGCTCCTTCCAATATCCGGGAAGTGCCGCTTGATCGCCGCGATCAAGTCCTCCGGCTGCAGCGGTTTCTCAAGGTACTCCTGCACCCCGTACTGCTGGCGCGCCTCGCTCTCCCACCGCCGGCTCTTGTACACCGCGGTGACGATGAACACCTTCGGCCGGTACTCGGGCGATTTCTCGCGCAGCCGCGTAAGCACGTCGAACCCCGACAAAAGCGGCATCAACGCGTCGAGGATAAGTAGCTCGGGGCGCACCGCCGTGGCCTTGTCGAGGGCCTCCCTGCCGTTGGCTGCCTCAAGCACATCGAGCCCGTTGTCGCGCAGTACCTCGCTCATCAGCGCCCGGAAGATTCGGGAGTCGTCGGCGATCAGCACCTGCTTGAGCGGCATGGTCCCTCCATCTGAATGCTAGGGACAGGCTGGGCGACTTGCAAGCGCCGGCCGGGAAGTCGCGCCTCCCCTGAAAACGATGTCCGCCCCCGGAGGGAGCGGACGATGTTCCTGGCCGCGCGGCCGGCGCAACTCGTGGCTGTCGAGGACCGGCACCGGTCCACGCCCTAGCGCGGGAAGGTGGCGAGCGCCTCCGCCTCGTTGTCGAAGACGTCGAACACGGTGATCAACTGGGTCACTTGCAGGATGTCGTTGATCTTGGCCGGCAGGCTGGCCAGCTTCATGGCGCCGCCGCGGCGAGTGACCGTCGTGTAGCACCCCACCATCTCACCGATCCCGGAAGAGTCGATGTGCGAGACACCCTTGAGGTTCAGCAGGATGTTGTGCTTCCCCGAACCCAGCGACTCTTCGACAAGCTGGCGGAGCTGGATGTCACCAGACCCGATCGTGATCTTGCCCTCGAGGTCCATGACCCGCACACCGCCCACGTCACGAATCTGACTCTTCATTTCTTCCTCCCTTGGACACCCTCTTGATCAGCTCGATACGTGTACCACCGCCTTCGGCCTTGACGAAGCGCACCTCGTCCATGAAATTGCGCATGTAGAACACACCGCGACCGCTCTCACGCATGAGGTTTTGCGGAGCCAGCGGATCGTCGATCCCTGACGGATCAAATCCCTGGCCCTGGTCCTCAACGGCGATCTTGAGCTCGTCGCTGCCGTTCACCTCGATGCGCACGAATACCCGCTTGTCTGGGCTAAGCTTGTTGCCGTGCTTGATCGCATTCGCCAGCGCTTCCCGGAGCGCCATGCCCGACCAGTACACCGCCTCCTCCGTGAGACTGCTGGATTGGCACACCTCGGCCAGCATGCGTTCGGCCAGCTCAATATTGTCGTAACGCGACAGCAGCTCGAGCTGCGCAACTCGTGTCATGCCGCGAGAGTATAACATCGGCGCCGTCACCATATTCCTTGCCGCGACCGCGCTGGCAGCGGTGCCGTGCCCGCCCGAGCTCTCCGCCGTGGCGAAGGAGATTGCCTCCGTTCGCCACGTTCCGTCACCGTTCTCCCCCCCGTGCCGCGTCATTGCCGCCGCCCAGCTCCACGAGGAGCTGGATCGCAAGCTGCGGCGCGACCTGCCGCTCGACCCCACCGTCTTCATCGAGGCGCTGGTGCGCACGTCGATGGTCGACGGCGACCCCCCGGCGCTCTACCAGCGCCTACTCGACTTCTACGGCTCGCAGGTGCTCGGTTTCTACGAGCCCGAGAGCGACGAGATGGTGCTGGTCTCCGGCAGCAGCGCTCCCGCGATCGCCAGCCGCATGGTGTGGGCGCACGAGGTTGCCCACGCGGCCCAGGAGCACCGCTTCCACCTGCCCAGCCGTCTACTCGGGATCCGGCACAACGGCGACGCCCAACGAGCCGCCTCGGCGATTGCCGAGGGCGAGGCGATGCTGGTGATGACGATCCTCGAGGCCGCCGACAGCGGCGTACAGCTCGACCTGGCGACGGCGGCCGAGGCGATGGCGGCGCAGGCCCGGGCGTTCACACCTCCCGAGGGCATCCCGGCGTATTTCGCCGGCGACCTGCTGTTCCCCTACACCGCCGGGTTCGCCGCCGTCAGCTCGGCGTACCGGGGCGGCGGCTGGGCGGCGGTCGACGCGTTGCTCGCCAGGCCGCCGGCGACCACCGCGGCGCTGCTCTACCCCCGCCTGCCCCT
>Ga0315283_10001114_pt1 | contig 21144 bp, 13 predicted proteins | sample YL17G09_0_MG_FD_204541 | JGI IMG/M metagenome (GOLD analysis project Ga0315283, IMG submission 204541) | Sediment microbial communities from Yellowstone Lake, YNP, Wyoming, USA - YL17G09_0 | ecosystem: Environmental > Aquatic > Freshwater > Lake > Sediment | place: USA: Wyoming | collected...
CAAGGGCGACAAGACATTGCTCCAGGGCTGGGGCATCATCGACAACAGGCTGGACGAGGACCTCAAGGATGTCCAGCTGTCCCTTGTCGCGGGCAAGCCGATATCTTTCATTTACGATATCTACACGCCGAGAATAATTCAGAGGCCCATCGTCAGGGAAGAGGTCCGGACCGTATCCGCGCCAGTCGAGCTGGAATCTGGAATGGCCCAGCTTCAGGAGGCGGAGCCCGAGATAGCCGAGGAAATGGATGCGATGAGCGGCGAGGAGGACGAGGGTGGCAGGTTCAAGGACAAGTGCGCCAAGTCCGAAGCTTATTCCGGGATGCGGCGGTCAATGGCCCCAGGAAAACCGAGGTCGATGGCGATGCCGTCAATGGCGCCTCCGCCGTCCCCGCAGCAGATGGCCGATTCGACCCGCGTCCAGACCAAGAGCGTGGAGATGGGCGAGTTCTTCAGGTACGACATCGAAACGCCGGTAACGGTCAAGCGCGGTCAGAGCGCGATGGTGCCGATAATCCAGTGCCCCATCACCTGCAAGAAGGAGCATGTCTACAACGGCGCGAAGATGCCCCGCAATCCCGTCGTGACGATGAGGATAAAGAACAATTCCGGACTGGTCCTGGAGCGCGGGCCGATAGTGGTTCTCGACGAAGGCACGTATGTCGGAGAGGCAATATTGCCCTACACCACCATCGACAGCGAGAACCATGTGGCATATTCCGTGGACCTGGGCGTCAACATCACGGAGAAGCAGGAGTCGGAGAGCCACATGAAGGCCATCCACATCAAGAACAGGTACTTCCAGAAGGAATATCTCGAGTTCCTCAAGACCGAATATACAATAGAGAACAAGAAGACCGAGGCCATCACGCTGGTCGTAGAGCATCCCAAGAGGGAATACGAGCTCACGGAGACCCCCAATCCGACGGAGAAGACGGAGAGCTTCTTCCGCTGGGCCCTTGAGGTCAAGCCCAAGACCCAGACCAAGTTCAACGTAAAGGAAGTGAAGACGGTCTGGTATTCCGAGGGAATCAGGGAGCTTGGCATCGAGACGCTCAGGTCATATCTGGATTCCAAGTACATCCAGAAGACCTCGTACGACAAGATATCCGAGATAATCGAGCACCAGAAGAAGATATACGTACTTCAGCAGAACATCCAGAAGCTCGAGAACGAGCGCAACCAGATATTCACCGAGCAGGGCAGGCTCAGGCAGAACCTGGGCTCGCTGGGCAGCACTCCTCAGGAGCAGAACCTGCGCTCCAAGTACATCAGCACGATGGAGGGCCAGGAGAAGCGCCTCGAGCAGATAAAGGCTGAGATTGAGAAGACCCAGGCCGAAATTCAGTCCATCGACAAGACCATCGAGCAGAAGCTGGGCGCCCTCGTCTGATGGAACAGTTGAGGCGGCGTTCGGTATTCGGTCGATGAGGGCATCGGAAAGGTGCGGACCGTGCTGGAAAAAAAAGAGATGATAATGGAGCTGGGCCAGGAAGGCCTGCTGCTACCTGGGCTGGTAAACGATGCGCTCGTCGCCAACGACCGCATCAAGTACTACTTCACGCTGCTCCAGACCGCCCGCTCGAGGGCCGAGCACCCGCACCGCGAGTTCCCCAGTCTCAAGACCGAAAGGGAGACAGCAGGCGTGGACAACGCCCTTCTCGACGGCTCCGTGGCGGGCACCAAGAAGCTTGATTCCGGGAAGTTCAAGATACCCTGTGCTTCCGAGATACTGACGGCGGTGAAGGCATGCATGGCGGACATGTCCCGCCCCCTTCTCGCAAAGGGCGGGGACGAGGCCGCCGGATACGAAAAAAGGCTCGAGAAGCTCGTCGAGGGCCTTATGGCGGGGCAGGATGAGACCGTCGACGGGGACACCATCCATAAAATAACATCCGGCGACAGGGCAGCGGGGGACAGCCTTCACCTTCTGGTAATGGACATGCACAAGGCGCTCAATGGTCTCCAGAGCGACCTCTCCAAGGAGGTCATCGAGGGCGCGAAGACGTACCTGCTGGCCGAGGGCGACCGTGCCCTCGTGAAGGCCTTCATGACAGGCATCAATCGCACGGCGCCCCTTAAGTTCGACCACCCCGGCCTCGGGACTACGGCGACACGCGTCGGCAAGAAGCTGGTCATCCAGAACGACATAGGCACCACGGACGCGCACGTGCTCGTCGTCAATGTCGAGGGAATGACCGTTTCCGTCGTCTACACGGACATCCACATGTCACGATTGCTGTTCTTCCACGGACTGTTCCACAAGAGGCCCATGAAATGGCAGGATACACTGTCCAAGAGGGGCGACCAGTTCGACAAGAAGCTGTATCACCTGTCCGTCGGGACCTTTATCGCAGCCAATCACGACGAGCTGCTCAAATTCCTGGATCACCTGGGCTCGAGGCTCGTATTCCTCATAGACTGGAACCGGGCCCGCAAGCGCTTCCGCAACTTCCTGCGGAAGAAGGATTGCATCGCCGTGCTGGCATGGGCAGCGGACAACGATGTGGGCCACATGGGCTTTCTCATCCTCGGCGGGGAGAAGCTCATCTACGAGGCGCTGGAGCTGGCCGCCAAGATGCCCCTTCGCTACGGAGAGCCGCTTTACCAGATACTGGGCCGCGACAAGACGCTGGAATACCTGCAGTGGGTGCTCCGGACCGCCTCGTCCGGCATATTGGCCAACCGGTCCCGCCTCCTCATTCAGGATGGGATAAAGGCGGAGCTTCTGCGCTACTTCCGCTCCGCGCACCAGGGTCTCATGGAGGTCTGCTCCGAGCATGCCGCCCTCATGATAGAGGTGGCGACCGCCGTCAGGGATTCGCTTCTGAGCATCCACCGAGGCGGGGACGCAAGCTTCGTTCCACGGACCGCAAAGAGAGCCAAAAGATGGGAGAGCCAGGCGGACGAGCTCGTCTCCAAGGTCAGGTCATTGTCGAAGCGGACGGATTCGGCGGAGTTCTTCTCCCGCCTCATGACCGTCGCCGACGACGCTCTGGACTATCTCGAGGAAGCCTGCTTCTACACCACGCTGGCCTCGCCCAGCCCCAAATCCAAGGGCATCCAGCAGGAGCTTACCGGACTGGCGGAGCTGGCGCTCAAGAGCTGCCAGGAATTCCTCAAGGCGCTCCATGCGGCCGGCTATGTCCACAAGGGATGCACACGGGAGGAGATGCAGGACTTCCTGGAGCCGGTCGACAGGGTCCTCACCCTCGAAAGGGAGGCGGACGAGGCCATACGCAAGGCCCAGAAGACCATTCTCAAGGAGAGCGCCGATTTCAAGGAGCTCTGGATCGACAACGAGCTTGCGAAGGTCATCGAGGAATCGACCAATTCCCTCATGAAGGCGGTTCATATCATGAGGGACAACATCCTCGAGAGCGTCAACAAGTAGGAGGCATCCTTCTGAAGGACCCCGCCGACACCACCGCAAAAGCACCCGATGAGGTCCCTTCCGTCAGGATGGCGCGGTTCGGCCACGGCTCCAAAGATGAGTTTGGGGCCGAGGATTTCGGGAACAAGGCCACCAACCTTGCCACGATGGCATCCCTCGGCATTCCGGTCCCGCCGGGTTTCTGCATCGGCGTCTCGGTGTGCGATGAGTTCAACAAGAACAACGGCACGCTCCCGCCGGACGTGCCAGGGCTGCTGAAGAAGGGCGTGGAATTCCTCGAGACGGCGACCGGGCTCACGTTCGGCAGCACACGGAGGCCCCTGCTGGTGTCCGTCCGGTCGGGTGCCGCTGTCTCGATGCCGGGGATAATGGAAACCCTGCTGGACATAGGGCTCAACCGGGAGAACGTGCGGGGGCTCATTTACATGACAGGAAACCCGCGCTTCGCCTGGGATTCCTACAGGCGCCTCGTGGAGAGCTTCGCCACGACCGTCTTCTCGATGGACCACAGGCCCTTCAAGGCCCTCATACGGAAGGCCCTTGTGGCGGAGGGGGTGCCGGACGAAACGGAGCTTGACGCGGGAACGCTCAAGGGGCTCGTGACGGAATACGATGAGCTCTTCCTCGAAGGTACGCGCCGCCGGTTCCCGGAAGATGTCGGCGAGCAGCTGGAGCTCGCGGTGAAGGCGGTACTGCGCTCGTGGCGAAGCCCGCGGGCGGAATCCTTCAGGCGCCTGAACCTTGTCAAGGGTGTTCGCGGAACAGCTGTCACGGTGCAGGCAATGGTATTCGGCAACATGGGTCAGCACTCCGGTGCGGGGGTCGCTTTCACGCGGAACCCTTCCACGGGGGAGAACGAGCCCCTCATCGATTTCAAGCTGGGCGTGCAGGGCGAGGACGTCGTTTCCGGAGATGCGGCCCCGTCGGCCCAGCTGGAGCTGGGCGATGTAATGCCGGAAGCCCACCGTGAGCTTCTTGCAGCGGGGCACAAGCTCGAGGTCCACTTCAAGGACATGCAGGACATAGAGTTCACGGTCCAGGAAGGCAGGCTCTACCTGCTCCAGAGCCGCTCCGGAAAGAGGGCGCCGCTGGCGGCACTCAGGATAGCGGTCGAGTTGTGCCAGGAGGGCCTGATATCGCCCGAGGAGGCGCTATGCCGGCTGAAGGACGTCGAGACGGAGGCCATCCTTGTTCAGAAGGTCGTCACGGACGAGCCCCCGCTGGGAATGGGGGTCAGCGCCTCCACCGGCGTTGCGTCCGGCAGGGCAGCGCTGACCGTGGAGATGGCCGAGCGTTACGCCGCGGAAGGCACCATTCTCGTCCGCGAGACGGCGAACCCGGACGATATCTCCGGAATCGCTGCCTCGGCCGGCATACTGGCGGCAAGGGGGGCCCGCACATCCCACGCCGCCGTCGTCGCACGCCAGATGGGCAAAGTCTGCATCGTGAACTGTCCCGGCCTCGAGGTCGACATCTCGGGCGGGAGGCTCCGTCTTGGCGAGCGCGACCTGCGCGAGGGCGATGTATTGACCCTGGACGGCAACACGGGCGCCGTCTACGCCGGAAAGGTCGAGGTCACGTACGAAAAACCGCTCCGGCTCCTCGCGGTCGTGAGGGACTGGAAGAAAGCGTACGAAAAGAAGGAATAGCCCCGGACGGAATGCCCGGGGCGAAACGGTCCCGTGACATTGCTCACGGGAATTGCGGCTCGCTCTACTTCGCCTTGTCGCCGGGCTGGAAGGCGCCCGCGCATCCCTGGCAGCAGAACTGGTGGTCCTCCCCGCCGACGCTCTTCTTGACTGCCCCGCCGGGCTTCATCATCTTTCCGCACTTGTCGCAGGTCACATCCATCTTGTTTCCGACGGCCTTGAATTTGTCCTTGATTCCCATGGGATATCACCCTGTTGGCGGTGCAGGGGGGGCGGTGTAATTAAAGATTGCGCGCTATCGGGGAATTTAAATCCTAGATAATCTATGCTCTTGGGAAATATGAGGAAACATGGCAATGCCTCATCCGCCAGACTCCTTGTAGCAGCTGCACTGCTCCTTTCGGCAATTCTGCCGATGTTGTGCCCCCCGGCCGGCGCCAATATCACGATAACCATTGCAACACTGGGCAATGGCCAGCCGGAAGGCCTTGTGTCGTTCTCGTCCGCCGGGACACGGACCTCCCTCAACCTGTCCGTCCAGACCGGCCTGAGGGCCTCGAGCGCGTTCCTCAGCATATCGGGCTCCACATACACTTCGGGCGGCAAGGACGGGCCAGAATCTCCCTCGCTCGACCTTGGCGACGACGGGGACATCGAATGGCGGTATAACGGCACGGGCTTTGGCGCACTGGGATTCCAGTACATGTTCGCCAGCGGCAATACCTCGGCACGGATCACCTATCTTCCCGGCGGTGGGAACGATACCAACCTCTCTCTCAGGTTCCCTGCGGGCGCCGTCCTGGCGGACTGTTACATCGACCTCCTCGTCGAGGATTTCACCGGCGAGGCGGTGGACGCATCCATCGATGTGGGTGCGGACACACTGCCGGACTGGTCGGGCACCGGCTTGGCCCTGCCCGTGCAGGTGACGGGACTGTCGAGCGTGCTGACGGCCTACATCTCGTCGGCCCAGCCGGCGGGAACGGATTCGTTCGGAGTAAAGTATGTCGATGTGCCCCTCAGGATAGAGTGCAACGACACCGCCAACCTCACGCTCCAGAACCTGACCTTCCCCTACGGCTGCAAGGTCCGCACCAATGACCTGTCGGCCGAGCTGAACTCCCACATACCGGCGGCTCCGGGCACGGCCCTCGAGAGCATCACCCTGGCCCTGAGCACTCTGAGCCCGGGCAAGCTGAAGGTCTCCGATGTCCAGATAGTCGCGGCGCCTCCTGTGCACGCCCCGACACTGTACAATCCACTTCCGCCCGAAGATGTGGTGATGGACGAAAATTCCGCCTATCTCTTCCGGATATCGCAGTCGGACAGCTATGGAAACCCCGTCACGCTGCAGTGGTATGTCGATGATGCCGCCATCACGGGAGCGAACGGGACCTCCTACATCCTGAATACGAACTACAACTCGAGCGGCCAGCATGTCGTCGAGGTGAGGGCCAACAACACCCTTGACGTGGGCTCATGGGTGTGGAACGTCACGGTCCGGAATGTGAACCGTCTTCCGGTTGTGACAGGTTACTATCCGAAGGGAACGCCTTCGGTTGCCGAGAACTCGTCCCTTGATTTCAACGCAACGGCCTATGACCCGGACGGCAAGACGCTGAGCTATCTGTGGACCCTGGACGGGAGTCCGCAGATGGTCACGGTCAACAGCTTCCGCTTCTCGCCGATATTCGGGCAATCGGGCGCTCACGAGCTCGCCGTTTCGGTGGTCGACGGCGATGGCGGGGCAACGAACATCACATGGAGCATCACGGTACGACGGACCAATGTTGCGCCCGAGATAGTGCTGTTTTCGCCCAAGACCGCTCCTTCGATGAAGGAGCTCGAGACCATCGCGTTCTCCGTCACCGCCACCGATATGAACGGGGACAGCCTCACATACACCTGGGCGGTGGACGGGAACCAGTCGGGCGAGGGCCGCTTTTTCAATTACACCGCCGGTTATTTCTCCGGGGGGTTGCACAACGTCAAGGTGTTCGTGTCGGATGGCGAGTACACCGTCGAAAGGACCTGGACCGTTACAGTCGAGGACGTGAACCGTTTCCCGACTGCGACGCTCGACAGGCCACGGGAGGGCGACGAGTTCGTCTATCCGGCCGCGATAACTTTCTCCGGGACGCTCTCCTCGGACCTCGACGGGGACCCGCTCACGTTCAAATGGTATGACGGCGACGTCGAAATGGGCAGCGTTTCCACGCTCCAGAAGGCCCTCCCGAAGGGAAAGCACGCCGTTCGCCTTGTCGTGGGGGATGGCAAGGGAGCCAGTTCCGAGGCACGGGTCAACTTCACGGTCCGCGAGATAGTCCTGAGCGCGACGCTCAACGTTGCAGGCAATCCCAAGACCGGCGATGCGGTCACCGTGACCGTCACGATAACCAACAGCGGCGACACTGCGGCCATGGATTATCCCGTCAGGTTCTTTGTCGACGGGGACCAGAAGGCTCAAAAGACCATTCCGAGGATAGACGCCGGAAAAAGCGTCAAGGAGAAGTTCACTTGGACAGCGGAAACGGGCAAGCATGTCCTGACGACATCCATAGGTGATGCGAACGCTACCAAGAGCCTGTCCGTCGCCGCGGGCACGCCCGACTGGCTGCCCGTGCTCATCATCGTTATTATTTTGGCTGTGGTCATCACCGCCGTCGCCGGTTTCCTGTTCATGCGCACCAAGAAGCTCAGCCGCGATGCAGCCCGAGAGAAACATCGCGAGCACGGGTCTGCGCCGGAAAGGAGGCCCGGGCGGGATGTCCCGGTCTCTCCGCCTGCGCCGCCGATCGCTGTAAAGCCGGCAACGGGGAAGCCCCTAAAAGGCGATGATGAGACCCCAGAATCAGATTCTCCCTACGAGGACGCCTCCCTGCTTGACCAGATAATCCTCGATGAAACCCCCTACAAGGAGGCCGGGCTCAAGATAAAGACGACCATACAAAGACGCGTCAAACCCGAGGAGAGCGTTCGCGATGAACTGTCCATGAAGACCTCCTCGAAGCGTCCGGTGAGCCCGGAGCTCACGGTTTCGGTCAGGGATGAGAGCGCAAAGCCCGCCCCCGGGGCCACGGCGGCAAAAACGCCCGCGCCCGCTCCCGCCCGCAAGGAGCGTACCGAGGTGGTCAGCCTGGCCCCCACGTCGGCCGCCCAGCTGTTCACGGGAGTTCAGACGGAGCCCGCCGAGGGAACGGCGCCTTCCGGCACCGAAGACGATGAAGAGGCCGGAGAGGATGACACGGAGGATGCTTCTTCTTCCGTCGAAGAAGGTGAGGATGCCGGGGAAATGCCATCCACGGAGCCGGAACCGGCGCCCTCCGCCTTGATGTTCGCAAAGGAGGAACCCTCGTCGGCTTCAGTATTATTTGCGAAACCCGCCGCACCGCCGGTGGCGCCGAGGCCCGCGGCACCCCCGGTCGAAATGCAGCCCCACGAACCCGAAGTCGAGGAAAAGTCACCGGCACCGGTCGTCGTGCAGAAACATAGAGCGCCCGCAATCGAAACCAAACCCGCACCGCCTCCCGTCGAGGCAAGGCCCGCAGTTCCAGGGACGGGGCAGACGGTTGCAACGGGGCTCAAGAGCGACGCTCCTCCCGCGGCCTCAGCGCCCATGACCATCGAAGCGAGGCTGGGAGCGTTCGAGCAAAAGATGCTCGCAGCGGAGATGAAGGGCGCGGACATCGCAGCGGTGAGGAGGTCCCTCGGGCTGGGCCGCTCGTTCCAGCGCGGCGGCATACCGCTGAAGGCCGAGCAGTACATGAAGAAGGCCGAGGAGCAGCTCTCGGAAGCCGAGAGATGGGCCTCCGGGAAACCGGGAAAGTGCTTGAGCTGCGGTGCCGTGACGGAGCCCGGCTGGGTGGAATGCCCCGAGTGCGGAAAACCACTCAAGGGATAAATCACCGGATGTACTGGCCGACCCTTTCGGCACGCGTCTTCTTCATGCGCTCCTCTTCCTCTTCGAAGGCGCGGGTGTCGTCCTCGCTTATGAATTCGCTCACGGCGCGAGAGAGGCCGTCTATCCTTCCGATGGTCTCTGAAAAATCGTTGAAGACCTCGTTCACACGGTTGTCGACATCCCTCATGGACGCGACCGCACCCAGCACGAGGCTGTAATCGTCCAGCGCCCTGCCAAACAGCATGTTCTCCTCCCTCAGGCATCTCATGAGGTCCGCCTTGCGGCCGGCCTTTCGGATTCTTTTCCAGATGTCCTCGAACAACTTTCTCCGGTTATCCATGGCGGTTGCGGCACCGGCGGTGAGCGATGTGCATTTTTCCTTCATGGCCGAATATCTGGTCCGGACGCTCTCGAACGATTCCTCTAGCGACTGGTGGATGTTGCTCAGATGGTTGTGAATCTCCACGAGACGAGGCACGACGCTCTCCGGTCCGCACTTCGCTGTGAAGCCCAGGCGCGAAAGCGCTCCCAGCTGGGCCGACATGCTCTCGAGGACCTTGCGGGAGCTGTCAAGCTTCCTGTCCAGGTCCGAGATGCATGCCAGAAGGCCCTGGACCTCTGATTTTGGAATTCCTTCCTTCTTTTCGGGTGCGCCCTTCGGCGGGACGATTTGCCGCGTCACTGTCTCGGCCGGCGCTTTTGCCGGGGCCTTCTTGCGGGGCGCCGCTCTTTTCGAAGAAGGCTTCCGCTTCTGGGCTGGGCCCTCGCTCTCGCCCGATTGCTTCTCTTCCTCGAGGACTTTTACCATGGCACTCGCTCGAATCGACCCAACGATATCATTCCCACAGACGCGTTTCCAATATCTGTTTGATCTTGAAATTCTCGAGCTTCATGAAATGGTCCGCACACTGGGCGAGCGCCTCGAGCGGTATCAGGCCCACTATTTCCGCACCGAGCACCTCCACGCCGGCCTTCTGTGCTTCCGCCCTGACGGCCTCGAAGGCCTTCCACACCGGAGTACGGTTGAAGTTGACCAGGTTCATCGAGACCTGGACTATGTTGCGCTGCTTTATCTCGAAGCCCAGCGCCCTGACGGACGGAAGGCCGCCATCCTTCTCGCGGACCAGCTTCGCTATCTTCTTGGCGACGTCGATGTTGCCTGTCGCAAGGTTGACATTGAACGCTATGAGCGGAGGCCTCGCTCCTATGATGACAGCGCCTGCGGAGGGATGCATCATAGGCTCGCCGACATCAGGCTTCCACTTGGGCTCCGATATCTCCTTTTTCCTGCCCTCGTACTCGCCCTTTCTCACGTCCGGCAGGTTCCGGCGCTCGGGCGACGTAGCCGCCTCCTCGTAGAAGTAGACGGGCAGCTTCAGCTTCTCCCAGCACAACCTGCCCAGGCCGCGGGCCAGCTCGACGCATTCCAGCATCGTCATCTCTGATATCGGGACGAATGGTACGACATCCGTGGCGCCAAGCCTCGGGTGCTGTCCCTGGTGCTTCTCCATGTCTATGAGCTCCACCGCCTTCGATATTCCCGCGAACGCGGCCCTCATGACGGTCTCGGGCTCCCCGAGGAAGCTCATCACGGAGCGGTTGTGGTCCTTGTCGGATTCGACATCGAGCAGCTTCACCCCGGATATGCCCTTTATGGCCCCGGAAATGGCGTCCAGCACCTCGGGCCGTCGTCCCTCGCTGAAGTTCGGAATGCATTCTACAAGCTTCGGCATGACTATCGAATTCCCCAATCACGGGGGGCCTAATTAAGATAACCCTGGGCTAGCTGCGCTTTTCGCGGTTCCTGCGTTTCCGGGCCTTCTCGTCATGTACGCCCTCGGCATCATCATCGCCGCCATCGCCATCATCGGTTGCGTCACCGGCACTCTTGCCGCCGCAATCGTCTTCAGCCCTTTTCTTTTCACGGGCGGCCTCCGCCAGTTCCCTGGCGTGCTCCTCGGCTTCCTCGAGCCTGCGCTTCTCCTCCTCGCGCTTCCTGGACCTGCTGAAGAGGAACGCGGCCACGACGACCATGGCCAGCCCGCTGCCCAATATTATCGCCGCTGACAGGTAGATGAACGTGTAATCGACCGGTCCGTCAGGCGGGATGTCGGGTGGCGTCTCCGCCGGAGGATAACGCACTGCAAGGCCTCCGTCGCCGACGGCGAGCGCGTAGCTGCCGTTCAGGGTGTAGGCCACTGCGCGCAGGGACGCTGTCGTATTGGTGACGAGCGTCCGGAAGGCGCCGCCGTCCTCGTACTGGTACAGGAGACCATTACGGGCCGCGAGCATCGCCGTTTTGTTGTCGGGGGACCACGTGGCCGCCAGGAACTCGTTCGCCGTCGGGGAGCTCAGGGGAACAAAGTTGCTGCCGTCGAACTTGAATGCGTTCCCGACCGTGCCCACAACGATGGCCGCATTGCCGTCCGGCCTCCAGGCCACCTTCCTCGCGAACTGAATGGTGCCGGTAACGAGCTTGATGACATCTCCCGTGGCGGGGTCGTATCGCAGCACTTCCGGGAAATCGCCGCACAAGAACGCGAACCGGCCGTCGGGCCTCCAGGAGACGCTGACAATGGGCTCGTTCATGCCCGTGGTGATGTTGGTGAACGCGGTGCCGTCGAAGCTCAGGAGCGTGCCGTTGTGGCCCGATATCAGGGCATACTTGCCTGCGGGCTCCCATGAGACATCCTCGAACCTCACGGACCGGCCGCTCTGGACCGCCCTCAATGAGGTGCCGTCGAATTCCAGGACCGTGCCGGCATCGCCGACGATGAGAGCCTTCGTTCCCGATGGATTCCAGCCGACGCCGAGCAGGTCCGCGGTGATGTTGGGGGACAGGTTGATGAAGAACCGTCCCGTGTACTGGAGCACCGCACCGGAGCCGCCCACGATGAGGGCGTACGAATCACCCGGGACGGGCCGCCATGCGACATCGAAGAGGTCCCGCTGGACGGTGGTGTCCAGCCTCTGAACGCTGTCTGGCGCATTCTGGGCCATGGCAGGCAGGGCCATGAGGACGGCCATCAGGACCGCTCCCGCCGCAGACAGCTTTCCGCTCATGCCGAAAACCCCAGGAAATGGAAATTGAGCTCCGCCAGAACCAGCAGCGCGCCCAGGATGATGACCAGCCCTATGTAGGCCGCCGCGCTCCAGCGCCATATCTTTGCACCGTCGAAAGGGTCTATGGGGATCATGTTGAATATGCCGAGCATTCCGCTCACGATGACCACGTTCTGCGTGAGCACGAAGCCTATCAGGTTCCCCGTCACGAACGTGTACAGGGCCAGGGGGAAGAAGAGGAAACCGATGATGGCATTGCTGGCGGGGCCCGCGGCGCTTGACTTTCCGAGGGCACTGCGGTCTATGTACGGGTCCAGCATGACGGCGCCGGGCGCGGCAATTATCGGTATTCCGATGAATGCGAGGACCAGTCCTATCATGAGGCCATAATTGGACCTCCTGAACTCCGCCCAGTAGCCGTAATGGCGGGCGACGAACTTGTGGGCCAGCTCGTGGGGCAGGATGCATAGCGTGACCGCCAGCAGGGCGGCGATGTAAAGGAACAGGATGAGGGAGGGCTGCCAGCTGTTCAGCAGGCCCGTCTTTATCGAGCTGCTGCCGAAGATGAGGCTGAACACCAGCACCGCAAGCGTCAGGTCGAAAAGCTCCCTTCCGGAGAACGTCGGCCCGCGGTTTCCCGGGGCACGCATGTACATCACGGGACGCGGGTCCCGTCTCGGCCTTGCAGGGCGAAAGAACTGGTTCGGGTCGTCCCAGGCCACAGCATCACCCCGGGCCAAAGCCCATTTTCAGGAGATAGGGCATCGCAATGAACGTGCCCAGCATGCTGCCCACGTTCGTCAGCGCAGCGACCATCAGAACACGTATGACCCTGTTGTTGAAAAATTCTTTGGTGGTCTCCACCTGGCCCATGTCCTGCCAGTCCTTCACGGTGGGCGCACGGTACTTCGCCTCAACAAGGCCGGAGAACCAGCCTGCGGCAAGCCCGGGATGGATGGCGGTGAATGGGGACGAGACGAATGCCACCAGTATCGAGAGCGGATGGCCGCGGGCGATGGCGCAGAAGACGGCCGACAGCACGGCATGAATGAGGAACCACCACCCGAACGCCTCCAGCGCCATGCCCAGGCCTTTATTGTAGCCCATCCACACGAGGAGCACGCAAAGCAATACGGTGATGCCCCAGCCTATTGCCGTTCCCCACGGGAATCCCTTGGGCGGCAGCTTGGAAAGCTCCTCCGTCGAGGGCAGCTTCTCGCCCTTCTGGAGCCGTGCAAGCTTCTTCTTGACCCCCTTGACATGGCCGGCGCCGATGACCGCCACCACCTTCTTGCCCTTTGCGGCCTCCGCTATCTTGCGGGCTATGAACGTGTCCCTCTCGAATATGAGAACGGTGGCGACATTGGGCGCAAGCTGCTTGAGCTCCTTCATCATCGCCGACAGAGCGTCCTCCTTCATGAGCTCCTCGAGGTCGACGTCCTTCTCCTCCTCCTCGTAGTCGATGAATGGGATGCTCAAAAGCGTCCACGCTATCCTGAACTTCTCCCTTATGCTCATCTTCTTCCAGGCGCGCTTGAGCGTTACCGTTATGTCCCTGTCCGCCAGAAGGACCTTGATGCCCTTCTCCTCGGCGGCCTTGATGGCCTCTAGCATCTCCGAACCGGGTTCTGCGCCGAACTTCTTCCCGAGCCTCCTCTGGTACGAGCCCAGGAACGACTGGGCGATGAAGATGTACGCGTTCCTGTCCTTGAGCAGTTTCGTTATCGGCGTCGCTTCCCATTTCTTCTTGTTCCGGAGGACCTCGTACCGCCGGTCGCAAAGCTCCACCGCAACGATATCCGGCTTGAAATCCTCGATTGCCTTCCGGACCTCGAGCACGCTCTTGGGGGAGACGTGGGCCGTGCCCACGAGCATGATGTTGTCCCCGGCCTTCTCGAGCAATATCATCCCCCGGTCCGGATTCCCGCCGCATCGAGGTACGCTTTCCGTGCGGCGGTCGCGGCGCCTTCGAACCTTTCATTGCCCTTGCCGCGCGATAGCGAGGCCACCGATACCCTCGCCCCGGCCATCGTTGCGTGCCCTCCGGCGGAGCCGCAGGAGCCGAACGCCTTCCTCAGGATATTGCCCAGGTCTATCGAGGGCTCCATTGTCCTGGCGGAGACGCAGATGTCCTCTCCGAGGATTCCGTAAACGAGCGCTGCCCTGACACCTTCCAGCCTCAGCAGCAGCTCTGCGGCCTGCGCCAGGCAGTCACGGTCCTCCAGCTCGCCCACGAACGAGAGCACGTGGCCTCCCACGCTCTCCCTCTCGCGGACCGCCCTCCCGATGACATCCGCCGCGGCGGCGGACATCCTGGGATGCTCGAAGAGGTACATCAGCTGCATGTCGGCGTGCTCGGAAAGGAAAACGGCCGCGGAGAGGTCCTGGGCGTCAACATTGCGCGTGAATCCGTTCGTATCGACCTTGATGCCGTAGAGCAGGGCCGAGGCAAGCACAGGGTCAGGGCGGATCCACAGGTTCCTCAGGTATCCTGTCAGGATGGTGGCCGCCGCACCCACCGACGGGCGCCGGTCCACGAACTCCGCATCGGGCACGAGGGACTCGGGGAGCGGATGGTGGTCTATGATGATGTCGACCCTCGCCTTTTCGGGAAGCACGTTGTTCTGGCCGGGCCTCGTGGATTCGATCAATGCGACCTTCGAGTGGCGCTTCATCGCAATGGCGGCCTGCTCCGGTCCCGGCAGCTTGACCAGCTCGACCCCGATGAGCGAGACCATGGCCCGGTTGGAGGGGTGGCTTATCTCCCCGCCGTGGTAGAGCGTGCATGGGACGCGGTTCTCCTTGCAGATGCGTTTGAGGGCGAGAGCCGAGGCTATCGTGTCAGGGTCCGGATTGTCGTGAAGCACGATAGCCAGCCCTTTCTCGCGGCAGGACTGGATGGTGGATACGAGGCGGCGCGCCGCCCTTCGGGCCTCGAGCTCCGTTATCTCCTCGACCATGGTCGTGGCAAGGAAGCTCCTCGTCTCCATGACGAAATCGATGGCGGCCCTGCGGAGCCTGTTTGCGCTTTCGAGGCTCGACGCCTCGGCGAGTATGAGAATGTCCGGCCGCGCCCTCCGCAGGCGCGCTGCGAGCCTCTCGGTGTGAATGTCTCCCCCGAGAACGTAAGCGGCGCCGGCCTCTTCCGGCACCGACGAAATGAGCTTTGACCGCGGCACGGACATGATATTGGGCTTGGCGCCCCTCGGCTTCTTCGCCACGGTTCCCTCGGGGACCAGCCAGAGCGGCCTCTCCCCTTTCTTCGAAAGGTCCCGAACGAGGCTCTCCGCCAGCTCACCGACGCCGAGTATCACTATCAAATCTCTTTCCGTCCCGAGGACCCCGGATGGTGCTCTTAATAAATCTAGATTCCGTCCCAGAGCTCTTCCTTGTAGGAGCTCATCACGACCTGTATCTCGGTATCGGAGATGCCTTCCATCCTCAGGAAATTGTCCACGAAGTCCTGGAGCTCCGCCATTGAAACGAACAGCGCCACGAGCAGCAGGTTGTGCTGTCCCGTGACCCTGTGCACGGAGGCCACCCTCGGGTGCTTCCGGATGGCATTCACGACCTCCGTGAGCCTGTCGGCGCGGACCTCGAGGTGCATGAACGCCCTCACGGTGTTCTCGACGGCGCTAAAATTTATCCTGGTGGTGAATGCCAAGATGAGGCCCTTGGACACCAGGGCGCGTATCCTGCGCCTCACCGTGGCCTCGGTGATGCTGAGGAGCTCGGCTATCCTGCTGTTCGTCTCCCTGGAGTTGCGGACCAGAATGGACAGTATCTGGATGTCTGTCTCATCGACGGGAAGGATCTTCGAATCGATACCCTTCCATCTGTCCGCCAGGTTCAGACCCACGGCGCGCATTACCATTACCCCCCTCGACGGCCGTTTTCCACGGATTTCGATTTTCGGCGTTTTCCCCACAGCGGCCGCTGGAATTCGAAAGGCCCCTGGGGCTATTTATTGGTTGCGAAAACGCGGTGTTTGCGGCAGAACACGGGCTGCAGGACAGCTCGGGCAGCGCAGGCCATCTCATTGCTTCCTGTCGCCCTTCCCGGACCTCGAAACGTGCTGACAAATAAAGTGTGCCCGCTCCCGTGCGCTCGCTTTTTCTCGAGTGCATTGTATGTAATCAATATATTTGCATCAAGCACGTCGTACAGATAAGCTGAAATAGGTGAATCATGGGTAGAACTGATAGGCCGCAGGCCAAATTCCGGTTGTGGACGGAGCAGGATGTACATGAGGGCAAAGGTCGTAGCATTGTGTCTGGCACTGTTGATGTTCGGAATTCCGGGAGCGCTCGCCGGAGGACCTTCCGATGAAAACGATGGCGCAACTGTATCTCCAAGAGCGGGTGGAACCCCTCCGTGGGCGACGTTCCACGGCGACATCGCACATACCGGCAACAGCTCCGACCCTGCCCCAGGCACGAACCAGACCCTCTGGATTACAGACATCGGAGCATATTCATATGGCTCGCCCGCGGTCGCCGGCGGGAAGGTATATATGCCTTCGAACAACGGCTCACTTACATGCTTGAATGCCGACACCGGCGCGAAGATATGGGTGGTCGCAAATGTTACCTCCAGCTACATGGACGCTCCCTGGTGCACGCCAGCGGTGGATGTGGCAAACGACAGGGTGTACATAACCGACGCCAATCAGTTGTTCGCCGCATATGGCGTCGTCCAGACGCCTGAGATTATCTGCCTGAACGCATCGACCGGGGCACTGGTGTGGAAGAACGCCCTTCCGGCGATGGGCGAGTCCAGTCCCCTCCTTTATAACGGCAATCTGTATGTCACGAGCGGGGACCCCGTCCAGGGAACTGAGGCGACCACTCTGTATTGTCTCAATCCCGCCACAGGTGCCACAAACTGGACCGTTCCGTCGGTCGGGAGCGTCTCTTCCCCGTTGATATATAATAATATGTTGATAACATACAGCGGCTCAGCGCTGAAGGCCCTTAACCCGGCCAGCAGTGGCAGCCAGCTGTGGTCCACGACGCTGACCGCTGGTGGAGGCAACTACGATTTCGGCTCGCCGGCCGCAGCGGATGGCAACATCTACATGTGCACCGGCAAAACCGGCCATGTTTTCTGCATCCAGGCATCGAACGGTGCCAAGCTCTGGGAGAAAGCCCCCGGCTACTCGGCCCTCTACAGCACCCCGGCCATATCGAACGGCTCGGTGTACATCGTGGCCTCGGCGGACTGGTTCGGCCAACCCACCGGCGGCGCCCTCATCAAGATGGACGGCGCCGACGGGTCCACGAAGTGGACATACTCCGTGCCAGCCAACCAGGGCACTCCCTGGGATAGTGCGGCCGTTTCAGGCGAATTCGTCTATTTCGGGGCAGGTGCGACAATATACTGTATCAAGACCGACGGCACCCTGCGGTGGTCCTACAAGGGTGCCTGGAACACGGGGCAAAACGCCTACGGCATCGGCAGCTCCCCTGCAATAGCCAACGGCAACCTCTATATCGGTGGTGCGGACAGCAAGCTCTACTGCTTCCAGCAGGGCCCGCCCAACCAGGCGCCCGCCGCGGTGGTCCTCCAGGCACCCAACACCATCCGTGAGACTTCGATGATGCTCGGCTGGAGCCCCAACAACGATGCCGACTTCGCTGCCTACGAGGTCCACAAGGGCACCACGGCCGGCTTCATTCCAAGCCCCCTGACCAAGATTACCAACATCACCGCAAAGGCCACGACGACATACAACGCCAGCTCACTCAACTATTCCACCAAATACTATTTCAAGGTCCGCGTGTGGGACAGCGGCTTCCCGCCCATGTTCAACGATTCCAACGAGGTCGGCGAGACGACCCTCACTCCCAACGGCGCCCCGGCCGCGGTCGTTCTCAACCAACCTTCGGAAATCACGCCCTACACGATGAAGCTCATCTGGTCCACCAACAACGACCCCGACTTCACGAAATATGAGGTTTACAAGGGAACATCCACCGGCTTCCAGCTCCTGCCTTCGGGGCTCGTGGGGACATTCACAGCCCGCGACCAGACCACATCTGTCGTACAGAACCTGGTGCCTTGGACCCAATACTACTTCAAGGTCAAGGTCTACGACAACGGCACGCCGGCCCTCAGTTCGGTCTCCAATGAGGTCGGCACCCTCTCGGGAAACACCCCTCCGGTTGCCGTGACGCTCAACCCGGCCCAGATGGCTGCCACGAGCGCATACCTCACGTGGAGCGCCTCTCCGGACGAGGACTTTGCGTTTTACGAGGTCCACATGAGCCGCAATGCATCCTTCGCTCTCGGGGTTTCCACCGTCGTTACCAATTTGACGAACAAGGCGACCACCGAGTTCACCGTCGAGAACCTGGCCCTTGCCAAGAACTACTACTTCGCAATAAGGGTCTGCGACATCGGCGGCCTGCACAACGACTCCAACTATGTCAACGGCACCACGGCCAACACCATTCCGAAGCCCGTGATATCCTCGCCTTCCGAGGGCGACATCTTCGACACCCGCACGAACATAACCTTCAACGGCACGGGGACGAGCGACCAGGACATGGACGAGCTCACATTCTACTGGGCCTCCAGCCTCGACGGCGGCCTCTCCTCGAAGGCGAGCTTCACCCGAACTCTCTCCGAGGGCGAGCACAAGATAACGCTCTGGGCCAACGACGGGAACGGCCACAACGCCTCCGCAAAGGTCACGATAACCGTCAAGAAGGCTCCGGACCGTGCGCCCGGGCTCCTCCTGCTCTCCCACAAGGAGAACGACGAGGTCGCGGGCCTCGTGAAGTTCACGGGTACTGCCTGGGATATCGATGGAAACGCCACCCTTACCGCGGTCCAGGTCAAGGACCAGAAGGGCGACTGGAAGCCCATCACGGGGACCTTGACATGGACCTATGACTGGAATGTCTCCAAGCTCCCCAACGGAAAGCAGAAGGTGTCCTTCCGCTCGTTCGACGGCGAGCTCTATTCGCCTGAGGTTTCCGTGACCCTGAAGATAAACAACATCAATGTGCCGCCCGTGGTCTCGATAACCACGTCGGCATCGACGGCCTTCACGAAGGTCGTCACCATAACAGGCACGGCCTCGGACCCCGACGGTACCGTTACAAAGGTCGAACTGAGCCTCAACGGCGGGGCATGGGTGGCGGTCACGGGGACCAACAGCTGGTCATATCCGCTCGATACGGCCGTCCTCAAGAACGGGGCACACAGCCTCCAGGTGAGGGCCTACGACGGTCAGAACTACTCCGATGCCATCACGATGAACTTCAATGTGAAGAACACCAAGGCGCCCGTAAACGTCAACAATGGACCCAGCACGATGCTCCTTGCCGTGATTGGAGTAATAATCGCGGTGGCCGTCGTGGCCGGCATCATGATGATGCGCCGGAAGAAGGTCAGCCCCGCTGCAGCGCCGCCCCAGGTGGCCCCGCCGCCGCAGGCGCAGATGGCCCCGCAGCCGGCACCCGCCTACCCGCCCGCACCGCAGGAACCTCAGCAGTACCAGCAACCCGCACAGCAGTACGACCAGTCCCAGCCCCCCCAGCAGGATGGCTACCAGCAGCAGCCCCAGGAGAACTACCAGCAGCAGCCCCAAGAGAACTACCAGCAGCAGCCCTAGTGCCGCTTCTAGCCAGGTAGTATATGAATTCTTGCCGAAAAAGCTAGATTAATGGAGCGCCATTCACCCAACATGGTAATCTCGGTCCGTCGGATAACAAACGAGGAAGGGAATAAGCTCCGCAGAATCGTCCGCCATGGACGGGAGCCCGTCGAGGTTAGAAGAGCCCAGGTGATTCTGGCCTCGGCCCAAGGATTCACACCGCCTAATATTAGCCCAATCGTGGGAATGAGCGAGGGATACGTCCGGGAAATCATCCATAATTTCAACGAGGAGGGAATGGCGATGCTCAAGCCGAACTGGAAACCCGGTGGCAACTGGAAATTCACCAATAAGCAGAAAGAACAGCTGGTGGCGTTGGCCACCAGCCGCCCGAAGGACCTCGGCCTTCCTTTCTCTCAGTGGAGCCTGTCCCGTCTTCGAGAAGCGGCCATGAAACAGGGCATTGTGGATTCCATCTGCATCGAATGGCTTCGGGTTATCCTGGACGAGGCCGCTGTCAGCTACCAGTCCATCAAGACCTGGAAGGAGAGCAAGGACCCTGAGTTCGAGGAGAAAAGGAAACGGATTGAAGAGCTTACGAGGCAGAAACATAACCCGCCAGTGGTTCTCAGCATGGACGAAATCGGCCCCATCAGCTTGAAACCACATGGTGGAAAAGGATGGTTCCGTGAGAAGAAACCCGGGAGGATTCCGGCGACCTACAAGCGTCTCAAAGGAATTCGCTTGGAGTACATGTGCGTAAACGTTTTCCATAAACAAATGAGTGTCTGGCAGCAGAAATATAAGGGCGGGAAACCCTGGTTGGAGTTCTTGAAGCGGGAGCGCGCCAAGTATCCGGAGAAACAGGATGTCTTTGTAATTCAGGATGGCTTAAGCGCGCATTGGACACCCGATATACGGGCCTGGGCCGCTGCCAGCAGAACAATACTGGTGCCAACCGCCACGAATGCGAGCTGGATGAACCCGATTGAATGCTACGGTGGAGACATACAAAGATTGGCGCTCGACGGTACCAACTACGATAATTGGTCCGATGTCGGAAAAGCGTTCCGCAGGGCAGCGACTTATAGGAACCGTGAGAGGTCATCTTGCGACAATCCCATTTGGGGACCGAAACGGAATGATGGGCGCAGGAAGTTCAGACGACCTGTCTGGATGCGGCACTAGGCGAATTACCAGCAGCCGGACCCGTCCCAGTATTCACCGCAGCAACCGCAGGACTTCGGCCAGCCCCCGACGCCGCCGCCCGGTGACATCGGGCCATGGGACACCCGACACACCATCCCTCTCGACGGGATGGGTGTGCGGTCGTTCGGAGCGCTGCCGTTCGAATGCATTTGCCGCTGAGCACGGTCGCTGGCGGCATAGCGAGAAAGTTGCGATGAAATAGCATGGTGCAACTTTCGAATACGTATAAATGGAAGATAGCGATTCTTTCTACACAATAAAAATATTATTAATGGGCCAGCGACCGCCAAAGGGGGGGTAGAAACAGTCTTTGGAAGAGGTGGGT
>Ga0315283_10001117_pt1 | contig 21107 bp, 17 predicted proteins | sample YL17G09_0_MG_FD_204541 | JGI IMG/M metagenome (GOLD analysis project Ga0315283, IMG submission 204541) | Sediment microbial communities from Yellowstone Lake, YNP, Wyoming, USA - YL17G09_0 | ecosystem: Environmental > Aquatic > Freshwater > Lake > Sediment | place: USA: Wyoming | collected...
CGTTGGCGCAAATCAACACGTTGCGGCGCAAGCAGTCACGGGTTCAGCTGATCGCGAGCGCGCACAGCATGGATGTCATTGATCAATGATGCCGAGAATGCGTGCCCGATCGATCAGGTGCTTGCGGCTGCCCGCATTCAGCTTTTCGAACATATTTTTCAAATGCCACTTGACGGTCTGGACACTCAGGTCGAGAGCCGAGGCGATTTCCTTGTTCGACCGATTGTTGGCCAGCAGTCGATTGACATCGCGCTCCTTGGGCGTGAGCAGGATGCTCAGTGCGACGTTGGCCGCTTCAGGAGCGTGCGAAGGGCGCGGAGGACGCGCAGCCGTACGCTCCGCTGCAGCGGGTCGCTCCAGCAGGCCCTGCTTGTTGCGCATGCGCTGATCCCATTCCACCAGCAGCGGATGCGTATCGGACAGCAAGCGTTTCAAGCCCAGGGTCTCGACGATGAACAGTCCTTCGCGAAACATCGCATCGGCTTCCTGGCCCAGATTCTTCGCCGCCAATGCATCGAGCAGATGAATCTGCAGCAGATCCTTGTTCCGCCGAAGTTGCTCGGCAGGCGGTCTGGCGCGCGCCAGGGCGCCCCGCACCTTGTCCCATTCCCTGCGCACGACGTGCCGATAGGCTTCGGCCATGCCGACCTGAATGTCGACGAGATGCTGCAGCATGCCCCAGCCGGGCGGGTCGCCCGTCGACACCACCTGCCGAAGCCGCTCGGCGACGTTTTCGGACGACCGCTCGCGCCCCTGCAGCGCCGACAGCCGCATCTGCTCCACCAGGCTGGTCACGCACAGCCGGGGCATGCGTCGAGCCGTGCCGATGGCAACAAGCCGTTCCAGAAGTTCGTAGGCAATGCGCGTGCAATCCGCCTCGACTGCAGCGCGCGCAGCGACGACGTAGCTCATCGCAATCGCATCGGGCATCGCATGCTGGTCGATCACGTCGCGGCGATCGGCGAGCAGGCTCTCGATTTCTCCCGGTTCGTCGCGCTCCCACAGCACCGCCGCCAGGGTGGCGGCGAGCATGGAGGCGATCGGGCTGCGCCGTCCGGCAATCGGCTCGACTTCGGCCAGCGACATGCGCAGAGACTGCTCGGCCGGCACGACCTGGCCTTGCCAGAGGTAACTGGTCGCAAGGAGCCAATCGCGCCATCCCGTCGCGTAGCGGCCGGCGTCGCGGTCCGGCCTGACGGGCTGGGTCAGCAGAAAGCGCGCCTGTTCGGGCGCGCCTTGCTGCAACGCGAAGAAGGCCTCGAAGTTGGCGGATACCTGCCGGTGCACCGCGTTGAATCCCGCTCCGTGCCGGCGCCACGGCACCAGGAGCGCATGCGCCGCATCCGGCTTGTCGCCATAGATGGCGGCCGTCGCGGCGATCTGCGCGCTTTCGAAACGGTCGGCGATGTCGGCTTCCGGGTTGTCCAGGATCGGGGCGACCGCCGCGGCCGCCTCGGCATTGCGCTCGCTCTGCGCCAGCGTCCAGCCCAGGGCAATGCGCAGCCGTGGCCGATGTTCCAACCGGCGGGGCAGAAGGTAGTCGACCCATTGCACGATGCGCGAAACCTGCCCGGTCAGAAACACCTCATAGAGCGAGCGCTCCGCCAGGTCGAAGGCCAATTCCTCCTGCCCCGAACGCAGCGCATGCCGCGCCGCCTCTTCGAAGAACTGGTGCTCGGCGAGCCACGATGCCGCCGCCGAGCGATAACGACGCCTGTCCGCCTCCGGCAGGGCATCGAACAGCTCGTTCAGGAATTCCCTCGCCAGCGCATGAATGCGCAGCCAGGAGCTGTCCACGCCCTCGGTCAGGATCGGCGTCAGCTCGCCGAGGCGCTGGAGCACGGCTGAACTGTCGTCCCTGCCGGTGATGGCCGCGCACAGATCGGGGTGCAGCGCGTCGACGAACGAAACGGCCACGAGAAAGTCGGAGTCACGTTGGTCGAGGCGCAGGACGAGCGACTCGACGAAGAACCGGTTCATGTCTCCGGTGCGCGCGAGGTGGATCGCCACCGCCTCGCGAATGCTCGGCTGTCGGCCGATGGTGGCGATGGCCAGCTGCAGGCCCAGCACCCAGCCCTCGGTCAGCTCATGCAGGCGCGCGCAGGTGTCCGCATCGATCTTGTCGCCGAATCGCGCGTGAAGTATCGCCGAGGTTTCCGCCGGCTGCAGCCGCAAGGCGTCGGCATCGACCGACGCGAATTCGCCCTTGGCCATCAGGTCGGCAACGGGAAAGCCCAGCGGCTTGCGCGAGGCGAGAACGATCCTGAGATTGGACGGCGCGTGGTGCAGCAGGTGGACCAGCGAATCGATCGTGGCCGGCGGCAGACCATGCACGTCATCGAGAATGAGCAGGACTTCGCCGGCAAAGTCGGCCACCCGCGTGAGCCAGCGCGAGATGCTCTCGAAGCGGTCGGCGTAGTCGCCGACAGTCCGGAAATCACGGTCGAGCATCGGCTTGCTGGTGCCGACCCGCATCGCGAGCATCAGTCCCTCGGCGAAGCGGCCCGACTCGTCCCATTGGTCGAGGCCGAGCCAGGCAACGGCCGCCCCGGCTGCAATCGCCTCACGCCGCCACTGGGTCAGCAGAGCCGTCTTGCCGAAGCCGGGCGACGCGCTGATCGCGATGACGGATTTCCCGGAAAGCTCCGCGGAATCGAGGCTCAAACGTGCCCGGGGCAGGACCGTCCTGGCCGCCTTGGGCGGCGTCGCCTTCAGGATCAGCCGCGGGTCGGCATTCTCACGTTCGGTCGACACGGCATTCCTCGTTGCTTGTCCGGGTGTTGACGCTGGAAATCACGAGGTTCCGGGTGTCGGGAGTGGCCCACCTACTCCCGCGGAGGGGTGTCGGCAGGCGCAAGCCCCCCCATAGTGGCCATGACCGTGCGGCGGTGCATCGCGAAGGTCGCTGCAAATCTTAACGTAAATCAGGAGGCAGGCATGGATCAGTTTGTGCTCGACGCCATCAAGGCATGGAACCGGAGAAGCCGCCCCGAATTCAGCCTGTTGAAGGCAACGCCGATCAACCCGTCGATCGGCGCCGAGATCAGTGGCGTCGATCTCTCCCAACCCATTTCCGCGAGACTGTTTGCCGAGCTCGATGCCGCCCTGGGCGAATATCAGGTTCTCGTGTTTCGCGATCAGCACTTGTCGAACGAGCACCACAAGAGCTTCGGACGCCGATTCGGCACGCTGCATTCGCATGCCGTGCACGCCTTGCGCGAAAAGGCCAAGACCGACGGCAATGACGCGGTGCTCGACCGGCTGACCCGCATCGGCATCACCGATGACCCCGAGATCATTGCCGTCGCCGCCGACGAGGCTTCGAAAAACGTCGCCGGCGAGGGCTGGCACACCGATGCCACGTTCGAAGAGGCGCCGCCCATGGGCTCGATGCTCTACATCACGCAGACGCCGGGCGACGGCGGCGGGGCAACGATGTTCATGAACGCGCATTTGGCCTACGAGACGCTGTCGCCGACCATGAAGCAATTCCTGGAAGGCCTGACGGCGATTCACGATGCCCGGCAGCTCTACGCGGGCTTTCTGGGGATGGCGCCGCCTGCGGGCGCCAGGACCCAGCACGAGCACCCCGTTGTCGTACGGCACCCGGTCAACGGCCGCAAGCTGCTCTACGTCAACGCCGGCTTCACCCAGCGCATCGTCCAGTTGGCCCCACACGAGAGCAAGGCGTTGCTGGAGATGCTGTTCCGGCACAGCGCCAGCCTGGCCGAATTGCACTGCCGTGTGCAATGGACGCCCGACACGCTCACCTTCTGGGACAACCGCGCCACCCAGCATCATGCGGTGTGGGACTATTTCCCCAACCGCCGCTACGGTCAGCGGGTGTCGATCCTGGGCGCAAGACCCGGCGCGTAGGACCCTGGCTATGCCGCTGCGCCGATCTGCATCTCGCTGCCCGGGGAAACCTTGCCGGCCGAGGCCAGATGGCGGATGGAGCCATCGGCGCGCGGCTGGTGATCACCCAGCGAGAGCACCGACGTCATCGCGGCGGTCCCCGAGGCGGCGCTGGATGTAGCTGTCGCGCACTTGCCGACGCAAGGCCTTGCCCACCGGGCTCAGGGGAATTTCCTTCACGAACTCGATGGAACCGGGCAGGCTCTCCGGCGCCAGTCGCTTGCGCAGGTGGGCGAGCAACTGCTTGGCGCTGAGTTTCGCCCCGTCGGCCAGAACTATCTCGGCATGGATCGCCTGCCCGGCGGCAAGATCAGGCACGCCGACCACCGCTGCCAGCTTCACCTTGGGATGGGCGCAAATGGCTGCCTCGAGCGGTGAGGGGTAGATGATGTGCCCGTTGGAGACGAAGCTGTCCTTGATCCGGTCGATGACATACAGATAGCCGTTCTCGTCGATGCGGCCGACATCACCGGACTTCCAGTAGCCCTTGGAAAAGTCCTCGGCGGTTTTCTCGCGGTTTTTCCAGTAGCCGCGGGACAGGGCGCGCGACTTGTGCCAGATTTCCCCCTGGCCGCCCGGCGCAACGGGTTTGCCGTCGGCATCGCGAATCTGTATTTCGTTGCCCGGGCAGATCTTGCCGGCCGAGGCCAGATGGCGTGTCGAGCCATCGCGCAAGGGCAGATGATCGTCGCGCCCCAGCACCGTGCTCATCGCGCAGCTTTCCGAGGCGGCGTAGAACTGTATGAAGATGTTGCCAAAGCGCTTGCGCAGTTGCGGCAGGCGTGCGGGGACGATCGGCAGGCCGCCGTAGAAGATCACTTCGATGGACGACAGATCGAAGCGGTCGGTTTCTTGGGTGTCGAGAAACCTGTAGAGCAGGGGCGGCATCATGGTGGTGCCCGTCACCTTTTCGCGCTGCACCACGGCGCACCAGTCGATCAGGTCGCGATTATTGGTGGTCAGGTTGCAGCCGCCGCGGAACATCACCGGGAAGAGCATCACCCCGCTGCCGTGACTGATCAGGCCGTAGTGCAGAAAGCGCGTCCTGCGGTGGATCACCGGATCGGGCATGGCGAATTGCGAATCCTTGCTCGCCATCCAGTTGTCGATGGAATACATCACCGCCTTGGCCGCGCCGGTCGTGCCGCCGGTGAAGCGCAGCACCACGCAGTCGTCACGGTCGTCGCGCATCACGTCCGGGTTGGCGTTGCTCGCCTTCTTGACCAGGTCCCAGAAGTGCAGGACCTTGGGGAACTTGCGTCCGGGCGGATCCATGCTGACCACCGTCAGGTCGCGCTCCGCGAGCAAGGGGTAGTGAGTGGGCAATAGCGCAGCCTCGATAAATACCACCTTGGGCTTGATGAAGTCCAGCTGCCGCACCTGATCGGGCAGGCTGTCGACCACGTTGGTGTAGCAGAAGACCCCCGGGCCCTTGCAGGCGGTGAAAAAGCTGAGCAGCGAGGCGCTGTCGTTGTCGAGTATGGTCAGGGCGACATCGTCTTTGCCCACTCCCAGCCTGCTCATCATCATGTTGATGATCTGGTTGGTCAGCAGGTGATAGTCGCGAAAATTGTAGCGCCGGTTGCGCTCGACATTCACCAGACATTCGGCATCGCGATAGGTCAGCGCCAGGTTTTCGCTGATGGTGGAGAAATTGATCTGCATTGAGTCTCTCCGCGCGTTTGCGCCGGTGCTCAGGCTTTCCTGATCTGGTAGCCCACGCGCGGGAAGTGCACGGTGACCGTGCCCGCACGCGGGTCTTCACGTCGTACGGCGACTTCATTGGCGTGCAGGGCGACCAGAGCCCCCTGCACCGGGTCGAGGCCGTAGTCCGTCGGCATCACCACGACCTGATCGCCGAAGTTCATGCCGGCAAGATCGATGGCCCCCGGCGCCATGCTGGCGGCCGGAGTACTGCGGGCGATGGCTATGGCCTCCTCGCCGGTGAGCGGACTCATCTGCCCATGTCCGCCCTGGCCCACGCGCCGCATCCATGCCGCTACGCCCGGACGGAGTCCCACCATCGACGCCGAGGACGGCATGGCGCAAAGGAACCACAGCGGGTGATAGCAGGAAAGGTCGGCGATGGTGATGCTCTCGCCCAGCAGGAAGGGCTGGCCGGCAGCAAGCAGATCTTCAAGCCGGTCGAGATACAGGCCGACCACGGCGGCCGATTCCTCGAAGCTCGGAAAGCTCGGGTTGCGCAGCAGCGCGGCACGATCGGCGCTGTAGGCTCGCGCCTGGTCCGGCGGCATCTGGGCGATCCGGTTCTCGGCCGCCGGGGCCTGGTAGAAGTAGCCGACGGCGGCCATGAACAGGGTAGCGTCCGCCCATTGCGCGAGTGACTCCGCCAACCCGCGTTTGCCTGCCGGGAAGAGGCCGTGCTCCGGGACCCTTCTGTCCAGCACCTCGGCGATCAGCGCGGTGTCGCAATACACATCGCTGCCGATCTGCATGACCGGGGCGCGCCGGTAGCCACCGGTGAGTGCCGTGAGGTCGGGCTTGGGCATGATCATCGGCGTGACGACCGACTTCCAGGCGAGCTTCTTGAGACCCAGCATCAGCCGAGCCTTTTCGGAAAACGTCGATTCGGGGTAGTGGTGCAGAATGATCTCGGACATGGTGTTCTCCTGTGCGCGCGATTCAACCGGGTTGCGTTCCGAGCACCAGGGGCAGCGCCGGGTCCATGCACCACTCGAACATCGAGCCGTCATAGATCGCTATGTCGCGATGGCCGAGCATCGTCAGGGCGACGGCATCGAGCGAGGCGGAGACCCCGCCGCCGCAATAGAGGATCGCGGGCCGGGAAAAGACGCCTGATGCTTCGAACTGCTGCCTGAGCCTGTCCGGAGGCAGATACGTGCCGTCCTCGGGATTGAGCAGGCTGCCGTAATACACGTTGTGGCTGCCCGGGATGTGGCCGGGACGGCCGTAACGATTGATCTGGCCGTCGTAGATGTCGGGTTGCAGGGCGTTGATGGTGCACACCGACGGGTTGTGGATGGCCTGCAGCACGTTCTCCTTGTCGGCCCACGACCTCGCGTGGGGCCTGGGCGTGAAGGCGGCCGGGGGATAGGGCCGATGTTCCGAGGACGTCGCGCGGCCTTCGCGCTCCCACTTCTCCCAGCCGCCGTCGAGGATGGCGGCGTTGGCAAAGCCCATCGAGCGCAGCATCCACCACATGCGGGCCGACCACATCATGGTCTGGCCGGAATAGATCACCACCGTCGAATCATCGCCGATGCCGTGCCGGCCGCACAGTTCGGCAAAGCGGTCCGGCGCGGGCATCATCATGGGGACGGGCGTGGAGTTGTCGGAGAAGTCGGTCAGCATCTCCAGGAAGTTGGCGCCCGGGATGTGCGCCTGGGCCCACTTGGCGCGACCGCTTTCGGTGAGGTAGCCGGGACCGTCCGGATTGACGGTCAGGTAGATCGACGCGTCGAACAGGCGCAACGAGGGATCGTCGATGTTGTCGGCGAGCCACTGGGTGCCGACGAGGGGGCTGGTGAGTTTCATGTGCAAGGCTCCTTCAAGAATGGGGAATCGGCGGGATGCTGCCGGTGATCCGGTTCGTGCCGGGTACGTTGCGCGATGCCGTCGGCGACGTAATGCGCCCACGCGGCGATCGTCACGGACGGTGGAGAGCCCGTGGGTCCGGGCAAGGCGGAGGCATCGGCCACATAGAGGCCGGGGTTGCCGTAGACCTCTCCGCGATGGTCGATCACGCCCTCCTGGTCGGTGGCGCCGATGCGGGCGCCGCCGCCCATGTGCGGTGACAGGGGCTTCGTCAGCGGATACATCCTGCTGCCGCTTACTTCGCTGACGATGCGAAAAGCCGCTCGCAGCTCGTCATAGATCGACTCCTTGCGGTAGTCGTAATCCGAGCACAGCCGACCCTTGACGAAGCTGACGGTCGCCTTGCCGCTGTCGATGCCCATGCCGTACATGAAGAACACCCGCGCCAGAAAGCGCTTGACGAAGCCGGGCAGCGGCCAGGTGTCGAACCCCGGAAGACCGCCCACGCCGATGGGCTTCTGCTCATGCCCGGCGACGGCGAGCGCGCCCTGCGCCGGGGCCGAATGAAAGCTGGGCACCGAGACCGAGGGCTTGATCCAGGCCCCGACCAGATCGCCGTTGCCGAAGAAGCCCTGGCCCAGCGCCGGCATGGGGGCCAGGCCGTCGCCCGACGACGAGCCGGAGAACAGCAGCCGCAGCGTATTGAGCGTACCCGTGGCCAACACCACCTGGGGCGCGACCACGGTCTCGGCAACGCCTCGATGCAGATCCTTGAACTCGACGACGTAGCCGGAGCCGGGCGTCTTGCTCGCAGGTCTGATGCGAGTGACCTCGCACAGGTCGCGCACGGCACCGCCCCGGTCGAGCACGGCGGGCAGGTAGACAAAGTCCACCGAAGCCTTGGCGCCGCCGCGCGAGCCCAGGAAGCTGTCGCCGTCGAAGCCGCAGTATTGCCGTTCGATCCCGTCGGAGCCGGTGACGCTCTTTCCGGCTTGCGCCTCGGTCGACGGCATCAGCATCGCCACATGCGGCTGCTCGGCGGCCGGGCGACAACGCTCGTTGCCGGCATCGGGGAAGTGGTCCCAGACGGTTTGCGGCAAGAGTTGCTCGCGCGAAATGCGCACGCCACCCAGATCGCGGATCACCTTCTCGTAATAGCGCTCGATGTCGGCGGGGTCGAGTGCCGGGTGGCGCGCCTGCCACAGCGCCGGGTTGCGCGGCGTTTCCAGCAGCCCACCATAGGCCGTGCTCCCTCCCCCGACCGCCGAGGCGGCGAGGGTGTACATGCCGGCGAACGAGCCCAGCTCGTACATCCCGGTCTTGTTCATGCGCAGGCTGAAGCGCGACCCGTGCAGCGAGTGAACGAAATGGGTGATGGCCTTCCGGCCGTAAGGAAAGGGCGAACGCCGCGCGATGCCCATGGAGCGCACGGGCACCGAGTCGCGCCACGGCCCGCGCTCCAGCACCAGCACGCGCCTGCCTGCCAGCGCCAGGCGATTCGCGGCCACGGCGCCTCCGAATCCGCTGCCGATCACCACCACGTCTATCGCTGCGTTCTGCACGATGATCCGCTCAGCCGTTGCTCTCGACTTTCTTCGGGTGCCACTTCAGCAGCATCACGACAAGCGCAAAGGCGAACGGAATGTCGGCCCACAGGTGGGCATGCTCGTTGGGATAGTAGAAGGCCATCGGGATCATGATGCCGCCGTGCACGATGCTCGACACGATCCCGTAGTCGAACAGCGCGACGTTGCGCAGCGGGTTGCGGGCGCCCTTCACCATCAGGAATCCGTAGGACACGTACATGGCGGCGACCATGTAGAAATAGGGGTGGAGTCCGTTGTACGGCGACGGGGGATGATCCGGCCCGATGTTGGGGAAGCAGACGTCGAAGCCGACCGAACCCCAGAGGATGCCCGGGGGGTAGATCAAGGCCGAAAGGGGCAGGCCGACCAGGCAGAGCCAGCCCACCACCTGCATGACGCGAGAGGCATTCCTGAGATTTTGTTCCGGGTCTTGCATGGCGCACCTGCGAATGAGTGGATGAATGATTCGAGCGGGGTTGCTCGCGTTCCCAATCTAGAGATCAACCGGGGCGCTGACACCACTCCGGCGGAGTGGGGCCACCCCGATGGTCCAGGGCGGTGCGTCGAGATCGACAGCCCCGCCAGCGGCTGCGGCATGAACGGCCACGAGGTTCTCCGGGAAGGACTTGGGAGTGCAGCCGCTCATTTGCCGTAAGTGTTCCGCAGGTAGTCCATGATGTCGCCGGACTCCCACATCGACGTTCCCGTATTCGGGTCGATGATGTACGGCACCATCATCTTGCCGGCCCGCGCCAGGAACGCGCGGCGGTTTTCCGTACCGGGCATGTAGTTCTTCATCTTGTTGTGACGGAGGATTGGCGGGAAGTAGTCGGCGAAGGCTCCGGGCGTCTTTCCGACATTGCGCACGATGTAGCCGATCTCCAGTTCGCAGAACACCTCGCGAACCAGGCGCGAATACGGGCTGGCTTCGAACGAATACAGTTCCAGCGGCTTCCTCGCCGCGATGCTCGGCTGGGCGAACATGCCCTTGGTGCCGCGCAGCGCCGTCGCCAGGATCGATGTCTGCAGGCGGGCTGCCGGGGTCGGGATACCATCGATGCCGTAAGTCTTGTAGAGGTATGCGACGATCGCTTCCGAGTCGTGCAGCTTCACGCCGGCATTCAGATCGTGCAGGAACGGAATCTTCGGCGCCCCGCCGGCCTTGATCAATCGCTGCCTGTAGCGCTTGCCGTTCCTGGGAATCGGAAAGATTCGCGCGTCGAGGTCCAGTTCGGTCAGCGCTTCGCGCACGTGGCGGGAATAGGGACAGTACTCGGCCTCGTAGAGCTCGAGCAGCCTGGCAGGCTTCAGGCGGTGGCCCTTGACCACAACGCCCCGGGGCACCCGCAGGAACGCAGGAATGGCGGAGGCCAGCATCCGGGCGATGATGACCGGGTCGTGCCTGGTGGTTTCTTCCATGGGGGACACCCTTTGCTGGCTGGTTCTTCGATGCCTGCATCCTAGGTCGAGACCGCGCGCAGCGCCCCACTCCTGGGGAGCAGGGGTCTGGTGCTATCTCTGCGTCTGCGCTGTGCGACCGGGGTCCTGCGCAGCTGCTTCTGCGTCGCTCGCCAACGGGCCGGCGTCGAATCACTCCAGCGCCGGAACGCGCGAATGAAGGCTAGTGCCGCGCGCAGAACCGCGCGAACCTGTTCAGGGAAATCGTCACCGCATTGAGCTTCCCATGCGTCGATCTGCCTTTGCACCAGGCGGCGCAGGTCGGGATGAACCTCGGGAAGGTCAATCCTGGGTCGGATGGTTGCGCGCCGCTCGCCACTGGGCCGGCGTAGTACCGCTCCAGCGGCGAAAGGCGCGCGTGAACACTCCCGAGGCGGCGTAGTCGAGCAACTCGGCGATCTGGCCCTCGTCAGCGCGTACCAAAAGCGACTGCGGAAGCGTGAGGCCGAGCGCCTTCGCGGTCCTGGCGCTGACGACCAGCTCGAACCTGGTGGGCTGCCCGACCGGAAGGTCGAGCCGGCTTCGCACCTTTGAGAATCTTGTCGACGCAGGCTGCAGCGCGTCGGAGCAACTCGTTTTCCTGTAGTCTTCCCAAAATGGAAAAAGGCTCGACCACCGGGCGCATCCGGACGCGCGCTGCCGCGACGCTCATTGTCGTGCGACGCAGCTCATCAGGATTGGAAGTTCTGATGGGCTGTCGCGGCCGCGGCGCGCGGTTCATGCCGGGACACTACGTCTTCCCGGGCGGGGGCTTGCAGCGGGGCGATTTTCGCGCATGGCCCGGCGAATCCGCCGGGCCGGACGAAAATGCGAAGACAACGATACGCGCGCTGGCCCGCGCCGCCATACGCGAAACCTTCGAAGAGACCGGGCTTCTGATCGGTCGGCCATGCCGGGAGAGGTCGCTGCACCTCGACCTGCCGGGGCAAGGGAGGGACCTGGTGACGGCATTCGCCGCCGCGGGCCTTGCGCCTGCGGTGGACGCGCTCCACCTCATTGGCCGCGCGATCACGCCGGCGCGCTCGCCCATCCGCTTTCATGCGCGCTTCTTCCTTGCCGACGGGGAGCGTACGGCCGGCCAACCTTGCGCCGGCGACGAGCTGGAGGACGTTGGCTTCTACCCCGTTCGCGACGGCCTGCCCTCGCCGATCTCCGAGGTCACGCAGTTCATGCTTGGCCGCGCGATCGACATTTGTGAGGGGATGGCACTCGAGGCAACGCCCCTTTACTCCTATGTCGGGCACGTGCCGAGGGTCCGCTGGTCCTGACGCCCTGGTTGAGCGCTCGGCCGCTTCAATCACATCTGCATACGCGCGCCGGCCGGGTCATAGAGCGGCTGCCCGATGATCGTCGCCGGCGTCATTGCACCGAGGAGCTCGACCGCAAGCCGCGTACCGGCGCCGGCATGCGTCGCCGGTACGTACCCGAGCGCGATACTGCGCCCGACGGCATGCGCGAAACCGCCCGAGGTGACGAAGCCGATGCATTCTCGATCGGCGAATATCGGCTCGTCCCGGTTGGCGTCGACCTCGTCCGCCTGGATCGCCAGCGCAACAAGTTTCCTCGCAGGGCCGCGTTCCCGCTCCTCGCGCGCAGCCTCGCGTCCAATGAAAGCGGATGGCTTGTCCCAGTCGATGTACCGGTCCAGCCCACTCTCTGCTGGGGTGAAATCAGGCCGAAAGTCCAACGTCCACACGCCCCAGCTCTTCTCCAATCGCAGCGACATCAGTGCGCGGCTGCCGAAAAGACGCAGGCCGAGCTCGGGGCCTTCGCGCAAGATCGCTGCGAACAGCGCACGCTGGTACTGGGGCGCGCAATAGATCTCATAACCGAGCTCACCGGTGAACGACAGTCGCGCCACCAGCGCCGGGACGCCGGCGACGTCGAGCCTGCAGAAGTCACGGAAGCGGAATGCGGCGCCGGAAACATCGGCGCGGGTAAGACGCTGCAGGAGCTCGCGTGAGCGCGGACCGGCGATTGCCATCCCGTGCAGCGTATCGCTGGCGTTGCGGTATGCGACACCTTCTGCCGGCCGGTTGTTCTCGAACCAGCGCCGGTGCATGTTTTGCGCCGCGTTGGAGCCGAAGACATAGAAGGTCTCCTCGTCCAGGCACGCGACGGTGAAATCGCCGAGCAGTTTTCCTTTTGGCGTGAGCATCGGGGTGAGCGTAAGGCGGCCAATCGCCGGCAGGCGCCCGGCCATGAGCCGATCGAGGTAAGTACGGGCACCTGATCCCGTGAACTCATGCTTGGCGTAATTCGCGATCTCGATCGCACCCACCGCCTCGCGCACGGCGCGGCATTCGGCGGCCACATGCAAGAAGGCGTTGGAACGGCGGAAGGTGGGTGTCTCGAACGCTTCGGCGGCGCTCGGCGCGAACCACAGCACGTGCTCGAGCCCGAACGAGGCGCCGAAGACCGCGCCCCGGGCCGACAGCGCATCGTAGAGTGCCGTCGTCTTCGATGGCCGGGCGGCCGGCAACTCCTCGTTCGGATAGCTGATGAGGAAGCGCCTGGCGTAGTTCTCCATGGATTTCTGCATGCCGAATTCACGCGTTGCGAATTCACCGAAGCGCGCCACATCCATGGCCCACACATCGATCGCCGGCTCGCCCTCGAGCATCCATTGGGCAACGCAGAGGCCCACGCCTCCACCCTGGCAGAATCCAGCCATGACGCCGACCGCGACCCAGTAGTTGCGCAACCCGCGCACGGGGCCGATCAGCGGATTGCCGTCAGGGCCGAAGGTGAAGGGCCCATTGATCACGTTCTTGATCCCCGCGCGGCCGAGCGCCGGCATTCGATCGAAGGCCAGTTCGAGCCGGTCGGCAATGCGATCCAGATCGGGCTGAAGGAGTTCGTGTCCGAAATCGGGCGGCGTCCCGTTGACTGACCAGGGCACGCAACGGGGCTCGTACGTACCGATGACGATGCCATGATGTTCCTGCCGCGTGTAGGCGTTGCCCTCGTAGTCGATCGTCACTGCGACCTCGGTACCGTGGTCGCGCACCTCGGGGATCGTCTCGGTAATGAGGTAGTGGTGCTCCATCGGCTGCACCGGAAGGTCGATCCCTGCCAGATGGCCGACTTCCCTCGCCCACAGTCCCGCCGCGTTCACCAGCATCTCGGCATTGATGGTGCCCGCTCCGGTCACCACGTCCCAGGTGCCATCGGCGCACGGCCGCGTCGCAAGCACGGGCGTGTTGCGATACACCTTGGCGCCGAGATTTTGCGCGGCTTTGGCGTAGGCGTTGGTGACACCCGCGGGATCGACATGACCATCGACCGGTTCATAGAGCGCGGCGAGATATTTCGTCGGATCGATCAGCGGATTCAGATCGCGCGCTTCGCGGAGCGAAATGAAATCGGTCTCGAGCCCCATGTAGCGTGCCTTTGCGCGCTCCTGCCTGAGGTAGTCGACCCGTTCCGGCGTCGCGGCGAGATAGATGCCGCCCGGCCGGTGAATCCCGCACGATTGCCCGGACAGGTCCTCGATCTCCCGGTAGAGGCTGATCGTGTAGCTTTGCAGGCGCGCAATGTTGGGATCGGAATTGATCGTGTGGATCAATCCGGCGGCATGCCATGTGGATCCCGACGTGAGTTCTTTGCGTTCAAGCAATATCGCGTCGCGGCAGCCGAACTTCGCCAGGTGGTAGAGAATGCTGCAGCCGACCACGCCGCCGCCGATGACGACGACCCTGGCATGCGTTTCCATTGTCCGCCTCCTGTTGCCTTCCGTGCTGCGCCACTCCGGGGCGGTTATGCTCAGTCGACCCAGCCAGTGTAGGTCGCAAGTCCCCGCTTCTTGATCTGGCTTGCGATGACGACGCGCTGGATTTCCGAGGTGCCTTCCCAGATCCGGTCGACACGGACATCCCGATACAGCCGTTCCACGGGGTTCTCGCGCATGTAGCCGCGACCGCCCATGATTTGCACTGCCTTGTCCAGGACCCGGCCGGCCATTTCGCTGGCCTGCAGCTTTGCGGCGCTGGCATGGGCATGCGCGAGCTTGCGATCCTGCCGCTGCGAGAGTTGCCACGCGACGCGGTAGACGAGCGCCTTCGCCGCCATGACCTCGACCGCCATGTCGGCGAGCATGAACTCGATGGCCTGGAAGTCGCGAATCGGACGCCCGAACTGCACGCGCTTCGCCGCCCAGTCATTGGCAATCTCGGTCGCGCGGGTCGCTGCGCCGACGCAGTGCGCCGCGATCTTGAGGCGCGCCTCGACGAACCAGTCCTTGGTCAGCTCGAGGCCCGCGCCGATCGAGCCAAGCATGTCCTCCTCGCCCAGTTCGACCTCCTCGAACAGCAATTCCGGGTGCTCCGAGATGTACGTGTGCATGAATTTTGGAATCCGCTTGACGCGGACCCCGGGTCGATCCCTATCCACCAGGAAGAGCGTGGGCTTCGCCGGGTCCCCGTCGACGTGGGCGTGGACAATGATGAAATCGGCGACGTCGCCGTGGGTAACGAACCACTTCTCCCCGGAGAGGTAGTACCGGTCGCCGCGGCGCATTGCCGACGTCTGCACCTGGCGGGGATCGGAACCGGCGCCAGGCTCGGAGATCGCGAAACAGTAGGTGCGCTCGCCGCGGCAGCTCGGCTCAAGATAGCGGCGGCGCTGCTCCGGCGTGCCGTCCTTCAGCGGGATCGCCGGCTGCCAAGCGACGCCCCAAATTCCGCCGGTCGCCATGCCGAACTGCTCGTTGACGAGGGCCTGCTCGAACAGCGATAGCCCCTGGCCGCCGTGCTCGCGCGCATGGTTGATGGCGTTGAAGCCGGCGCTGAGCGTCTCCTTCTTGAGCCGCTCCAACAACTCGCGCGGCAAGACGCCGTGCTCCTCGATTGCCATCTCGTTCGGAAAGAGATGAGTCTTGGCGAACCATGCCGCCTTTTCCTGCAGTCCGCGCTCGCGGATGGAGAGATTGAGGTCCATTGCGTTCACTTTTTCCTTGGTATGTGGCGCGCGAGTTGCTTGCCGCCGTCGACGAAGAGCACGGTGCCGGTTACGTAATCGCCTGCGTTCGAGGCGAGGAAGGCAACCGCCCGCGCCACCTCCGAGGGTTCGCCCATCCGGCATATCGGCAGCCCCTCGACGCCCGCTTCGATCGCCGCCGGCTCGTATTGCCCGAGTGCGCTGGTGCGAATGGTGCCCGGCGCGACCGCATTGACGGTGAGCCCATGCGGCGCCCATTCGATCGCCAGCGTCTTCGTCAGGTTGATGACGCCGGCGCGTGCGGCCGCGGCGTGTGCGTAGCCAGGCGACCCATTCTCGATCGAAAGCACGATATTGATGATCTTTCCGCCTCCTGCGCCGGCGATGCGCCGCAACGCAAAAGCTTGCGACATGTGCCAGGTTCCTGCGAGGTTAAGGTCGACGACGGCACGAAAGCCATTCGGCGAGATGTCGAGCGCGGGTGCCTCGAACTGGCCACCCGCGTTGTTGACCAGGATGTCGGGGAGGCAGCCGCGGGCGGCGAGCGCATCAAACAGGGCGGCGACCTGCTTTTCGTCGCGTATGTTGACCTGATGCCAGGCGCTGTCGATCCCGTTGTCGCAAAGCTGCGCCGAGGCCTCTGCCAGACGATCAGCATTTCGTGCCGCGATCACGACCGCCGCGCCAAGTGCGCCCAGTTCCTGCGCGATCGCGAACCCGATGCCGGTGCCACCGCCGGTGATGAGGGCTGTTCGTCCGGCGAAGAGCCCCGGCGCGAAGATTGCCTTCATCGTGTATTCTCGAGCGTCGACAAATCGGAGAAGACGGCATGACGGCTGTCAGCACGCAGCGAAATGGTGCGGTACTCGAAGTGGTTCTCCGGAGGCCGCCGGCGAACGCAATCGATCCGCCGACGAGCCGCGCGCTGGGAGCGGCATTTGCGCAATTGCGGGACGATCCCATGCTGCGTGTGGCGATCGTCACCGGGTCGGGCGAACGCATGTTTTCGGCAGGTTGGGACCTGAAGGCCGCCGCCGCGAGCCCGCCGGACAGCGATTGGGGGCCCGGCGGGTTTGCCGGCCTCACCGAGCTTTTCGACATCGGCAAGCCTGTGATTGCCGCCGTCAACGGGCTGGCGGTCGGCGGCGGGTTCGAGCTCGCGCTCGCCTGCGACCTCGTCGTTGCCGCGAGCCATGCGGAGTTCTTTCTTCCAGAGGCGCGGATCGGCGTCATCGCTGACGCTGGCGGCGTGCTGCGCCTCTCCCGCCGGCTGCCGCACGTCATCGCGATGGAAATGTTTCTCACCGGCCGGCGCATGGGAGCACGGGAAGCGCTGGCCTGGGGGCTCGTTAACGACGTCGCGCCGGCAAGCGAAGTACTGCCGCGCGCCCGGGCACTGGCGGACCGGATCTGTGCCTCGGCGCCGCTGTCGATTGCTGCCTACAAGGAGGTGCTGCAGCGCACCGAAGGGCTCCCTGTGGTGGAGGCATATCGCGTGATGCGGAGCCATGCCTGTCCCGCGTACCACCGGATGCGAGCCTCCGAGGATTACAGGGAGGGGCCACGCGCCTTCGCTGAAAAGCGCGCCCCGTGCTGGCGGGGACGATAGACACGCGCACCGCCGCATTGCCCGGGTGGTTCCTGTAGAGTCGGCATTCATCATGAATCGCCGTTCAGCCGCCCAGTTCGAGGTCGCGCGCGGCCTTCAGCGTATCGTCGCGGTGCGCGATCGCCTCCTCCAGCCACCCGATGCGCAGTTGCGGAACCGAGGAGATGAGCACCTTGGTGTAGGCATGCTGCGGCCGGTTCAGGACCGCGTCGGTGGTACCGCGCTCGACGATCTCGCCACGATACATGACGGCAACCTCATCGGCGAAGGCGGCCACCATCGACACGTCGTGCGTAATGAACAGAAACGTCAAACCGCTCTCGGCGCGCAGGCGCCGCAGCAGCTCGATGATCGAAGCGGCGACCACGGTATCGAGCGACGACGTCACCTCGTCGCAGAGGATCAGCTCGGGTTCGGCGGCGAGCGCACGCGCCAAGTTGACGCGCTGTTTCTGCCCGCCCGAGAGCTCGTGTGGGTGGCGTTGCGCGAATTCGGGCAATAGCTGCACCATCTCCAGCAGTTCACTGACCCGCTCTGCCCGGAGGCGCCGACCGAGGCCGTGGAAGAAATCGAGCGGCCGCCCGATGATCTGGCCGACGCTGTGTGCGGGGTTGAGAGACATATCCGGGGACTGGAAGACGATCTGGATGCGGCGCAGTTGTTCGCGCGATCGCCCCCGAACTGAACCTGCCAGCACATCGCCGCCCAGTCGGAGCTTGCCAGCGGCGGGTTCAAGGAGCCCGGCAATGACGCGGGCGAGGGTGCTCTTGCCGGAGCCGGACTCACCGATGACTGCCAGGACGGACAAGCGTCGCAGCGAAAGGTCGACCGATTTCACTGCGACCACGGCCGGATTGCCACCAACGCCTTGCCCATAACCGGCAGTCACGCCTGAGAGTTCGAGCACGGGCGGCGGCGGCGCCCCCGAAGGCGCAGCCGCCGCGCGGACGGCGCCGGGAGTCCACCGGTTGCACGCTTCCATCAGCGAGCGTGTGTAGGCGGTCCTGGGTGTCGCCACCATGTCCGTCACTGGGCCTTCTTCCTGAACGATACCGTTGCGGAGCACGAGCACGCGATCGGCAATCTGTGCAACAACGGCGAGATCGTGGCTGACATAAAGTGCGGCCGCGCCCCGATTCCGGATCGCGTCCTTGAAGGCCTTGAGGACACCAATCTGGGTCGTGACGTCGAGCGCCGTTGTCGGCTCGTCAAGAACGAGGAACTGGGGTCCGCAGCACATCGCCATTGATGCCATCAAGCGCTGTAGCTGGCCGCCCGATAACTGGTGCGGATAGCGCGCGCCGATCCGCTCAGGATCAGGGAGCCCGAGCTCGCGGTAGAGTTCGCGCGCGCGTGCCCGTGCATCGGCGGCGGTCATCATTCGATGGACGATCGCCGCCTCGATCACCTGATCGCCGACGGTCAACGCCGGGTTGAAACTGGCCGCCGCGCTTTGCGCGACGTAGGCGACGCTGCGGCCGCGCAGCGCGCGCAATTCTCCCAGTGGCAGGGCAAGAAGGTCAGCGCCAGCGAGCCGCACTCTCCCCTCGGCAATGCGCAGGCCCGGGCGGACATAGCCGAGGGCGGCAAGGCACAGGGTGGTCTTGCCGGAGCCCGATTCTCCGATGATGGCCAGGATTTCACCGGGGGCGACTGACAGGCTCACGCCGCGCACCACCGGCACCCGAGCGGCGACGCTGTGGATGGCCAAATTCTCGATTTGCAGGAGCGCGTTCGTCATTCGCGCGCTTCGGCATAGGCGCGCCCGGTGCGGAGCGACAACTCATCGACGAGAAGGTTCAGCGACACGGTGACGCTTGCAATCGCCGCCGCCGGGATGATCGGCGCCAGCGACCCTGAACGAAGTCCTTCCATGTTCTCGCGGACCATGCTGCCCCAGTCCGCCAACGGCGGTTGCACCCCCAGCCCGAGAAAGCTGAGACCGCTCATGAAGAGAATGACGAACGAAAGCCGGATCGCGAAGTCGGTGAGGAGCGGCAGCACGACGTTCGGCAAGATCTCGTGCCGCAGGATCCACCACGTGCCCTCGCCGCGGGCGCGCGCCACCTCGACGAAGTCCATCACCTTGAGATCCATGGCCAGGGCGCGCGCGATGCGAAACACGGCGGACGCGTAGACGACACCGCTTGTCACGACCAGCACGGGAACCGATGAACCAAGCGCCGCGATCACGACCAGCCCCATCATGATGTGCGGAAAGGAGAGCAGGGCGTCGTTGAGACGGCTCAGCACGGTGTCAACCAACCCGCCCCGGATGGCAGCGAAGAAACCAACGGAGACGCCGAGCGCCTGCGCCAGGACGGTCGCGGCGACCCCCATACCGAGCGTTGTCCCCGCGCCGTTGATCACGCGAGACAGGATATCGCGCCCGATGTAGTCACCACCCAAAAGGAACGAGGAGCTCGCGCTGGCGAAATTGTCGTTGGAGACGATGTCTGCCTGACCATAGGGGGCGAGGTAGGGGCCGACCAGCGCCACGAGGACCCAGAAGACGAGAATCGCGGCGCCGACAATTCCGGCCGTGCTGAGGCGGCCGTCCCCGCGTGTGCCGCCTTGATCGACTTTCGCTTCTGCGTTCGTCACCGGATCACTGCGCGTGCCGCAAGCGAGGGTTGCCCATGATTGCCGCGATATCTGCCAGTAACATCAGCGCGATGTAGCCCCCGCAGAAGATGAAAGCGCAGGCCTGGATCAGCGGGAAGTCGCGTGTCGTGACGGCGTCGACGATCAACCGCGCCAAGCCGGGATAGGCGAAGATCGTCTCCACGATGATAACGCCGCTGATCAGGTAAGCAAGGTTCAATGCCACCACGTTCGCAATCGGGCCGACCGCGTTGCGCAGCGCATGAACGAGCACGACGCGGCGCCACGGCACCCCCTTGAGAACCGCCATCTCTATGAACGGCATCGACAGCACATTGACCACCGTCGCTCGCGTCATGCGCGCCATCTGCGACACGATGACTGCCGCAAGCGTCACCACAGGCATCACGAGTGACGAGACCAACTGGCCGACGGAGCGAAATTCCATGACATAGGAGATCGCCGGGAGCCAGCGGAGTTTTACGGCAAAGATGATGACGAGGAGGGTGCCGAGAAAGAACTCGGGTAAAGCCGCAACGCACAAGGCGGCGATCGAACTCACGCGGTCGAAAGTACTGCCCGGACGTGACGCCGCGAGGAGACCGATCCCGAGCGCGAGAGGTACGGCGAGCGCCGCGGAGAGGCCGGCGAGGAGAAGCGTGCGTCCGAGCCGTTCCGCGATGAGTCCGCTGACCGGTGCCTGGTTCGCGAGCGATATGCCGAAATCAAGGCGCATCATGCCGCCGAGCCACTCGAAGTATCGCACCGGCGCAGGGCGGTCCAGACCGAGCTGCGAGCGCAATGCCTGGACGCCTTCCGGTGTGGCGTACTGTCCGAGTACCGCCTGGGCAAGGTCGCCGGGCAGCAATTCGGTGCCGACGAAGACGAGAATCGAGACGATCAAAAGCGTCAAGAGGCTCAGAAGAACGCGATGCAGGATCAGCTTCAGCATCGACGCTGCCTCGACGGGGAACGAAAACTGCCGGGCGAGGCCTTCGCCCGCGCCTCAGCTCTCGAGCCAGACGCTGTCGGCGAAGTTGAAGCCGCCTAGACTCCCGGTCGGAACTGGCGCCAGGCCCTTCACCTTGCTTGAATACCCGTCGAGGTAGTTGACGAAGGCCGGGATCGCATTGCCTCCGTCTTCGTAGATGATCTTCTGGATGTCCCAGAACACTTCCTTGCGCTTCGCCGGATCGATGGTCCCGCGAGCGGTAACGATGAGTTGGTCGAGACGCGTGTTCTTGAACTGCGTATCGTTCCACTTGGCATCCGATGTCCAGATCAGCGTGCCCATGATATTTTCGGTTGGCCGCGGGTTCCAGACGACGGCGTGGAAGGGACGCTTGATCCAGATGTTTGTCCAGTAACCGTCGGATGGCTCGCGCTTGAGCTCGATGTTGAGGCCCGCTCGCGCCGCATCGTGCTGCAATAGAAGGCCCATTTCCAGACTGTTCTGAACCGCCTCGGTGACGTGCAGCTCG
>Ga0315283_10001122_pt1 | contig 21084 bp, 18 predicted proteins | sample YL17G09_0_MG_FD_204541 | JGI IMG/M metagenome (GOLD analysis project Ga0315283, IMG submission 204541) | Sediment microbial communities from Yellowstone Lake, YNP, Wyoming, USA - YL17G09_0 | ecosystem: Environmental > Aquatic > Freshwater > Lake > Sediment | place: USA: Wyoming | collected...
AACTTGAACCAGAATTGTTGCTGCTCATTTTACTGGCTACTGCCATTTTTGCCATATTGTTACTGCCGCTTGATGAACCGGAAGACGAGCTGTTACCATTCATAGGTCCTGCTCCACCTTTTCTACTGCCCATGCCAGAGCCAGACCCATTACTATTATTCATCGCTTGACTTGCTACGACTGCCTTCATCGCACCGGAATTTGAACCTGAACTACTAGAGTTAGAACTAGAACCCATAGGTCCAGCACCGCCACGTTTAGATTTTCCCTTGCTAAGTTTAACAAATCCAAATGTCCCCTTTTTAGTACCATAACCAGCTCTCACCAACCGATTATCTTTTTTGGCTTGTGAATGTTTTGAACGAGACACAATACGACCATTTTTATTTTGCATAATGTGTGCTTTTGTAAGACCACCAGAAGTTTTGTAAGCTGTACCGTGCCATACTTGAGCACGCGTTCCAATTAACATATCATAGCTTTTGCTATGTACTACATATTTACCATTTCCACTTCTTGTAAAACGTGTCATTATAAAACTATAGGAGAAAAGATTTTTCTTCTAAATTTAATTTTAAAATACAAAACGCATCAAAATTTATTTCTCGGAGGAGACCCGCCGCCGCCAGGTTGACCCGGAGTTCGCCCCAGAAAATTTAATGTTAACGGTTGACCTAAATAAAAATTACCAAAACGTGTTGTCCCTCCGTTTATTCGACCTATAGTTTGTACTTGTTGTGAAGCACCACCTAATAACAATCGTTGAGCTCTTCTCAAATTGTTCGATATGTTTGCAAAATTTGTATTAAAACTACGATTTATTTTATAATTAGTAGGTCTTGGTTCTATAAAAGGGACTATATTACGTCTATGTCTTGTTAATAAAGAACTCAAACTCATTTATATGATTATATGATTATAATATATGTATCTAGATTATCCAGAATTATTTAAATATAATTTTTTATCCTAAATAAAATAAAATTGAAAATAATTTAAATAAAACAATACAAACTATATCAATTACAATGAACGCCAACGAACTAATCCTTGCAAATAAATATCAACAAAAAACCGACAAACAACATATTCTGGATAATCCAGATACGTATATTGGTTCTGTCGAAGAAGTTGATTCTTATTTGTGGATATTAAATGACACTGGAGATAAAATTATTGAAAAAAATATTAAATATGTACCTGGGCTTTTCAAGTTGTTTGATGAAGGAATCGTAAATTGTCGCGACCATGTGGTTCGAATGGCACAAGCGGTTGCCAACAATCAAGAAAATGCCATTCCCGTAAACAACATTGACATTACCATTGACGACGATGGAACTATTACCATGATGAATGATGGCAACGGTATCGACGTCGCAGAGCATCCTGAACATAAAATGTGGATTCCGGAAATGATATTTGGTCATCTCAGAACTTCCACCAATTATGATAAAACCGAAAAGAAAATTGTTGGTGGTAAAAATGGATTTGGGTTCAAGCTAGTGCTTATTTGGTCGACATACGGTTCTGTTGAAACTGTTGACCATGTACGTGGCTTAAAATATAAGCAAGAGTTTAAAAATAACTTGGACGAAATATGCAAGCCGTCTATTACCAAATGCAAAACCAAACCCTATACTAAAATCGTATTTAAACCAGATTACAGTCGGCTTGGTATTGTTGGATTAACACCTGATATGATTGCGTTGTTGAAGAAACGCGTTTTCGATGTCGCCGCCATCACGGACAAGTCGCTAAAAGTAAAATATAATTCAGGTTTGATTCCTATTAAAAATTTTCAGCAATATATTGACATGTATATTGGCGATAAATCTGTATCACCAAGAGTTTATGAAGATAGTGGTGACCGCTGGGAATATGCCGTTGCGCTAACTCCTTCTAATGAATTTATTCAAGTGTCGTTTGTGAATGGAATTCATACTGCAAAGGGCGGTAAACATGTAGAATATATTTTAAATCAGCTTACACGAAAACTGGTGGAGTATATTGAAAAAAAGAAAAAGGTAAAGGTAAACCCTAATAGCATCAAAGAACAACTGGTCCTGTTTATCAGATGTGACGTAGAAAATCCTGCCTTTGACAGCCAGACAAAAGATTATATGAACACGCCTTCGTCGAAATTCGGCTCCAAGTGCGATGTATCAGATAAATTTGTAGAAAAAGTTGCAAAAATGGGCGTCATGGATGCGGCATGTGCATTGACCGAAGTTAAAGAAAATAAGGCCGCAAAAAAGACCGATGGTACAAAAAGCAAAAGTGTTAGGGGTATTCCTAAATTGACTGATGCTAATTGGGCTGGAACAGATAAATCGAAAGAGTGTATGGTCATCTTTTGTGAAGGTGATTCAGCCAAAGCCGGTATTATTTCTGGGTTGTCTTCCGATGACAGAAATATCATCGGTGTGTATCCAATGAAAGGTAAAATGTTGAACGTAAGAGGAGAAAATGTGAAGAAGATTTCTGAAAATAAAGAAATCGCAGAAATCAAAAAAATACTTGGACTTGAATCCGGTAAAGTTTATAATTCTATCGAGGATGTTTATAAAAATTTGCGTTATGGGAAGGTCCTATTCATGACTGACCAGGATTTGGATGGTAGTCATATCAAGGGTTTGGGTATTAACTTGTTTCAATCCGAATGGGCTTCGTTGACTGAAATACCTGGATTTATTGGCTTCATGAACACGCCTATTTTGAAGGCATCTAAGGGTGCACATGAATTGGAGTTTTATAATGATGGCGAATATGAAGAATGGAAAGAAGATAATGATACCAAAGGTTGGAAAATTAAATATTACAAAGGATTAGGCACCAGTACCGGTAAGGAATTCCGCGAATATTTTGCGAAAAAGAAGATTGTCGGGTTTGAACATAACGGGAAAAATAGTATTGATGCCATTGATATGGTTTTCAATAAAAAAAGAGCAGACGATAGAAAGGAATGGTTGGGAGATTATGAGCGCGACGCTTATCTTGACACGGCAAAAACAAGCGTGTCATACGAAGAATTCATCAACAAGGAATTAATTCACTTCTCGAAATACGATTGCGACCGTAGTATTCCCAACTTGATGGACGGTCTTAAAATTAGTTTGCGGAAAATCTTATATTCCGCGTTCAAAAAAAATCTAACCAGTGAAATTAAGGTTGCACAATTCAGTGGATATGTTTCTGAACATTCCGGTTATCATCACGGTGAAGCCAGTTTAAATGGCGCAATTGTTGGCATGGCTCAAAATTATGTTGGTTCAAATAATATCAACTTGCTTATGCCAAATGGTCAGTTTGGTACAAGATTACAGGGCGGTAAAGACAGCGCGTCTGAAAGATATATATTCACCATGTTGAATAAAATTACGCGAACCATTTATCCTGCATCAGATGACCATATTTTGGAATATTTGGATGATGATGGGCTAATTGTTGAACCGTTGTTCTATGCTCCTATTATTCCGATGGTTCTGGTAAATGGCTCAAAAGGCATTGGTACGGGATTCAGTACAGATATAATGTGCTACAACCCTTTGGAAATTATTGCGTATATTAGAGAAAAGCTGGCAGGAGTAACAAGCGAACAAAAACATGGATTTATTCCGTATTACGAAGGTTTCAAGGGTACTATTACAAAAATCGATGATGCAAAATTGTTGATTAAAGGTAGATACGAAAAAATGAGCGCAGACAAAATCAGGGTAACTGAATTACCCGTTGGATATTGGACAGAAGATTTTAAGGAATTGTTGGAGAAATTGATTGAACCAGAAGTTGGTAAAGATGGGAAAAAAAGCGTTCCGCTTATAAAAGATTATGACGATATGAGTAAGGACACCAACGTGGATTTTACTATTATATTTGCAAAGGGTAAACTTGAAGCACTTGAATTATCAAAGGGTGACTACGGATGCAATGGTCTTGAAAAGTTGCTGAAATTGTATACAACAAACACCAATACAAATATGCACTTGTTTAATGCGAACGATAAATTACATAAGTACGAAACAGTTGAAGATATTATTAACGACTACTACATAACGCGTCTAAAAATGTATCAGACTAGAAAAGATTATATGATAAGCGCTTTAAAAAAGGAACTACTATTGCTAAGCAATAAGGCAAAATACATTATGGAAATCTTGAACGACACGATTGATTTGAGAAAGAAGAAGAAGGAAACTATATTCAAGCTATTGGCGGACAAAGGTTATGCTGTTATTGAAGAGGATACCGAATATAAATATCTGGTTAAAATGCCTATGGATAGCGTGACGGAGGAAAATGTGGATAAATTGAACAGAGAATATTCAACTAAAAAAATGGAACTGGATATTGTGACCAGTACAACTGTTAATCAAATGTGGACCAATGAACTTGATAAATTATCTCAAGAATATTTGGAATATAAGGAAGAGAGAGAAAGATTGATGAGCGGAATAGATATCAAGAGCAAGAAGAAGGTAGTATCTAAAGGAGTTGTTACTAAAAAAAATGTAAAGAACATAGTAGTCATTGAAGAATAAATATTTAATCGTTTAAATTATTATTTAATATTTCATCTATTTTGGTTTCATTATACTGTTGTTCACATCCAATAAATGTAAATATTTTTTTTATGTTTTCTTTGTCAAACATTTTTTCAAAACTTGTCAAATAACAATATGATTTATTTTCATTATAAAACGTTGTCAATTCCGAAGTCATGTTTGTTATAGTATCAATTGCAGTGTCGTCATCTTTATGCCACCCGCTATTTGATTGTTCAATTATGTTCTCTCTTATTTGAATTATAACTTTTGTTTGTGGAAACAGTTCTTTGAATTCTGTTATATATTTAATATTACCATTATCATAACGTATTTCTTTAAACCCCCATAGTTTTGTGGACCGGTCCTTTTTAAATAATTCGACAATCATCATTTTTATCATTAGAGCGATTTGTTTAAATTCGTAAGAGTTGTACCATGCAGGTTTAATATTTGTTACAACTATTTCTTCGTAACTTGTAGGAGTTAAATGTCCTGGAACATAATCGTATGTAGTGGTTTTGATTCTTTTATAAAATTCTAATAGGCTATTTACAGCACCAAAATTTTCCCCACATATATTGCTATTTGGTATGGTATTTAGAATTCTTTGCATGGTGGTAGACCCTGAACGTCCTGTTGCGCATATTAAGACAATTTTGTCCATTTACAAGTTATAAGTTATAAGTTATAAGTTATAAGTTTTAAATTAGTTTTAAATTATTGTAACAAAATATAAAGTTCTGCATATTTAGAACCATGATTTTAAAAATAATTGTCTGTCGGTATTGTCGGCCATTACTGGGTGAGCAATAGGGACAACCAATGTACTCGCATCATTTATGTATTTAATATATCCCTGCGCCTCGCTGTATACTTGCTGAATACAATAATTCAAAACAATTTTATTTAATTCTGCAACTTGTTCAGAAATATTATTTACTTGATTTGCTGCGTATTGCAAATACACACTGCGCATAATTATTTTTAGTGAATCACAGTCTTGCTGTCCTATTGTGTATTGACCATTTGATTTGTTATAAACACCTGCTCTAATGCCATTTTGTAACATCTGAATGTTTTGTTGAGAGAAAAATGCCATTGATAATGTTGTGTCGTTCCATAATCCTTCAGTAGGATTCCTAAATGTGACACATTGATTAGCAGGTATTTTATCATACATTTTGAATAAATCCGAAGTATTAGGGGTTTTGATGTCCACACGTCCATTATTCATTTTATTCATTTATATTAACTTATAGAAAAAATTATATATATTTATTTTATATACAATGGGATTAGGTGGATTTCAGAAAATAGTCTTATTTGCTGCTATAATAATTTTGATTATTACTTTAGTAGTAATTGGCATTGCTTTGGCGACGTCTAAAAATAACAAAGCGTGGCCACCTAATGTGCCGGCTTGTCCTGATTGGTGGATTAGTGACGGTTCTGGAAATCGTTCAAGATGTATCAACAAGAAAGATTTAGGCACTTGCTCTGCCGAATCTGGACAGCCTCATCAGATTATGGATTTTAATGACCCTATTTTTACTGGTTCAAATGAGTTGTGCGCAAAATATACTTGGGCAGCCAAGTGTAAAGTTGCATGGGACGGTATAAATTATGGTGTAGAAAACCCTTGCACATCATCAGATGGAGGTGGAGGCAGAGGTGGACGTTGTTCTTCATAATCAACCAACATGTTAACAATACGTTATTAAAGATATTTCATATATATATATTAATAAATATATATGAGGTTTAGAGGTGACATTTGCGAAAATACATTTAATTTACCAGACGATGTTATACGATATATTTTTGAATTTATTCCGCTTAAAACATTGGTTTTCACAAATAAGACAAATTATAATTTATATCATTCACTTATAAGAAAATCTATTTTAAATTATGAAAATTATATTCGTGATACCATCCGTCGTGACAATTCATTTGTGTTTTGCAAAATTCTTGCGGAAAATTATACTAAATGGATTAGTATAAAAAAATATGCCTACAAAAATACAATTTATGCAAATTACATGTATTTTGTACTTGATTATTGCACAGAAAATATATCAACACGATGCAGGGATGAACTCACAGAGTTTCTTAAAGAACATGGTTTGTGTCAAAATCGGCATAAAAAGAATATTTATAAACATATAAGATGGAAGAATTAAATATTAATAATATTTTAAATAGAGAAGAAAAGGCTTCTTTTATTAAAAGTATTTTATTGTCATTTGACGATAATAAAGAAAATAAGCTTTTTAAACATGGTATTTATGTGTACGGTAAACCAGGCACTGGTAAAACGTGGTTTGTTTCGAATATATTAAAAGAGTTAAATTATGATATAATTAAATATGATGCAGGGGATATAAGAAACACGTCGGTAATTGAAGACATTACCAAACACAACATGTCAGACAGAAACGTTCTAAGTCTTTTTAATAAAAAAACACGCAAAATAGCCATCGTCATGGATGAGATTGATGGCATGAATAGCGGAGACAAAGGTGGAATTAACACACTTATTAAACTTATCAGGCCTAAAAAAACAAAAAAACAAAAAACAGAAGAAATTTCTGTTAATCCAATCATTTGCATAGGTAATTATCGCGTCGACAAAAAAATTAAAGAGCTTATGAAAGTATGTAATACGGTGGAATTGTTAACGCCTACAAATGCACAAACGTCCACCATCATCAAGTCACTTATGTGTTTAAACGATGAAATTACGGATAAAATGATTCATTATGTTCAAGGCGATTTAAGAAAATTAAACAGTATTTATTATATTTACAAAACAAATCCTAATATATTTAATGATAACATTATCGATAAAATATTTCAAACAAAGTCTTTCAATGATGATACTAAAAAAATTACAAACAGTCTAATTAACAACAAATACAATATTAGTGAACATATTAATATTATGAATGAAACCGACAGGACTAGTGTTGGGCTTTTATGGCACGAAAATATAATTGACATGATTGATAAAATGGATAAAAAGACGGCCATTCCATTTTACATTAATCAACTAGACAATATTTGTTTTGCCGATTATATAGATAGAATCACGTTTCAAAATCAAATATGGCAATTTAACGAAATGAGTTCTCTTATCAAAACTTTTAAAAATAACAAAATGTATCATGAAAGTTTGGATAAAAAACAAAAAAATACATGTTCTGAAATACGATTCACAAAAGTATTGACCAAATATTCGACGGAGTATAATAATTCGCTTTTTATTCAAAAGTTGTGCCAAAAACTCGGAATGGATAAAAAAGACTTATATGGATTTTTTCACCATTTAAAGGGACAACCGGACGACGATAATGCATTACAGAGTCTGTTTGAAAATTACGAAATCACCAAATTGGACATTAATCGAATATATCGATACATTGAAAAATATATCAAAGAAAACGCACAAGGAATCGTGGACAAAGAGGTCGACATTGACGTAGATGAAGAAGAGTCTGACGACATTTAACCTAATCTATAAATTTTTATTATATTTAATGTAAAAATAATACATTAAATATATACAACCCACTAAATATTATTCAAGTACATATTATTCTTTTCAGTCCACTTCTTTTCAATGTCAAGCCACTTTTTATCAATATTCTCGTCGACCGACATTTTCATATGTGACAAATAATGCAAAGGAGACGCAAAAAACAGTGTGTTTGACCCGTTCTTGCTTCTGCACTCTCCTGTTGCCAGTGATACCTTAAAAAAGCCGTCTTCGTGTTTCGAGCCAACAAAACGATTATAAAAATGACCTGTCTCAGCATCTCTAATTTGGGTTCCTATTCCGCCTGATGTGTACAACGCGATTTTGGATTGTTTTGTTCTGCCGTCTGCGCGCACAGTTTTTCTATATACTGCAGTATATCCTTTGTCATGCAAATTCAACATGCGCTGAACATCATTGTCACCTGTATCAAATTCGTTTTCTTCCGTTGGGCTAAATCTGTCATGGTAATCCATTTTGTTTACTATATTGGTTATACACTGTATGTGTTTAAGTATATTTTATAAATTACATTTACACATTAGACGAAGAAGCAGAAGCAGCCGCTAGTTTCCATTTTACCTTCTCTGCAATTCTTTCTGAAACCAACTGTTTAATTTTGTTCTCCAAATAGTTCACTTTATCATGCAAACATCCATTTTCTAGCGTTAGTTCTTGAATTAGCACGGTAAGGTCGTTTATTTGTTTTTGTTGTATATCATTGACTGGGTTCATCATGCGCATTTGTTCAAATTGCTTTTTATTTTCTTCCCGCATCATAGTTTCTCTCTGAATCTTAATTTCTTCTAGTTGTTTCAAAACATCTGGCTTATTTTCTGGTCTACCTGGTTCATATTTATTTAACAAGTCATCAATGTCTATCATAAAAAACATGAGTAAATCTCTTTCTCTTATAAAATCTCCAGGAATTAGTTTGGTTTCATTAATATACGGATTATTAGCCCCTTGATTCAGTAATTGTTTTTTGTCAAACGAATTATGATTATGTGAAAACACCAAAATAGATTTTCTAGGCTCTAATTGCACAAATGGAATAGTGTAATTTTTTAAAAAATGTTTTTCTTCTGCTAAACATGCAGACTCATCAAATTGTGTTTGTTTTAATAATTCTTTTCTGAATGCAAATGATGCAGCTGTGGCATGATTAGGTCCATAAGGACCAAACTTGTACATCTTACTAAGATGTTTAAAATATATGTACATTTCACTTGACCCTGCACACAACGCAGACGGATTTTTTTGCAACATTTCTACTGCGTGACTTATGCGGTCAGACGGATAATAATCATCGTCATCCATATAAACAATTATATCGCCTGACGATTTTTCGTGAGAAATATTGCGTTTTTTCCCCAACGTTAGTTTCTTATCATATTTGAAATATTTTACACATGGAATATGTGCAACTAGGTCCTCAATTTTATCCGTCCCATCGTCTATAATAATCCATTCTATTCTATCTTTTGGATATGTTTGATTTTCAAAACATTTTATCATAAATGGTATAAATGGACGTCGATTAAACGTTGGTGTACACACACTTACAAACGGAAATTGTGTATTGGTGCAAGCTTTCTCTTTCTCTTTCTTTTTGTCCTTTTTTCCCATAAATTAAATTATAATTATTTTTTATATTATAATTTAATCAAGATATATCTTTATTTTACTTCCATTTCTGGTTGATTAAGCTTATTGCCCAATTTTTTTAATTCGTTTGTCAAGTGTTTACCACCTTTTTGCGGATAAAATAACCAATGAATTAAAGGGAACCAGTATGTTTTTGCCGCAGCAGCCTTTGGCATTTTAACACTGCACGTTTTTTTTGCTTGATTATCGCTTACTAATGCAGACAGGTCTTCCGGTTTAATAGATTTAAATATATTGACAGAAACTATTCCCCAAATAATAAGACAGAGAGAAATAATAGAGACTATTCCTGCCAGAGGACCTAAATGGACAAAAGCGCTTAATACTATGCATGCGCTAGACACTGCCATTATAGTAACTTTGTAAAACTTGAACATATCTTTAATAACTGTGAACACGTTTGCAGGTTTTTTATTCATTTCCGATTTGAATAATATACATGTTAAACAACACCATACAACCGTTATGAATGGCAATACTGGCAAACAAATCAACAAAACAAAAAATAATATTACAAATAAAATTACAAGTAATATAGCGAGAAAATAATAAAAAGGCGAAGTAAGAGTTACATCAGTCCATTCAGGCGGGTGTGTGTCGCTGGCATTACTGTTTGTCTTGAAAAACCATCTCATTTGAATGAACCACAAATATATCAAATAAAAATTATCAAATAATAATAACAAAAGTCCCATTATTGTTGCCATGATTGGACCAAATAAAACAATAATTGCCTCAGGCAATACGTTCATTAAAGCAAGAGTTTGATTTATAGCCCAATAATTAATTCCAACTAGTGCCTCGACAATTGAAATAAAATAAGATACTATAAAACTAGCATGGGGTTCTGTTTGATAATCTCTAAATAAATCTATAATCATATTCCCTGAATTAGCTTTGTCATATGGAAAACGTAGTTTAGATGACATGGGTGGATTCGTAAACGTTGTAAAAATATTGGATGCAATTGATTCAATTTCCGGCTTTGTATCCGAATATGGAAAGCATTTCATATCTGATGGTAATATATTTGATTGACCCAATTTACAAGCATACAACACAACTCCTCCTAAGGAAAAATAAAATACAACCATCGAAACTAAGATTATTGTGGTTACAGCAAATTTGACCATTTCTGTCGCTTTATCTTTGATAGAAGAACCATTATTATTATTTTTTTTGTCATCAATATTTTGAGTATCCGACATTGCTTAGTTATAATAAAATAATATAAAATTATTTAGAATAAATGATTAACTATTCATTTATAAATGTTTAGATTTCTAAATGAACTTTATAATTACACATGCACAATATAACACTTTCTTATTAGATAAAATAATAATATATATAAATATTATATGCATATATCAAAAAAACAATATTCCATTATATTTTTAGCATTATTAAGCTTTCTACTTTTGTTTTTTATATTTAATTGGATGGACTATTTAGTTAAAAATCAATACATTGTTGAAAATTTTGAACAAAATTCATCGAATGATAATAGTAATGAAACCGTATGCGTTCCAAAAAATCTTATTAAACAAGAAGGACCTAATTATGTAATGCAGTCTTCATTGACTAGCCACACTGTAAATATGCCACTCACAACTAAAACGAGTTGCAATAATTTTTGCGGTCCACCTGCAAAATGTTCCATAACCGGCGACCAATGCACTTCAGATGTGGATTGTCCTGGCTGTCTACCTTATGAACCGAGTACAATTGTACAAACTAAAAATATCCCAGGGCAAAATGATGCCGGAAAATTAACGTTTAACAACGCTCCAAGGTATTCATCATTGACAACAGACATTGGCACACAAGCTAGATTAATAACTGATAACAAATTCTCGCGACCAGCGATGGCCGATTTTGGTGAAAATACATGGCGTTCTTATTTTGACGAAGATGAAAAGCAATTTAACAGCGCATTTAAAACGAAATCGTTAACAAACATGCCTAATTACAAAAATAGATATAGTTTGTCTGGTGAATTTATAGATGAAGGACCACTCGCATCAAATGCTTATCTAACGTAATTTAACAAACGTAAAAACTACGTTTTATCTATAATAACTTCTTTAGCTATTTTTCTAATGATTTTATTTTCCTTTTCTGCGTCGTTGTCTCCATTACCACCCATAGATTCTATAATAAGTTTATTATATTGGTCAGACTTTCTCGAATCGCTATATATACAATCAGGATATTTTGCCTTAAATTCCGGTAATAGTTTGGTATTTTTATGAGCTATGTACTTGATAGCCTTTCGTAATTTTAATTTATCGTCGTCGTCTTTTTCCCATTTGTCTTCGTCTTTTATATACATTATTTCTCTCTTCGAGTCACTACAGTGGACTGGCCGCTTATTCACGTCCAGTGCCTTCAAGTTTTTAACTATTATATTAGATATACCATCTATAAATCCTTGTTTTCCTACATTTTCCAAATCTGACAGCTGAATTTTCAGCGAATCTACAAAATCCATTATATTCATTGCATCTTTACATTCTTCGTTCAAAAACACATTCAGGTTAAATGTTTTATTATATGAATTATTGTTTATCATGGTGTTGTTAGTACCATTTTTACATATTTCAAACAATTGCTTGGTAAGCTCCTGATTTTGTTTTTGTGTTTCATTATGTTGACTCATTAATTCTTTGTTTTGTTTTACTACTTCTAATACCAGGGTTGACAGTAATTTGACATCTTCTTCGTTATCTAATTCAACGTGCATTTCCACATGTTTCACATCGCCATTTGCAAGACATTTATTTTTATGCTTCCACAGACCAGCATTTGTACAAAAAATCTTATTACACTCGCAAACAAAGGTGGGGTTTTTAGACATTTCCATTTTATTTCCAACATTTCCAAATATGTTTTTTTGATGTTTTGCTGTCAATACATGTCGTTCGAAATCTTTCTTGTTGCCTGTATGGAAGTCACAAGTTGAACAAATATATTTTTTTGGGTTTTTTGGGTTTTTTTTCATTTCCATTTCTCCCTTAATATAGGAAATAGAAAAAAACCCTTAAATCACTTTTTTTGCAAATAAGTTTCCAAAAATAAAATTTACAGTCACAAAAATAAACTTTTGTAAATTGCCGTCTTACCTTAAAAAACTTTATGGTCTCACAAATTATTTTTTTCCAAGATGTTTTTCCATTTTGTAAAAATGGACAAAAATAAATGTCCAAAAATCAAAATCCGAAAAAAGTCTTGGAAAAAATATTAAATAATTCAAGATTTTTCTTTAAGCCTTTCTTTATAATATATTAAGTTGCATACATAAGGCCGGCATTTCCACCGACAAATGTGACCATATTGACCCGTTCTTCGAAAACATATAAATCAAAATTGTAATCATATACGCGCCAAGTGGGTTTGTTTATGCCGATAATTTCCCCAGAATTTTCATCACAAATTGTCAATACTTGCGCATAAGGGTCTAACGGTGGGGAAATGGTCGTAAATGCAAACTCTACATTTGTAAATCTACTCATATTCATTGCGCCAGAGGGTTGCAAAGAATAAGGCGAAGTATCCAGACAAAAATTATAACAATATACACCATCGGGAGCTGACCCACCAGTTCTGGCATATTTTTCAACGTAATTAAAAACGCCTGCAGGCAATACATTTTCTCTATATTCTCCGTCCAACACAATCCCCAGTGCAACTAATATTTGTTTCAAGTTTTGTGGATTGTACACACCACTTATCATCAATCCTGATACTGTGCCGTCTGGATTCAGTCCTGGACCAATATTTTGCGCAACAGTAGAGCTGGTGTTAGGATTAGGATAATCCCCTACTGCAGAAGCCGGATACGCAGGACTAGGTAGATAATTATAAGGCCAATTTGTATAATTTGACCATTCATTTCTTAAATTTGCATCGCTTCTTCGGAAGAAAAACAACCATGCAGACACCATACCAAGCGAATCTAATTGTACTCTGTTTTGACCTGTAATATTATAGAAGATTTTTTCATATACTTGTCTTATCAAATATTTTTGTTCATTTTTCGCAAACAATGCCGATTCATCGTTTGAGAGAAAACAATACGTGCAATTTAGATTAATGTCTGCATACCATACACCTCGCGTATCTATATATGAATTTGGACCTAATGTTTCATCTGGCGGTGTTTGCAAAAAACGATGCATTTGCATATAATTAAGGTTAAAGTTTGGAGCTACATATGGAAAATTATTTGTGTGGTCAAATACATCGCGTATCCTAAACAACTGATTTATCGGTCTTATAGTGATTGTTATTTGAAGTTCATTGTATTGTAACGAAACTAACGGGAATGCTTGCTGACTTTTAAGACCAAACCATGCAGATAAAGGTATATATAATATTCTTCCTCCTATAGACGGCTGAGCGCCCGCAGGACTATCTGTGTAATAAGCATTTGGATATGAATTAACGTATGAACCTGAATTTGCAGGGTCGTTTAATTCAGGAACATTTCCAGTCATTTCGTTAAAAAGGTTTAATTTCTCTGTAGAAAAGTCGCGCTGAACGGATGATAATAAGTATTGTCCAGAATATTCTTGCAATTTTTGATTGCCGCACGTGATGGAAATTTTGCTAATCATTTGCGCGCCAATATTATCTATCCATTTAAATTCATATGGAGCCCAGTCGGTATATGTGGTTGTTCCATCTGAATTAGTTACTTCTTGAGGAGGCAAAATAGGGCTCCATATTGAGGGTAATGTAAACGATAAATAACAATCCATCAATAAGTCTGCATACCTTTTTACTTTGAAAGTATATGTAGATTCCGATGTTAAATTTAATGTGGGTGTTCCTTCATAATCTAATCGGAAGTTTTGTTTTCCAAAATTGGTGTATTTTGCATAGGTTGATTTCCAAAAAGTTTTACTTGGATTTCCATTTAAAATAATATTTTGTTGTCCTTGGCTGACTAAGTTCATGAGACCACCTGCCATATTTATTATATACTAATAAATATTATTTAATTGTTTTGATTTTAAAACAATATTACAATTAAAAAATACTATAATAATATATTAGACAATGACAACTGATTCAACTAATACTTTAAGCGCTATTTCAAATATGAAAGAGGACTTTGTGTCTTATATTATCTTGGGCATTATTATTCTTGTATTAATCATTCTGATTATATATCTTGTTTATATTCATAAACTTGAAAATTCTGAATGTAGTTATATGAATAATTTATATTCGGCAGTAGACGGACATATTCGGTCGATTGACCCTAACGATCCGGATTGCTCAGGTAATTTATATGATTATTATATCAAAACGGCCTACAATGCGTGCTCTGGAGGCGGATATAAAAACGATTTTGTGAATATATGTAATTTGAAAAGTGTGCTTAAAGAAGGCGTGAGAGGATTAGATTTTGAAGTTTACTCAATTGATAATAATCCAGTTGTAGCAACAAGCACATCTGATAGTTACTATGTAAAAGAAACATTTAATTCTGTAAATTTTTCAGACGTGATGAGCACAATTGCTAATTATGCTTTTACAAGTGGGACGGCACCGAATTATTCTGACCCGATTATTATACATTTGAGGATTAAAAGTAACAACCAAACCATGTACACAAATTTGGCGAGTATATTTCAATCGTATGAAGATATAATGCTCGGAAAAGAGTATAGTTTTGAATCAAATGGTACAAATTTGGGCGGATTTCCATTAGTGAATTTTATGAATAAAATCGTAGTGATAGTTGATAAGATTAATAATGCATATTTAGATAATCCTGAATTTTTAGAGTATGTAAATTTAACGAGTAATTCTATTTTCATGCGTGCATTCAATTATTATGATGTAAAAAATAATCCGGATATAAATGAATTAACTGAATTTAATAAAAGAGGAATGACCATTGTATTCCCTGATTCTGGCGTAAATCCAGTAAATCCTAGTGGAATGTTATGTAGAGAATCGGGATGTCAAATGGTTGCAATGCGGTATCAATATGTAGACAATTATTTAGAAGAAAATGCAGTAATGTTTGATAGATGTGGATATGCATTTTGTTTAAAGCCACAGAGATTAAGATATGTACCAGTTACTATACCAGACCCTGTGCCTCAGAACCCAGAATATTCTTATGCTACACGCAGTTCATCCACCGACTATTATAGTTTTAGCTTTTAATCAAAATGTTTATTATCAGCCCTGTTATATTCTCAAGCAAATGAAATAGTTACTTTAAATTTAAAAATGAATAGTGATTGACGAATAAAACCTAATAATATAATACCAAATTAATATACCCATCAAATTATAAGATGTGTGAATCTATTCCCATTAAATCTAATTATTGTGAATCACGCCGCAAAAAAAATGGGTTTAGTCGCTTAATTAAAGTTAAATTTGAATTATTTGTAGAAGTAATATTTATACCAAGATATTCAAGACAACATTGTAGTGAATTATGGTGGAATGCGGATGACTTACAATTAAGTACGATTTCTGCACAAAAAGAATTTACAACTTTAGTTAATAAATATCCACTGATGACAGTAGAAGAGGCCAAGCGCGTTTTGTATTGATATTAAATTTATTATAATTAATTTTTAATCTAATTATAATATAAGAATTATGAAATCTAAAAATATATGTAAAGACTTAAATTTTGGCGATTGCGAATTGGCAATTTTGCGCATTGCGGTAGATAAGGCGGATGAAAAAATAGCAAGAAGAACAGTAAATTCTGATGATATAGCCAAAATAATAAAAATAGTAGAAGATTTTATTAAACGTAAAAATTTAATTTGTTATGGAGGAACTGCTATAAATAATATATTGCCAGAGTCAGAACAATTTTATAATAAAGACGTAGAAATTCCAGATTATGATTTTTTCACACCTAATGCATTAAATGATGCAAAAGAACTAGCCGATGTCTATTATAAAATGGGATTCACTGATGTAGAAGCCAAATCGGGACAACACGCTGGAACTTATAAAGTATTTGTGAATTACATTCCCGTTGCAGACATTACGTATTTGCCAAAAGAAATATTCAATGCATTAAAAAAAGAAGCTGTAAGAGTAGGAGGTATATTATATGCACCACCTAATTTTTTGCGAATGTCTATGTATTTAGAGTTGTCTAGACCAGCAGGAGATATTAGTAGGTGGGAAAAGGTATTAAAACGACTTACGATATTAAATAAAAATTATCCATTAGATGCTAAATGCAATAATGTCGATTTTCAACGGAAAATGGAAAATAAAAAAAACGAAGATGAGATATATACAAACGTTAAAAATACACTTGTAAATCAAGGAGTTGTTTTTTTTGGTGGCTATGCTATATCGCTTTATTCACAGTATATGCCAGGGCATTTGAAAAAAAAAGTAGAAAAGTTTGCAGATTTTGATGTTTTATCCAACGATCCTGAGACAACGACAGAAATCGTGAAAGAGCGGTTAAAAGACATTGGTGTAAACAATGTTAAAATACTTAAAAGAGAACCTGCTGGCGATATAGTCCCGCTTCATTATGAAATTAAGATAGGCACAGATACTATTGCGTTTGTCTATAAGCCTGTTGCGTGTCATAGTTATAATGTATTAAACATTCATGGTCAAAAGGTGAAAATTGCTACAATTGATACTATGTTGAGTTTTTATTTGGCGTTTCTCTATGCAGATAGACCTTACTATAAGGAATTTGCAGACCGTATATTATGCATGTCAAAATTCTTATTTGAAATTCAACAAAAAAATAGATTAGAACAAAAAGGACTATTAAAACGGTTTAGTATTATTTGTTATGGACATCAAGAATCTGTGGCAGAAATACGAGCACATAAGGCTGAAAAATATAAAGAATTAAAAAATAAACGGAACACTAAAGAATTTGACGAGTGGTTTTTAAATTACAAACCTGATGTTTCAGATAAGACAAATGAAATAAAGACAAATGAAATAAAGACAAATGAAATAAAGACAAATAAAGGGGAAAAGACACCTAACGACAAAAAGTCAAAGACAAAGTCAAAGAGAAAGACAATAAAACCAAAAAAATCAGCAAAAAGTGGATTCTTTAACTTTTATGGAAAAAAAACAAGGAAAAATCTTAAACCCATTTACTAAAGACAATATGTATCTAAAATAACAATTATTACTTCCTGAAAAATTTTCGTTGCCAATTTACATAAAACACCATTTTCAATTCCACATGGTATATTTTTTTTTATATAAATTAAAAAATATGCAAAATAAATAAATATTTTTTCACAAAGCATTTTTATATAGAACCCAATATGGTTTGTAACCGACCAATCATTTACATAACTACACATATGTGTGCTTGATTGTTTAATATAAAAACTATGAATATCAAGCAACCCAGCTAAAACCCTGTGAAAGTTCGTTTTTTCATTTTTTACATTTAATAAATTACCTATCTTGTCAAATCCAAACAAGTCCAAGTATAATAGTTTTTTATTTCTTTCTGTTTTGAACATGTATGGACTTATGCCATCCAAATATTTATTTTCATACAAAGCCGTTCCGTCAATTAAATACGGTACAAAACACGATTTTATGACAGTGTTTACCAAGTCATCAACAGTTTTGTATTTGTATTTCACATGTTTAGTGTTTTTTTTAATATTATAATAAGTAATGTAAAACCTGTTTTTAACTTTTGCGCAAATGTCTAGCGGAATTTTGTCGATGAAAAGTGTTTTGATGTCTTTGATGATTTTCAATGTGTGCGTTTTTTTAAATTCAGTATAAACTAAATTATATAAGTTTGTCATAGAGTCTAAATCATCTATAAAATACAATAACCCAGCAATTGAACCAATACTGCAACCCGATATTCTTTCAACACAAATATAATTGCGTTTTTCCATCTCTTTAAGAAAATAGAGAGCACCAATCAAGTAACTACCATTAAAAACGCCGCCGTCCAATACAATGTCAAGCCTTAGCGGTGTTTTATTTGTTTTCATTTCATTAGGCAAATTCTCTATTAATTTATTTACGTATTCGCGTATCATTTAATTAATATTTAATGGTATTTACTATTTATATTTAAAACGAACTAACATTATACCTTTTTGTTTAAAAGCAATCTATTTACAAACTCATTTTCAGATTTATGTGAAACGTATATATTAATTAATTCTGCGGGGGAGTAAAAGCTTTCTTTTACTTTTTTTAACTTGTTTGCATTTATTTTAGTTCCAAATAAGTGTGTATACACATCTGATATAACCGAATGACTAGCGTTGCTTAATTCGTGTGTAATATCAATTCTACCAGGTCTGATTAATGCAGGGTCAAGTTCATTATAATGATTGGACGAAATAACAATAATTCGCCCGGGCGTTTCTCTAATTCCATCCCATAAATTTAAAATATCGTCTAGCGTTAATGACATGTCTTCTGCCAACAAGGTCGGGTGTAACGGAAGAGACATAACTGAGCCATTAACAAGACTGGCATTCGGCACAATATCATAACTAGTCGTTTTTTTCTTATTTTTACAACGTTGTCTATCCAATATTATATCCCCGACGCAATCAATATCTTCAAATAATATAATTTTATTGTCAAACGTTTTGCTGCCTTTTTCATTGTTGCAATTATATGTATTTTCAAAAAAAAAGGTGGATAGTTGTGTTTTGGTCTTGATAAGTTTGAGCGAAATAGTGACAATGTCTCTATTCGTGTAATTAGCTAACGCCTTTACAAACGTGGTTTTCCCTGTTCCTGGAGGTCCATGTAGTCCGATGCCAAGTGTATACGGTATCCCCTTATCGTTATACCATGATTTATTATTTAAAAAATAGTCAATATGTTCAATTATTTGGTCTTTTCCGTCAAAAAACATGGTTTTAAAAATTCTGTTACTTTCCAAGGGATATTCTTCCCAACAATCCAATACATTTTCGTTATCAGTCCATTTTGTTTTTGATAAATTATAAATAAACTTTTTATGTAAACGATTATTTTTAATAGAGGTCAAGTATTTGTCTGTTAGGTTATCAATGTAATTTTTTAAATAAGAAATATGATATTTGTATGAATAAATGTGTATAGTTATGGTGGTCGTTTTTCCAGTCCCATGTCCGTGTTTGTTTTCCCCGACAGCATCATTAACCGTCGAGGTTTGGGCGAATATATGTTTATCAATTTCAAAACTCCGTGTTTGCGATATTGTAAAAAAATCGTCTTTGAGACGAGGTTTTTCATTTTCACCATGTGATATATAATTTGAGTATTCTTCTTTGATTTCATATATAGTGTTGGTTTTGTCTACATTATTCATAATGTAATGCCAAATGGCTTTAAATCTATTTGAATACATGGATGATACTACATGTGCTCCATATATGGATGATGAATGGCTTTTGCAACCCTCCAATATTATTTTGTGTTTTTTAAAGAAAATGGAAAAATGTCCATTCAAAATGGCTTTATAATTATGTTTATTAAGAGTCTCTGTTAAAAAGTTGATTAGTAATCCAAACAATGAAATAAGAATGGTTGAAAATATCGCATCTATTACAGGATTATTCATTTTAATTTTATCAAATACAATCATTCGTAAAGAGCTGTCATAGTTAGTTTTCAAAGTTTCAAATAAATTATTCATTTGTAATAATGTATATCGCAAGGTGTCTTAAAATGGTTTTCTATCAACATCAAAATTTACTAAACGTTTGTGTAGATTTATTTAATATATAAAATAAAAGTCCAAATAATATGCTTTTAAAAATAAATCCATTAATGTTTAAATTACCATCTGGAGAGAAAAGAACAGGCGCATAGGTAAATAAAATTTTGCGGAAAAAGGGCAACTGGAATAAAAAATAAAGCACTGCAAGAAGAAGAGGCGTTTGAAGCTCGTTGTAAATATCATCTAATGAGTCACTTTGTTCAACGCCTCTGTTGTAGTCTTGAATCATATCTGATGGTTGTTCTGAATTGTTAATGTAATCTACATGTTGTTGTTGTACTGGTACATAATTTGGTTGTACATGTGCGTCATTGCTGATGCCAGTAGTGGTCATAGGTATATCTCTTGATTGCAATAATGTTGAACCCGTAGCACTGGCTTGTTGTAGACCATTTACAAGTTGACTGATTGTTTTTTCATCTAAACTAGAATTAGGATTTTGAGGGTGGGAAGCAGCCATATTTGTTGACTGAACAACTACATTTTCAGAAGCAGTTAATGATATATTATTGCTAATGTTTCCTCCGCCTCCGCCAATAGGGTCGGTTCGCAAATCTAAAATACTAGTAGTATCACTCATAATTATAATAAATATTCGT
>Ga0315283_10001125_pt1 | contig 21034 bp, 15 predicted proteins | sample YL17G09_0_MG_FD_204541 | JGI IMG/M metagenome (GOLD analysis project Ga0315283, IMG submission 204541) | Sediment microbial communities from Yellowstone Lake, YNP, Wyoming, USA - YL17G09_0 | ecosystem: Environmental > Aquatic > Freshwater > Lake > Sediment | place: USA: Wyoming | collected...
GGAGCAAGCTGTCCAGCTTGTTATCACCGTGCTTCGTCAAGTTCGTGCGACGGCGGACGAGCATCAACAAATCGCGCAAGCGGTGCAGACGATTGTGCAAGCGTTGCATCCGGCTCAATCTCCGCCGCCGGCACCATAACCTAAACGAACCATGCCGCTTCCTACCTTCCAATCCGACGGCGAGCTCAACTTCTTGCTCGGTCAAGACTCGCAGTCTGACTCGCTGAAGCTTGCGCAAGGCACGTATTGCCGCGGCATGAACGTGGTGAACCGCGGTGGCGTCGTGCAGACCCGGCCTGGGTATCGGTGGATGTGTAACCTGCCCGAAGGTAAGTTGCAAGGGTTGCATCTGTTCCGCCCGCTGAAAGCCACGCCCCAGCTTGTGGTAGTGGTAGAAGGCAAGGTGTATGTTTCGGAGCCGCCCTTCACGACCTTTACCTGGTTGTCGGAGATTACCTTCTGCCCTTATGCGGACCAGATATTTTGGGCTGACGCACAGCAGGCGGTTACGCTGAACCCGGACGGATCGCTGTCTTTCGTTCGGCCCCGGTTGATTCTGTTCATGCAGGACGGCTACGCGCCGCCGGCTTGGTATGACGGCAGCGCGTGCGGGCATACCACAGACCCCGACGGCGTGCCCCAGGGCACTGCGATGTGCTGGAGCGGCAATCGGTTGTGGGTGGCGCAGCGGAATTTAATCTACGCCTCTGACATCTGGGACCCGTTTCACTATACCGAGAACCTTTACCTGGGCGGCACGGATGCGTTCATGTTGGAGCACGAGGTTACGGCGATGGCGAACGTGGGGGGATCGGGCGCTCCTCAAAACCTGTTGGTGTTTTCGGAGAAGAACACCACGATGTTTCAGTCGCAGGTGTTGCAGCGGAATCTGTGGACCAGCATCCAGGATTTCCAGATCACTCTTTTTCCGACCATTGGTTGCAAATCGCAGCGGTCAGTGATTTCTTTGCACGGCCGCCTTTATTGGTTCTCGCAATACGGGCTGACCTCCTACGACGCCGCGCGGTCCGTGCAGCAGACGAGCGAGTTTTTCATTCTTGACAACGAAATGGCAGACAGCAAGTCGAGGATGTGGAATCGCCAGGAGTTTATTGCGTGCTCTCGGTTCGAGAATTACCTCTTGGTGAGTGTTCCGGTGCACGATGCCTACAACCACCATACGTGGGTTCTCGATTACAACGTGCTCACCACGCTGACGGAAAAGTCTCCGGCGGTGTGGAATGCGTTTTGGACTGGGACGCGTCCGGTTGAGTGGGCAAGCGGCGACGTGAATGGGCAGGAGCGTTGTTTCCATATTTCAGTGGACTACGACGGCACCAATCGGTTGTGGGAGGCCTTCCAGCCTGAGCGGCAGGATCATGGCGTTGACATTACCGCTTGGGTGGAGATGCGCGCGCTGCAATTCGGCACCAGGGGCAAGAAGCACCTCCGCTACGCGGACATTCACTGGGGGGAGCTAAGCGGCGTGGTGGACATGAAGGTCCAGTGGGCCGGGGCGGAGCGGGGGAAATACAAGACTGCGCTGTTGAAGCGTGTCGAGGCGCCTACTGGGAACCTCGACGCTACGCAGCAACTTACGGCGTCGTCGCAGATCTTCGCTTACAAGAAGCAGTCCCGGTGGGCGCGGACTGCGGACATTCGGGCGACGTATGAGCTGCTCGATTCCTCCGCCGGAGTGGAAAGCGCAGATCAGGAGCAGCGGGACTATGCGTTTCAGTTGTTGGTCACGTGGTGTGGCCAGGCGGCGATCCTGGAGTGCCGGGCTTTCGCGGACATGAAGGCGGAGCAGGCTGAGGGTGTTTGCGAGGCGGACGAAACATCGGTCCGGGCGGTTCGGTTTGACGGTGCGGCGGCGTCGGGGGATCTGACTGCGTTGGACGCTGACGTGGAGACCTACGATTCCACGCAGTTCGTAACTCTTTCCTTGGCTGGGCGGTCCACAACGCAATTAGCGACCGCGCGCTCACATATTAGCCAGGAAACGGCGGACAAAGTGGCGCTACAGGTTGCGACTCAGCGCGCCTCGCAGCACTTGCAGGCGATTTGTCCGCCGGACTACAGCTTGGCACCCTGGGTGGATCTGCCTGTGTCGCCGCTGGTTCCGACGCCGGGGCAAACGGTGATCGCTTTCGTCTCGGACACCGGGCTTCCGAGCGCGAATCATAACTCGGTCGCTGCCGAAGTGTTGAGCTGGAATCCCGACCTCGTGGTCATGGGCGGGGACATCAACGACTCGGCAAATCCGGCGAATTACACCCCGGCGTTGGCGGCTTACTCGTCTTTTGTGACGAATGGCACGCTGATCGCCGCGGCGGGAAATCACGACTTCGATCTTGGGTGTGGCGCGTTCCTGTTTGGGTTCCTGGGCCAGGCGAGGTATTTCTCCCGGCGCGTGGGCAACATCGAGGTGTTCGTCCTCAGCACGGGTATCAACACAGCCAGCTCGGGCACGGGGTTGCCGGTGTGCGAGCCCGACGGTAACGATGAGACCTCGGTGCAGGCGCTCTGGCTTCAGGCGGCTCTGGCCAGTTCGACGGCGCCGTGGAAGATTGTCGTCATGCACCAGGCACCTTACGTCTCGGGCACCACGACCAACAACTACTATCCGGGCCAGATCCGGTTGCGCTGGCCGTTTCATGCGTGGGGCGTGGATCTGGTGTTGTCGGGGCATTCACACGTCTATGAACGCTTGGTGATCGGAGGCTGCGACTTCATCGCGGGCGGCGGCGGGGGGCAGAATACGATGCGGCTGTTCGACCCGGCGCAGGTGTATCCGGGTAGCGTGGTCCGGTATTCGGAAACCAGCACGGACAATTTTGCGATGCGGATCTGGGCAACCCCGGTGACGTTTACGCTGACGTGCATCACCAAGGGCGGAGTGCTCGTGGACGTGCACACAATGACAAAATGAACGACGAAGTTTCCAGACCGATCACCCGCCGGGAAATCCCGGACGATTACGAGAGCCCGGCTTTCTTTCCTGAATCGGTGGGCGCGGTATCCTCGGGCGCGTTTATGTCAGGTTCAGGCACAACCATGTTCATGCTGATATAAGTTTATGATCAATCCAACTCAATTGCTGGTTGAGCTCGCCCCGCTTGACCCCGCGTTCAAGGGCACCCCGCAGCAGTTCGCAACGCATGTGGTGCAGCGGATGCGGATCGTCTCACCGTCGGGCATCGTTTCCTTCGTGGTGGGCGACGTGGAGCCCCGCTACAACGCCGGCCCGTGGCTCAAAGGGGGAACGGCCTGGTGGGTTTGGGACGAGACCACGAAGCGCTACGTGCCGCTGGACATCACAGACACGGCGGCGGGGCAGGCGGTGCTGGCAATCCAGGCATTGCTGGCCCGGCTGATCGACAACAACGGGAACTTGCTGCCGGGGACCGTGTGGAACTCCGCGTGCCTGGCGGACCGCATCGTGACTCAGCCGAAGCTGCACTGGAATTCTTGCTTCTACTGCTCGGCCGGTGGCGTAAACGCCTACAGCGTGTCGCTTGCGAACACGGACGGGACTACGCCGGTGCCTTCGTTTGGGGATGGCTCTGCCTCTTCAATCGCGCTGCTGATCAAGATCGGAATCACGAACACCACGCCCGTAACCACTCTGTCCGTCAACGGCAGCGTGCCTTACCCGCTGGTGAAAGACGCGACCACTCCCCTCGTGGCTGGTGATTTGTTGGCGGGCAAGGTGTATCTGGTCGTGTTTGACGGAACGAGTTTCCAGGTGCTCGATGGCATCAACGAGCCGTTGGTGATCTCGATGCCGTCGGCGACTATTGTGGACAAGCAGAATTCAGGGACCGATGCGCAAGCCCTGGGGGCGGAGCATGTGTGGCAGGACAAGGTTTTGACGGATGTGCTGCTTGATCCCAACAACTTTGTGATCAGCCTCGCTGCAAATGAGATCGAGCTGGGGCCGGGAACCTATGACTTCCAAATTGCGGTGAGCATGGGTCAAGTTCAGGGACGCCTGCGTTTGTATGACTCGACCTTGGCAACGCCGATTCCAGGCTCTTACGGTGCGATGGGTGGGTCGGGCAACAACACTGCCGGGCACCTCTCGACGTTTTGTCGCGTGGTGAATACCGCTGCGGTGAGCTCGAAATACAAGTTGCAGTATTACGTGAACTTCGCGGGTAGCAACGCTTTTTCTTCGATGGCGATCGCTTTAGACACGGGCGAGGATGAGATTTACGCGCTGATCCAAATCGTGAAGATCTCTTGACCGGATTCATGGGAAGGCCAATCTACAGTAGATGACGTGGGCGATTCGCAAAGCAGTGCAAGCAGACTTGCCCGGGATTGTCGCCCTGGCGGCTGCGGGGTATGTCGAGTGCAAATTGCCGGGGGAATTCAGTCCGGCGGCGTATCAACACTGGTGGGACTCGGCAATGGGGATTGGTTTCGCGAGTATTTACTTGCTCGAAGTCGAGACCGGGCTGACAGGATTCCTGGCGGCGGTGTATTCGGCCGACATGTTCACCGGCCGGCGCATGATGAGCGTCGCCCAGTGGTATGTCACTCCGATTCATCGGGGATACGGGCCGAAACTTTTTGAAGCAGCGATGAACGAAGCACGACAGCGAGGTGTGGAAGTGGTTGCAACCGGCGTGTTGCTGAACGAGGTGGCTAAGCGGCTGCCCCGGTTTTATCGAGCACGCGGATTCCGGTTGCAAGAACTCACATACATTAAGGAATTGAGGTAATATGGGAGCAGCCGCAGGCGCGATGGTTCTTGGAGCGGTGGGCAGCATTGTCCAGTCTCAGCTTACGATGGACGCGAACGACCGCGCCCATCAAAAGTTGTCGAAGGCGATTCACGCACAAAAGGGAGTGGATCTTGACGTGGCGCAGGAAATGTCTGCGAAAGCGGACACGGCGAAATTCAAGAATCAACTCGACGTTCAGAAGCAATATGATCCGCTCATCGCGTCGCTCCGGGACGCGGGCGCAGGTGCTTTGGCCGACTTGCTGACCAATGACCTGCACAAGAATCAAGAGGACTCGGTGCTGGCCACGATGGTCAAAGAGGGCACTACAGTTGACGCGAAGCGGAACGCAGTCCGGGATTTGCTGCTCGACAAGGCCAAAGAGAACCTGGATCTGGGGGCCAAGCTCTCGCCTGAATATCAGGCGGAACTGATTCGATCCGGCTTGAGCACGGGCAGTGGAATTCGTCCTACGGCAGAAGGTCCGGTGGGGGTGCATACGCGAGAGTTGCTCGGCGTGCAAGGCGAGCAACTCAAGATGGTTCGGCAAGCGCAGGCGCAAAGCCAGGTGCAAACAGTGACGAGCATGGACCAGGCGCGGGCCAACATCCTCGCGAACTTGGTGCCGGCACTGAGTCAAGTGCAAACAGGCCGCGCTCAACGCGCGGGTGCTGCGATCTCTTTGTCGGAGATGCTCAAACCGAATATCGGGATGACGGGCAACGACGTGGTGAATCTGCATTTGCAAAACATCGCCCTGGAGAATCGCAAGGCAATGGCGATGGGCGAGCTCGGGGCCTGGAAATCTACTGCGGATGCGGCTTCGACAAACCAGATGATCCAGACCGGCACGGGCCTGGGGATGTCCATGCTCGCGGGCGCGGGTGGCGGCGCGGGTGGCGGCGCGATGGGGGGCGCAGGCGGCGGCATGCTCGGCAGCTTGCTGAGCAATAGCGGCGGCAGCGCTCCGGCCGGCGGGGCGCAGGCGAGCAACACGAACGTTCCGACCGCGTTCATGAATTGGTTTTACGGCAGCAACGCGCCGCGCAATTGACGAGGATTTATGGCTGATACCCCTTACATTCCGGTGCAGGCAGGTTTGCTGCAAGCGAACCCCGACCCTTCCAGCGCGCTCAATCAGGTGGCGGCGGCGCAGATCCAGGCAGCGCGGCTTGGCATCTTGCAGAATACGCAGATGGACGAACTGCTCGACTCCATGCAGGTGAAGCCTGCACAACGCAAGCAGGCAGTGGCGGAAGCGAACAAGCGTGTCGCAGACATCAACGAGCTTTCCGCCCCGGAACGCGCCACTGCGTTCAAGAAATTGCAAGCGGAGAATGCCCAGCTTACGTCACAAATCCAGTTGCAGCCCTTGGCAACGGAAGCCCAGCGCCAGGCGTTGAACACAGGCATCGCTCAAAGCCAAGTCAACACGGCAACGGCGTTGAATCAAGCGCTGCCGCTGGCGAATTTGACGCCTGAAGAACTGGTGCAAAAGAAAGCCGAGCTGGAGGCGAAGCAATCGTTTTACGGCGTGAAGGGGTATCAGGCCCCGCTGCCAAAGACAGTTGAACAGTGGGACGACTTCCTGAACAAGTCGGGCATGACTACGCTGGGTAAGCGGGAGTTTATTCGAGGCTTGGCGGCGATGGGATTGTCGGACCCGTCTCAGAATTCCAATGCGTCGATGGCCCTTTATTATCGCATGCACCCGGAGGCGGGAAAGTTTGCGCTGGAACAAGCTGACAAAGTGGCCGCAAGCGTTGAGAGTGCAGACGAAGTCAAAGAATTCAAAGTGCTCGACGACAAGTTCAAGAGCATCTTTCAATACGTGCAGAAAGCCAACGTGCACGACGCGGCTGTGCCGGACAAAGAAGGTGACGCTTCCGTGGTCGGGGACCAGGGCCTCTCGAAAGATCTCAGTGCGATGTGGGCCGCGAAGATGGCGGGCCGGATGCAGGGGGTCGATCCCGAAGAGATCAATAGCATTTCTGGTAAGTTGAAGCAGTATTACAATCAGGCATTCGGCTTGGAAAAGAAGTTGTCCCCTGCACAACGAACCGACGTGCTTGGAGTTGCCCAGCGCATTCGTGACATTGGACTCGCAAGTGCGGGGCCTGCTTTGAAGACCGCGCAATCCCGGCTGGAGAGCAATCCCGGATTGCAATACGGGGCAATGAACGCAGAGGTTGCGCACTACACCAACGACAAGTATCAGGGTTGGTTGAAGGAATACCTCAAAAAAGGCAGCGTTGCGACTTCTCTATCGGAGACGCCCGCTGCGCCGGCTGGAGCTCCGCCGACGGGCGCGGATGTCCGGCAGATCCCAGGCCGCGCAGGGTGGTGGATGCTTGATCCTGCTGACCCGACCAAAGTGATTCCTTATGCCGGGCCGGCGCCTATTCAGAATGCGCCCCCAGCGCCGATGATTATTCGACCCACTTTTTAAGATGCCTGTCGAACTCAAAGAGTCGCCGATTCAAAAGGCTACGGCTTCGGGAATTTTTCTCCCGCCTTCGGTGGAAGAATTCAACGCCGCTGCGCCAGTGCCGGATCTCGCCGAGTTTCAAGCCGCCGCTCCGGTGACACCGGCTGCGCCTACCCTTGACGAGTTTCAGGCTGCCCCAAGGGCGGTGCATATCCCTTCAATGGGACCAAGCACTGCGGAGTTTTCCCAGGCTCCTCAAAATCCAGACATCGGGAAACTGATGGAGCGCACGCCGCAAGAACTAGCGGCGGATGACGCGTTTTCACCAGTGGCGATGCTGGGCCAATACGGAAAAGACTTGCCGCCTGATTTGCGCGAGAAGCTTTACGAGATTTACGATGCACAAGACGCGCGGCCGTGGGAAGTGGGGCGCACCGCAAAAGCGATCGGCCGAGGCTTGTGGGAAACGGGCAAGAGTGGGGTGCGCGCGGTCGCGGGGGCCGCCGCGGGTGAAGCGAAACTAGCCTGGGCCTTCGCGAAAGACATGTTGGAAAACAACATGGAAGTGCGGGATTCAACGCTGGCGGCAGCGGCGAAGATTGCGGGCGAAAGCGTAGCGTCAATCGACGAAGGAATTCTGCAAGCTCGGGATCTGGCTACTCTTGTTTCCCGGACGGCGGGCCGGGTGTATCGAGCGGCCCCGGTGCCGGGGGTGCCCGGTGTTCCCGGTGAGGTGACTGGCCAACGGGCGAAGGTGGAGGAGAATCCCGAGGCTCGCCGTCTGCGGTTGCGTGAGGACCTCGACGCCGACGCAGAAAGTTTTCGTCGGCACACAAACGTTGCGCAGGGAGGTGGGGTCGTATCTTCCTTGGCAGGCGTTACCCCGGAGCGATTGCAGGCCGCCGGTGTTACCCTCGATCCAGAAGCGATCGCGGACAAGTCGCTCTTCAACGGGCCGATGACGTTCATTCCAATGGGCGGAGGCAAGCTGTTCGAGGTGATCGGTCTTGGAGGAAAGACCATCGGCATCGCAACAGAAGTTTCCCTGGCGAAGCTTTTCAAAGGTGCGGGATGGGCCGCAGAAAAAGTGGCGGCTCCTGTGGTGGGTTGGGTCGGAAAAGAAGCTCCGCTCGGCGGGGCAGTCACGGCGGGTCCGGGGGGCTGGGTCGCCGGCAAAGTTGCGCATGCTGTGACAAAGGGGACGGAGTGGGGTTTGAAGCGCGGCGGAGCAGCCCTGGCTGAGAACGCGTTGCCGATTGCGAAGCTCGCCACCCCGGCGGTGGCTGGCACAATCGAAGGCGGTCTTGCGAGCGCGCCGTTTGCCCTGGGGGCGCATACTGACACGGAGGCGGGGCAGCTCATCGGCACGATGGCTTTCTTTGGTGGCTTCGGGGGAGCAACACGTCAAGCCGTTTCTGCTGCGCACGAAGGCGTCGCAAGGGCTTACCAGGCGCGGTATCAGGAAGTCGCGCGTGACCCGGTGCGTTCACCGGCTTTCAACATCGAACCCAACCTCGATCAGGCCCACACGCAGGCGATTGAAGCGTTGCGCAGGAACGATTCCCCCACAGCAGGTTTGATCAATCGGGTGCGGGAATACTTCCGCGGCAAGGCTGAGCTTTACTTGCTGCCTGTGGACCAGTTTGCCCAAGATCCGCGGGTGTTGGCTGAAGTTCAACGCGAACACCCGGACTTCACGCCGGAGCAACTGATTGCTGAAGCCCGGGGGCAGCGTGGCTTCACCGTCCGGCTTGATCCGACGGAAGGCCGGGGACCACGGAAAGTCATGTTGTTGAATGGTGGGGACGCCGCAGTTTATCATGAGCCCGGGCACGTGCTCGACTGGCTGCTTCGGGAGACAGATCGGCCTGCCTGGGAAAAGTATCGGGCAGATCTGGCTACGCACGTCAACCCGATCCGCCCCGCGCTTGAAGAGCTTTACGGGGGCAAAGGTGCGACCGGCAACATTCTGGACGAAGCTTCTGCGGAGACCCTGGGCGCCATTCTACGTGGGCGGTCTTTGAACGGCGCGCCACCCGGAGTGCTAAACTCCGCGTTTACAGCTCTGGGCTCGCTATTTGAAAAGGCAGGCATAGTTCGCCCAACTCTCGATCCGAAAACTTTTATCACCGGCCGCCACGGCGGTTTGACGCCCTCTTTTACAGGGCGACAGCTTGCCGAACCTGTTTTTCGTTCTCTGGAAACTCCCGTGCTGGCGGAGAGGTTGAAAGCTTTGGAGATCCAGCCCGTGCTTCGTCCAGCCCCCGGGGTGCCTGGAGCGGTGCCGATTCGAGCGGCAACGCCAGGCGCGCAGGCTCCGCTCATGCGCCCGCCAGGCGTCGGCACCAAGGAATTCATCGCCCAGGCGAAAGACATCGAAGGACTTTCCGAAGCCCGGCGCCGCACGCAGGCTTCCCCGCTCTACGACGCGAACGCGAAAGCGGTGATGGACCAGGTTTGGGAATTGCTGCAACGGGAACGTGGCGATGTTACGCTCGACTATGCCCGGCCCGAAACGGTTGGTGAAAACGTGGCAAGATACATCCGCAGGGCGGAGCGTCTTGAAGTCGAATTGCAGCGCAAGGCGGACGGGACCTATCCGGTTGAACTTTTGCAGACGTTCCGACATCAAGCGATACTCTATGGCGTTAAGGTTCGCGGAGACAACGTAAACCTGTTGTCGATGAACCTCGACATCCTGCTCGCGAATGCGCTACGGATTGGAGAATTTTCCGCTCGCAAGAAGGCACCAGGTCTCGTGCCGTATGAAACAGGGTCGGACGGGCATTTCACGGAGCCCGGGTTTAGGGACTTTGCGGCTGATGTAACCTCTTACCTGCGCAATCACGCTCACGGCTACGGCGGCGACGGCACGGCGATGCACCCGCCGGCAGGCTGGCAAGGGGTAATTCCAGCGCCAGATCCTAACTGGAAGCCGACCCTTCTTGATCCGCGGAAAGCGCAATTCATCAACGCCTCGACGGGCCTCGCTCCGCCGAAAACTGGCCGAGTTGCCCAGCGAACCGGACCTTCGGGTATGCCGATGCCCGCGGGAATGGCGGCACAGATACTTGCAGAGGCGCATGGGCGCCCGCTTACCCCCGCGAAAGGCGCGCCGGTCTTCAAAAAGGAAGCTCTTGCCAAGAAGGGCATCATCGTCCCGGAAGACGTGCCGGTCATGGAGACCAACCCCCTGCGGGCGGAGCTGGTGGACGCCGGCTTCGACGCGAAAGGACAGTTGCACGAAGTCACGCAAGAGCTCAGTCTGGAGCAGATCCGCGGTCTCACGCCGCGGCCTGAGTCTTTGCTGCGCATGCCTTCGACGGACCTGGCTCGCGCCGGCTTCATGCCGAAGCGTGACGTAACCCTGGTGGGGCCGAACGGGGAACGAGTCGCAGCCACGCACGACGGGGACCAGGATGCCTCCGTGCTGGGCCTGGGTATGGTGCGACAGATCACACCCAAGGAATCTTTCCCCGGTGCTTTCACCGCGCGTAGCACCACATACGAGCCCTCGCTAAACAAGAAGGGTTGGACGGTAGAAGATGCCCCTGCGACAACTGAACCACTCGGGCCGACTCCGCAGCGACCGATCGACATTCCTGATGGCATGGTCGGAAGCTCTGAGACAAACCCCGACCGGCCCGCTCTTCCGGGGGAATCCGCCGGCCTCACCCCGGCGGCGTTCATGTCCAAGGCGCGCGGCAGTGAGATTACGGAGCCTGCGGATACGTATGGGCATGCGGTCGAGCGGGGCAAGGGCAACCTATGGGTTCGCCAGTCGGGAGCGTCGGACAACTCCAACCGGGTGTTGCTGATGCAGTTCACGAAGGACATGATGTATGCCCCGACCGACGTGAACAAACCTCCAAATCCCTTGGATGTTGCTGCGTCTGCATATTACGACAAGCTCTATGCGCAGCGCAAGGGGTATGCCAGGCTGCCAGACTTCTGGGAAGTCCCGCAGTGGCACGCAGTGTTGACACACGCGCTTGGCGAGGCGGCGGATCTCTACGTGGTGCGCGACATGGCGGAAGCCAAGAGTTTTCTCGCCACAGCGGGCTACAAGGACGTGGCCTTCTCGGTGCTCGACGTGAACAAGTCGAAGGTCGCAGAGCTTGCAGACGCAAACCCGGGCCACACGGTCCTGGGCGGCTACACGGACACCAGCGAGATCACCTCGCGCAACCCTCGCGCAACCCGGTATGAATCCATCGATGAATACGTTCGATCTCTTGGGCTGGAATACAAACGCGGCTTTGACTACCGCTTGTATCGGGGTTCTTCCGTTGTTCCTCGGCTGGACTTGTCCCAAGGCTGCCGGCACGCGTGCAAGTTCTGCACGATCACGAAAAAGGTCGTTGGGACGCCGCCCGAGGTAGTGACTCAGCAAGTGGACGCCTTCGGCGATCTGAATGCGCCGCTGGCTTATCTCAACGACAAAACCCTCGGCCAGCACGACAGTTACTTGCGACTGCCCGAGCTCTATGCCAAGATGAAGGCTGCGAATCCCGACTTCGGGGGCTTCGTGATTCAGACGACGGCGGCGCAAATGAAGTCCTTCAGCGACGAATTCCTGCGCAAGAGCGGCATCAAGTTCATCGAGCTGGGCGTCGAGTCCTACAACGACAGCGTGCTGAAAGGTCAGCGCAAACCGGCGAACGAGAAGTTGATCGACGCCGCCACCGAGCAGATGCGCCGGCTGGGCATCGCGTTCATTCCGAACATCGTGATCGGGTTGCCGGGGGAGACCGCGGCGACCTATGCGCACACGATGGACTTCCTCCGGAAGAATTCAGACGTGATCAGCCACGCGAACATCTACAACCTGGCCGTGTATGAGGGCAGCGAGTTGTCGAAGGAGTTGAAGACGACCTCTGCCGCCGACGTGGATGAGAACGTGCTCGCGAAGTCGTTCCACACCGACCCGGCGATCCACGAGAATTTCGCGCGCGAGATCTACGACTGGGCCTCGCAGCAACTTGACAAGACGCCCGGCAAACCCGCAGGGGAGTTCATGGCCAAGCGCAAGGAGTCCGAAGACAAGTTACTGACTACATACGCTCGACGCTTGCATCGCGCCGCCTGGCGGGAATACGGAGACACGGAGAAGTGGAAGGAGACCGGCTATCTACTACCCGACGGCACGCAGCTTGATTTCACCGGCAAAGGTCCCGATGCCCCGCCTGGAGATTACAAACGCACGATCGACCACTCTTCGATTGCTGAAGCGGTGGGAGAAAACATGCTTACCCCGTTCATAGCGGCGGCATCGAAGAAAGCCGGTGCTGGGAAATTGGGTTACTCCGGTGAAACATCCGGGCTGACAGCGTTTGTCAATTCCGGCGCGATCCGAATCATGCCGGAGTTACCCGGTGCGGAGATCTCCTCAAACAAAGAACCTTCTGAGGCACAATATCGCAAGCTGGAAAGTTTCTTCGCTGATCCGAGTTTGAAAAATGAGTGGGGGGAGGTGGCTGTTGATTTAGTTGATCAAAACGGTTACGCACGTGATAGCCGGGTTTATCCGGCCGTCACGAATCCAACGGTAATTATCAACGACATCAAAGAGTTTTATCGCGCCGGCCACTTGCCCAGTCGCACTTCGTCAAGGGTTGCGCAGTTTCACGGCGCCTTCATGCCGCAAGCGTTTGAGAAATCGAAGGAAGTCGCCGACGAACTTGCAAAGGTTCGCGAGGGCACCAGCTCTGGGCAGACGTTCACCGGCGCCGGCAAGGTGTGGGATCGAAAAGATCAGAAAGTGGACATCGTCACCGTGGCCAGCGAGAACGTGCTGACGAAGGCACTCACTCCGGCGGCGGTGCAAAAAGTAGCCGACCGATACGAGGACGTGCTTGCAATTCCGGGGACGGCTATGGGGGTGTTCCAGATGGACGACCCGACGCAGACAAGCATCGACGTGAATGCGCTGCCTGATCAGAAGCATCGGGACAACACGATCGCTTTTGGGAAGTTCAACCAGCAGCAGGCGATTTATGACCCGGTGCCCACGGAGAAGGACCCTTACGGACACTCAATCCCGGTGGGCGGCACTGGGAAAACCGTTCTGACCTCTCCCGCGCAGATTGCGAAGGCGGTGCAAGCGTTGTTGAAGGGAGAGAACGCGATCCCAGCCGAGCTGCCCAAACCGCCCGAAGCAGCAATGATGGCTAAGCGCGGCCGGCGGGAGGAACCTGAGAAGCTGGAAACCTCCGGGTGGATCGACCCCGACGGAAAGTTCCGCTCCATCCAGGGCAGCATGCACGAGGACTGGCTGGCCCGTAATAGCGCTAAACTCAACGCGGAATACGGCACGGACTTTGCAAACGTGCCCGACATTGCTGAACGAGAGAAGGCCATTCGAGAAGGCTTCATTCGCGTTCGCTACGAACCTCGCACCGGAACGCTAGCGATCGAGGCTTCCGAGAACGCCTGGACCACGGATGCGAAGGACAAGATTTTCCAGTTGGTGCGCGAGAACCTCGACGACATCGACCACATGCGGGTCAACATCCTCAACGGCAAAATGAAGATTGTCGATGGAGGCGCCGCAAACCTGGTGGAGTATGAGGGCATCGACAAGTTGGATCACCTCCCCCTCATTTCTGACACTGGCGCGCAACGAGCCGCGTTCATGCCCAAGCCGAAGAAAGGCGACGCGGAGCAAGCAGAGTTCGGGGCCGAGGTAACGGAGACGGACCCGCAAGCCTTTGCTCGGGAGTACGCTCGGCGCGTAACGCAGGAACGCGTTGAATTCCACCCGGAGTCAGTGCCCGTCCTGTTCAAGCGAACCCCCGAAGGCGAATACATTATCAACGCCAAAGGCAAGCCCCTCGTGAACATGGTGAAATACACGTTCGACGATTCGCCTTTGTCCCGGCAAGCTGCCAAAGGAATCCGCGGAGAGTCAGCGCGTCAAGATGCCCAGACGACTGCATTCGCCAAGAAGATTGCCGAAGAAGCGCGCGCAATTGCTGACCCAGACGTGCTCGCCGGCAAGTCCTGGTATCAAGAAACCGTCCGGCTGATCAAAGAACACTTCAAGACTGACGCCGAGGTTACTTCTTTCGCCCAGTTGCTCGCGGCCACCAGCGCAAGAACTGACGTAGCCCAAAACTTCAAGTATGCTCTCGAAGCGTATAACCTCTGGAAGGAAGGCAAGTTCGACGACGCGATCGCTTCATACAAGAAGGCTTATGCCAAGCTGGAAACGGGCGGGTTGTTGCGGCAATGGCAGCGCGAGAACAACTCAACCATCGTGCCCTCCGACGCTGCGCTGAAGGAGTGGTGGATCGAAAGCCGCGAGCTCTCCTTAGTTCGCGAGAACGAAAAACAATTTGGCCAGAACTCGGATCAGGTTTTGCGGGTGCTGTCCGGCACCTGGGCCGAGGAAGTGCGGGGGCTCAAGACGCAGCAGTTTGCGAAAAACCTGGCGGGCACCGATCACGGCGCGACCATCGACGTGTGGGCTTCCCGGACGATGAAACGCCTGGGCTGGGACGGGCTGACGAAATCTCCGTGGCGATTGCTGCCCCGCAGCGAGGGCGGCATTACCGATCCCGCCTTCTTGTTCGCGCAGGAAGCATTTGCAAAGGCGGCAAAAGAGTTGCACATGCAGCCGGACGACCTGCAAGCCCTGATGTGGTTTCAGGAAAAGAAGCTGTGGGGCGAGCGCGGGTGGACTCGGGGGGCCGGCGAAGAGCTGGCGTCTTTCGAGGAGCCGTTGAAAAAGCTGCAACGAAACGAGGAAACTGGCCGGCTGGAGATCCGGGCCGCACCGACAGAACAGCCCCTTGACTTGGGCCTCGACCTGGGCGATATTAACTCGGCGAATTTTATGCCAAAGCGCGCGAGCCAGAATGAGAAGATGATGTCGCAGGGGATGCCCGACGCCGAGTTACAGCGTCTAGTGACCGATGATCGGTTTCGCCGGGTTGATAAAAACTGGCATCGCGTGCTGGTGGACGAGTGGGAACGGCGTCAGCGTTTAGCCGGCGCCGTGAAACCCGCTACGCAATCCGCCGAGAAGGCAGAGATTCGCCCGAAATGATATGCCCGAACCTATGAAACGCGGCACCTGGAAGCGGATCACCTGGGAAGACATCCAGAAATCCATGACCCCCCAACAGCTCGCGCTGTTCCGGGAACACGCCGTCGCCACCTTCGGCACTGGCGAACAACTCGAAGATGTGCTTGCGCATGATCACAAGCGTCCCAAGAAAGAAAGCCCCCATGCCCACCGGAAGCCCTAATCTGTTCGACCCAACCGCCCCCGCCCCGAGCTCGAAGATCAACGATGCCGCGGTGCAGGCACTCGTGCCTACCAATAGCCAGGCCCAGCGCGCCCCGATTTACGGTCCCGATCACTCCTTCCAGGCGAATCCCTCCGCTAACGCAGAGGACGTGCTGGATCTTCCACCGGTCCGGGCAATCTTTGCGGGCACCCCGCCGGCAGCCTACTCGACACCGGAGGACGAGAAAAACCCAGTGGTGCAGGAGATCGGTGCCCGCATGCACGACGTGATGTCGATCGGTTTGAACCTCTATCGCGCCTTAGATGGAACGACTTACGCGCTTTTCAACCCGGAGAAGATCCCGGGCCAGCAAATCAAGGACGCCGACAAGGCCGGGAAACTGACCGAGGTGGCTGTTCCGATCTCCACGCTGCTCGGCGATAGCGCCGCGGCAGGAGACGAAGAAACCCCCGCCATTGGAGCGCAACCAGGCCAAGAACAAGCCGCAACCCCGGGGGGTGCCTCGTTGTCCCCCTCCCCGATGCCGGGCCGCCCAGTGCCCGCCGGGGCGCAAAACGCGCTGTTGGCAAGCCGGCTGAAGAACCTGGCCCCGACCTCCCCGACCTCCCGACCAAAGCCGGGGTATGGGAATCTGGTAAATTCTTTGCTCAAGCCGGCTGTTTGACAGGTCCGCCGGTTCGTATTGAGCCGCGCCAGGCCAACAGGGGTGGTGCCCTGCCTGGCGCGTTTTTGTTGTGCAAACGCTTTTTGAAACCCGCCCACTTGCAGAGATCCTGGCGTCCACTTCCCCCGTGGATTACCGCGGATGCCACGAGGGTAACTGGGGGGAAGTTTTTGCCTACATCGAGCAGCGCCACTTTCAAGCCTGCCCGGAAGCCTGGCGGCACTTTCTCTCCTCGGTGCGCCAATACGGGGTGCGCACGCCAGTCCTGATCACCTGGCGCCACGGCAGGCGAATTGTGAGCGACGGGCACCACCGGCTTTGGGCAGCGCACAAATACAACCTGGCTACCGTCCCGGTGAGGGAAGAGATCCCGTGAGCATCTGGAACTTCGAGCACCCCACCCCGGAGAGCGTGACCCAAGTCTTCGCTGCACTCCTCGACCGCGCGCCGGCTCCAGAGGAACTGAGCTTCTTTTTGCACCCCGATCAAACCGGAGTTGGGGAGCCTGACGAGTGGTATCCACGTTCAATCGTGTGGTCAGAGCCCTGGCGCCCGAACTGGCCCACGCTCGGACTTTACACCGCCTGCCACGGGCGGCAGTTGCTCCGCTACTGGAAGGAACTCTACCCTAACCCGCCGGAGATGAATTGCTGGGGCATCGTGAGCTGGAAGTTTCCCGAACGCATCCCCACCCTGCTCGCGCAACCGCTCGTGCATGCGTTCTTTCAACACACCGACTTTTATGTCTCGAATGCGTGGCCGGCGCACCAACCTTTCCTAGAGCAGTTCGGCAGTTGCGTCGCTGCGGAGATTCCCGGGCGACGCTTGCGCATGCACGCGCCTTCTCTCAGCAGCATCTTTCCCGTTACCGACATCCCGAAAGACCTGGAGAACGTCCACCGGCTGCTACGCGCCGGGCAAACGCACGATCAGATCGCGCGCGCCCTCCGCGAGGGGCAATTCGACCCGCAGTTTACCACCCGACACGCCGAAGCGATGAACCGCATGACGCAGAAAGATTCCCGATGCGATACCCCCATCGCTCCTTTCGTCCAGGCGCACCTGCGGCGGGAGAAACTCTTCTGGTTTATTTCTCACCCGACGATGTTGCTCATATCCCGGATCGGCGCGGACCTCTTCACGCAAATCTTTCAGCGCCCCGCAATCTCTGATGAAGATCTTTTCGCTCTTCCCTGGCGGTCTTTTCAGTTTGGGTTTACCTGGCCCGAGACGCACTACGAGTGGGACTTCTTCAAATTCAACTACCCCCGGCGCTGGGAAGACAACGCTCTTCCGTTTTACGAGAGCTTGATCCGAAAAATAGTTGTTTGACAATTTCCGCGTGCAGGTGTAGCTTGTCCGCAGTTCTTTGAATGCTGCGGCCGGCGCGGGCTCTTTGATTTTCTGGAATGTTCACTTCCGGGATAGACTCAGTGAACGAGCTGACAAGTCAAACAGTCCTGCGGGTTCGACTCCCGCTCGCGGCACCACTTTCTGATGCTACAAGGAAAAGCCCGCGCCGGTTCCTCTACCCGCGCGGGCTTGCATTTTTGGCAGTCGCGTTACCGCAAACTACGCCTCATTCGGTCAAGAACTTGGGACGCATACTGCGCCCAGTAATGATGGGCCAGGCTGCCGATTTTGGAACTTAATGGATTGGACACCACGTCCTGCGAAAGCTCTTCCACCAATTCTTTACCATCGGACAAACGTGCAACTAGCTTCTGGAAGCTGCGTTGATCGCTCGGAAATGGCCGACCGGGGATTGGCAGGGCTCCTTGGATCTTCCACTGAGTCACCAGCTCGACTACTTTCACGGCTCGCACAAACGTCATGAAGCCGGTGCATAAGCCGGCGTAGTCTTGAGAGACTCCCACCGGTTTCTGAAACAGATCCCGGAGGGTTGCGTGTCTCTGAAACAAAACATCGGAGTCCGCGTAGATCAAGCGGTCGCACTGCTCCAGAAACTTTAGGACCAGGAGGATTTTGTGCCCCATCGGGCTCGCCAACGTCGGTTCCTCCAGTGCGACCAGCTCGATTTGATTCTCATCGGCAAAGCGTTTCATCGCCGGGACCGCAACCTGGGCGATGTCTCGCCGCCGGTCGTCGTAATACGTTAGCAGGATCGTCTTCACACGGTCAGTCGCAGATGCCCTTTCAACAGCTTTCTGTCCGAGCGCAAAAACGCTTTGTAGTACCCCCGGTTGAAGAACATGTTGAACTCGCACCGGCAGCGGGTGATCGCGCCGGCTGAGTTGACTTTGAATTCAAGGATCGCGCCGCCCACTTCAAACCGCAAACGCTTCTTGCGGCCAAAAATTGTCTGGTCTTGGAATCCTGGCAGGGTGATCACGTGCACGTTGCGCTCGTTCCAAAACCCGTTGACGTGATAGTGCCCCTGGACCAGCACGTCCGGCTTCTCCCCGCCTTCAAGACTCTCGATGGTGCGTTGGGGCGCGTAGCTGCGCGCGTAGCAACTCCCGCCGCCGGGGTGCTGAATCTTGATCACCGGCTTTTTCACCGTGTCCGGGACCATGATCTCCACGTCAGCTTCGACGTGTCCGATGTAATGCAAATCTTCCCGTGCTTGGGCCTTGGCCATGTATTGCAGCATGATGCCCCAGTTCAGCCCTTGCTTAATCCACCAACCCTCGTGATCGTCTCCGGTAATGTAATACGTTGTAATACCAGCTCGCGTCGGGTAGTTGTCGATCACGTATTGCGCCTGGTCGTCGGGGGTGCTGACAATCACGGAGGCACCGTTGATCTTCGGCACGCAACCATCCACCAAATTGCCGGCGTGTAAAACGCTGGAGATCCCCTCCGACTTGAAGAGATCGTATTGACAATGCAACGCTTCAAGGCGTTCTTCCTGGCAACACAAGTGGGTATCAGCCACCAAGCCAACGCGAAACCAGTCACCCGCATCGACGTACTCCAGCCCCAGGTGCCCGAACTCCGCAGGAGTTTTCTTGGCGACTTGCACCGCAGGAGACTCAGAGGGCTTGTCGGGCTTGGCTTCCGCCGTTGCCTGAAGCCGTCGCAGTGCGTTGCGCACGGTGCTATACGGCGCATTTAATGCCTTGGCAATCCGGTCGCGGCCCCAACTTGGATTTTTGCGCGCTACTTCTGCAATCTGCTTGTCGAGGTATTTGTTTTTCATAGCTACTTCCTGCGTTTGCGGTTTTCAGGGAACAAGACTTCCAGCACTTCGAGGGAGGAAGCCGGCTGCCCCATGTGCCGAAGGTCATAGTCTCGCAGCGCCGCCGAAGGAGACTGGCCAATGCCGACCATTCGCCATCGCCACTCCTCCAGAGGACCAGAGCAGGCCGCGTAAAGGGTTTCGTTCAATTTGAACATGCCGGGCTCTTCCCGGTGACTGGGCCGCAAACTCTCCGCCACGGAGACAGCTTGCAACTGCATAAGCTGCCGGTTGGCCTCCAGGTTCTCCAGAAACTTTTGCTTCTTCGCGGTGTTTGCAACCTCGTCGAAGGCCCACCGCGCATCCTCGCCCACGATCTTAGCCAGCCGGTCGCACGTGTTGATCAACAGGGATTCCACCGAACACTGCACCCCGCCGTCCAATTCCTTTTTGCGGTGCGGGTTCTCGTTGTGCTGCTCGATTACATAAGGCGTGAGACTCCCGCAAATTGCCAGCAGCGCGCCAATCTGATGCAAGGTTTGCCCCTGCTCGTCCACAGTTACAATCTGCGTCGGTCGGACATCGGGTTGATCGCTCATGGGAGTTTGTGGTTCAGCAAATACAATTCGTTATGCGTCGCAAGATCGTGCAAGTGTATCGCATCAATCTCGTTGTCGTCAACCTTGAAATTGGTTCCCTGACTACGCACTGTTCCATCGCTGCCCCGGTAAAGCCGAGGCGCAAACCGTTTCACTGCCCAGGCGGCCATCATTTCCTTCGTCGCGCCGCCGTGCCCGGTGGCAAACTTCTTCAACGTGCCGACCGGGACTCCTTTGCAGCGAAGCCCCCGGTGGTAACACGCGAGCCACATAGCCGCCCGGAAGCTCGCCCAGAGTTGCGTTTGATACGTGTAGGTCGAGAACTGCACGTCCTCGAACACCACCCAGTCGTATATAGGCGATCCCAGGCGATGCTCTAACAGCCGGTAAAGCTTGCCGTAAAAATCGGAGACGCGGTAATCGAGATCCCGGTCAGCTTTGCCCTTGAATACCCAGGTGCCCGAGTCAAATTGGAGGCCGTCGTTGTGAGCGAAGCCGGTGTGAATGCCCAAATCAAGAGCGACGATGTTCATAGGTCTTTAAGGGATACGGGAGCATGAGCCATTTTCTTACGCAGCCGGTCTAAGGCTTTGTGAAGCTGAAGAGAGATTGCTTGCTTGGTGACGTGACGACGTTCCGCAATCTGGACGATGTTAAGGCCCCGGAAGAAATACGCCCGCAACAAACGTTGATCGTCACGAGGTAGCAGCCGCATCATCGGATACAAGTATTCGCGAGAGATCGTGACCAGATTAACTCCCTCCGAGTCCCCGCCGTGAAACACCGGCATCATCGCCCCCGTGGACGGATTGCGCCGGCTGCCTTGTTCTCCTCCGCTTTGCGTCCGGCCATACCAAACCCGATCGGCTGACCGAAAGAACGCGTCGGCGCGCAGGTTTGAGATCTCTTGGAAAAGCGCCTTGCGCAAATAGACCGAAAACCGAGTGTTCCGGCTTAGTTTGAAGGCCTTCAGTGTTTGCAGCAACACCGAGCTGGCCAAGCTCTTCACTTCCGACTCATCCATTCGATCGCCTGCGATTCGCAAGGCTTCTGACTGAGCCATGCCTATGAAATGCTCCGCCAACTCCGCGAGCGCGCGGCGCCCCTGAAGGCCCGGCAAACGCTGGAACAACAAGCGCTCGCGTTCGGCGGATAAAGGCTGGCTCATGCTTTTACTTTCTCAAAATACTCTAAGACCGCCTCGCGGGGCACG
>Ga0315283_10001128_pt1 | contig 21017 bp, 20 predicted proteins | sample YL17G09_0_MG_FD_204541 | JGI IMG/M metagenome (GOLD analysis project Ga0315283, IMG submission 204541) | Sediment microbial communities from Yellowstone Lake, YNP, Wyoming, USA - YL17G09_0 | ecosystem: Environmental > Aquatic > Freshwater > Lake > Sediment | place: USA: Wyoming | collected...
CCGCGCGATGTTCTGCCACGGATCGGCGCCGAGCTGCTTCAGGCCAAGGCTCACGCGCTGGCGCTCGCGGTCGAACTTGAGGATGCGGACGTCGATCTCGTCGCCGACGTTCACGACCTCGGACGGGTGCTTGACGCGCTTCCATGCCATGTCGGTGATGTGCAGCAGGCCATCGATGCCGCCGAGGTCAACGAACGCACCGTAGTCGGTGAGGTTCTTGACCACGCCCTTGATGACGGCGCCTTCCTGCAGCTTGTCGAGCAGCTCGCTGCGCTCGGCGCTGTATTCCTGCTCGACGACCGCGCGGCGCGAGACCACCACGTTGTTGCGCTTCTGGTCGAGCTTGATGATCTTGAACTCGAGCGTCTTGCCCTCGAGGTAGCTAGGGTCGCGCACGGGACGCACGTCCACCAGCGAGCCCGGCAGGAAGGCGCGCACGAAATCGATCTCGACCGTGAAACCGCCCTTGACGCGGCCATTGATCAGGCCGCTCACGACCTCGCTCTTCTCGAACGCCGTCTCGAGGCGCTCCCAGGTGCGGGCCCGCTTGGCCTTCTCGCGCGAGAGACGCGTCTCGCCGGAGCCGTCCTCGACGCTGTCGAGTGCGACCTCGACGTCGTCACCGATCTTGACCTCGATCTCGCCGCGCTCGTTCTTGAACTGCGAAGTCGGGATCACGGCCTCCGATTTGAGGCCGGCGCTCACCACGACCACGTCGGGCGTCACGTCGATCACACGGCCGGTGAGGATCTGGCCCGGGCGGAACCGCTGGTTCGCCAGGCTCGCTTCGAACATTTCGGCAAAGCTCTCGGTCATTACTCTTTACTTCCAGGGGTCTTGCGACCCGTATTCCCGCCGGCGTCCTGCCCGCGAGGGTTGATGAAAATGCACCCGCATCCCGGCGGGCGGCAACGGATCAATGAATCGCAGCGATCTGTCTTCTGGCGACGGCGAGAACCCGGTCGACCACCTCTTCGACGGCAATCCCCGTCGAGTCGATGACGACAGCGTCCGGCGCGGGGCGAAGTGGCGCCACGGGCCGGGTGGAGTCGCGCCGATCCCTTTGTAGGATCTCCTGCGAAAGGCCGGCGAGATTAGCAGTAAGTCCCTTGTCTTTCAACTGCTTATAACGCCTGAGTGCGCGTTCCTCGGCGCTTGCCGTCAGGTAGACCTTGACCGGGGCCGTGTCAAAAACCACGGTTCCCATGTCCCGACCGTCCGCAACGAGGCCCGGCGGCTCGACAAATGCCCTTTGCCGTCCGAGAAGCGCCGTGCGCACGGCCGGCATCGCGGCGACGCGGGACGCAGCCGCGCCGGCCGTCTCGGTCCGGAGTTCCAGCGTGACATCCTGCCCGTCCAGCAGGATGCGCTCGCGGTCCTCGGCGTCGGACTCGAACCGGGCATCGAGACTGGCGGCGACCCTCGCGTGCCCGGGTTCGTCGTCCTCGGCGAGGCTGCGCCTGGCGCCCGCCATGGCGACCAGCCGGTAGAGAGCGCCACTGTCGAGCAGGTGCCAGCCTAGGCGTCGGGCGACCAGTCTCGCAACGGTGCCCTTGCCCGAGCCGCTCGGTCCGTCGATCGCAATCACGGGAACGGGCACGACGGGCGGCACCTCAGGCGCACTCCTCGATCGCGATGCCGGCCGAGCGCGCAAGTCCGGTGAAGCCGGGGAAGGACGTCGCGACGTTCGCCGTATCCAGGATCTCGATCGGCCCGGACGCACGCAGGCTTGCGACGGCGAACGACATCGCGATCCGGTGATCACCCCGGCTGTCCACGGTGCCCGCACCGATAGGCCCGCCCTGGATGCGCAGGCCGTCTCCGAGCACCTCGTTCGCCACGCCGAGCGCCGACAGGCCGGCGGCCATCACCGCGATCCGGTCGCTTTCCTTGACGCGGAGTTCCTCGGCACCGGTCACCACGGTCTCGCCTTCCGCACAGGCCGCGGCGACGAAGAACGCCGGGAACTCGTCGATGGCCAGCGGCACGAGGCGTTCAGGAACCGCGATCCCGCGCAGCCGTGCCGGACGCACTTCGATATCCGCCACGGGCTCGGCCCCGCACACACGGTGGTTCAACAGCCTCAGGTCGGCACCCATCAGCGCCAGCATTTCGAGCAGGCCCGTCCGGGTCGGATTGACGCCGACGCCCCGGATCACGAAGGGCGCACGCGCCCCGATGCAGGCCGCCACTATGAAGAACGCGGCCGACGAGAAGTCGCCCGGCACGACGACGCTGGCGGCCGCGAGACTCGACGGCGGGCGGAGCGTGACCGTGCCGGACCGGGCGACAACATCGCCGCCGAACGTCTGCAACATGCGCTCGGTGTGATCGCGGGTGACGGCCGGCTCGCGCACCGTCGTCGTGCCTTCCGCGCGGAGCGCCGCAAGCAGGATCGCCGATTTCACCTGCGCACTCGCCACGGGCATCGGGTAATCGATGCCGTGCATGCGCGCCCCGCCGGAGATCCGGACCGGCGGCTTGCCGTCGACGGTCGCGATGCGCGCGCCCATTTCCCGCAGCGGCTTTGCGACGCGTTCCATCGGGCGACGCATCAGCGACTCGTCGCCGACAAGGATGGAGTCGAACGGCTGTGAGCTGAGCAGCCCCATGAAGAGCCGCATCGCAGTGCCGGCATTTCCCATGTCGAGCGGGCCAGTCGGCGCCGTGAATCCGCCGAGTCCGACGCCCTCCACCCTCACCTCGCCGGGACCCGGTCGGGTCACGGCAACTCCGAGGTTGGCTACTGCGCGCAGCGTCGCCAGGCAGTCCTCGCCCTCGAGGAATCCAGACACGTGCGTGGTGCCGGTGGCGATCGCGCCGAACATCAAGGCGCGGTGCGAGATCGACTTGTCGCCCGGCACCGTGACCTCGCCGGCGATTCCCGGCGCAGGCGTGACCCGGTAACTGCTCATCTCAGAGCACGGCCTTCGGGTATGACCCGAGCACGCGGCAAAGCGACGCCTGGCCCTTGATTTCGGCCAGCGCCGTGGCGAGCGGTTCCGACGCCGCGTGGCCTTCGAGGTCGATAAAGAACACGTAGTCCCACTTGCGGCGGCGCGACGGGCGCGACTCGATGCGAGTCATGCTGATGCGATGACGCGCAAAGGGCTCGAGCAACCGGAAGAGCGCACCCGGGGCATCGGTGTGGGCGGCCGACACCAGCAGCGTCGTCCGGTCCGCACCGCTTGGAGTAGCGGCCTTGGAGCCGATCACGAGGAAGCGCGTCGTGTTGTCCGGGCGGTCCTCGATCTCCGGCACCAGCATGTTGAGACCGTACAACTCCGCCGCGGTGGACCCGGCGATGGCGGCGGTGCCCTCCTCGTCGCGCGCACGACGGGCACCCTCGGCATTGCTCGCAACCGGCACGCGCTCCACCCCGGCCAGGTTCTCTGCCAGCCAGCCGCGGCACTGCGCGAGCGCCTGCGGATGTGCGCAGATGCGTTCGACGTCGGCGAGCGCGGCCATGCGTCCCATCAGGTTCTGGTGGATGCGCAGCTCCACTTCGCCGCAGATGCCGAGCGGCGAGGTCAGGAACATGTCGAGCGTATTGTTGACCGTGCCTTCGCTCGAGTTCTCGATCGGCACCACGCCGAAGTCCGCGGTGCCCGACTCGACCTCGCGAAAGGCCTCCTCGATCGAGGTGAGCGGCAGCGCCCGCACCGAATGGCCGAAATGCTTCAGCACGGCCTGCTGGGTGAAGGTGCCCTCGGGCCCGAGGAAGGCGACCTTGAGCGGCTCCTGCTGCGCAAGGCAAGCCGACATGATCTCGCGGAAGAGCCGCACCACCTCTTCGTCCGCAAGCGGGCCGCGCTGCTTGCGGTTGCGCTCCAGCGCCATGCGCAGCACCTGGGCCTCGCGCTCGGGCCGGTAGAAGTCAACGGTGTGGCCGGACGCGTGCTTCGATATACCGACCTGCTTCGCAAGCTCGGCGCGCTGGTTGATGAGTGCGTGCAGCTGCGCGTCGATGTCGTCGATGCGGACGCGGATACGCTCGAGCCCCGGCTTGCTCGAGCGCACTGCGGCCTTGGCCTTCGGCGCTTTCCTGCCCGCCATGGCTACAGCAACCGCGCAGCCAGCACGCCGGGAATGGCGCGCAGCCGGCCGAGCACTTCAGCCGGGATCGGCGCATCCGTGTCGATCAGCGTGTAGGCGATGTCGCCCCGCGACTTGTTCAGCAGGTCGGCGATGTTGAGCTTCGCCTCCGCCAGGCACGTCGAGATCTGGCCCACCATGTTCGGTACGTTGTCGTTCGAGATGGCGACGCGGTTCTCGCCAACCCGGGGCAGGACCGCCTCGGGGAAATTCACCGAATTGCGCACGTTGCCGTTCTCGAGGTAGTCGCGCAGCGTATCCGCGACCATGACCGCGCAGTTTTCCTCCGCCTCGCCGGTCGAGGCACCGAGGTGCGGCAGCGCGACGACGCGCGGGTGATCCTTGACTGCCCGGGTCGGGAAATCGCACACGTAGGTGGACAACTGGCCCTGTTCGAGGCCCGCGAGCACGGCCGCCTCGTCCACGATCTGTGCGCGGGCGAAGTTGAGCAGCGAACTGCCCCGGCGCATCAGGCGGATTCGTGCCTCGTTCACGAGTCCCCGCGTAGCGTCGTTGAGCGGCACGTGAACCGTGACGATGTCGCTGCGCGCGAACAGGTCGTCGAGGCTCAATGCCTGCTCGACACCGGACGACAGTTGCCAGGCACGCTGCACGGTGATCTGCGGGTCGTAGCCGAGCACCTTCATGCCGAGCGCCAGCGCCGCGTTCGCCACTTCGACACCGATCGCACCGAGGCCGACCACACCCAGCGTGCGCGACGGCAACTCGTGCCCGACGAATTTCTTCTTGCCCTTTTCTATCGCCTCCTCCACTGCGTGGTCGTCGCCCTCGAGCGAGCGCACGAATCCCCATGCCTGGCAGATGTTGCGCGCCGAGAGGAAGAGCCCGGCCAGCACCAGTTCCTTGACCGCGTTGGCATTGGCGCCCGGCGCGTTGAACACCGGCACCCCACGATGGCTCAGCTTGGCGACCGGCACGTTGTTGGTGCCAGCGCCGGCGCGCGCCACGGCCAGTACGCTCGACGGGATCTCCATCGCGTGCATGTCCGCCGAGCGCAGCAGGATTGCGTCGGGGTGCCCGATCTCGGAGGCGACTTCATAGCGATCCCTCGGCAGTCGCTCGAGACCACGGACGGAGATGTTGTTCAGCGTGAGGATCTTGTAGGACATGGGAGGAAGTGAATAGTGATTCGCGGTTAGCGGATAGTGAAGAGGAGAAGGCGAGGGGGTCGCGATCAGGGGGTAGGGGGTAGTGAAGAAGGCGGAGAGTGGATCGTGACCGGCGGTCACTCTCTTCACTACCCCCTACCCCCTGATCATTACCCCCTTTCCCTCATCCGTTCCTGCGCTGGAATTCCTTCATGAACTCGACCAGCGCCTCGACGCCGGCCATCGGCATGGCGTTGTAGATGCTGGCCCTCATACCTCCAACGGAACGATGCCCGGCGAGCGTCACGAGGCCCGCGGCCCTGGCGCCTTCGAGGAAGGGTTTGTCCATCGCCTCACTCGGCAGAGTGAACGGCACGTTCATCCACGAGCGGCACTCGCGGTCGACCGGATTGCGATAGAAACCGGATCCGTCGATGGCGGCGTAGAGTTTCTCGGCCTTGGCGCGGTTCAAGCGTTCCATAGCGGCGAGGCCACCCTGGCGCTTGATCCACTGGAACACCGCGCCTGCGACGTACCAGGAATACGTGGCGGGCGTATTGAGCATGGAGCCGTCCGCCGCCATCGCCTTCCAGTCGAACACTGTCGGCGTATCGGGGCGCGCGCGACCGAGCAGGTCCTCGCGCACGATCACGACCACCAGCCCGGCCGGGCCGATGTTCTTCTGCGCGCCGGCGTAGATCACGCCGAAACGGCTCACGTCGAGCGGCCGCGACAGGATGGTGGACGACAGGTCCGCCACCAGCGGCACATCGCCCACGTCGGGGATGAACGGGAACTCGACGCCGCCGATCGTCTCGTTCGGCGTGTAGTGCACGTAGGCGGCGCCCGGGGTCAGCTTCCAGGATTCGCGCGATGGCACCGTCGAATAGTTGCCGCCGGCATCCGCCGCGACGTTGACCTTGCAGTAACGCTTAGCCTCGGCGATGGCCTTCTTCGACCAGGCGCCGGTGTTCACGTAATCGGCGACGGAATCGGGCTTCGTGAGATTGTACGGGATGGCCGCGAACTGCGCCGTCGCGCCGCCCTGCAGGAAAAGCACCTTGTAGTTCGATGGGACGGCGAGCAGTTCGCGCAGGTCCGCCTCGGCTTGCTCGGCGATACCGACGAACGCCTTGCCGCGGTGGCTCATTTCCATCACCGACATGCCTTGCCCGCGCCAGTCGAGCATCTCCTCGCGGAGTTGCTCGAGGACCTCTGCCGGCAATGCGGCTGGACCGGCGCTGAAATTGAACACGCGACTCATGGCGATCGACTCTCCCGAGAAATGTTGCAGCGCAGTGTAACAGCCCGGATCGCGCCGTACCGACACTGCCACGGGAGCCGGATCACACGGGGGCTGGCGGCTCCGGGACTCCGGAATCGGACTCCGGCTGAACCGCTCCGGATTCATCCTCCACGTCGCCGGTACCGGGCTCCACCGGCTCGACGCCGATGAGCCGCTCGCCGTCGTCGAGGCGGATCAGGCGGACGCCCTGAGTATTGCGCCCGAGCACCGAGATCTCGCCCGCACGGGTGCGGACCAGGGTTCCGTTGGAACTCATCAGCATGAGTTCGTCGGTCGTGGCGACCTGCGTCGCGGCGACCAGGCGACCGTTGCGCTCCGTCGTCTGCATGGCGATGACGCCCTGTCCGCCGCGCCCGTGAACCGGGAACTCGTCGACCGGCGTGAGCTTGCCGAAGCCGTTTTCCGAAGCGGTCAGCACCAGTCCGTCCGCGTCAGGGATGATGAGCGAGATGACGTCCTCGTCGTCCGGAATGCGGATGCCACGGACGCCGGCGGCGGTGCGACCCATGCCTCGCACGTCGTCCTCCGGGAAACGGACTGCCTTGCCGCCCGACGAGCAGAGCATGACGTCCCGCGTGCCATCGGTGATCGCCACGCCCACCAGCTTGTCGCCTTCGTCGAGGCCGACCGCGATGATGCCGGCCGAACGCGGCCGCGAAAACGCAGAAAGTGGCGTCTTTTTAACCGTGCCGCGGGCAGTCGCCATGAAGACGTAGCTGTCGTCGTCGTATTCGCGAATCGGCAGCACGGCCGTGATGCGCTCTGCTTCCTCCAGCGGCAGCAGGTTGACGATCGGCTTGCCGCGGCCGCCGCGGCCCGTCTGCGGCAACCGGTATACCTTGAGCCAGTACAACTGGCCGAGGTTCGAGAAACAGAGCAGCGTGTCGTGGGTGTTCGCGACAAACAGCTTGTCGACGAAATCCTCGTCCTTCATCGCGGTAGCAGACCTGCCGCGCCCGCCGCGCCCCTGCGCGCGGTACTCGCTTACCGGTTGCGCCTTCGCATAGCCGCCGTGCGACAGGGTCACCACGACGTCCTGCGGCGTGATCAGGTCTTCGATCGTCAGGTCCGACTCATCCACCTCGATGCGCGTGCGTCGCGCGTCGCCGTACTGCTCGCGGATCTCGAGAAGCTCTGCGCGAATGACCGCGAGCAGCCGCTCCGGGCGCGCGAGAATGTCGGAGAGATCGCGGATCAACTCGAGCAGTTCGACATATTCGGCGAGGATCTTTTCCTGTTCGAGGCCCGTGAGGCGGTGCAGGCGCAGGTCGAGGATGGCCTGGGCCTGGGCCTCGGAAAGCCGATATCCGTTTTCCCGCAGCCCAAGGTCGTCGGCAAGCCCGTCCGGCCGGGTCTGGATCGAGCCGGCACGCGCAAGCATTTCCGGAACCGCACCGGGACCCCAGGCACGCGCCGTCAGGGCGACCTTCGCCTCCGCCGACGACGGCGATGCCTTGATGAGGGCAATCACCTCGTCGATGTTGGCGAGCGCGATGGCGAGGCCTTCGAGGATGTGACCGCGCTCGCGCGCCTTGCGCACGTCGTACACGGTGCGGCGAGTGACGACTTCGCGCCGGTGCCGGATGAAGGCCTCGATGAAGTCCTTCAGGTTCATCAGCTTCGGCTGGCCGTCCTGCAGGGCGACCATGTTGATGCCGAACACCGATTCCATCGGCGTCTGCTTGTAGAGATTGTTGAGGACGATGTCCGCCGATTCGCCCCGCTTCAACTCGATGACGACGCGCATGCCGTCCTTGTCGGACTCGTCGCGCAGCTCCGAGATGCCCTCGATCAGCTTGCCGCGCACGAGGTCGGCGATGCGCTCGAGCAGCCGCGCCTTGTTCACCTGGTACGGCAGCTCGGTGACGATGATGGCTTCGCGGCCGTGGTCGTCGATCTCCTCGACCTCGGTCCTGGCACGCACGAGGATGCGGCCGCGGCCCGTCGTGTACGCGGTGTAGATCTCGCGCGCGCCGTTGATGATGCCGGCGGTCGGGAAGTCCGGGCCGGGCACCAGCTCCATGAGCTCGGGGATCGTGATCTCCGGCCGGTCGATCAGCGCGACGCAGGCGTCCACCACCTCGGTCAGGTTGTGCGGAGGTATGTTGGTCGCCATGCCGACGGCGATGCCCGAGGAGCCGTTTACCAGCAGGTTGGGCACCCGCGTGGGGAGCACGGTCGGCTCGGACTCGGATTCGTCGTAGTTCGGGACGAAATCGACCGTTTCCTTGTCGATGTCGGCCAGCAGCTCCGAGGCGAGGCGCGACATGCGCACCTCGGTGTAGCGCATCGCGGCCGGGGCGTCGCCGTCCACCGAGCCGAAATTGCCCTGTCCGTCGACGAGCAGGTAGCGCATCGAGAACGGCTGCGCCATGCGCACGATGGTGTCGTACACCGCCGTGTCGCCGTGCGGGTGGTACTTGCCGATCACGTCGCCCACGACGCGCGCCGACTTCTTGTAGGACTTGTTCCACTCGTTGCCGAGCTCGCGCATCGCAAAGAGCACGCGGCGATGCACGGGCTTCAAGCCGTCGCGGACGTCGGGCAGCGCGCGCCCCACGATCACGCTCATCGCGTAATCGAGGTACGAGCGTTTCATCTCGTCTTCGAGATTTACGTGCAGGATTTCGCGGGCGATTTCGGCCATGAATAAAGGCTGGTTGCGGAGGCCGGTTATGGCCGGCCAAAGAAGCGGAATAATACCACAGGGAGGCGCCCGGTTCGGCCCGCGCCATGCGCTTCGGTATACTGCGGCCCCCTCCCCTCGACCCGGTCCCATGGAGCCTGTCGACACGCTCGTATCCGCTCGGTGGGTCGTCCCCGTGGAGCCCGATGGGCGTGTGCTCGAAGACCACGCGCTGGCCATCCGCAACGGCCGGATCGTGGCCGTGCTGCCAAGCGCCGAGGCGTTCGTCCGCTACACCGCCCGCGAAGTCCTGGACCGGCCAACGCACGTGCTGATGCCGGGGCTCGTCAATGCACACACCCATGCCGCCATGGTCCTGCTGCGCGGCCGAGCCGAGAACCTGCTGCTGGGCCCATGGCTGCAAGACGGCATCTGGCCGCTCGAGCGGCGCTGGGTCGATCCCGAGTACGTGCGCGACGGAACCGAGCTCGCGATCGCCGAGATGCTGCGCGGCGGCGTCACGTGCTTCGCCGACATGCACCTTTGGCCGGAAGTGGTCGCGCAGACGGCGGCAGAATTTCACATGCGGGCGAGCGTAGGGCTCGTCGTCACCGAGGCTGCGACCGGCTGGGCGGCCACCGCCGACGAGTACATAGACCGTGGCATGGGCCTTCGCGACCAGTACAAGGGCGACCCGCTGATCAACACACACTTCGCGCCGCACGCACCCTACTCGGTGTCCGACGCCACGCTGGCCCGGGTCCGGCGCCTGGCGGACGAACTCGACCTGCCGGTGGCGCTGCACCTGCACGAGACGGCCTGGGAAATCGCGCAGAGCGAGCAGAAGTTCGGGTTGCGACCGCTTGCACGCCTCAAGGCCCTCGGGCTCGCCAGCCCGCAGCTCGTGGCCGTGCACATGACACAGGTCGTCGCCGAGGACCTCGACACGCTTGCCGACGCCGGCGCGAGCGTCGTGCACTGTCCCGAATCGAACCTCAAGCTCGGCGCCGGCGTCTGCCCGCTGCCGGGCCTGCTCGGACGCGGCATCCGGGTCGCCCTCGGCACCGACGGCGCGGCATCCAACAACGACCTCGACGTGCTCGGCGAGGCCCGGACTGCCGGTCTGGTCGCATCCGGCGTGACGGGCGCGCCAGGAAGCCTGATCGCCGCGGACCTGCTGCGCATGGCGACGCTAGAGGGAGCACGCATACTCGGCCTGGGCGAGGTCACCGGCAGCCTGGTGCCAGGCAAGTGGGCCGACCTCTGCTGCATCGACCTGCACCACCCCGGCAGCTGGCCAGTCAGCGACGTGCCTGCCGCCGTGATCTACAGCGGCTCTTCGCGCCAGGTCACGGACACCTGGGTCGCGGGCAGGCGATTGCTCGCAGACCGCAGCTTGATCTACCTCGACGAGGCGGCGGCCATGGATCGGGCCGACTCATGGCGACGCCGGATCGATTCCTCCGCAGCGGAGTCAGGTACGGATGGCTAGTACGCAGAACGTCGACCAGGCGGAGATCGCCCGGTTCGAGGCGGCGGCAAGCCGCTGGTGGGACCCAGAGGGCGAGATGCGCCCGCTGCACGAGTTGAATCCAGTGCGTCTCGAATACGTCGAACGCAGCGGGCGGCTCGAAGGGCGCGACGTGCTCGACGTCGGCTGCGGTGGTGGATTGCTCGCGGAGGCCATGGCCCGCAAGGGTGCGCGGGTCACGGGGCTCGACATGGCGGCGGAACTGCTCAAGGTCGCGCAACTGCACGCGCTCGAGGCCGGAGTCGCAGTGAACTACCTGCTCGCGTCGGCGGAGCAACACGCGGTCGAGCGTGCAGCCGGGTACGACGTCGTGACCTGCATGGAGATGCTGGAGCACGTGCCGGATCCGGCGCAGGTCATCGTCGCGCTCGCCGCGCTCGTGCGGCCGGGCGGCCACGTGTTCCTGTCGACGATCAACCGCACGCCGCGTGCGTACCTGCGCGCAGTCATCGGAGCAGAGTACGTGCTGCGCCTGTTGCCGACCGGCACGCACACCTACGAGAAATTCATCCGGCCCTCGGAACTGTCGGCCTGGGCGCGCTCCGCCGGCCTCAGCACCGTTGACATCGCCGGGCTCGACTACGATCCGTTCTCACGCACCGCCCGCATCGTCACCGACGCGCGCGTGAACTACCTGATGCACCTCGCGAAGCCTGCCGCCGAGGTTGCCGCATGACCGTCGCACGCACGGCATTGCTGCTCGACCTCGACGGAACGCTGCTCGACACGGCGCCCGACATGGGCGGAGCCCTGAATCTGCTGCGCGTCGAGGCGGGCCGCGAACCCCTGCCCCTCGCCAGCATCAGGCCAGTTGTTTCGCATGGGGCAATGCGACTCGTGAGCCTGGGCTTCCCGGAGGCGACCGGCGCCGAGTTCGAGCGCTTGAGGCTGCGCTTCCTCGAGTTGTACTCGCAGAACCTCGCGCTGCGCACCGAACTCTTCCCGGGCATCGAGCCAGTGCTCGACGAGCTCGAACGGCTCGGCCTGCCCTGGGGCGTGGTCACCAACAAGCCGGGCTGGCTGACCGACCCGTTGCTCGCTGCACTGGGCCTCGATCACCGGGCGAGCTGCGTCGTGAGCGGCGACACGGTGGCCGAGCGCAAGCCCCATCCGCTGCCGCTGCTGCACGCGGCAGGGCTGGTCGGCGTCGCACCCGCGCACTGCGTCTACGTCGGCGATGCCGAACGGGACATCCAGGCTGGCCGCGCCGCGGGCATGACGACGGTCGTCGCCGCCTACGGCTACATTTCCGCCGACGACGATCCGGCCCGCTGGCAGCCGACAGGGATAATCGCGGAGCCGAACGAGCTGCTCGAGTGGGTCGGCGCCGCGGCGGCGAGCGCCGTCGGGGAGCGAAGGTGACCAACGAGTCACTGGCGCTCGTGGCCCTGGTCGCGGTGATCATCGTCATCGCATTCGGAATCGGCTGGCTCATCGGCCGCCGCAGGGCGCACGCGCTCGAACTCGAACTCACCGTCGCGCGTGCCGAGATCAAGTCCGCCGTGGATATCGGCCGCGAGCGTGAGCAGTCGCTGGAGCTTGCGCTCGGACGGCTGCGTGCCGGCTTCGACTCCGTCGCAGGGGACGCACTGCGCGACAACAGCGAGGTGTTCCTGCAGCTCGCGCGACAGGTGCTGGGCCAGCAGCAGGAAACCGCGGTGAACAGTCTCGCCGAGCGCGAGAAAGCGGTCGCCGCGATGATGACCCCGCTGCGCGAGGCGCTCACCCGCACGCACGAGCAGATCGCGCGCATCGAGAAAGAGCGTGCCGAGAGCTTCGGCGCGCTGCGCAATTCCATCGAGAACGTCACGCTCGGGCAGCAGGCGCTGCAGCGCGAGACGCGCAGCCTCGTGACCGCGCTGCGCCGGCCCGAGGTCCGTGGCCAGTGGGGTGAGATGACCCTGCGCCGCCTCGCGGAACTCGCCGGCATGGTCGAGCACTGCGACTTCGCAGAGCAGGTGGTCGTGCAGGGCGAGGAAGGCGCGCTGCGGCCGGACATGATCGTCAGCATGCCGGATGGACGGCAGCTCGTGGTGGACGTGAAGACGCCACTCGACGCATATCTTTCCGCGGTCGAGGCGACGAACGACGAGGATCGTGCGGCTGCGATCCGGCGCCACGCACAGGCAGTGGTCGAGCGGGTGCGCCAGCTGGCGTCCAAGGCCTACTGGTCGCAGTTCAAGAACAGCCCGGACTTCGTCGTGCTGTTCATTCCCGGCGACCAGTTCCTCGCCGCGGCCGTGGGCGAGGTCCCGACGCTGCTGGAGGACGCTATCCGCCAGCACGTCATCATTGCCACGCCCACGAGCTTCATCGCGCTGCTGAAAGCCGTGGCCTACGGCTGGCGCCAGAACGCGCTCGCCGACAACGCTGCCCGCATCCAGGAACTGGCCGAGGATCTCTACAAGCGCCTTGCCACGTTCGGCGAACACCTCGGCCGTATCGGCAAGTCGCTCGGACAAAGCGTCGACGCGTACAACAGCGCGGTAGGATCGCTCGAGCGCCAGGTGCTGCCGGGCGCGCGCAAGTTCACGGAACTCGGTCTGCGACCCGGCCGGGAGATCGAGGAAATCGCGCCGGTCGACAAGCTCGTGCGCATCCCGAAGGCTGGCGAAGGTGAAGCCGTTGACGAGTGACGCACGAACCTACGCCGCTACGCCGGAGGCGTTCGCGGACCGGGTGATCCTCGTGACCGGCGCGAGCGGCGGCATCGGGGCAGCGCTCGCGCTCGCGTGCGGCTCGCTCGGCGCTCGCGTGGTGCTGACCGGGCGCAACGTTCGCCGGCTCGAAGCCACGTATGACGGGATCATCGCAGCCGGCGGTCCACGGCCATCCATCGCGCCGCTCGACCTCGAGCGAGCCGACGCTTCCCACTACACGGCGCTCGCCGATGCGGTGCGCTCGGAGTTCGGGCGGCTCGACGGCCTCGCCCACATGGCAGGCCAGCTGGGCGAACTGGCGCCGGTCGAGCACTACGACGTAGTGACGTGGTTGCGCGTCATGCACGTGAACGTGAACGCCGCATTCATCCTGACCCAGTCGCTGCTGCCGCTGCTGCGCACCTCCCAGGACGCGTCGATCGTGTTCACGACCAGCGGCGTGTCGGTCCAAGGGCGCGCCTACTGGGGCGCCTATGCGGCGTCGAAGTTCGCGCTCGAGGGACTGACGCAGGTTCTCGCGGACGAGACTGACACACTGACAAAGATACGCGTGAACAGCGTCAACCCGGGCAAGGTGCGCACGGCGATGCGCGCCAGAGCCTTTCCGGGTGAGGACGCGGCTGCGGTGCCACTGCCCGCTGTCGTGCTACCGACCTATCTCTACCTGCTGGGTTCGGCGAGCGCCGGGGTCACCGGGCGCCGCTTCGACGCCCAGGGCGCCCGCCCGGACGCGCTGGAGCGCGCGACTTAGCCCGCGACTTAGCCCGCGACTTGGGTCGCGCATCGGAACGCGTGCGTCCTGCGAGCAACATCAGCGCGTCGAGTTCCGCAACGTCGAGGTCGCGCGAGCGGCCGCGCGGCAGGTCGCGTGGCAGCGTCACCGGGCCCCAACGGACCAGCATCGTGCGGCTCACCTTCAGGCCCGCGGCGTCGAACAGCGCGCGGATTGCGCCACGCGGCAGCGTCCTTTCGGCCGCGACGCGAAACCAGGTGTTGGTCGTGCCGCCCTCGAGCCTGTCCACGGCGGAGAGCGTCACGTGCTCGCCTTCGACGTCGACCTCGAGAGGAATTGCCGGCCAGTCCTCGGACTGACGCGGCCTCAATGCGCGCACGCGATACTCGACAGGGATCGTAGCGGCCTGGCGGGTTACGCTCGAGACCAGGGGGCCGTCGCTGGAGAAGATCAGCAGGCCGTCCTCGCCAAAGCCAAGCGCGTTGATGGACAGCCAGCGACCGGAACGGAGGGCCGGCAGCTTCGTCTCTACACCCACGCGCTCGTCGCCCTCCTGGCGACGCAGCATCTCGCCGCTCGGCTTGTGGTAGACGATTACCTGCAGCGCCGGCTCATGGGCCAGTCGTTTCGTCACGTCCCGACCGTCGACGACGATTTTGTCGCCCGGCCGCACGCGCTGTCCCGTCTCGGCCGGACGGCCGTTCACCTGCACGCGACCTTCGGTAATCCACGCCTCGACCTGGCGACGCGATCCTATCCCGTGCTGGGCCAGCAGCTTGTGCAGTCGCTCGTCCAAGAGGTGCGGTCAGCGCTCGCTGTCGCCGGGCGGCGAAGCCACGAGCGTCGGCGCATCCGGCTGCGGCCGGTCTTCGTCTTCGTCGTCCGCGGCACTCTCGTCATCGAGCATCTCGTCGAGTTCGGCGGCCGTCTCCTCGTCCTGCGCGGCCGGCGGCGGCAACGCTACGGGCTCGACCACGGTCGGCGGTCCCGGCAGATCGAGCTGCTCGTTGATGTCCTCGAGGTCCTGCAGCTCGGCGAGCGTCGGCAGGTCGTCGAGACTCTTGAGACCGAAATAGTCCAGGAAATCGCGCGTCGTGCTGAGCAGCTCCGGCCGGCCCGGCACTTCACGATGGCCGACGACCCGGATCCAGTTCCGCTCGTGCAGCGTGCGCATGATGGTCGAGGCGATCGTGACGCCACGGATGTCCTCGATCTCGCCGCGCGTGATCGGCTGGCGATAGGCGATCAGGGCCAGCGTCTCGAGCAGCGCCCGCGAGTAGCGGCTCGGCCGCTCCTGCCAGAGGCGGGAAACGATATCGGAATACTGCGGCCGAACCTGTACGCGCCAGCCGCTCGCCACCTCGCGCAGTTCGATGCCCGTGCCCTCGTAGCGCTGCGCCAGGCCCTCGAGCGCCGCAAGCACGTCCTCGGCGGGCGGACGCTCGCGTTCTTCGAAGAGTTCCTGGATCTGCTCGACGGTCACCGGCCGTCCCGCCGCGAGCAGCACGGCCTCGACGACGTTGCTCATGGGATGGTCGCTCATTGTTCCGTCCGGATGCCGGCTTCGGGCCGGTCGTTGTCTACGACGAGCGTGACATGCCGGGGCGAACCGGCACGCACGTGGATGGGCGCGAACTGCTCGGCCTGCACGATCTCGATCAGGCCTTCACGCAGCAGTTCGAGGATCGCCGAGAACGTCACCGTGACGCCCATGCGGCCCTCCTCCGCCCTGAAGAGCTGTGCAAACTCGACGAAAGACTGCGTACCGAGCGCGCTCAAGACGTCGGACATGCGCTGGCGCACGGACAGCCGCTCGCGCTGTACGTAGTGATGCGCGAACATCTCGGCCCGCGACATCACGTCCTTGAGCGCAACGAGCATCTCCTGCATGGTCACCGCGGGCAGCAGCTTCACCACGCGACGCTCGACGACCTCGGCGGAGGCCGGGAACGTATCCCGGTCCACACGAGACAGCTCTTCAATGTCCGCAGCCGCGCGCTTGAACCGTTCGTATTCCTGCAGCCGGCGCACCAGTTCGGCCCGCGGGTCGTCCTCCTCGGCGCCATCGGACTGCGGCCGCGGCAGCAGCATGCGCGATTTGATCTCCGCCAGCGTCGCGGCCATCAGCATGTACTCGCCGGCGAGCTCGAGCTGCAGCTCGTGCATCACTTCGATGTACTTCATGTACTGACGCGTGATTTCCGCGAGCGGGATGTCGAGGATGTCGAGGTTCTGGCGCCGGATCAGGTACAGCAGCAGGTCGAGCGGCCCTTCGAACGCCTCGAGGAATACCTGCAGCGCGTCAGGCGGGATGTACAGGTCGCGCGGCATCTCGGTCAGGGGTTCGCCCTCGACCACTGCGAACGGCATCTCGGCCTGCTCGTGCGCTTCGACGGCCGGCGCCACCGCCGCCGGCGGCGGCGTGCTTTCGACCAGCCTGAGATCGGGTTTGGTCATCTCGAGTCCTCAGCGGTAGACGAGACCGATGGCCTGCTTCACATCGTCGAGGGTCTGGCCGGCCACTTCGCGCGCCTTCTCACAGCCCTCGGCAATGATCCCACGGACGAGGTCCGGATTGTCCTCGTATTCCTGGGCTCTTTGCCTCATCCCCGTGACCTCCTCCACCACACGCTCGATCAGTGGCTTCTTGCACTCGAGACAGCCGATCCCGGCGCTGCGGCAACCCTGGTCCACCCACTGGCGGGTCTCATCGCTCGAGTAGAGCTTGTGGAGGTCCCAGACCGGGCACTTGGCCGGGTCGCCCGGATCCGTGCGGCGCACGCGGGCGGGGTCAGTCTGCATGGTCTTCAACTTTGCGGCCACGGCGTCCGGGTCTTCGCGAAGCCCGATCGTGTTGCCGTAGGACTTCGACATCTTGCGGCCGTCGAGGCCGGGCACCTTGGGCGAGGCCGTAAGCAGCTCGTCCGGCTCCGTGAGGATCGTGCGTCCCGTTCCCTCGAGGTAGCCGAGCAGACGCTCCCGGTCGGCCAGGGTCAGGCGCGAATTGCCGTCGAGCAGCACGTGAGCCTTTTCGAGCGCTTCCTCGAGGCCCCGCTCCTGGTAGCTGCGCCGCAGTTCACGGTACAGCGCTGCATTCTTGACGCCGAGATTCTTTACCGCGCGCTCGGCCTTGGCCTCGAAGTCGGTCTCGCGGCCGTAGATGGAATTGAAGCGCCGGGCGATCTCGCGCGTGATCTCGACGTGGGCGACCTGGTCTTCGCCGACCGGCACGTACATTGGCCGGTACAGCAGGATGTCCGCGCTCTGCAGCAGCGGATAGCCGAGGAAGCCATAGGTCGCGAGGTCCTTTTCCTTCAGTTGCTCCTGCTGGTCCTTGTACGTCGGCACGCGTTCGAGCCAGCCGAGCGGCGTGATCATCGACAGCAGCAGGTGCAGTTCGGCGTGCTCGGGCACGCGCGACTGGATGAAAAGCGTCGCCACTGCAGGATTGAGGCCCGCTGCCAGCCAGTCGATGACCATCTGCCAGGTGTTGGCCTCGATCTGCCCGGTGTCCTCGTACCCCGTCGTCAGCGCGTGGTAGTCGGCGACGAAGAAGTAACAGTCGTACTCGTACTGGAGCTCGGTCCAGTTGCGCAGCGCCCCGTGGTAGTTGCCGAGATGCAGGTTGCCTGTCGGGCGCATCCCGGACAGGACGCGGCGCGGAGTCGTGACAGAAGAACTCAATGCGGTCCCTTGCGAAATTATCGCGAAATAAAATTAATATTTATCATAGCGTTATGCCACTTTCCTATCGACTCAATCATGAGACGAGCTGTCGTGGCCACGGCGCAAGGCGGCGATTATACGCAGGCGCCGGCGCGGCGGCGTCATTCGAAGACCGAGACGTCCCCCTTGCCGCGACGCACGATGACCGGCACCTCGCCCGACAGGTCCACGACGCTCGACGGCTCGAACCCGCAGTGCCCGCCGTCGATCACCAGGTCGACCACGTGGTCGAGCCGCTCCTTGATCTCGGGGGCGTCGGTCATCGGCGACTCGTCGCCAGGGAGCAGCAGCGTCGAACTCATGATCGGCTCGCCCAGCTCCGCGAGCAGCATGCGCACGATCGCATTGTCGGGCACGCGGATGCCGATCGTACGGCGCTTGGGGTTCTGCAGCCGCTTCGGGACCTCGCGGGTCGCCTCGAGCAGGAACGTGTACGGCCCTGGAGTGAGGGCCCGCAGCGTCCGGTACTGGCTGTTGTCGACGCGCGCGTAATTTGCGATCTCCGAGAGGTCGCGGCAAACGAGCGTGAAATTGTGGTTCTTGTCGGCCTCGCGAATGCGCCGGATCCGCTCCATCGCCTCCTTGTCCCCGATCAGGCAGCCGAGCGCGTAGCTGGAATCCGTCGGGTAGGCGACCACGCTGCCGTCCCGAATGGCTGCGATCGCCTGACGGATCAGGCGCGGCTGGGGATTCTGCGGGTGTATGGAAAGCAGGAGCGCCATGTACCGGTGAGCCGTCGTTGGGTGCAACGTGCGACTTGGCTATGATACGCGACCCGAACCCGGGCCGAAGTGCCCGCCACCCCCACCATATTCATGCAGTTCGTCATCGACCTGTTGCCGGTCATTGCCTTCTTTGTCGCCTACAAGCTGGCGGGCATCTACGTCGCCACGGCGGTGCTCATCGTCGGCGTGCTGGTGCAGACGGCGGTCTCCTGGATACGGCACCGCAAGGTGAGCGGGATGCTGCTGACGTCGGCCGTACTGGTCGTCGTGTTCGGCGGCCTCACGCTGATCGTCCACGACGCGACTTTCATCAAGTGGAAGCCGAGCGTCGTGAGCTGGCTTTTCGCTGCGGCCTTTCTCGCGAGCCAGTTCATGCGCGGGCAGCCGATCATCCAGCGCATGCTCGGCGAGAACGTGGAGCTCGAAGCCAGGGACTGGAAGCGCCTGAACCTCATGTGGGTCGCTTTCTTCTTCATCGAGGGCGTCCTCAATCTGTACGTCGCCTACAATTTCGACGAAGCGACGTGGGTCAATTTCAAGCTGTTTGGCCTGATGGCCCTCACACTGCTGTTCGCGCTGGCACAGGGCTTCTGGATTTCCCGCCGTGCCGAGCCCGAGGATGCGGGAAAACCCTGAAATGCTTTACGTCATCATCGGGAAGGACGCACCCGGTTCGCTCGCACGACGCCGAGCGGTCCGCGGCGAGCACCTCACACGCATCCGCGCGTTGTCGGACGCGGGACGTGTCGCCCTCGCGGGACCGTGTCCCGCCGTCGATTCGGCGGACCCCGGCGAGGCAGGGTTTACGGGCAGCGTGATCATCGCCGAGTTCCCGTCGCTCGAGGCGGCGCGGGACTGGCTGGTGGGCGATCCCTACGTGACCGAGGGCGTGTTCGAATCGTACGAAGTCCGCCCGTTCGTCAAGGTGCTGCCGTGACCGGCGACCGCCGCGAACGGCTGACCGGTCGTCTCGAGGACGGCCTGCGCCCGGATCACCTCGAGGTGATCGACGACAGCCACCGTCATGCAGGGCATGCGGGTGCCGCCGATGGCCGCGGGCATTTCACGGTCCTGATCGTTTCACAGCGCTTCGCCGGGCTCGGCACGCTGAAGCGCCACAAGCTCGTCTACGAAGTCGTCGGCGACATGATGACCACCGACATTCATGCCCTTTCGATACAGGCGCTCGCGCCTGGTGAACCAATCCCGTCCTGACTTGATCCAATCCCGATCCGACCTGAAACCCAGAGGCCAATGATGCGTATGCAAAGATTTCCAATCGTCCTCGTCGCGGCCATCGGCCTGCTGAGCGCCTGCACGCGCCCGGCGGGAGACGCCGCCAAGCCCGCGGCCGACAAAGCTGACGCGACCGCAAAGGCGGCAACGACTGTCGTCGCGACCGTAAATGGAAAGGCGATCGACTCAGAGACGTTCAATGTGTTCGTGCAGGCGGTGGCGAACAAGCCGGCCGCCGAGATTCCCGCCGAGCAGAAGAAGCAGATGCTCGAACAGCTGATCAACATGACGCTGGCGGCTCAGGCCGGCGAGAAAGAAGGCCTTGAGAAGGATGCGGCCGTGAAGGCCCGCATGCAGCTGCTCCATACCCAGCTGCTCGCCGAGGCGGCCACCGAGAAGTACATGAAGGCTCATCCGGTGTCTGAATCGGAGACGAAGGCCGAGTACGACACGCAGGTCGCGAACATGCCGAAGGAGTACAAGGCGCGTCACATCCTGGTCGACAGCAAGGAAAAGGCCGAGGCGATCATCAAGGAACTGGCCGCAGGCGGCGACTTCGCGAAGATCGCGGCCAAGGAGTCGAAGGACGCCGGCAGCGGCAAGAAAGGCGGCGATCTGGGCTGGTTCACTGCCCAGAGCATGGTCAAGCCGTTCTCCGACGCGGTCGCCGGCATGCAGAAGGGCCAGACCACCCCGCAGCCCGTGCAGAGCGAGTTCGGCTGGCACGTGATCAACCTCGAGGACATCCGTACCCCGGCCGCCCCGGCGTTTGAAGATGTGAAGCAGCAGGTGGAGATGCTTTCGCAGCGGAAGAAGCTGCAGGCCTACCTGGACGAACTTCGCAAGACGGCGAAGATCCAGATTACGCCCTAACTGTCAAGCTGCCATTTTCGGCGGAACGGCCGGATTCCCTTTGCGGGGGTCCGGCCGTTTTCTTTTGGGCGCACATGTGCGCCTCTGCTTGTCGAGCGGCATCCCGGGCGCATCGATCGGCCAGAAAGGAATACCGACGGCACGACCAGATATCAGATTCTGCCCTTTTGGTATTCGCCTGCAGGCGACGGCAACGTCAAGCAGCCACAATCTAACCTAGTTTCTTACATAGTACCTGTAAGATCCTATTTAATAATAACAATAGTGTTTTGAAGGTGGTCGGATAGCCTCGTCGGATGCCGAGTTCGGCCACTTGGCAGCCCAGCACGCAAAGCCGCGACGACATCGCCAAACTTGCTCTAGGACGGCGGCAATAAGACAGCCTTTGCCAGAGCCC
>Ga0315283_10001129_pt1 | contig 21015 bp, 10 predicted proteins | sample YL17G09_0_MG_FD_204541 | JGI IMG/M metagenome (GOLD analysis project Ga0315283, IMG submission 204541) | Sediment microbial communities from Yellowstone Lake, YNP, Wyoming, USA - YL17G09_0 | ecosystem: Environmental > Aquatic > Freshwater > Lake > Sediment | place: USA: Wyoming | collected...
GCGGCGCGCCCCAGCCCCCCGCGGTCGGGGGCCGTGTTGTCCCCCCCGCCGCCGTTTACCCCCCCCCACCCCCCCCCCCCCCCCGCCCGGGGCCCCCCCCCCCCCCCCCCTCCCCCTCCCCAGACCCTCGCCGACCGCCTGCCCGACTGGATGGGCTACGGCTTCCTGTACGTCGTCTCCTCCATTCCCGTCATCATTGCGGGGAGCGTGATTGCGATTCTGTTTTTCAACTCGCTGCGGTGATGGTGGGTGTGGTTGATGGTGCGTGGAGGATGGGGGAGCAGGAGGGAAGGACGGAGAGGATGATGACAAGGGTGAGAGAGAGAGAGAGAGAGAGAGCTGTCTCCTTTGGGGCGTGTGCGTGCTGTGCGGCGGGCGATGAGAAGGGCGGAGGAGCGCCCTTCTCCACAGCCCGGGAAGCCTGTGTGAAATGAGGTTGAGAGTGCACATACCGAAAAACGACGCCGGGCGCCCGGCGCGCGGCGCGGCCCATCCTCTCTCCACGTCCGCGCCGCACTCTCACAGGTCCTGACCATGGACCCCGGCGAGGAGAGCTCCCTGCTCGCTTCCTTGCGGGAGCGGGCCCTGCAGTACGAGGAGGCCGTGCGGACGGTAAGAAGGGGATGACGAGCGACACGGACGAGCGACGAGGGCCTGCGCTTCTTTTTTCAATGCAGTCACTCGACGCCCGCACCTCTTTTCGCGTGCGCCCCCTCGTTCTCGCACTCACCACAAACACCACCCCCCTCCTCTCCCTAGGCCGAGACCGCCCGCCTGGACGCCTGGCGGGCGGAGCGCCCGGAGATAAAGGCCTTCATCGCCGGCCTGGCGGAGTCGCGGTCCGTGCTGCGCCGGGAGCTGGGCCGCGTGGAGGCGTCCGTCGCGGGCCGCGAGGCCGCGGCGGCGGCGGCGGCGGTGGCTGTGGGGCCAGGCGGCGTCACGCCTGGCTTCAACATCATTCGGTAAGAGCGGGAGAGGAAAGGGGACGGGGTGGCGGAGCGCGCGCGCAACCGCCGGGTCTTCTCAACCTCATCACTCTCTCTCCATCCATCCATTCTCTCCCTCTTGTGCCGCCAGTTCCCACCCCCAGCCCGGCCGCCCCCCCCTAGACGACGCGGCCCTCGCCTCGGAACGGGACCGCCTCCAGGCGGCGGTGACCCGCCTGGAAGCCGAGCTGGCGTCTGCCCGGACGGACGCGGACGCCCGCCTGGCCGCGAGCGCAGCCGCATCCGCGAGCGGCGCCCCGCCCGCACCCGACCCGTGCGGGGAGGCGGAAGTCTGGGCGACCCGCCTGGTCGTCCTCCAGGACACCCTGCGCATGCACCGGGAGGAGGCCGGGGCGGCGGAGGTGGAGCTGGCGGGGCGGGCCCGGCTGGCGGCGGCCGCGGCCGAGCGTGCGGCCGCAGAGGCCGCGGGCAGCGCGGCCGCTGCCCGCCTGCGCGCCCAGCTGGACGCGACCGAGGCCCGCCTGGACCGCCTCAAGATGGAGCTCTACTTCCCGCGCGCGAAAGGCTACAGCTTCGCGGTGGGCTCCAAGGGAATCTACTTCGGGGGCAAAGACCTGATCGTGTCCGAGTGTTCGGGGCCCCTCTCCTTTGAATGCTCGACGACCGCGCCTGGGGCGGGTGGGGGTGGGGGCGGTGGTGCGCCCTCCTCCGGGGCGGCTGTGATGGAGATGCGCATCGGAGCGTGGGCGGCGGATGAGGCGGCGCGGTGGGCGGGCGAGGCAGACGCGGCCGCGGCGGGCGGCGGCGGCGGCGGAGGTGCACCGGCCACCAGACGGCCGCAGGCGCCGCCCCCTGCCTCGCCCTCGCCCCTCCCGCGCCCGCATTCCGCGGGCAACCTGACGCACGGCGGCGGTCCTGCACCGGCCAACGGCGGGGACCGCCCCCTGAGCGCGGGCGGGCTTGCACCAGCGGCCACCTCCCCGCCCCCACCCCCGCCCGCCGCCTGGACGCCGCCAGCGCCCTCCCCTCTCCGCCCTGCTACTGTTGACGGCGCCGCGCCTCCACCCACCACCACCACCACCCGGGCATCCTCGCCCGATTCGGACGGCCTGCTGGAAGCCGCGGCAGCCGGGTCGGGCGAGGACGAAGGCGGCGGAGAGGCTGCCCCGGCCCCGCCCCTCCCGGCCCTCCCCCTGCCCCCTCCCCCCCTCCCGCCCTCCCTGGCCGCGGCCGACCAGGTCTCCGCGCCGCCCGGGGCCGGGCGGGGCCGGGCCATGGCCGCCCGTTTCCTGTCCAGGATCGGGTCGGACAGGCAGATGGAGCGGTACGCGCGGCGGGCGGCTCAACCGGACGGCCCCGCCGATGCGTGGCCGGCTGCAGAGGCGGAGGGCAGCGTGGGTGGTGGGGGTGGGGGTGGGAGCGCCCGCCCTGGCGCCGAATGTTTGGCCGCCCTCCCGCCCTTGCCCCCCACTTCCAGGGGTTCCAAGCCCACGCTCGCCCAGCGCCTCATGCGCCGGGCGGCATCCCGCAAGGAAGGGCGGGCGGCGGCGGCGGCGGCAGCCTACGCCGCGGCCGCGGGGCTCGCCCCGCTAACCACCTCCTCGCACTTCGCCTCCTCGCCCCGCCTGGGGCGGTTGGCCGGGCTGGGCGGCATGCGGCGGGCCCTGTCCGCCGCATCCCTGGCCAGCGCAGACTCGCCGGACGGGCGGGCGGGCGCGGGCGGGGCGGGGCACGGGGTCGGCGGCGGCGGCGGCGGCGGCCCCCTGCCCACCCCTGCCCCCATGCACAGCCTGGGCCTCTCTGACGCTCAGGCTGACGTGGACGCGGCGGCGGGCGGGGACGCCGACCTGGGCGACCTGCCGCCCGCGGCGTCCATGCTGGACCTGGCGGTGACGGCGACCTCCCTGGCGGGCGCCGCGCCCGCCGCCGCCCCGCCTCCTTCCCTAGGCCAGCCAGTGCTCGGCCCAAGCGACGAGGAGGAGGACGAGGACGGCGGGGAGGGCCGCGGCCGGGGGGGGCGCGCCGCCACCCCGCGCGACTGGGGCCACCTGGGCGCCGGCCCTGTGGACGCGGCCGGCATCGGCGCGGACGCCCCGCAGGCGCCCCGGGCGAGGAAGGAGGGGCGACCGCCGGCCGGCGGCCCGCCGTCTGCCGCGGGCGGGTCGAGCGGCGGCGGCGGCGCCCACCCCCACCCCTCCCGCGCCCCCTCCCGCCGGGGCCTGCTGGTCGTCCTCCGCGTCACCGACGTCGCCCTCGTCGGCGAGCGCGGGTCCAAGTGCCCCAGCCTGTCCGTGGCGGAGCTGACGGTGGAATTCGAGCTGCACGGCCGCCTGGGCGCGCGGTGGGATGGGCGGACGGGCGCCTGGGAACCGCACGGGCGGTGCGCGATCGAGGTCGCCCGCGTCTCCCGGTCCGTGCGCGGCGCGTCCGTGCCCGTACCCAAGGCCCTGCTCCGCCTCATCGTGTCGGCCGTGCTGCCCCCCGTCTTTCAGCGCCTGCTGACGGGGGCGCTGCCGCCGGAGCTGGGTGAGTACATCGCGGAGGCGGGGCGGGCGGGCGGGGTGGGCGTGCGGATGGGTGGGGAGGTGGCCATCGTGGGGCCCGCCCTCTCCGCGCTGGACGCGCGGCTGGCGACGCCGCCGCCGGGCACCGCCCCCGCCCCGGGCGACCCGCCGCCCAAGGATGCGGCGTCGGCGGCGCGGGCGGCGTCCGCGGCGGCGGAGGCCCGGGCGGCGCTAAGGCTCACCCCGGGCCAGGCCGGGCTGGTGGAGGCGTTGCTGGCGTCCCCGGCCACCGCCCTGACGGGCGACCCCCGCCCCGCCACGCTGGCGGTGCTGGCGTCCCTGCACAAGCGGTACGCCAGGCACCCGGCCCTGTGGATCGGGGCGTGCGCGGTGTGGGACACGGCGCTCCGGGCGCTGGCGGCGGGGCGGGGGGTGCCCCCGCCGCCCACGCCGTTCAGCGAGCTGGCGGCGGGCGCCGCGGCGGGCCTGGCCCGCAAGCCCGTCCGCGTCCTCCTCACCCTCACCCACGCGGACGTGGGGGCGTGCGTGGATGCGGCCATCTCCTCCCTGCGCACCTACTTTGAGCGCCAGGCCCGGGAGCTGGCGGTCCAGGGCGGTGGGAGGGGGGCCACCCAGGCGACGGCCACGGCGGGAACGACGCGCCCGCCCCCGCCCCCCCCGCCCTCCCTCGACGCCGCGCTCTCCGCCCTCGAAGCCTGGCACGCCTACGTCCAATCCCAGCTGCGCTCCTTCAAGGCCACCTTCCGAGGGGCGTCGGCCCGCCTCGTCGCGTCCGCGGACGCGCGCGGGGCGAGTGTGGGCGCGGAGGCGGCGAGGTATGTGGGCCCCCTCCACATTCGCGTCCCGATCTCCGCCCCCGCCCCCGCCGCCGCGGCTTGTGGCGGCTCCTCAGCCCTCGCCGCCGCGGCCGCGGCCGACCCGGACGCCTTCTCCTTCACGGTACCGCTGCCGGACCCGGCGTCCACGACCGTGCGGCGGTTTGTGGAGGCGGCCCGGTCGGCGGTGGCGTCCCCGCCCGCCCGCCCGCGCGGGGTGGCGCCGGGCGTGACGAGGGCGCTGCCCAGCGGAAGCGCCCTCTTCTCGGAACCCGCGCTCGGCTGGTTTGTGGAGGACGCGGCCGCCGCCGCCCCGGGCGCCCCGCACGTGCCCGCCTCCCTGGGCACCCTCGCTGTCGACGGCCTGCGCGCCCGGGTCCGCCTGGACGAGGCCGCCCTGGCCGAGCTCCTGGGCGTGGGCGGGCCGAGCGGGGCCGCGAGCGGGCCGCGCGACCCCGCCTCGGCGGTCCGCCTCGCCCAGACGGCCGCCGGCGTGCTCGCGGCCTTGGGCGACGTCGCCCGCGTCTCCTTTGCCCCCGCCGCCGCGGGGCCGCCCGGGTCGGGCGGCGGCGGCGCCGGCCCGGGCTTTGTCCTGGCTATCGAGTCCGCGGCGGCGTCCGCCCTGCACGCGGACGTGGCGGGCCTAGCCTTCAGCACGGCCGAGGGCGTGACCCCGGCCCGCCTGACCCGCCTGGCGCACGCCCTGGCCCGGGCCGCCCTGCTGGCCCTGGCGGGCGGGAACGCGGCGGCGGCGGGCGAGGCTGTGGCCGCCCTGGACGCCCGCTTCGACGCCGCGGCGGAGCACGTGGGCCGGGACGCACTGGAGCTGGCCCTGTGCGTGGACGCGCGCGCGGCCGTCGTGCGCCCCCCCGGGGCCGGCCCGGGCACGCACGGCCCGCTGACGTTGCGCGTGACGGGCGTGCCGGCGGGGGTGGGAGGGGAGGAGGGCGACCTGCCGCCCCCGCCCCTGGTGGCGGGGAACGATGTTGACCTGTCCGCCCTCTTTGCGGGCGTGCGGGCGCCGCCGTCCGTGCCGGGGGCGGACGTTTGAGAGAGAGAATTGAAGGGAGAGAGATGGAGGCATTTTGTTTTAGTAGAGAAGGAACCCGGTTAACAAAACACTCGCGATATTAATTCGCTTTACGGCCCCACAACCCCCTTCGCTTCCTCTTCCGGCACGGGCGGCGGCGCCACGAATGGGAACGGGCGGGCCCCGGGGATCAAGGACACTCGCCGGCCCGCCGGCCCCACGCTGCTGCCCCGCCGCGCCTGCGCCTGGGCGGCCGCCACAAGCGCGGCGCTCGCCCGCCGGCTCATGACGGCGACACCGTCCTTGCCGACGCGGAGGGGGCCCCGGTCCAACGACACGGGGCCGGAAGAGCTAGCAGTGCCAGAGCCAGACGAGGCGGCGTCGTCGCTGTCGGAGGCAAAGGAGACGGCAGAGCGGCGGGCGGAGGAGGCGTGAGAAACGAGGCTAGGCCGGCGGGTGGCGGGTTTTGAGGCAGCACCGCCGCCGCCGCCCTCTCCCGCGAACGGCGACGGCAGCGACGACGATATCGACGCCAGTGGGCTGGCCGGGCTGGCCACCAGCAGCCCGCGCCCAGCTTCCACCGGCCCGGCCCCGCGGCACAGGGCCGTCCACGCGTCCAGACGGGCAAGGACGAACGCGGAGAGCGCGTCTGGCAGGGTGGTGGCGGGCGTAGGCTGAGGAAGGATGGGGGGTGGTCGGCTTGTTGCGCTCCCGGCCGCAACTGAAGCCCGCCTGGCCGCCGGCACCGCCACGGACGCTCGCCGGTGTGGAGTGGTGGCGCCCCCGCCGGGGGCGAGGGGCGATCCCGGCAGCACAGACGCCCGGCGGGAAGGGGGCTGAGGTTGAGGTGGTGGTGGGAAGAACCCGCCCGCAGCCGCCTCCACCGCGGCCGCCACCCCTTCCGCCCGGGCGGTGCCACCAACGCCAGCACCCCCACCCCGCAACACGCCCACTACTCGGGCCAGCGCCTCACCCGGCAGGCCGGCCAGCAGCGCGCCCGCGGAAGCAGGCGGCAAAGCGGGCGCCGCCGCCGCAGCACCAGGCGACCCCCCACCCCCACCCCCAAACAACAGGCCCGCCGCGAGCGCCGGGTCCCGCGCCGCGACCTCCACAAGCACCCGTGCCGCGGCAGCAGGGGACAGGCCGGTCAAGGCCGACCGGGCGGCGGTCGTCGCGGTCGCCCTGGACGCCGCGGCCTCGAGGGCGGCGAGGCCGATCAGGGGCGGCTCCCCTCCCTCCTCACCCTCACCCTCCCCGCCGCCACTGCCCACCGCTTCCGCGCCCGCCCGGCTGGCCACACCCGCCCGGACGGCCGCGGTGGTGGGGCCGTCGTCCGGCAAGGCGGCGGCAAAGGCAGCCGCAGCGGCCAGGGGCAGGGCGGCCGCCACGGAACAGGCGGCACCCTTGCCCCACCCTCCCCACAGGGCGGCGCCGAGGCCGCCGCCCGGCCCGCCCACCTCCGCGGCCGCCACCACGCCGGCCGCCACCTCCGGCGCCTCAGCCGCGATCTCTGTGAGCCAGGCCGCCGACATCCAGGGCGGGGCGCACGCCAGCACAGCCGCGGCCATGTCGGGCGGGGCGGTGGACAGGATGGCCGGCGGCGTGAGGGCGTGGGGGGGCGGGGCGCCGCCAGGCGCCGGCAGCGCCCCGAGCAGCGCGGCCGCATCGAGGGGGCTCAGCCCTCCCACCAATGCCCCACCCCGGGCGGCGGGCGCAATCTTTGCCAGCCGCGCCACCCGGGCGTCCAGGCCGGCCGCCGCCCCGAGCCAGGCGCCCGCTGCGCCCGCGTCACCTCGCAGGGCGGCGCCGGCCGCCGCCGCGGCGGCCGGGTCGGCGCCCCTCAACCCATCCAGCGCCCGCGCCCGGGCGGTGTCGCCCATGTGCGCCAGCGCGCCTGCTGCGTCGGTGTCAGACAGGCGGGCCAGGGCGGCCGCCCGGACCGGTGGCGGGGCGGCCAGGGCGACCGCGGCCCGGAGAGGGGGGGGGAGGCCTTCCATCACCAGGGCCAGGCGGGCCGGGTTGGCGAGCAGGGCGGCGGCACAGGCGGCCGGGGGCAGGAAGTAGCCGCAGGCTACCGGGCCGGGCGTGGTGGGCGTGGGCGTGGGCGACAGCGCGATGATGCCGGCGCCCTCAAGCACGCCCTCCCACCCCCCGCCCTCCGGGCCCTCGCCGTCCGGCCCGGCCGCCGCGTGGCGCAGGCGGCCCCGTGCGATGCCGGCCGTCAGAGCGCGGCGCCCGGTCAGGCGGGACGCCATCCCTGCGGCGGCGGCCGCGGCGGCGGTGGTCATGAGCACGTCCACCGACGCGGCCAGGGCACGCACAGCGGTGGCGGGCGTGGGCGGCGGCGGCGGCGGGCCACCGCGGGCCGCCACCACCGCCGCCGCCCGCGTGCCGAGGGAGGGGAGCCTCCCACCGGCGCCGCCCGCCTGCCCCCCGCCCCGGGCCACGACCACCGCGCCAGCATACCGCCACCGGGCGGCCGCCGTGGCGGCTGTCACCCGCTTGGTGACGGCGGTCGCCGCCGCGGCCGTGGCGGCGTCAGAGGTGGCCGCGACGGCCGCGGCGGTGCGGGCGGTGCGCGCGTCGGTGCGCGCTGCCACGGCGGCCGCGCGTGCCGCGGCCGCCGCGGCCGCGGCTGCCCGCCCCGTTGCCGCCCGGGCCTCCAGCGCCGCGTTGCGGGTGGTCAGCCGGGCGGCGACCCCCTCCGCCGCCGCCACTGCCGCGCCTGCCACGCCCGCGGCCGCGTTCCACAGGGCGGCGGCGGCGGCCGCGGCGGGGCCGGGCGGGAGGGCGGCACACAGAGCGCCCGCTGCCAGGGTGAGGGACGCCGCCAGGGGGCCCGCCCCGCCATCCCGCCAGCGGCGTGGCCAGGCAGCAGCAGCGGGGAGGGGGCTGGGTGGTGGGGCTGGTGGTGGCGGCCCCTCACCGCTGCCGCCGCCGCCGCGTCCGCGTGTGGAGGCTGCCAGCCAGGCGGCCGCCGTGTCGGGCGACGCGGCAGGGTCGGCCGCAAGGGCGGCGATGAGCGAGGCGACCGCGGCCGCGGCCGCGGCGGCGCCGCCCCCCCCTGCCCGGCCGCCGCCGCTGCTGATGGCGGCGCGGCCCGGGGCGGGCAGGGCCCACCGGCCCGTGTTGGTGGCACCCCCCGCCACCCGCACCAGGCGGGCCTTGAGGGCGGGCCCCGCCCACCCCTCCGCCCCGGGCGGCACGAGGAGGAGGAGGGCGGGCGGTGGTGAGGCGGCGGCGTGGTGCAGGGAGAGCTTGAGCGCGGCCGCGTCTGCGGCCAGGGAAGCCCGCAAGGATGCGCCGTCAGGGGCGGCCGGGCCGGCGAGGTCGCCCGGGCGGTCGGCCACGCTGTCTGCGCACTCCTCGATGGCCACCGCAGGCGTGCGGCGGGGCAGGTCGGGCGAGGTGGCCGAGCCGAAGGCGGCCTGTGCGCGTGAAATGACAGGGATAGGGGTGGGGTGGGGTTGAGAGAGAGGAAGTCTCTCCCTCTTCCCCACAACCCGGCGCGCGCACCGCTTTGTCTGCTCCCCTCTCTCTTTCCTCTTTGCGCACCATGTCCAGGGCTTCCGCCCGGGCTAGAGCTCTACCGGGAGAGCCTGGACCGATGTGGAGGGGGCCGTACGCTTTAGGCAGGCGGTGGCGCGGCATATGTTTGCGTGGGCGTGTGCTTGACCACCCACCAGGCAGAAAAATGGGAAAATGGGGACGAGCCATCGGGGGAGAGGAGAAGCTCTCCCCAACCACAAGCTCTTTTTTTTGCGCGCCTTTGCGGCGCCTTTGCGGCGAAAGCCGCACTGGGCACAACCCACCACCAAGGCACGCCCCCCTCCCTGATGCGCCTCGCACCGCCCGCTGCTGGGGGTGGCGGCGGCGGCAACGGCACAAGCGCGCCCTCCAAAAAGGCCGGCGCGCAGCCGCCCGCTAGCCTATTGGGCGGCTGGTCCGGCCAGGCCGAGCTGTTGGGCGCGGCGGCTGTCATGCGGCATGCCGTCAAGCTGCCTACTTGGCGGGCCGCGCTGCTGGAGAGGCGGAAGAAGGTGAGAAGCAGGCGGGCGGCGGGCGCATTGAGAAGGGGGAGAAGCATTCCGCTCGCGTCCCTCTCAGCTCGCCCCTACCCTTTTTTTTTTTCCTCATCCCTGCACCATCTCCGACATCTCCGACGCACCCTCCCTTCCCTCTCCAGGCCCCCTCGGCCACACCTCGGCCATCGCCATCGCTATCCAGGTCGGGTTCGGGTTCATCAATCCCGCCCTGGGCAAAGTGGGGTGGCGGTGGCGGCAAGAGCGTGGCGGTCGCGGCGGCGCCGCCTGACGCAACCGCCGCCGGCGGGCCGGCACCCGACCCGTCCTACACGCCTGCACCCACGGGCGCCGCCGCGGCGGCCGCCCAGGCGGTCGCGGCCTGGACGGCCCGCCTGGATGAGCAGCCCAGCCTGTCCACCAGCAGCGCGGCGGGAGCGCTGGCCGCGGCGGCGCTGGCCGCGGTGCTCACATTCCGAGCAGTCGGGGGCGCCCTCCTCGCCACGGCCGCCCCGCCCGCGCCCGCCACTGCCGCCGCCGCGGCCTGGACCATCCTGGGCTGGCCCGCGCCGGCCTGGGTGGCGGCCCTCCTCGCCGGCCTCGCCGCCGGCCTGGCCTGCCGGTCCGCGGCCCTGGAGGCGTGCCGGGCCTCGACCGCCGCGGTCGCGGCCGACCTGGCCGACCCAGACTCGCGCTTTGCGTCCGTCGCCGGCCTCGCCGTCCACTACAAGGCCGCCCGCCCGCCACCGCCGGGCAGCGACGCGGCTGGCAGCGCGCCCCCTCCTCCAGCCGCCCCGCCTGTCGCCCTCGCCCTCTACCACGGCTTCGGCGCGGGCGCCTTCTCCTGGGCGTTCGTGCACCGCCCGCTCGCGGCCGCCTGCTCCGCGCTCGTGACGAAGCACGACATGCCCGGCTTTGGCCTGACCGACCGCCCCGGGGCGGGCTGGGCGGGCTGGGCTGGGCGGGGGCGGCGGGGGCGGGGCACGGGCGGCGCCCATGCTGACGTGGCAGGCGGCTTGGAGCCCTACTCCCTGTCGTTCAACGGCAGGGTCGGGGCGTCCGTGCTGGACTTGGAGCTGCTGCTCTGCGCGGCGCCTGCCACGTCAGCGGGCACGCCGCCCCTCCCCACCGCCCCGCCCCTGCCGCCGCCATGCTCCGTCGCCGACGCGGTCGCCGCCCGAGCAGCCCGCCGCGGCGCCGGCGGCCCCCTGCGCGTCCTGGTCGGCCACTCGCTGGGCGCGGTGTGCGCGGCCGCCGAGGCCGTCCGCGACCCCGGTCGGGTGGACGCCCTGGTCCTCATCGCGCCCGCCATCGTGGCCGCGTCCTCCAGCAGCGCGTCAAAGGGGGCTGGTGCGAGGGCGGCCCAGCCGGAGGCGGCGCCAGGGGCGGCCACCTCCCTGGCGGTGTGGGTCGCGGCCGCCCTGGCCGCGGTGGCCGCGTCCGCCCGCCTCGCGGCCGGCCTGGCCGCCCGCCTGGCCATCCTGGCCGCGGCGCCCCTGCTGGTGGCCCTCCTCCGCGCCGCCGTCCGGTCCCGGGCCTTCTGGGAGCGCGGCCTGGGCGCGGCGTGGGGCGACGACGGGGCGCCGCCGGGCTGGCTGACGGACGCCTACCGGGCCCCCCAACTCTTGGTAGGGTGGGAGCGGGGCCTGCTCCGCTTCTGTGCGGCCCGCATCCCGCTGGGCCCGGGCCCGCTGGCGGTGCTGCGGGCGGCGGCGGCCGCGGCGGTGGCGGGCGGCCGCGGGGGCAGCCTCGGCGCCGCCCCCGCCCCGGCCTCTGCCGCCGCCCGCCTGGCGGCCGTCGTCGGGGCCACCGGCCTGCCCGTCCTCATCATCCACGGGTCCCGCGACATGCTGGTCCCGCCCTCCAACTCCCTGCGCCTGGCCGACCAGCTGCGCGGGGGGAGAGGGGGCGGTGCGGGCGGTGGAGACCGCAATGTCGGCGGCCTGGTGAGCGTCGCGCTCTTGCCCCGGCGCGGCCACACCCCGCACGAGGAGGCGCCGGCAGAATTTGTGGGGGTCGTGTCCTCGTTCGTGGGGGGGCTGCGGGAGATGGGGAGGGGTGGCGGGTAGGGGCGCGCGCGCGCGCGCCTGGTCTCTATAGGAGGGCCGGGGCGCGTGGCGTGCGCGTGCGTGCTGTGGAGAGAGAGAGATGGGTTTGCGCCGCTAGAGGCATTTTTTTTCTGTTTTTTTCTTCTTCTTCTTCTTTTTTCCCGCAAAAATATGAAGGGGCTCGCATTCTTTTGCAATAGAGGAGTGCACACATATTCCACAGGACGAACAAATTCACACAGTATAGGCGCGTGGGCGCGCGGGGTGGTCGGGGCAAGTAAAAAGGGGGAGGGGGGGGGGCAAAAATGGGGGTGGTGGGGGTGGGTTCAAAAATGGGGGCAGGAGGCGCCTAGGGCCTCCCCCCTGCTCTCCTCTCTTTTTCTTTCTCTTTCACAGCTCCGCCAGGGGGTACGACACGACACCATCGCTGACGCCGCCCTCATCGTCCGTGGGCACGGTCGGGGTGGGGCGGGGCGGCACCGGCGGGGCAGCCGCCCTGGGCCGCCGGCGATGGTGGTCGCGGCCGCGGCCGCGGCCGTGGCCGTACTCCTCCTTTTTGCCGCCACCCACCCGCCCGGCCAGGGCGACGGCGACGGCGGTGACGACAACCGCCCGGAGGAGGACGGCCGCCGTGGAAGGGCGGCGGCGGCGCGGGGTGGCGGCGGCAGGCGGCGCGGGGGCGGCAGGCTCCAGCGCGGGGGCGGCCGGCACCGCCGCCTCGGCCCCGCCCGCCGCCTCGGCACGGGGCGACCGCGGCGGCGACCCCGCCGGCGTGGGTGCCAGCCCCGCAAAGGAGCCGACCCGGGTGAGCAGGGAGGACAGGAGCGGGGCGGACTTGGTGGCGGGCAGGCGCGGGCGGGCGCGAGGGGGCAGGCCGGCGGCGGCCTCGCACCACCCCCCGCGCCCAGACGCCGGGGGGGCCGGCACTGCCCGGCCACCCCCACCACCACCGCCGCCCTTTTCCTCCTCTTCCTCCTCCTCCTCCACCCCGCCCAGCACGGCCGCCAGGGCGGGCGTGGACGCGACGACGCGCAGGCGGGCCGCCTCCCGGGTGTCGGCGGGCGCAAAGGACACGACGGCCGCGCGCGGGGAGGCGGCGCCGGACCCCGCGCCGCCGGCCGTCGGGGTGCCCCCCGCCGGGCTCTCGTCGCCGTCGCCCGACCCGACGCCGTACGCGGCCGGGTCGGCCTCGTCCGGCCCCACGCCCCGGGCGCGGCGGGCGGCCACGAACGCCCCGATCGCGGGCGGCAGCTTGGCCACAAAGCCGGCCATCCCGGCCCGCACCGCAAAGCGGGCGAGGCGCTCCGGAATCTGGAAATCCTCCCGGTGCAGGAGGGTGACCTCGCACGCGGGGGCGGGCCCACCGCCCGGGTGCGGGATGTCCCGGCACCGCCACACCGAGTAGAAGGTCTCCATGCGCACCACGCCCGGCCGGCGGGGCACGGCCGGGTGGTCGGGCAGCGCGCGCGTGGCCGTGTAGAAGGCGCCCGCCCGCCCGGGGTCCGCCCACACCCGGCGGGCGATGACGTACTCCCGGTCGGAGATGAAGGAGAAGGGGAAGGACCGCAGCCAGCGGACGACCAGGGCGCGGTGGGCGGCCGCGCCGCCGGCCGCCGCGCTCGCGGCGGCCGGCGCCGCCTCGACCGCGCACTGCTCCACCACCATCCCGTCCCACACCGACCGGGTCCGGTCGTCCAGGTAAAAGTCCGTGAATTCGCGGGCGGAGATGCCGGTGGCGAGCGTGGTGGACTTGTACTCGGTCTTGCCGTCCGCCAGGGGGCGGCGCCAGGCGGCGTAGGAGACGGACGTGTCAGGGCAGGCCTGGCGCCCAAAGGAGCGCAGCGGCATCATGAGCTCCCACCGGCCGCCCGCGGTCGGGTCGGCGCGGGCGGCCTCCTCGCCGTCCGGTTCGACGGATGCGTGGAAGTGGGCCAGGTCGGCGGGGGTGATGTACCTGGAGGGAGGGAGAGGGGGCGGTCAGAGGGTGGAAAGATGGAGGAGAAATGGTGAGAATGTGGTGGTCTTAGGGTCTCACCAGAGAGCGCGTGAAGGTTGGGCGCAGGTGCCGCCGTGGGGCAGCAGCATCCGTTTTTTTTTTTCCCCCTTCGCTCCCCGCTCTCTCTACTCCACCCGCGCCTCCCTCTATGCCTCTGTGCTCACCAGTCCAGGTCCGCCCCCGCGCCGGTCCCATCTCTGCTCGGCTTGGGGCCGGACGACAGGGCCGGGCTGGCGCGGGCGCCCCGCCCGCGCCCCTTCAGAGGGCGCGGCGCGGGAGGCAGGCTCAGGCTCCACCCCTGCCCCGCGCAGAAACGGCCGCAGGCGCGGGTCAGGGCCGCCGCCGTGCCCGGACGGGTGCAAGCGCACCAAAGCTCGCGCAGGATCGCCAGGCCGTGCAGCCCGAGAGCGAAGCGCTGTGGGTGAGGGGGGGTGTCGGAAGAAGCGGAAAAAGAAGAAGGAAAAACAGGTGAGCGCCGCGGGTTTGGAAGAAGCGCCTCGCGCGCGCGCACGTGCGTCCCCTTTTGTCCCGCCCAATACCCGGATCAGGGAGAGCAGATGTTCACGCAGTCCTACCGGATGCGGATGGGTCCGCGGGCGGCACGGAAGGGCAGGGTGCGCGCGTGGCGGAAAGTCAACGTCGCGCTCGCTCCAGCGTGCCGAGCCGCGACTGGAAATGTTCTCCTCGCCGTCTCGCCCCCTCTTATCTCTCCTCCTCTCACCTGCACCGCCAGCCCAGTCGCTGTGTAAGCAAGTCCCGCGCGTGTCTCCATGAATTTGGGGCGGGGGAGCTGTGGGGTAGGGCGGGGGAAGGGGGTGCCCCGGAAGGGAGTGGGGGAGAGAGTTGTGAGAGCGCAAAGAATGCACTCGCTGCCGCGGGGCCCCCGCGCGCCCACGGGGGGCCGAGGGAGGCACCACCCACCCCACCCACAGGTAGTGGGCTCAGCCACGTATGCCTTGGACGGGTGAGATGGAGGATGGGAGCGGCGGCAGCGTGCGCGCGCGGTCCCGGGATAAGGGGGCTTCCACCCACGCGCCGCCCGCCCGCCACCCCCCCCCACCCCCACCCGCTCGCTCTATCATTTCTCTCTCACCAGCAGGCCCACGACCATAAACACGCAGCCCACGGCCAGCGAGCGCAGCAGCTCCGAGTGGTCGCCCGAGACCCACCAGACGCGCGGGTGGAGCCAGGCGCGCGGGTGGAGGAGGGGCGACATGGCCGACACCATCGCGGCGAAAGGGGAGTGGCACGCGGTTGGAGGTGTGTGCGAGGACGGCTGAGAGAAAAGCCCCTCTTCGCTCTTCACACGTTGCTTCGGTCCACTTCAAGCGTTCCTTTTACGCGTCAGTCCACCGACTCGTGTCCCCCTGTCCCCCCTCTGCAAGGTGAGTCAAGGCCATGCCATCAGGGTGTCCCCCAGGCGTAGGCTTAGGGGCGAGAGCAGCGCGCCTTCGGGGGTGGGCTCGCCAACTGTGGGGAGAGTTGCCGTTTCCGTGCAGGGCCCCGCTCGATCGCAGCCTCCACGGGCCGCGTGTGTGCTCTCAAGCCACAGGCCCAGCCCATACCTGCCCTCCTAGAGTATGCATCGGCCGCGTGTGTATCCTTTGGCCCCATTGGCAGGACGTTTGAAAGAACTTCAGCCGCCGGTGGCGGGCAAAAAGCGAGACGCCGAGCGGCCGGCGGCGGCCGATCGGCCTCTAGCGCTTCTCTCCCCCCCACACCACCCACCAGGGGACGCGTGCTCCCTGCCCTGACCCCGCCCAGACTCTTGTTTGAGGGGCATTGACGCGGTGCACGGGTCTTGGCTGCTGAGTCATGAATCAGCCCCTCCAGGGGCGGGACCTCTTTTTTCCCGGCCCCTCTCCTGCCGCCGCTGCCGCCGCGCCCTCTCTGTCTTCACGCTCTCTCACAGTCCGCCTCTCTCCCCTCGTCCTCTCTCCAGCCGCTACACACACAACAACAAAAAAGGATGGCCACCACCGCCGCCGACACCGCCGCCCCCGGCAAGTACGTCCCCAAGATCGGCAAGGTCGACGCCGCCGACGCGGGCGGCGGCGCGCCCGTCCACCGCATCCGCATCACACTCACCGCCCGCCACGTGCGCGCGCTGGAGAAGGTGTGCGCCGACCTGGTCCGGGGCGCCAAGGACAAGGGCCTGAAGGTCAAGGGCCCCGTCCGCCTGCCCACCAAGGTCCTCCACATTACCACCCGCAAGTCGCCGTGCGGCGAGGGCACCAACACGTGGGACAGGTTTGAGCTGCGCGTCCACAAGCGCCTCATCGACCTGCACTCGCCCGCGGACGTCGTCAAACAGATCACGTCCATCTCCATCGAGCCTGGCGTCGACGTGGAGGTCACGATCGCGGATGTGTGAGGGGGAGGAGAAGGAGGGGCGCGCCGGGTGCGGTGGTGAATGCGTGTGCTTCGTTGGAAAGTGGAGGAGGAGGGAAAGGAGTGTGGGGGCGTCGTCTCTGCAACAACAACACCTCTTTCGCCTCCCCGAACGCACGCCCTAGTTGTGCGTCGCAAAAAATCAAGGTGCATACAGAGTCTCCATTTCCCATTCAGTCCTCAAAGTCGTCGGCGCTGAACTCGCGCCCGCCCGACCCCCGGCGGGCGGCCCGGGCGGCCCGCCCCGCGGACCCGCCGCCCTTTCTACCCTCCGCCGACCCAGGCCGCCCGCGCTTGCCTGGGGCCGCCTTGGCCCGCCGCCGCCCGCCGCCGGACCAGTCCGAGTCCTCCTCCGAGGAGCCGCCGTCGCCGTCGTCGTCCTCATCGTCGTCATCGGACCCCGTGTACGCGTCGTCGTCGGGCGACCGGGAGCGGCGGCCGCCTTCCTCGTCCTCGTCCTCCTCCTCCTCCTCCTCCTCCTCCTCCTCCTCCTCTTCTCCTCTGCCATCCTCGTCCTCGCCGCGCGGCCGGCGGGCGCGCTTGGCGGGCGGGGCGGCAGCAGCAGCAGCCGCGCGGCCGCCGCCACCCCCGCGGCCCCGGCCAGCAGGCGCAGGAGCAGCACCACCAGAGCCGGGCCGCACGCCGCCCCCACCCCCCCCGACCAGCCGGTGTACGCCGCCGCCCCGCCCACCGCCCACCGTCCGCCCGCTCCACCGCCCCCGCCCGCGCCCGCCGCGCGTGGCCGCCAAGACCTCCGCCCGCCGGGCGGCCTCCCGATCCCGGGCCTCCGCTTCCGCGGCCGCCGCGGACCGGCGGGTGTGGGTGGCCAGGCCGGCGGCCGCGACGGCGGCCGCCCGGTCGGCTTTCTCAGCGCGGGCGGCCGCGCGCGACCGCTTGTCCGCGTCCGCCTCCATCGCCTCCGCGTCCAGGCCCCACGGGATGGGCGGCGCGATTGCCAGGGCGGCAGAAAAGGGAGGCAGGGGCCCCCCCTTGCGGGCTGAGCCGCGGGGGCCGACCGCGACGGTGGGGAAGAGCGGCGGCGGGCGCACCGCCCCGCGCGGCTGGGGTGGGGGCAGCGGTAGGGTGGCCGCGCCCTCGCCCACCGGCCCGCCGCCCGCGCCGCCGCCGTGGGTGCCGGGCGGTGGGCCCGACCGCAGGGCCTGGCGGGCAGACAGCAGGGCGGTGCAGGCGGCGGGCAGGGACGCCGGGCGGTAGAGGAGGGCGGCGTCCAGGCAGGCCGCCCGCCACGCGCATGCGGCCGGGGTAGCTGGCAGCCAAGCCAGGCCCGCGCCGGCCGCCGCGGGCGGGGCGTCCGTCGCGTCCACGCCCGGGATTTCGGCGCCTGTCGCCGCCCAGGCGCCTTTGACCAGGGGCGGCGAGCGGGCGAGGGAGGCATGCAGGGCCGCGGGGGAGAGGGCCGCCTCAAATGAGGAGAGCAAGTCGCGCAGGGCGCGCGCGTCGCTGGCGCTCCCCACCGCCGCCCGCCACCCCGCCACCCCGCCGGGCGCCAGCGCGCTCCGGTCGCACGCCTCCGGCAGGAGGGCGGCCTCCATGTCCAGCAGCAGCGCGGCAGCGGACTCCAGGGCACTGAACGGGCGGGCAGGGTCCGACGCGGCCGCGCGGGCGAGGAGCGCCGCCCGGGGGTTGTTGGTTTTGGAGGGGGTGGGCGGCGCAGAGGCCAGGACGGCCGCGGCCGCGGAGGGCGGGCGGCGCAGGAGGGCCCGCCCCACCACCGCCTCGCCCGCCCCGTCGCCGCCGGGCAGGTCGTCCGCCGCGCCCAGCGGGGGTGCCGGCATGGCCGCTCCCAGGCGGGCGCGGACGCCCACCAGGGCAGCCTTCAAGCCCGCCTCCCGCCGGCCGGCCGGGTTGAGGGCGGCCAGGAGGCGGTCCAGGGCGCCCGGGTCGGTCAGGGCCAGCCACTGGCCTTCCTCCTCTTCCTCGCCGCGCCCGCCGCCGTCCTCATCCATGTCTGAGCCGCCGCCGCCGCCGCCGCCGCCGGCGTCAAGCGCGCCTGCCCGGCGCGCGCGTTGCTGGGCAGCCGTCAGGGCGACGTCCGGGCGCGGGCGTTCCAGGAAGAGGCGCCCCGCGCACGGGTCAGCGGGCAGGGGGACGAGCGTCGCGTCGTGCGCGGCATCATCGGCGGTCGGGTCCTCCCCGCCCCACAGGGTCCCGCCAACCACCGGCACGCCCAGCCACCAGTACCGGTTGTGGCGCCGGTCGCTGCCCAGGGGGGCCAGGCGCGGGGCGGCGGCCGCGTCCAGGGCGCGCAGGCGGGCGGCCAGGACGGCGGTGGTCGGGGGCGGGGGGGTCGGGGAGGGGGCGGGCGGTGAGCCGGGCAGGCGCGGGTGTGGGGCGGGCGAGCTGGAGCCGCCCGGGCGGGGGGCGGGCGACTGGGAGGCGCCGCGCCCACGGGCGGGCGACTGGGAGGAGCCGCCGCGCCCACGGGCGGGCGCTGGGCTGCCCCCGCGGCTGCCCCGCCCACGGCCCCCACCCCCGCCACGCCGCCGCGCATCGCCCGCGACCGCTTTCAGGGACGGCAGGGTGTCGGTACGGGTGTCCAGCGCCGCCCGCAAGGTGGGCCCCTCCAGCGCGGCCGTGGCCAGCGCGGCCAGTGCGGCCACCCTGTCCGCGAGGCTCAGGCCGCCGTAGCCGCCGCCGCCGCCGCCGCCGCCCAGGCGGGCCACCCAGCCCGCCTCCGCGCCTGACCGCGGGAACTTCTTGCGGGCGCTGCCGTCCGGGCCGGATGCGGTGGGGTCGCCGCCGCCTTCCTCGTCCTCCTCATCCTCCTCATCCTCCTCGTCCTCCTCTTCCTCCTCGTCCGTCCCCTCGCCGGACACGCCGCCACCCGACACACGGGGGCTGGTGGCCGGCTCTCCCGCGGCGGTGGGCGTGCCGGACCGCCCCCGCCGCCCGACAATACCACCGGGCGTGCAGGCCGCGGCCGCCGCGTCGTGGGCGGCGTCGTCCTCGTCAGCGCTTGCAAGCGGGTCCAGGCCCGCCAGGGGGAAGACGACGGACGTGAGTGCGTAGCACCCCGGCCCCGTCCGCGTGAAGAGGGCATCCCGGGTGACGACCCGGTACAGGCGGGCCTCCGGGGAGGTGCGGGAGGCCGAGGAGGACGGGCCGGCGTTGCCGGCCAGGCCGGGCGGCAGGCGGCCGCCGGCGCGCGCGCGCACCGCGGCCACCACTTCCGTCAGGGGCAGCCCCGCCTGGCCGGCCCGCCGCAGGACGCTCCACGCCCAGGCGGCCGGCGAGCCGGGGGCGTACCTGTCTGGCATGTGCAGGATGCGCTTGGGCGGGCCGGTGGGAGGGGATGGGGGTGGGGGTGGGGGTGGCGGGGCGGCGGGGTCGGCAGGCGGCGCAGCAGCGGCAGCCGCGCCCGCGTCAACCCCTGCCACCCCGTTTTCGCCGCCGCCGCCGCCCTCCTCCTCCTCGTCGTCGTCCGACCCGAGCACGTCCAGCATGTCGTCCAGGGCGCCCTCCGTCCCGGCCGCCTTCCGGTTGCGCCCGGGCGGCCGCCGGGCGCCGTGGCCCAGGGTGATGGCCAGCTGGCGCAGCACTTCCGGCCAGGCCTGGGGCGTGCACGCCAGCCCTAGCCGCCACGCGCCCGGGTCGTACCCCCACAGCCAGGCCGCGCCCTGGGCGGCCGCGGACGCCGAGACGGCCTTGTCCATGAAGTTGGCGGCCCCGCCCACCGCGGCCGCGCCCGCCCAGACGGACTCCTCCATGTCCGCCTGGACCGTGCGGAGGAGGGAGGCGTGGATGTGGGTGGCCAGCGGGGACGCCTCCCCAACCCGGAGCGCGCCCAGCAGCTCGTCCAGGCTGACGCGGGGCAGGCCCAGGGGGCCCGCAAACGAGGTCAAGGCCGCCCAGGCGCCGGCGAGGGCCGGGCCGGCGTCCGGGCCCAGGTCGGGCGGGAAGGCGGGCGCGAGGCAGGCCGTGACGTCGGGCGGCGGGAAGGGCGGGCGGGAGGAGGGGCGGCCACCACCTGCGCGCGCTGAGGCGGGGCGGCTGGCGGGCGGGACCGTCCAGCAGCCCCCGCCCTCCCCTGCCATGGCCTCGACCTCCGAGTCCGACGGCAGGTCCGCCCGCCGGGCGGCCGCCCGGGCGGCGGACCCGCCCCCCGCGGCCGCGGCGGCCGCGTCCGCGGCCGTCGCTTCGGCGGAGCCGCCCCGCGCGCGGGCCCTGCCGTCCGCCGCGACCGCCGCGCGCGCGGCCGCCGCCTCTGCCTTGGCCTGCGTCCGCTCCGCCCGCTCCACCTCCCGGGCCTCCCTGGCCGCCGCCTTGATGGCAGCGGCTTCGGCCAGGGCAGACGCCCGGGCGGCGACCAGCGCCGCCTTCTCGCGCTCCCGGTCCGCGGCCGCCGCGTCGCGGGCCTCACGCTCGGCGGCCGCGGCCGCCTCCCGGGCCGCCCGTTCCTCCGCCCGGGCGGCCTCCTTGACCGCCCGGTCCTGGTCCTTGGCCGCCGCCCGGACCAGCTTGGCCTCGGTTTTGGCGGCCTCCCGCTGCAAGCGCTCGATCTCGCGGCGAGAAGAGGACAGGTCAGCGCGCGCACGGGCGGCCTCGGCGGCGGCCGCGCTGCCGCCACCGCGCCCGCGCCCACAGCTGCCGGGTAGGGGGATGCCCTCCCAGGCGATGGCCAAGGGGGGGCCGCCCGGGACGAGGCCGGGCGGCGCCAGGGTGGCCGCGCCGGCCCGGAGGGCGGCGGCAATGGCGGCCGCCGGGAAGGGGTCGTGCGGGGTGGGCGCGGGGGCGGGGGCGGCGTGTGGCTGCTCACTCCCGCCCCGGCCCCGGCCCATGGCCTCCGCCGCGGCGGCGATGGACGCGGTGGCGGCCGCGGTGGCCGTCGCGGCGGCGGCGGCGTCCGCACCAGCGCCACCGCCACCGCCACTGCGCCCGCCGCCGCGCCCGCCCCCACCAAGCAGCGGCGGCAGGCGGAGCCCGGCGGCGAGCGCCGGGGACAGCCCGCCCGCCGCGGCGGCGGCCAGGGTCGCCTCCCGCACGGCGGGCGGGACGTGGCGGCCAGACGTGGCGGCGGCCAGGCGGGCCTGGGCGGCCGCGGCGGCGGCCCGGGCGGCCTGAGTGGCGGCGGAAGGGGCGGCGAGAGGGGGGGGGGGAGGGGCAGAAGGGGGAGCTGCCGCTGCAGCAGCAGCCCAACCACCACCACCACCGCCCCCACCCGCCACCAGGGCTTGTAGGGCCGCCCGCAGGCGGTCCGGGTCGGTGGCGGCCACGCTCTGG
>Ga0315283_10001130_pt1 | contig 21009 bp, 21 predicted proteins | sample YL17G09_0_MG_FD_204541 | JGI IMG/M metagenome (GOLD analysis project Ga0315283, IMG submission 204541) | Sediment microbial communities from Yellowstone Lake, YNP, Wyoming, USA - YL17G09_0 | ecosystem: Environmental > Aquatic > Freshwater > Lake > Sediment | place: USA: Wyoming | collected...
GGAAGGTTGAAATTGGGCCAGTAGGGGAACTTGAGGAAATCGGTGACGTGTCCGTCACCGGTGACCCGCTGGATGATGTTCCCCAAGCTGCCGCCGATGATGAGGCCGCCGGCGACGCCGGCGAGCACCGCACGGCGCTCCATGTGGACGTAGACCAGCACCACGACGATGGCCACGGCATTGGCCGGAAGAATAACGGCCATCCGGCCGTTAAGTAACCCGAAGGCTACCCCGCTGTTCGCGCTGCGCTGCAGTGAAAGGAAGGGCAGGAAGTGACGCACCTCACCGAGCACCAGGCGCTGCTCGACCAGATACGTCGTCCACAGCGCCAGAGCGGTGCAGATGGCGGTCACCACCACGAGCAGAGACCACTTGAGAATCGTGCGCCGCCTGTCGGAGGCCGAGGCGGCCGGGCCTTTGCCGGGAGTCACTTGCTTCGCGGGCTTCATCGGCCCCGTTCTTCCCGGCGCTTGCAGTCGATGCACAGCGTCGCGAACGGAGCCACCTTGAGCCTCTCCTCGCTTATGGGGCTGCCGCACTTGTCGCAGGAACCGTAGCTACCCGTCTCCAACTTCTGGAGCGCCCGGTCGATCTGCGATATGGCGGCTCGCGCGTTCTCCTCGAGCGTGAGGTCGATCTCGCGGTCGAGGGTCACGGCCGCGGTCTCGGCCATATGCTGATCGTAGGGGCTTTCCTCGGAGGAATCCTCCAGCGACTCGGAGAGGTCGGCGTCGAGGTCGGCTATCTCCCGGCCGAGGCGCTCCCGCTCGGCCATGAGGGCTTTCTTCAGGGCTTCATGATCCATCAGTTCTTCTCATCGGACCTGCTCCGCGGAGCAATCTGTTCAACTTATCCCGCAACTCGGCTTCCATCATGCCGGAGAAGGCTACCACCTTGTCGCGCCCAGCGTGGCCTGATTCCACCCTGACATCGTCGACACGTAGCTCCAGCCAGCCGGCCAGCGCCTGAATCAGCCGGGCGTTCGCCTTCCCGGCCTCCGGCGGCGCGCTCACCGCCACCTTCAGACGGTCGCCGTAGACCCCTCGCATCTCGGTGCGGGCGGCCGACGGGATCACCCGGATCCCCACCAGCAGGGCGCCGCCCCGCGCATGTATCGCGGGGGCCGCGGCGCCTACGCCCCCCTCATCACCACTCGAAGTCACGCGCCTTGGTTTTCCCACCCGTTTCGCCACCGGGGAAGCCTTCATCCGCGCCCTCCGGCTTCCCGCTGAAGAAGAAGCCGCTCAAGGGATCCTCCGCCCTTGGCGCTATCGGGGATCCGCCCTTGTCGAGCCGCCTCTCGGCCTCCGCCTTGTCGAACTCCGCGAATATGGAGGCCTGCTCCACGGTCTCGGTGTCCCCGCTTTCCTCCAGCGCCTGGGCGGGCATCGGCTCACCGGCAGGCATCGGCTGGTCCATCGCCACGGTCTGCTCGACCGCGACAGCGGGCTCGGCGGAAACCGGCGGCTCGGGCGCCACAGGGCTGACGAGGCCGGCCGCGGCCGCCGCCAGGATACCGGCGGCACTCTCCGGGGCGCTCACGGATTCGGGCTGTACGGCGGCCTGCACGGCCGGCGGGTACTCGGGGACCTCGTCGACGGCGGCCGGGACTACGAACGGGGTTTCCTCGGCAGCAGCCGGAGTTGGCTCCACAACCAGGGGCTGGCCTGCAGCCATGTTGATGGGGGCTTCATCGAGCAGTTTGAGGTGGCCTTCGAGCAGCGAGCGGAACTTGAAGCGAAAGTCCTCTTCCAGATGCTTCAGCTGGATGAGCGCCTGCTGCACGCGCTGGATCTCTGTGTACGAGTCGCTGACGATGCCGCGCGCCTTGAGCTCGGCGTCCCGCAGAATCAACTCGCTCTCCTTGCCGGCGTTGGCCCTTGTCTCGTCGGCCTGGAATTGGGCTTGCACCAGCGTCTTCTCGAGCGCGTCTCTCAACTGGGCATGGCCGGCAAGCTGCTCCTCGAGCCGGCGGCTGCGGTCCTGCAGTTCGACGTTCTCCTGGGATAGCCGATCGAGATCGTCGGCTACTTCGTCGAGGAAGAGATCCACTTCCTCGTCCGAGTACCCGCGCATCGAGCGCTTGAACTCCTTCCGCCGGATATCGAGAGGCGTCACTTTCACTTCGCTCTCCCTTCGCACAGGGCGTTTCGCCCCGGGGCCGCTACTCCTATTCCACGGATACTATTCAATCATGCCGGGGCGGGCCGCGTCTCGCCGTGCGCGCACTTTGACGGCGGATCGCTGCACGGCGCGGAGGAAAGCGCCTCGGACCCCGGCGTCCTCCAGAGCGGCGAGAGCGACGATGGTCGTGCCGCCCGGCGACGCAACCTGGTCCTTGAGGTCGGCGGGAGACCCGGGATGGTCTCGTAGAAGCAGCGCGCTAGCGAGCGCGGTCTGGTACGTGAACGCGCGGGCCGTGTGTCGCGGGAGGCCCTCGCGCACCGCGCCTTCTTCCAGCCCCTCCAACGCCGTGCACACGAAGCCTGCGCCACCGAGACCGACCGCGGCGACCGCGTCGAGAGCCTCCTCGCTCACCATCTCTATAGCGCCGATCGGGGCCAAAGATGCCCTGACGCGCTCGACCACCTCGGCGTCGGTGCCGGGCTCCGGCGCCAGCGCTACCACTCCTTCACAGGGCGCGGTCCCCAGGGGAATGATCGCCCGGAAGAGAGCCGGCCCGGAACCCACCAGAGAACGCATGAGCTCCAGGGGGACGACCGGGCAGGTTGAGACGATGGCGGTTACCGGGCTCGCTCCGCCGCGAAGCGAGGAGAGGGCTGATCGGCACTCGTCACCGGCAAGGGTGAGCAGGACCACGTCCGCACTCTTCTCGACGGCGAGCGTGGTGCACGCCGGTAGGCCCCGGGGGTCAGTACTGATTGAAGAAGCCCTTCTCGAGCAGCCGCTGGCGCTCTTCGGCCGAGACCTCGACGTTCTTGGGCGTGAGGAGGAACACCTTGTCGGCCACCCGTTGCATACCCCCATCGAGGGCATAGGTAAGGCCGCTGGCGAAGTCTATGAGCCGCTTGGCAAGCTCGGTCTCGCTCTGCTGCAGATTCAGGATCACCGGGATATCGCCTTTGAACTTGTCGGCGATGGTCTGAGCGTCGTTGAAGTTCTTGGGCACCACCAGATGCACCCGGACTGGAGCCTGATCGGGCGTGTTGGGTACGGGACGCACCGGCGAGGTCCGCGGGGGCGGCGAGCTGGGCCGTGACTGCGAGGAGCGATAGTCGTCCTCGGAGTAGATGTCGTCGAAGTCCGAGGACGAACGGCGCTTGGAGGTGGACTCTATCCGCCGCACTGTCGCCCGTTGCCGGTACGTGGACTCCACGTCGGGCTGCTGCACCGGCGGCTCGTCTTCGTAGTAGTCGTCTTCCTCGTCGGCGAGTCCGAAATACATGAGCGTTTTGTGCCACATGCTGGCCATCCCCATCCTCCTTACGCGTCGGAGAGAAGCGCGCTGCCTATTCTCACTATGGTCGCGCCTTCCTCAACAGCCACTTCGTAGTCGTTGCTCATCCCCATCGAAAGCTCGGTGAGCTCGTACCGGCCGGTGAAGGCGACAGCCAAACGGTCGCGGAGCTCGCGCAACTCTCTGAAAAAGAGGCGGGTGGACTCCGGGTCCGGCGTTAGCGGAGCCATCGTCATCAGGCCTACAAACCTGACCCGCCGATGAGCCGCCGCCCGCTCCAGAAAGGTCTCCGCGGCCGCCGGGAGGATACCATATTTGGTCTCTTCCCCACTCACATTGACCTCCAGGAGCACCCGTACCTCCGTCGTCGCTCTCTTATTCAACTCCTCCACAAGCGAGATGGAATCCACAGAGTGGATCAAGGAGACGCAGGGGAGCACCTGACGCACCTTGCGGGTCTGCAGGTGGCCGATGAAATGAAACTCAAGCGAGTCTTTCCACCGGGTCCACTTCTCCGCCAACCCTTCTGCCCTGTTCTCCCCGACGAGGCAGATTCCTGCCTGCGCAAGCGCGCCCATCTCGTCCACGTCAAGGTACTTGGAGGCGAAGAGGAGGCGCGGAGGGATCTCGCGTTTCGCTCGCGAACAGGCTGCCTCGATCCGCCGTTCGATGCCGGCAAGGTTCGTGCGCAGCCGTTCGACGTCGACGCTCACGCCGCGGCGGCCCACGCCACGCAGCCATGGCGGCCCGTGACCGGGCCCTCCAGGCGGTATGAGAAGAAGAGATCGTTGTTGCAGACGGTGCAGAGCCGGGGATTGAGCACCCCGCCTCGCGGCACCCCGACTTCGCCCAAGGCCCTGGTCGCCGCTTCCCACAGGTCGACCCGAAGAGAGCCGCCCGCCTCCCTGGGAGCCAGGACCACCTCGGACCCAAAGCGCAGGGCGAAGGCGCCCGCAACTTGCTCGCCTACCGTGAAGCAGCAGGGGCCGATACTCGGGCCTATGACGGCCCCTCCAGGCGGCCCGGTCATCGCCATGCCCGCTTGCTGCACGATCCCTCCCAAGATCCCCCGCCATCCGCCGTGAGCCACGGCCATGTCGATGTCGCCGCAGAGGACAAGCGGGACGCAATCGGCGAAGAGGAGAACGGCGGCCAGGTCCCGGTCGAGCAGAGGATTGAGGGTCAGCCCGTCGCACGGCGTCCCCTCGGCCTCACCGGCATACTCGGAAGCCCCCACCACCCGGAGCCCGTGGACCTGCAGCGGGCTCACGAGCCTGCACCCCGTGTCGAGCGCGAGACGGTCACGGTTGCGCGCGACGGCGGATGGACTGTCAGGAGAGCGCGGGTCGAGGTTGAGAGACTCGAACGGCCCGCTGCTGTGCCCGCCAAGGCGCGTGGTGAAGAACACCCGGAAGGGCCGGACCAAGCGAGGCTCGATCACCGGAGTGTCGCCGAGCATGCGGACCGTGAAACGGGGGCGAACTGAGGGGTCGATCCTCTCCGCAAGCGCCGTACTCATGTGGCCGGCGCCTTCTGCCAGCACCCCGCGACCGTCAGTCCTTGTCCCGGAGGAAACGAGGGATCTCGAGCACCTCGTCGTCCATGTCGAACGAATTGGTCTTCGGCGGGAGCACGTCGGGCATCCTGGCTGCCGGCCGCTCGATGGACTTATCGGCTTCCGCCTCAGCGTGGCGCTGCCGGTCGAAGCCGGTGGCGATGACCGTGACCCGCATCTGGTCGCCGAGTGATTCGTCGATGACGGCCCCGAAGATGACGTTGGCCTCGGTGTCGGCCGCCTTGGAGATGATCTCCGCCGCCTCGTTCACCTCGAACAGGCCCATGTCCGGGCCGCCGCTGATGTTGAGCAGGATGCCCGTAGCACCCTCGATGGACGACTCGAGCAGGGGAGACGAGATCGCCATCCGAGCCGCCTCGACCCCTCTGTTCTCTCCGCTCGCCACACCGATGCCCATGAGCGCCGAACCGGCGCTTCTCATGATCGTGCGCACGTCGGCGAAGTCGAGGTTGATAAGGCCGGGCACGGTGATGAGGTCGGTGATGCCTTGCACCCCCTGCCGCAGAACGTCATCGGCGACTTTGAACGCCTCTATGATCGAGGTCTTCTTCTCTACGACCTGAAGCAGGCGGTCGTTGGGGATGATGATGAGGGTATCGACCTTCTTGGCCAGCGTCTCGATGCCGGTCTCGGCCTGGCTGGCGCGCTTGCGCCCCTCAAAACTGAAGGGCTTGGTGACCACGCCGACGGTGAGGGCCCCGAGTTCCCGAGCGACCTCGGCGATGATGGGAGCACCGCCGGTGCCGGTGCCGCCCCCCTTACCCGCGGTGACGAAAACCATATCGGCGCCCTTGAGGATCTCGCGGATCTCGTCCCTGCTCTCCTCAGCCGCCGCCCGCCCGACCTCGGGATTCGCTCCGGCCCCCAGCCCCCGCGTGATCTTGCCGCCGATATGCAGCTTCACGTCGGCGTCGCACATGAGAAGCGCCTGCGCGTCGGTGTTGACCGCGATGAACTCGACTCCTTTGAGGCCGGCATCGACCATCCGGTTGACGGCGTTGGTACCGCCCCCGCCGACTCCGACTACCTTGATCACTGCGAGATAGCTGGATCCCGTGTCGCTCATAGTCCTCGAACCTCCAAGATCATCGAATCACAGGACTCCAACTTGAGCCTTTGTGACGAAGCCCTCTATCACTACTCGACAGTACGCGCCATCTTCGGTCTTTCCTTCAAAAGCCCACGATATCACTTTCATTCCGCCTTCACAGCCACGCGGTCCGCCGCGCTCGCATCGACATATTCCAGGGTCTTCCCAACCCTCAAGTACTTGTCGATGAGGTCGGCGGCGACCGTCATCTTCTGCTTCAGGTCGGTGGGGACCCCCAGACGCAGTTCGGTGCCCCCCTGCAGACGCACTACTACTTCGCCGCCGGCCGACACTGCTATCTCCTCGACCACGGGCAGGCTCGCGGCGACCTCGGGCGTCTGCAGCATCAGCGCGACCGGCAAAGCCGCAACCACCGCCTGGGGGATCGTGCCCCCCGGCCGAGCGGCAAACTGGCCGGCGGAGACGATGAGCGCCAAGGACGAGCCGGTCTGCGAGCCGATCTTCTCGAGCAGGCATCCGTCGTCGGCGACCAGCCATTCCTTCCCATCGGCCGTCCGGACGCGGGCGACCGGCTCGTACTCAACCAGCCGGATCTCGAGACCGTCCGGGAATCGCCGGTAAACGTGGACGCTGCGGACGTAGGGTAGTGCCTCGAGGGTCTTCTCGATCGCCTTGGTGGACACTTTGAGAAGGCTTACCCCCCGCGCGGCCGAGACGGCGCTGTCGAGTTGTTCCGGGGTGACGTGATGGGTGACTGTGCCTGATACCTCCTCCACGGCGAAGACGTCGGAAGACCGGAGCCACAGGAAGAGAGCCACGGCCGCGACCGCCAGGACACAGAGGAGTATCAGGCCGGCCCGGCGGCGTCCGCGCTCTTGGCCGACCAGACGCCGCCGCTCCCGGACTCTTCTATCCATCGACCGCAGGCTGCTCGAGGGGCCGGTCCGTCTGGGGATCCCAGGGGAAAGAGGCCCCGAGCAGCTTGACTTCGGGTTGGAGGGCTATCCCGCTCATCCGTTCGACTCCCTGTCTCATCAAGGTCATCAACGCCAGTACGTCCGTGGTCGTCGCGTCACCCATGTTGACCAAGAAATTGCCGTGGACAGTGGATATTTCGGCGCCTCCATGCCGCACTCCTTTGAGGCCGGCTGCTTCCACCAACCTGCCGGCATGCTGCCCTGTGGGGTTCTTGAAGGCGCTGCCGAACGTTCGGACCGAGCGGGGCTGTTTCTGCCGCCGCTGCCGCAGGAGGGAACGCTGGCACTCCAGGATCACGCTGCAGTCGCTCCGCCCCAGGCCGAGACGGACGGCGGTGACTACCGAGCGTTGCGGCAGCCGGCAGCAGCGATAGTCCCACTCGAGGTCGTCGGCCGGGACCCAGCGGGCGCCCGACGCCATGGCGATCTCCACCTCCTGGACAACGTCGCGCATGCACCACCCGTAGGCCCCGGCGTTCATGGCCACGCCCCCACCCACAGAGCCCGGGATGCCGCAGGCGTGCTCCATGCCGGTCAGCCCCGCCTCCGCCACCACCGCGGCAAGGCGTGCCAGGTAGGACGCCGCTCCCACCGTGAGGACTACCGTCCCGCACTCGGCCGTGGCCGGCGCCGGAAGCCCTTCGACGTAGTGGAAGCTCTCGTCGAGCTTGATGACCACGCCCCTGTAGCCACGATCTGCCACCAGCAGGTTGGAGCCGGCTCCCAGACAGAACCAGTCGGCCTCGGAGGTCTCGAGGGCTGCCAGGACCTGGACAAGTGCCGCCACGTCGCGCACGGTCACCAGAAGGCCGGCCTTCCCCCCCGTCCCGATGGTCGTGAAAGGAGCGAGAGGTGCGTTCTCCCACATACGCACCCCGTCGATGGAACGCAATGCGGCAGTTAGAGCGGGCCGGCGGTCCACGTGGGGAGATCTAGGCCGGGGCCAAGAAACGCTCGCCGACCCGGTGCACGTCGCCCGCGCCTAGCGTCAGCACGAGGTCCCCCGGCACCGTCGCCCATTTGAGGTAGTCGACGATCGGACCCAGCCGGGGCAGGTACACCACCGGCTTGCTCTTATCGAGCCTGAGGATCCCGTCGACGATGAGCTTGCCGCTGACGCCGGGGAGGGGGTCCTCACGTGCCCCGTAGACATCCGTGACGATCGCTACGTCGGCCTCAAGGAGCGCTTCGGCGAATTCGGCCTGCAGGAATTCGGTCCGCGAGTAGAGGTGCGGCTGGAACACCGCGATGACCCGGGACCATCCCCCTTCCCGGGCAGCGGCCAGGGTGGCGCGAAGCTCCGTGGGATGATGCGCGTAGTCGTCGACCACGGTGACGCCGTCCCGCTCGCCTTTCCACTGAAAGCGGCGCACGGCGCCGGTGAAGCTCTCGAGCGCGGGGACGATCCGCTCGGGCTGCACGCCCAGTTCGGAGAGCGTGGCAAAGCAGGCGAGGGCGTCGAGAACGTTGTGCTTGCCCGGTACCCTCAAGGTCACCGAGGCGAGCTTCTGCCCTCCGCGCCATACCTCGAAAGAGCTCCCCGGCGCCTCAGGCAGCACAGCCCGGGCCTGATAGGCCGACGCGTCGTCGAGCCCGTAGGAGCAGGTCCGGCAGCCTACACCTCCCGCGAGCGCCGTCACACGGGGATCCCCGGCGTAGTACACGAAGAGACCTTCGGGCGGCAGCTGGGTGGTGAACTGCCGGAACACCCTCTCCACGTCCTCGACGTGGAGGTAGTGGCTATGGTGATCCAGTTCCATATTGGTCAGCACCGCCACTTCGGGGCTGAGCAGCAGCAGAGAGCCATCGGACTCGTCCGCCTCACAAACGACGAACTCTCCGTTCCCATGCCGCGCGTTCGAGCCCAGATCGTTCAGTTCGCCGCCGACGAGGAACGTCGGATCATAGCCGCCGTCGACCAGCACTCTGCTGATCATCGACGTCGTGGTGGTCTTGCCGTGGGTGCCACAGATCGCTATCCCTCGTCCGGACTGCATGAGCCACCCAAGAGCCTGAGCCCGCTTGACCACGAGCATCCCCCGGCGCCGAGCTTCCATGAGCTCCACGTTGTGCGAGGGAATGGCCGACGAGATCACGACCACGTCGGGACCGTCCAGGTTGCCGGCCCGGTGACCGATACTGACGGGGATGCCGGCCTTCTCGAGAAGGGTGACGTACCGGGAGGGTTTCAGGTCGGACCCCGTGACCCGATAGCCCCGCGTGTGAAGCACCAAAGCGATGCCACTCATGCCGGCCCCGCCGATGCCCACGAAATGGAAACTCCGCAGCCACTCCGGCGCAGGGATGCTCATCGTGTCGGTGGATGGTGATTCAGTCATGTCCCCTCTCCGCTCGCGCGGCGACCAATTCTACTACGACGTCGGCGATGCGGTCGGCGGCGTCCGGCCGCGCGAGGCGTGAGGCCGCCGCCCGCATCCGCTGATTGACCTCGGGATCCAGGAGCGTCGCGACCGCCGCGGCCAGCCGCTCGGCGTCGAGCTCTGCGTCGGCCACGGTGATCGCGGCGCCTTCGGCCGCCACCATCTGGGCGTTCTTGCTCTGATGGTCTCCGGCGGCGTACGGGTAAGGCACGAGGAGGGACGGCACGCCCCGGGCCAAGATCTCGGCGACCGAACCGCCCGCCCGTGCCACCACGGCGCTGGCGGCGGCCAACGCAAGGGGGAAGTCGTCCAGGAACGGGAAAGCCTGATAGTCCGGGTTCGCCCCCGGTTTCTCGAGTTCCTCGACGACCACCTGGTGTTCCCGGTCGCCGGTCACGTGGAGGATCTGGAACGGCGTCGACACCTGGGCAAACGCCTTGAGGGTCGCCTGGTTGAGCGTGTGCGCACCCAGGCTGCCGCCGAAGACCAGGAGGACAGGCCGGCCCGGGTCGAGGTCAAAACGAGCCAAGCCCTGCTCCCGGGTGGCGGCCAGAAGCGCGGGCCGCAACGGCCGGCCGGTGTACACGTACTTGCCGTGGTCGGACTCGGCCTGGGGGAACGACAGGCATACTTTGTCTACCATCTTGCTGAGGATCCGGTTGGTCCAGCCCATGTGCGCGTCCATCTCGACGGCCACAGCCGGTATACCGGCGACGGCCGCTTCGGCCACCACCGGGCCCGAGGCATAGGCCCCCACTCCGACGACGCAATCGGGCCTGTAGGAGCGGAGCAGCTTCCAGGCATCGACACCCGCCAGCGGGATCGAGCCGAGGGTACGGACGGTGGAGAAACCCAGTCTACGCTGGAAACCTCGGATCCGCACGAGGGAGAAAGGGTAGCCGGCCCGGGCGACGAGATTCCTCTCCATCCCCCGCTCGGTCCCGCAGAAGGCTATCTGATGACCCCGACCGGCAAGGACGTCAGCGAGCGCCAGCGCGGGCACCACGTGCCCGGCCGTCCCACCGCCGGCGATCAATATGCGTGACATTGTCGTACCTCTCCCCTTGGGACTGAGCCGCGGCGACCGGGGCCCGTCTGGCGACCGCCAGGATCAAGCCGACCGCGATCAGCATCACGAGCAGGCTGTTGCGGCCGTAGCTGATGAACGGAAGCGGCACCCCTGTCAACGGCAGCGCCCCGATGACTCCTCCGATGTTGACCGTGGCCTGAAGGATGATCAGCATCCCGCACCCGGCGATCAAGAGTTTTCCCATGGGGTCCCCGCAGCGACGCGCCAGCCGCCAGCAGGCGACGGCGAACACGCCGAACAGAAGGATGACGAGGCCTGCCCCGAGCAGACCGAACTCCTCTCCCAGGATCGCGAAGATCATGTCGGTCCTCGCTTTCGGGAGGTACTGGAACTTCTGCACGCTCTCGCCAGGGCCCACGCCAAACCAGCCTCCCCGGCCGAGCGCGACCAGCGACTGGTTCAACTGGTAGCCCGAGTCTTGCGGGTCGCTCGAGGGGCTCAAGAACGAGAGCACCCGGCTCATTCGTTCGGCGCTGCGCAGCGTCATCGCGAGGGCGCCTGCGCCGCCGGCCACAGCGATGAGGACCCAGTGCCGGCCCTTCATGCCGCCGAGCCAGAGCATCCCCATCATGATGCCCGCGATGATGATCGCCGTACCCAGGTCGCCCTCCAAGAATACGAGGACGCACATCGCCAGGCTCGCCACGCCGAACGGCCACATGTACGACCAGAAGCGGCCGTCGGCGACCCGGCGGCTCGTCAGCACGTGAGCTCCGAGGAGAACGACCGCAAGCTTGGCGAATTCGGAGGGCTGAAAGTAGAGCGGTCCCAACGGGATCCAACTGGCCGACCCTCCCGCGCTCTGCGCCACTCCGGGGACGTGGACCAGCAGCAGCGAGAACACCACAAGGGCCAGAACGGCCACGGACCAACTCCGGAGCCGCCCATAATCGACGCGCGAAAGCAGCACAAGCGCGCACACGCCCGCCGCCGCGGTGATGCCCTGATTCCTCAAGTAGCCGAACTTGTCTGGGCTCGTGACGGCTGTCGATACGGACAGCATCATACAAAGCCCGGCCACCAGCAAGACGGCCGTGATGACCCAGGTGAGATGGAAGGCCGGCGGCAGTCCCTCTTTGAGCCGGCTGGAGCGTTTCCGCCGCTCGGCCGGGCGCTTCTCCGGTCGGGAGGCCTCGCCCGCGACCTGCGCCGAACCCGCGGGCTTACGGACGGTGGTCGCGGTCACGACCTCTCCCTCTGGAGGCGCCGCACGAGGCTCTTGAAGTGGTCACCCCGCTCTTCGAAGTTCTTGTACTGGTCGAAGCTGGCGCACGCGGGCGCCAGCAACACCACGTCGCCCGGCACCGCCACCCGGGCCGCCGCCTCCACCGCTCTCTCCAGATCGCCCACGGCACTCACTTCGGGCAGGCGATCCACCTCGCCGCCGGCGGCCACCTCGGCGAAAGCGTCGGCGATGAGCGCAGTCGCCTCCCCGATCAGATAGACGGCCTTGCAGCCCCGCGCGGATGCGCGCGCAATAGGTCGGTAGTCCGAGGCCTTGTCGCGCCCGCCCAAGATGAGATGTGTTCTTTCCGGGTAGGCGTTCAAGGCCGTTAGAGTCGCCTCCACGTTGGTAGCCTTACTGTCGTTGACATACGTCACCCCGGCGACCATTCCTGCCTGTTCCAGCCTGTGAGTGACTCCCCGGAAGCTCCGCAGTCCCTCGGCGAGAGCGTCTCTGGCGACCCCCCGAACCGCCGCGGCGGTAGCGGCGGCGAGGCAGTTCTCCAGATTGTGAACACCGGGCAGCGGTATGTCGCCGACCGGCAAGAGGGGCTCGCGGTCGATAACGACGAGGCCGTCTTCGATCCATGAATCGGGGGAGACGGGCGCGGCGGTTCCTGAGCCGAGGCCTCCCAGCGTGGAGAAGTAGGCCACCCTGGGACCGCCCTCTCGGGCGGCCAGTTGCGCCCCCAGGCCGGCGACCGCGGCGTCGGCCAGGTTGAGGACGGCGACGTCCCCCGCCCGCTGATTGGCGAAAAGATTCGCCTTGCACGCCAGGTACCGTTCCATCGTGCCATGGCGATCGAGGTGGTCGGGCGTCAGGTTGAGGAACACCGCGACGGACGGGCGAAACAGGTGCGTGTCTTCCAACTGGAAGCTGGACACTTCGACCACCACCTCCTCAAAACCCGTGAGCTCGCCCGCAACCGAGGTCACAGCGACGCCGATATTGCCCAGCACACGTACGGGCCGGCCGGCGGTCTCGAACAAGTGGCCGAGCAAGGCGGTGGTCGTCGTCTTGCCGTTGGTGCCCGTGATGGCGTCGAACGGGTTAGGTAAGAGGACGTAGGCCAGCTCGAGCTCACTCCATACCGGCACCCCGTCCTCGCGCGCCCTGACCACCGCCGCCGCCTCACCCGGAACGCCCGGGCTCTTCACCACCAGGTCGGGGCCCGGCCATTCCTCACCTAGCGACTCTTCCTTTACGAGCCGTACGCCGGCCCGTAAAGCAGCCTCTATTCCGGGCAGAGCTTCTTCCCCGCGCCTATCACTCAACGTCACCTCGACGTCGAGGTCGGAAAGAGCGAGGGCCGCGGCGATCCCAGAGCGGCTCGCCCCGAGGACGAGGGCCCGGCGGAGCCCGGCAGGAAGCGCCGCCCTGCCTCCCCGGCGCATGGGCCCGTCCGCCCCTTCATCTTTCGACCGCTTCATCATGCGGTCACTTCGCGATGTTGCCCAGGTAGTAGAGCGTGAAGCCGGCCCCGGCGAGGATCGCGGCGATTATCCAGAAACGTACGATGATCTTCGTCTCCGACCAGCCAAGCAACTCGAAGTGGTGATGGATGGGCGTCATGAGAAACACCCGCCGGTGGAACAAGCGGAAGCTGAAGACCTGGATAATGACGCTGACCGCCTCGACCACGAATATCCCGCCGATGAGGATCAGGAGCAATTCCATCTCGGTGACGACCGCCATGGCTGCCAACCCTGCCCCGAGCGCCAGGGAGCCGGTGTCCCCCATGAACACTTCAGCCGGGTGGGAGTTGTACCACATGAACCCGACGCAGGCGCCTGTGAGGCACGAACCGAGGATGGCAAGATCCGCCTCTCCCCTTAAGAAGGCTATGCCCGCGTAGGCGAACATGGCAACGGCAACGGTGCCGGCCGCAAGCCCGTCCAGCCCGTCGGTGAGGTTCACGGCGTTAGAGAAGCCGGCTATTAGAAGGAAAGCGAAGATGTAGTAGAGGAAGCCGATCTCCAGCCCCTGCTTTATCAGGGGCACCATCAACTTGGTGTCGGCCCCTCCGTAGTGTAGAGCGAGAAAACACGCGACTGCCACAAGTGGCACCTGCAGGAGAAGCTTCACCCTCGCGCTAAGCCCGAGGGATCTCTGCCGCCGCTGCTTCAACAGATCGTCGGCGAACCCGATGGCTCCGGAACCATATGCGAGGATGATAACGACCAAGCTATCCCAGTTCTTGTGGGCGAAGATGAGATACGGAATGAGCGCCGCGACCAGGATGAGCACCCCGCCCATCGTGGGTGTTCCCCGTTTCGCGAGGTGGCGCTCCGGCCCCACCTCGCGGATGTTCTGCCCGATCCCGCGCTCTTGCAGCCAGCGGATGAAGCGCGGTCCCGCCAGCATGGCGATGACTAGAGCGACCAGCGTTGCTGCGAGGATCCTGATCATTCCGTCGGTCCCGATCTCCTAGCGTTTGTACCCGCAGTAGCTTCGCCGGTCTCGCTCGCCCACCTGCCCGCGCGGGCCTGCTCGGCCATTGCGCCCACCATCATTTCGAGTCTTACGCCCCGCGAGGCCTTGAAAAGCACGACGTCGCCCGGGCGGAGTGAAGCCGCCACGAGAGATGTTTCTGCGGGAGAGGGGACATGTCCTGCCGCCACCGCGGCGTCCCCCTCCGTTCCGCGGGCGGCACGAAAGCCCTCGGCCGTGCACGCCGAGAGGGGGCCCACTCCCCACACGAGCTCTACCCCCGCTGCCGCCGCATACTCCCCGCTCTGCCGGTGATAGAGGCGCTCCTCCGGGCCGAGCTCTCTCATGTCTCCAAGCACGGCGACCGGCCGGCCTCCCAGGCGCGCCGCTACGCGGACCAGATTGTCGATAGCCGCACGCACGGCCACCGGATTCGCGTTATAGGTGTCGTCGATCAGGCAGATGCCGGGAAGCTCGATCATTTCGCCGCGGCCCTTGCCGGGAACGGAATCAAGGAAGCCCGGAAGGCACCGCTCCACCGGCAGTCCCGCGGCGTAGCACGCTGCCGCCGCAGCCAGCAGATTCTCGAGCGTATGGCGCGGGACCGGGGGGATCTCCAAGCTCATGGCCCCGGCCGGCCAGCGGACGCGCAGCGTCTGTGATGCGCCGCTCTCCTCGGGTTCGACGGAGCCCACCACGTCTGCGCACTCGTTCGCGCAAGGCAAGCCACCCGCCGCCGCGAAGCGCACGACACGCCGCTCGACGACGCGAAGACTAGGCTCGAGGGGTTCGCATACGAGGGGCGCCACCCCCACCCCGCCCTGCCGCAGACCGTGCATGAGCTCAGCCTTAGCTTCAGCTATACCTTCAAGGCTGCCCAAAAGCTCAAAGTGGACTGGATGGATGTTCGTGATGATCCCGACATCCGGTTCGGCCATCCGGGTGAGCGCGGCTATCTGCCCGCGCCCGCGCATGCCCATCTCCACGATCACAACCTCGGTGTCGGGCTCGATCTGAAGCAGAGTCAGAGGCACGCCAATCTCGTTGTTCTGGTTTGCCGCCGTCACCGCGACGCGGCGCACCCTGGCCACCATGGCCGCCAGGATATCCTTAGTGCTTGTCTTCCCCACGCTGCCGGTGACCGCAAGCACGAGCACGCCCGACTTTCGGCGCACCTCGCGGGCCAGCATGCCCAACGCCTCCAGGGTGTCGTCGACGGGGTAGATGTTCCTTTCCGCTTCCCCCCCGGCCGGCGCGGAGCCCGATGCAGCCAACACACGGCGCTCGACGACGGCGCCGCAGGCGCCGGCGGCGAGCGCGGCTTCCACATAGTCATGTCCATCGAAACGCTCGCCGCGAAGCGCGACGAACAGATCGCCCGGTCTGAGGGACCGGGTATCGATGCTCACCCCCGAGACCTCCGTCTTCAGGGGCCCTATCTCCAGCGCCCGACCGGCTTCTTCGGCCGAGAGGGCGATCATCAGCTCTTCGACCCGCGGGCGACCAGAGCCTCTCGGGCTACCTGGCGATCGTCGAACGGTATGGTCTCCGTGGCGAACTCCTGCCCCGACTCGTGACCCTTGCCCAGGATCAAGACCACATCTTGGCTCTCGGCTTGGGCCACCGCGTCATAGATGGCGAGCCGCCGATCGGGTTGCACCTCCGCGCGCTCCGGCCGGCGCAGTCCCGCGAGGATCTGGGCGATGATCGCGTCCGGGTCCTCGCTGCGAGGGTTATCCGACGTGACGACGACGACATCCGCCAGTTCTTCCGCCTCGCGGCCCATGAGAGGCCGCTTCGTCCTATCCCGGTCTCCCCCACATCCGATGACGGCGATCAGCCTGCCCCGGGTCAACCCCCGGGCCGTCCTCAGCACGTTCCGCACCGAATCGGGGGTGTGTGCATAGTCGACAAGCACAGAGAAGTCCTGTCCGGCCTCCACCGATTCCATCCGACCCGGCACACCCCCGAAGTCGGCCAAACCGGTCAGCATGCCGTCCAGATCCAGTCCCAGTCCGAGACCGCAACCCAGGGCGGTGAGGGTGTTGGCCGCGTTGAAAGCTCCCACCAATCGCGTGAAGACCTCTCTGCGGAGCTCCGCGGGCCTCTCCTCCCCGGTCGGGCCGCTCAAGCGTGCGAGCGCCGTCCCTCGTACGACCAGTACTCCCCGGGTGCCCCCGGGGGTCATGACCGACTCGCTCATCTCGAGGTCCGCGGGCCCCCACTCCGAGACCGCGGCCGAGGTGGAGAAGCTGATCACCCGCTCCCGATTGCACGCTTGAGCGAGACGACGACCGAAGGGGTCGTCGACGTTGATGACCGCGGCCGTCCCAGCGGACGCGAACTCCTCGTCCAAGAAGAGCCGGCACTTGGCGGCGAAGTAGTCCTCCAACGTCTTGTGGTAGTCCAGATGATCCTGAGTGAGGTTCGTGAAGGCGACAGTCCGGAAGTCGACGCCTCGGGCGCGCCCGAGGTCAAGCGCGTGCGAAGAGACCTCCATCACGGCCGCCCTGTCCCCGCTCCTGACCATTTGCGCGAAGTCCCGTTGGATGTCAAGCGCCTCGGGCGTCGTCCGGCCGGCCGGCAGAGTCCGGCCGCCTATCCGGCGCTCGACCGTGCCCATCAGCCCCGACCGAAAACCGGCGTGATCGATCAGGTGGGCGGCGAGGAAGGCGGACGTCGTCTTCCCGTTGGTCCCGGTGATGCCGACGGTGAGCAGACGCGAGCTGGGATGGCCGTAGAACGCCGCGGCGACCGAGCCCATGGCCCACCTGACGGAGGGAACGACCACCTGAGGAACGGCCAGGTCCAGTGGACGCTCCACGCATAGAGCCGCCGCCCCCCGGGCCAGGGCGTCGGGAGCGAAGTCGTGGCCGTCCCGAAGGAACCCCGGTACGCAGAAGAACAGCGTGCCCGGACCCGACTGATCGCTGCGGTAGCTGAGTGCGCCGATGTCGACATCGGCGCCCGCCAGGCGCCAGCCCTCGACGCCGGCGAAGAGGTCACGTAGTCTCACAATCAGCGATTCTACCACCGGCATGGAAGCCTCCGAGACGAGTCGGACTCAATCTCATTCTGAGCCGGCTGGGTCTACTGCGCCCTCCGGCGCCGTGCTCGTGCCGGCGGCCTTCGCCTCAGCGGAGCCTTCATCCAGGGTCCCCGGCGCTATCCCGAGGCGCTTGAGCGCAAAGTCGGCGATCGTAGCGAACACCGGGGCCGCCACCTTCGCTCCGGTGTGTTCGGTCTTTGGTTCGTCGATCATGACCAGTATCAGGAGGCGAGGAGCATCCGCCGGCACCATGCCGACGAACGAGGCGATCACCTGATCAGAATAGCCGCTGGTCTTCTCGTTGGGCTTCTGGGCCGTTCCCGTCTTGCCTGCGACCTTGTAGCCCTGGAGCCGCGCATTCTTGCCCGTCCCCTGTTCCACCGTCACAGTGAGCATTCCGCGAAGTTGGGCGGCGACGGCCGGGCTGACGACTCGACGGCTCCACAGGTCGGCGGCCTCCCGGACCAGGTGCGGCTGCATCAACACGCCGTCGTTGGCGATAGCCGCGTATGCCGTTGCCAGTTGCAGGGGCGAGACCGCCACACCCTGGCCCATCGGGACCTGGTAGATCGTCACTCCGTTCCACCTTTGCGGCAACTGGCCCCGGGTCTCTCCCGGGAAGTCGATGCCGAGCCTCTCGGTGAAGCCGAACTTCTCGATCATGTCGACCAGGTGTTTTCTGCCCACTTCCTTGCCCAGCGTCACCGCCCCGATGTTGGAGGACTTGGACAATATCTGGGTAACGGTGAGCGTGCGGGTCAACGGCACATTCGTGTCCGCCTCGTGGATGGTCTTGTCGTACACCCTGATCTCGTTCGGCAGCGTGAAGGGGGTGTCGGGAGTCACGATCCCGTTCTCCAGGGCGGCGGCGACGGTCACCATCTTGAAGGTCGAGCCCGGCTCGCACTGGTCGGTCACCATCCAGTTGCGCGCCTCGCCCTTCTTCAGGTCGGCCGAGGCATAGTCCTCCGGACTGAAGACAGGGGTGCTCGCCATCGCCAGTATCTCGCCGGTGCTGGGGTCCATCACCAGCGCGCACGCCCTTGTCGCGTCGTACTCATCGACGGCGGCGGCAAGCGCCTTTTCGGCCTCGAACTGTATCTCGGAGTCGATGGTCAGAGTAAGAGAAGTGCCCGGGACCGCGTCGGTGGTAGAGATCGTCGAAAGACGGTTACCCGAAGGGTCGCGAACCACCTGCGTCTGCCCGGGCTTGCCGGAGAGTACTTCGTCGTACTCGTACTCCAGCCCTTCCATGCCCTGGTAGTCCTCGCCGCCCACGAAACCCAGAAGTTGGGGCGCCAGCGCCCCCTTCGGATAGACCCTCTTCGGCTCGGACAGAACGCCTATCCCGTCGAGCTTCAGCGCCTTCACTCTCGCGCCTATCGCCGGGTCGATCTTTCGAGCAAGGTACCTGAAGCCGACGTCATCTGCCAGTTTGTCCAGCAATTCCTGCTTCGAAAGCCCGAGTATGGGGGCTAAGGCGGCCGCCGTCTTCGCGGGATCGCTTACGTGGCGAGGGTCGGCGTAGATGCTGGCCATTGTGCGCGAAATGGCGAGGGCGTCCCCGTTCCGGTCGAAGATGGTTCCGCGAGGAGCATCCAGCTTTATCGTCCGCACATGCTGGTTGTCGGCCGTCTCTTGAAGGCTGGGCGCAGCAACGACCTGCACGTAGAAAGTCCGGGCGAAAAGGGCGACCAGGAAGACCACGGCAAAACCCATGAACAGGGCAAGACGTTTGTGCGTCCGGCTCATGCTCATCGGCCGGCTACCGTGGTATCACCCTCCGTTTCCGCCATGCCGCTCTGCATATAGTGGACCTTCTCGGCAGGTTGGAGCCCGAGTTGGGCCGCCTGTTCCGCCACCCGCTCCGGAGCCGAGAGCGTGGATATCTGCGAGGCAAGGGCGGCGATAGTGGCCGACAATTGCACTTGGTCGTTCTCCATCCGCCCCACCTGGGATTCCACCTGGGTGGCTCCGGAGGTCAACAGCATCGGGCTCACGATGGACACGCCGAGCAGAACGACGGCGAACAGCAAGGCGACGGCGATCGTCGGCCACTGTGGCCGGCGACTGGCTACCAACCTCGGCTTGGGTAGAGGTCGAGTCCGCTCGAGCTCGGGCGATGGTTGCGGAAGACGGGCCGTCGCCTCGCGCCCGTAGTATCGGGTGGCTCTGCTCCTCACGCCATCCCTGTCCTCACTCCGCCTGGAGGCAGCGGACGGGATGAGGTCTCCCTCCCAGGCGTCGATCCATGTCGAGCGCGCCGCCACGGCCGTCACAGCTTCCTGAGGGCGCGAAGCTTGGCCGACCCGGCACGGGGGTTCATCTCCAGCTCGCGGGCGCCGGGGACGACGGGCTTGGGGGTCATGATGGCCCCGGTCGCCTTGCCCCCGCATGCGCACACTGGAAAATCGGGTGGGCAGATGCATGGCTTGGCCTTGCTTGTGAAGAAATCCTTGACCATTCGGTCTTCGAGAGAGTGGAAGCTGATCACCGCGAGGACGCCTCCGCCCTCCAGCAGGTCGAAGGCGACCGGAAGCGCTCTTGCCAGGCTCTCCAGTTCCCCGTTCACCTCGATCCGCAAGGCCTGGAACACCCGGCGTGCGGGATTCCCGGCTGCGAAGCGGGCAGGGGTGGGGATGGCGGCCTTGATGGTGTCGACGAGTTCCGAGGTGCGCGTATAGGGCCGGCTCGCCCTGCGTATTGCGACGGCCCGGGCGATCCTCCGCGAGTACCGCTCCTCCCCATACCGGCTGAACACTTCGGCCAGGGCCGGTTCCGACCAATTATTGAGGATATCGGCCGCGGTCACCCGGATGGACGGGTCCATGCGCATGTCGAGCGGCGCTTCGTAGCTGTAGGAGAACCCTCGCTCCGGGGTGTCGATCTGCATGCTGCTTACGCCAAGGTCCATGTACACATGGGTCACGCGCTCTCCCTCGTCCAGCAAGGCCCCGAGACTGTCCGCGAAATCCCCTGGATAGAAGCGGGACGGGCATTGCAGCCGCTCGATGAGGGCCAGGTAGTACTCCTCGGCGACAGGATCGCGGTCGCAGGCGATGAGCAGACCGTCGGGGCCGAGCCCCGACGCGGCGGCCTCAGCATGGCCGCCCGCTCCGAAGGTGCAATCGGCGACCCGGCTGTCTTCATGCAGGTCGAGGAGGCGGAGCAGTTCTTGGGTCAAGACCGGGACGTGCGCCATAGCCATCTCCGTCACGAAGGAAGCCGCCGCGCTAGGCATCGGGGCTCATTTCCTGTTGCCGGCTCGCGAAGGTATCCGGATCCCATATCTCGAGATGATCGCGGGCCCCGATGATGGTCACTTTCCCCGACAGGCCCACTTCCTTGATGTGCCGGGCCGAGAGGAGCACCCGACCCTGGCCATCCGGTTCGACCGCGTCCTGGTTCATGTAGATCTCGCGCGAGAGCCAAGCGTCTGTCTTGCTTTCGAACACGTTCAAAGGTTCGATGTACTTGGCGTCGAATCTCGCCCATGTGGCCGGGTGATAGGCGCTGATACACCGCTCTCCATCCGGCAGGCGCACGAGGACCACCCCGTGCTGGAAGTGCTCTCGATAGCGCGCGGGCAACGTCACCCGGCCCTTAGCGTCGAGGGTGTGGTCGAAGGTGCCGGATAGCAGTAGGTCATCCATGTCACCACTTTACGCCACTTTAACCCACTACGCAACACCTTTACTACTTAGCTCCACACAATCCTGCCCCGACGCCCGCGGAACGCCAGTCATAATGCCATAACATGCCCATATTGTGTTATATGCAACGTCTATTGCGCTCCGTATCGGCGGGACAGC